>Ga0134125_10002911_pt1 | contig 20084 bp, 18 predicted proteins | sample KB31751_FD_96464 | JGI IMG/M metagenome (GOLD analysis project Ga0134125, IMG submission 96464) | Terrestrial soil microbial communities with excess Nitrogen fertilizer from Kellogg Biological Station, Michigan, USA - KB3-175-1 | ecosystem: Environmental > Terrestrial > Soil > Unclassified ... | reverse complement strand
GTCGCGGGCGGTACCGGGCACGTCATCGAGTATCGGGGCGAAACGATAGCCGCGCTCGACATGGACGAGCGCATGACGGTCTGCAACATGTCGATCGAGGCCGGCGCGCGTGCGGGCATGATCGCGCCCGACGAGACGACCTACGCCTATCTGGCTCACCGCCCGCGCGCGCCGCAGGGCGAGGCATGGGAGAAAGCGCTCGCGCAGTGGCGGCAGCTTCCGACCGATCCCGGTGCGCGCTTCGACAAGGAGGTCGACATCGACGCTTCGGGTCTGGAGCCGATGGTCACTTACGGCACCAACCCGGGCATGGTCATGCCGATCTCTGGAACGATTCCGCAGCGCCCGAACGATGCCGTGTTCGCGAAGTCCCTCGCCTACATGGGGTTCGAGCCGGGCAGCCCACTGGCCGAGCGCCCGGTCAACGTGGTCTTCGTCGGCAGCTGCACCAACGGGCGTCTCTCCGACCTGCGCGATGCGGCCTCGCTGCTGCGCGGGCGCAAAGTGGCGCCCGGAGTGCAGATGCTGGTGGTGCCCGGATCGCAGCAGGTCAAGCGCGACGCGGAGGCGGAGGGCCTGGACAAAGTGTTTCTGGAAGCCGGCGCGCAGTGGCGCGAGTCCGGCTGCTCGATGTGCCTCGGCATGAACGGTGACCTCGTACCGAAGGGGCAATACGCCGTCAGCACCAGCAATCGCAATTTCGAAGGTCGGCAAGGCGTAGGTGCACGTACGCTACTAGCAAGCCCGCTGACTGCCGCAGCCTCTGCCGTCCGTGGACGCGTCACTGATCCTCGCGAGCTGATGTAGGAGCTTTTGCAGTGGAGCCGATCAAGACCTTGCGCTCGCGCACCGTCGTGCTGCGCGCGAGCGATGTCGATACCGACCAGATCATCCCGGCCCGTTTTCTCACCACGACGACCCGGTCCGGACTCGGCGCGCATCTGTTCGCCGATTGGCGTTACGGCGCGGACGGCGCGCCGCAAGCGGACTTCGTGCTGAATCGGCCGGAGGCGAAGGGCTGCACCATCCTGGTCGCGGGCAACAACTTCGGCTGCGGGTCCTCACGCGAGCATGCGCCCTGGGCGCTCACCGACTACGGCTTTCGCGCGGTGGTGAGCACGCAGTTTGCGGACATCTTCCGCAACAACTCGTTGAAGAACGGCTTGCTGCCGATCATGGTGGACCCGGCGGCGCACGGCTGGCTGATGGAGCATCCGGGGGCGGATGTCAGTATCGATCTCGAGAGTACGACGCTTACGCTGCCCTCGGGACAGAGCGTGCGATTTCCGCTGGAGCCGTTTGCACGGTATTGCCTGATGAACGGCGTCGATGAGCTGGGATTTTTGCTGGGCCGGGAGAACGAGATTCAGGCGTACGAGGCGCGGCGGGCGGTCTGAAGTCAGAATCGACCAATGACTCGTAAACGCCGGAGCATCGGTCGCAAAGGCGTCTGCCGGGGGACGCCGTGAATACGGTTTGCTCGGCCCATCCTGGGCCTCGGCCCTTCTGGCCCGGCGCTTCGCACCGTCCAAAATCGCTCCTGGCGATTTTGTCGCAGCCTCCCAGCTGCTCGACTCATCCATGTAGGCTCTCTTCCGTCGTCCCTGACTCCAGAAGCCCCCGGCAGACGCCTTTGCGACCGATGCTCCGCTTTGCACATTTCGCCAAACGTATATTTGAGACTTTCAGATGAAGGCCAAGATTGCTGTTTTGTCGGGCGATGGGATTGGGCCGGAAGTCACTGCACAGGGACTGCGCTGCTTGCGTGCCATTGCGCAGATCCACGGGCACCAGTTCGAGCTGACCGAGTTGCCGTTCGGCGGCGCGGCCATTGATCTTTGCGGAAATCCGCTGCCGGACACGACCCTGAAAGCGTGCCTCGAAGCTGACGCCGTTCTTCTGGGTGCGATTGGCGGGCCGAAGTGGTCGGCGCCGGAGGCGAAGGTTCGGCCTGAGCAGGGGCTCCTGGGGTTGCGCAAGGCGCTCGGGGTATATGCCAATCTGCGGCCGGTGAAGGTGCACCCTGCCCTGCTCTCCTCTTCCACTCTGAAGGCAGAGATTCTGGAAGGCGTCGATCTCGTTTTCGTTCGCGAGCTGACCGGCGGAATCTATTTCGGGGAGAAGCGTCGGGACACAGCGTCGGCTACGGATGTCTGCACTTACAGTGTGGCGGAAGTCGAACGGATCGTGCGGACGGCGGGGCGATTGGCGCGGCAGCGGCGGCGCAAGCTGGTGTCGATCGACAAATCGAACGTGCTCGAGACGTCGCGGCTGTGGCGGCAAGTGACCACGCGAGTGATGAAGACGGAATTCGCCGACGTGTCGCTCGAGCACATGCTGGTGGATTCGGCGGCCATGCACCTCATCCGGCGGCCGCGCGACTTTGACGTGCTGGTGACGGAGAACATGTTCGGCGACATCCTCACGGATGAGGCCTCGATGCTGGCGGGATCGCTGGGGCTCTTGCCTTCGGCTTCACTTGGTGACGGCACGCGCGGAGTGTATGAGCCGATCCATGGCTCGGCGCCGGACATCGCCGGCCAGGGGATCGCCAATCCCTGCGGGATGATCCTGAGTGTCGCGCTCTTGCTTCGCCACTCGCTCGGCTTGGAGGCGGAGGCGATGGCGCTGGAGTCTGCGGTGTCGGAAGCTCTCGAGCACGGCGCACGGACTTCGGATGTTGCCGCCAGCCGCGATCGCGCGCTCAGCACGGATCAGGTCGGCGACGCCGTGCTGAGCCGGATCGGCACGGCCTGAGCCGGCGCGGCCTCCTGAGCCGAATCGCCGCGTCCCGAGCCGGCCCGGCTGCGGGCGGCGCGCTGCCGCGGTCTGTGGCTCTGCAGCCCCTCAGCAGGCGGCCGCTAGCACTTTCGTCGGGTGCTGACAGGCACGCGCCGCGCGCTCCAGCCCGGCGGCGATATCAGCTCGCAGGTCTTCGAGCCCCTCGATACCGATGGAGAGACGGATGAGCCCGTCCGCGAGCCCGGCCCGCAAACGCGCGGCCGGATCCATCGCGGCATGGGTCATGGTGGCCGGATGGGCCACGAGACTCTCGACGCCGCCCAAGGACTCCGCCAGCGAGAAACAACTCAGGTCGGAGCAGAAGGCACGAACGGCTTCGTGGCCGCCCTCGAGCTCCACGCTGACGATGGCGCCGTAGCCGCTCTGCTGACGCCGCGCGACTTCATGTCCGGGATGAGCCGCCAAGCCCGGGTAGTAGACGCGCCTGACACCGGGCTGCTCCACCAGCCACTGCGCCAGGCTCGCCGCGTTGCGGCCGTGATGCTCCAGCCGTGCGTGCAGGGTGCGCAGCCCGCGCAAAGTCAGGTAGCTGTCGAACGGTGCCCCCGTGATACCCAGACAGTTGGCCCACCAGATGAGCTGCTCGTGCATCTCCTTGGTGCGAGCCACCACGGCGCCGCCCACTACGTCGCTGTGACCGTTGAGGTACTTCGTCGTCGAGTGAACGACGAGGTCCGCGCCCAGAGTGAGCGGCTGCTGCCAGGCAGGGGAAAGGAACGTGTTGTCGACCACCACGAGCGCGCCCGCAGCATGCCCGAGCGCCGCGAAATGCTCGACATCGGTGATCCGCAGCAGCGGATTGCTCGGCGTCTCGATCCAGAGGAGCGCTGCGGGTCTGGCGAGAGCGGCCTTGACCGCCGCGAGGTCGCCGAAGTCGACGAACTCCACGTCCCGCTCACCGCGGCGACGCCACGCCTCGAATAAGCGGTAGGTGCCGCCGTAGCAGTCGTGCGGCGCGATGATCCGTGCGCCCACCGGGATGAGATAACCGACCAGAGTGATCGCGGCCATGCCGGTCGCGGTCACGACGGCTCCGGTGCCCAATTCGAGCTTCGCGATCGCCTCGCCGAGAAGGTCCCGGGTCGGATTTCCCGAGCGCGTGTAGTCGTAAGCGCGCTTCTCTCCGAACGCTCGGAATGCGAACGTCGATGTCAGGTGGATCGGCGGCACCACCGCACCGGTGGCATCGTCGCATTCGAGGCCAGCGCGCACCGTCTGGGTGACCTGATCGGCGGGGTGGCGGCGTATCGGCTTGCTCATGACTCAGTTGCTCTCCAACGCCGCGGCGAAGACGCCGCGAAGCTGCTGTGATTCCTTCAGGAAGGCGTCATGCCCGTAGATGGAAGAGATCTCGTGGTAGCGGCCGGCGCCCAGGCGCGCGACCATGCCGCGCACATCCGCCACCGGCACGAGTTGGTCTTCGCGCACGGCGAGCGCGAGGGTCGGAACGAAGATCCGCTCCGCATCGACGCGATGCAGATCGATCGATTCCGACAGACAGAGAAAGGATTCCGGCCGATGGCGCGCCGCAAAGTCGCTGCCGCGGGCCATGAGATAGCGCTCCACCGGGAACACGAATCGGTCCGACTCGAGCACCGGCGCACCGGCGAACCGCGCGGCGAGCTCCTCGCCGCTGCGATAGGTCGACATCGCCAGTGCGCGCGCCAGCTTCAGCCCGTCGGCGGCGCGGCCGCTCTCCAGGGTGATGCGGACGATCTCCCGTTGGACGCTGCGCCAGGCGGTGGCAAGGGGATGGGGCCGGTCGGTGGCACACAGCACGATGAGCCGCCCTACCCGCTCCGGATACCGCTCACCGAACGCGAGCGCGACCATCCCGCCGTAGGAGCCGCCCGCGATGGCGCGCATGGCCTTGATGCCGAGATGGTTGAGAAGCCGCAGGAGGAGCTCGGCCTGATCGTAGGTCGAGACGCTGGGGAACGGCTGCGAGCCCCGCGGCCCGGTGGTCTCGCCGCTGCCACCCAGGTAATCGAAGCTCAGGATCGTGAACCGATGCGTGTCGAGCGGGCGGTCCGGCCCGCAGACGTCAGACCACCAGCCGGCGAGCTCGCGCTCGCGGTGCCGGTTCCCGGCGCCATCGGGCTGTTGGCGCGGCTCCTCGCCGAGACACACGCGTCGGCCGGCGGAAATACCGCCGAGGGCACACACAACGGGAGCATTGGCAGGGCCGATCATGCGCCAGGCGAGGTGTACCCCGCTCAGGTGACCGCCATGATGCAGAGCCATCTCGCCAGGGATCTCGAGCACCCCCTCACGGACGACTGGATCGGCGGCCGGGAGCACGGGCGCGCTAATCCCGGGAGGGATCAGGACCGGCTCTGCAATGGCGTTCATCGGTGGCTCCGCAAAACTGACCCGGCTCACCGGTTATCCTGCGGAGCGCCCACCAGGAACCTGGCGGGTTCGTCGCGTCCATCCCCGTCGCGCCCAAGTGGCGGCACGGCAAGGCTACGCAGACCGCTCATCTATCGTCCAGCCGCCCGTGCGGCTCGGATCGCAGGAGTTGGCACCTTTCCAGGATGGTTAGTCCTGGCGGTTGCCCCGGCGTCTAAGGGCCTAATCCCTCAGCCGGTCTCGATGAGTGAGCGGCAGTTTAGGGTGCGCGTGCGCAACACGTCAAGTGAGGGGCCCGAGATCCAGCTCACGATTGCCTGCGGATCCGGGCAAGTGGACTGGCCCGTGGCCGGTTTTCGTGCTAATGTACTAGCACGCTATTACATTGAGACGCCATGAAGACTCATCGCAGCCTCACGCCCCGCCAGGAGGCGCTCGCCGAGCGCAACCTCTTTGCCGCGATCGCCAGCCTGCGCAGCGGAGAGGAAGTCCGCTCGTTCTTTCGCGACCTTTGCACGCCGGCGGAGCTGCAGGCGATGGCGGACCGCTGGGCCGTGGTGGACTACCTCGGACGCGGCCTGCCCTACCGCGAGATCCATCGCCTGACCGGCGTCAGTGTCACGACCATCGGCCGCGTGGCGCGCTTTCTTGCCGCGGGCAACGGCGGTTACGCCCTCGCCGTCTCCAGGTTGGACAAGTCACGCGCGCAGACGGAGGCGCCGCGTCATGGATGAGCTGCGCCTGAAGCTCGCCATCCAGAAGTCGGGCCGGCTGACGGACCCCTCGCTCGACCTGCTCGCACGCTGCGGCCTGAAGATCTCGCGCGGCAAGGATCAGCTGATGGCCTACGGCGAGAACATGCCGCTCGATGTGCTCTTCGTGCGCGACGACGACATCCCCGACCTGGTGCAGGAGGATGTCTGCGACCTCGGGCTGGTCGGCCGCAACGTGCTGGAGGAGAAGCGCCTGGAGCTTGCGGCGCGCGGCCACTCGGCACGCTTCCAGCAGGTGCGCACGCTCGATTTCGGGCGCTGCCGTCTCTCGCTCGCCGTGCCGGAGGGCACCTCGTTCGATGGCCCGCGTACCCTGCGCGGCAAGCGTATCGCGACGACCTATCCCTTTCTCCTGGAGAAGTACCTGCGCGAGCGCGACGTCGCCGCGGAGATCGTCACCCTCTCCGGCGCCGTGGAGATCGCTCCTCGCCTCGGCCGGGCCGATCTCATCTGCGATCTCGTCTCGACCGGATCGACGCTGCAGGCCAATCACCTGCGGGAGGTGGAGACGGTGCTCGAGAGTCACGCGGTGCTGATCCGTACGCCGCTCGACCTGCCGTCGGTCAAGGATGAATGGGTGCAGCGGCTGCTCATGCGCATCGACGGCGTACAACAGGTCCGCGAGAGCAAGTACATCATGCTGCACGCGCCGCGCGCCGCCCTCACGGAGATCCGCAGGCTCCTGCCGGGCAGCGAGTCGCCGACCATCATTCCCCTCGAGGGCTTTCCCGACCGGGTTGCGATCCACGCCGTCTGCCGCGAGAACGTGTTCTGGGAGACGCTGGAGAGCCTGAAGAAGGCCGGCGCCAGCGCGCTTCTCGTGTTGCCGGTCGAGAAGATGCTGGCCTGAGCGATGCGCATCCTCGACTGGGAATCGCTCTCTCCCGGCGAGCGCCGCGCGGCGCTCGCACGTCCCGCTCAGGCGGCCCGCGACGACATCGAGGCGCTCGCGCGCGAAGTGATCGCCAATGTGCGCGCGGGCGGTGATGAGGCGCTGCGCGCCTACACCCGGCGTTTCGACGGCGCGGAGTTGCACACTCTCAAGACAAGCGCGGAGGAATTCTCGCAAGCGGAACGGACACTGACATCCGAGCAGCGATTCGCGCTGGAGCGCGCGATCGCCAACGTAGAGCGGTTCCATCGCGCACAGCGTCCCGATGGGATGACGTTGGAAACTATGCCCGGCGTACGCTGCGAGCGGGTCATCCGACCGATCTCGGCCGTCGGTCTGTACGTACCGGCCGGCTCCGCGCCACTGCCTTCCGCCGTGGTCATGTTGGCCGTGCCGGCGCGCATCGCCGGCTGCCCGCGGCGGGTGCTCTGCACGCCGCCCACGCGCGATGGCCGGGCCAATCCCGCGGTGTTGGTCGCGGCGAGGCTGTGTGGCATCGAGTCCGTGTACAAGGTAGGCGGTGCGCAGGCGATCGCCGCGATGGCGTACGGCACCGAGTCGGTCGCCAAAGTCGACAAGATCTTCGGACCGGGCAACGCCTGGGTGACGGCCGCGAAGCAGGCGGTGGCGGGCGACCCGGCCGGCGCGGCCTGCGACATGCCGGCAGGTCCCTCGGAAGTGCTCGTGATCGCCGACGAGAGCGCGCGCCCGGAGTTCGTCGCCGCGGATCTCCTCGCTCAGGCCGAGCACGATACTCAGGCGCAGGCGATTCTGCTTACGCCGAGCCGCACGCTCGCCCAGGCGGTTGTCGCGGCGGTCGCGACCCAATCACGCGTCCTCTCCCGCCGGTCGATCCTGGAGCAGTCGCTCGCGAGCAGCCGCTGCATCGTCGTGCGGGATCTGGAGAGCGCCCTCGAGGTTGCCAATGAATACGCCGCCGAGCACCTCATCCTGGAGATCCGCGAGCCGCGCCGCTGGCTCGAAAGAGTGGTGAGCGCCGGCTCGGTGTTTCTCGGCGCCTGGTCGCCGGAGCCGATGGGCGACTACTGCTCCGGCGCCAACCACGTGCTGCCGACTTATGGCTATGCGCGCGCCTACAGCGGGCTGTCGGTGCTCGATTTCGTCAAGCGGATCACCGTGCAGGAGCTCTCGCCCGAGGGCCTGCGCTCCCTGGGACCCGTCGCCGTCACCCTGGCACGGCTCGAGGGGCTCGATGCGCATGCCGGCGCGGTGACCCGGCGGCTCGCCGCTCTCGCCGCCGAAGATGGCGCGATATCCCTGGCCGGGGGCATGCCGTGAGCTGGGTCCAGGAGCTCGCCCGGCCTGACATCGTGGCCCTCGAGCCCTATCAGCATGCCTCCTGGGAGCCGAGCCTCGAGCGACTTCATGCCAACGAGCTGCCCTGGCGACCGGCGAACGATGATACCCGCGCGGGACTGAACCGCTACCCTGAGCCGCAGCCGCGGGCCCTCGTCGCGGGCCTTGCGGACCTCTACGCGGTCGCCCCCGCCTCCGTTCTGGTGGGACGCGGCAGCGATGAGGCGATCGATCTTCTGACCCGTGCCTTCTGCCGCGCCGGCACCGACGCTGTGCTGGTCTGTCCACCCACCTTCGGCATGTATTCCGTCAGCGCGCGCATCCAGGGCGCGCAGGTCCTGCAAGCGCCGCTCCTCGCGGCGGATGGCTTCGCACTGGACGAGCACGCCGTGCTGGACCGCTGCACCGCGGCGGTCAAGCTCGTCTTTCTTTGCTCACCCAACAATCCAACAGGCAACCTACTCGATGAAGGCGCGATCCTGCGCCTCGCGCACCGGCTGGCCGGACGCGCGCTGCTGGTCGTCGATGAGGCGTACATCGAGTTCGCGGGCCGGCCGAGCCTGGCGCGGCTCGTGGCGCAGCAGCCGAACCTCGCGATCCTGCGCACTCTGTCGAAGGCGTACGGCCTGGCCGGGGCACGCTGCGGCTCGCTCATAGCCGATCCGGAAATCATCGCCCTGCTGCGCAAGATCATTCCGCCCTACGCCATCCCCGAATTGACCCTGGAGGCGGTGCTGCAACGCCTGACACCCGCGGCGCGTGCGCACTCCCGGGCGGGCCTCGAGGTGCTGCTGGCCGAGCGCGAGCGGCTCTCGCGGGCGCTCCCGCGCCTGGCGCGCGTGAGCAAAGTCTGGCCGAGCGATGCCAACTTCGTGCTGGCGGAATTCGAGGACCCCGGCGCGGCTCTGGCGCGCGCCCGTGAGGCGCGCCTTCTGGTCCGCGACGCGCGCCGCTATCCCGGACTCGGGTATGCCCTGCGCATCACGGTCGGGACGCCGCAACAGAACGCCCGCTTGCTGGAGGCATGGTCATGAGCCGCCCCGCGCCGACACTCTTCATCGATCGCGACGGGACTCTGGTGGAAGAGCCGGCCGACGAGCAGGTCGACACGCTGGAGAAAGTGCGCTTCATGCCGGGCGTGTTCGCCGCCCTGACGGATCTCGCGCGCCACGGCTATCGCCTCGTCATGGTCACCAACCAGGACGGGCTCGGGACCCACTCCTTTCCCCGGGCGGCGTTCGAGAGTCCGCAGCAATTCATTCTCGAGACGCTGCGGTCGCAAGGAGTCGAGTTCGATGCGGTCTTCGTCTGCCCGCATTTCAAGAGCGACGGCTGCGGCTGCCGCAAACCCAACACCGGGCTGGTGGCGGAATACATTCGCACGACCGGAGTCGACCTCCCGGCGAGCGCGGTCTTCGGCGATCGCGATACTGACCTGCAATTCGCCGCGAATCTCGGCGTGCGTGGCGTGCGGGTACGACGCCTCGGTACGCCGGAAGAGACATGGCCTGCGGCCGTCGCAAACCTCCTGGAGCGCCGCGCACACGTTGGCCGACGTACGCGGGAGACGCAGATCGACGTCCGCATCAATCTCGACGACCCGTCCCTCATTCGAGTAGCCACGGGCATCGGGTTCTTCGACCACATGCTGGAGCAGCTGGCCAAACATGGGGGCTTCGCGCTCGAGCTGGTATGCAAGGGCGATCTCGAGATCGATGAGCATCACACCGTGGAAGATTGCGCGCTGGCGCTAGGCGAAGCGCTGCGGCGGGCCCTAGGGTCGAAGGTGGGCATCGCGCGCTATGGATTCCTTCTGCCGATGGACGAGGCGCAGGCGCAAGTCGCGCTCGACCTTTCGGGGCGGGCGTTCGCCCGCTTCTCCGGGCAGTTCAATCGCGAGGCCGTGGGCGGCCTGCCGACGGAGCTGGTCCCGCATTTCTTCCGCTCCCTGGCGGAGTCTCTCGGAGCCGCGGTGCACGTGAGCGTCACGGGTGAGAACAGTCACCACATGATCGAGGCGTGCTTCAAAGGCGTCGGGCGCGCGCTTCGCCAGGCGCTGCGGCGCGAGAGCCATGAGCTGCCGAGCACGAAGGGAGTGTTGTGACGGAAGCGGTGATCATCGACAGCGGCGGCGCCAACCTGGCCTCGCTGCAATTCGCGCTCGCGCGGCTGGGCGTGCGCGCCCCCGTGACCGCCGATGCGCGGGAGATCGCGGCCGCGGCCCGGGTCGTCCTGCCGGGCGTGGGGTCGGCTCCGGATGCCATGCAGAGGCTGCGACGCTCCGGACTGGCGGAGCTCCTGCCGAGGCTGCGTCAGCCGGTGCTCGGCATCTGTCTCGGCATGCAGCTGCTCTTCGAGCGCTCGGCGGAGGGGATGACGGAATGCCTGGGTGTTCTTCCCGGGACGGTGCGGCGGTTGGACGCGGTTGCGGGACGGCCGGTGCCGCACATGGGATGGAATCAGCTCGCGCAGGTCCGGGAAGACCCACTGCTCGCGGGCATCGAGCCGGGCGAATATTTCTATTTCGTGCACAGCTATGCAGTACCGGCATCCGCGGTGACGCTTGCTCACGTCCACTACGGGGAAGCGGTCTCGGCCGTGGTCAGACGCGACAACTTCTGGGGAACGCAGTTTCACCCGGAGCGGTCCGCGTCCGCGGGCGCGCGGCTGCTCGACAATTTTCTCAGACTGACTTGAGCGTGCGGAGACCAGCCGGCCGATGTTGTTGATTCCTGCCATCGACTTGCGCGGCGGCCGCTGTGTCCGCCTCTACCAGGGGGACTTCGGTACGGAGACCCGGTATGAGTACACGCCGCGAAAGCTCCTGGAGAAGTATCGGGCGCTGGGCGCCTCCTGGGTACACGTGGTAGACCTCGACGGGGCGCGGGATGGCGTGTTGGCCAATCGCGAGCTCATCGCCGATCTCGCTGCGCAAAAGCTCGTCAGGCTGCAAGTGGGCGGCGGCATCCGCTCGCCGCAGGTCATCGAAGACCTGATCTCCCACGGCGTCGAGCGAGTGGTCATCGGTAGCGCAGCGGTGGAACGGCCGGACGAGGTCATCGGCTGGGCCAGCCGGTTCGGGGCCGAGCGCATCTGCCTGGCGCTCGATGTCCGCCACGACCGCCACGGGGAGCCGCAGGTCCGCACCCGCGGTTGGAAAGCGGGCACGGCGATCTCTCTGTGGGAGGCATTGGCGATTTATCCGGCCGCGGCGGTGCGGCACGTTCTCTGCACCGACATCGAGCGTGACGGCGCCCTTACCGGACCCAATCTGGGCCTCTATCGCGCGGCCGTCACGCGTTTTCCGCGCATCGCCTGGCAGGCATCGGGCGGAGTGCGGGACGCCGCCGACCTCGTCGCGCTCGCGCGGATCGGCGCCACCGCGGCGGTGAGCGGCAAGGCCCTGCTCGAAGAGCGCATCAAACCCGAGGAGTTGCGACCATTCTTGCCCGACGCATCATTCCCTGCCTCGACGTCCGCAACGGCCAAGTCGTAAAGGGCGTGCGCTTTCGCGACCATCAGGTCGTGGGCGACATCATGGAGCTCGCCGCGCGCTACCGCGACGAGGGCGCGGATGAGCTCGTGTTCTACGACATCACGGCGAGCCCGGAGCGCCGCTCGGTGGATCGCGGGTGGGTGCGGCGGGTCGCGCAGGTGCTCGACATTCCGTTCTGTGTCGCCGGCGGGATCCGCTCCGTGGCCGAAGCGGAAGAGGTCTTGAACGCCGGTGCGGAGAAGATATCCATCAACTCACCGGCCCTCGCCGATCCCGAGCTCATCGGAGCCTTGAGCGGCCGCTTCGGCTCGCAGTGCGTCGTCGTCGGCATCGACAGCCAGCTCACGAGCGAGGGTTACCGCGCCTACCAGTTCGCCGGCGACCCGAAGCGCACCCGCGAGTCGGGCCGGGACGTGCTCGCCTGGGTGCGCGAGGCGCAGGAGCGCGGCGCGGGCGAGATCGTGCTCAACTGCATGGGCAGCGATGGTGTGCGCCGCGGCTATGACATCGAGCAACTGAGGGCGGTCCGCGCGATCTGCCGTGTGCCGCTCGTGGCCTCCGGAGGGGCCGGCGCGGTGGCGCATTTCACCACGGTGTTCCAGGAAGCCGGCGCCGACGCCGCTCTCGCTGCAAGCGTCTTCCACACGGGCGCGATTGCCATCCCCGAGCTCAAGCGGGCGCTGCGTGCCGCGGGAATCGAGATACGACCATGACAAAATCGTCCGGAACAATTTTGGACGGCGAAGGCCGGCCCGAAGGGCGAGGCGCAGGGACGGGGCCTCGCAATCAGACAACGACGCCCGGCGTTCCACTCGCTCCAGAGGATATCGCCACACTCGACTTCGACAAGAGCGGCGGCCTCCTGCCAGCTCTCGTCCAGCACGCCGAAAGCGGCGCCGTGCTGATGTTAGGTTACATGAATCGCGAAGCCTTGCGCGAGACATTCATCCGGCAGCGCGTGGTCTTCTTCAGCCGCAGCCGCGGCTGTCTGTGGGAAAAGGGCGAGACTTCCGGCCATACGCTGCAGCTCGCCGCCGTGCACACGGACTGCGACCGCGACACCCTGTTGGTCACCGCCCTCCCCGCCGGTCCCGTGTGTCATCTCGGCACCGCAACCTGCTTCGGCGATGAGCCGCCGACCGCCGCCGGCAGGCTGGCCTTTCTCGGCGCCCTCGAAGGCGTGATCGCACAGCGCATTGCCGAGCGCCCCGAGGGCAGCTACACGGCGCGCCTCTACGCCCGGGGACCGAAGCGCATCGCGCAGAAAGTCGGCGAGGAGGGCCTCGAGGTCGCGCTCGCGGCCGTGGCGGAGACGGATGACAAGCTCCTCGCCGAATCGGCCGACCTCCTCTACCACCTGTTGCTTCTGTTGAAGAGCCGCGGACTGCGGCTCGAGCATGTCGTCGCGGAGCTCGAGGCCCGGCACGCCGGAGGCGCTCGAGCCGACGCGGGCGAAGACTGAGCCCGCCGCTTCGCCAGACAACAACACTGCCGAGCTGACTGTTCTGTCGAAGGTTGGTTCGACACCAGGCTCGCGCCCGAGCCTGGTGTCGCCGACCGGGAACAAAAATGGCGACCCATTCCGACGCAGTGCCGCAAAGTTGGCAATCGTGCCGGCGGTCGGATGGGGAAGTCAACGCCATGAAATACGGTCTCGCTTTGGGATTTCTATTCCTGTTCGCAGGCGCAGCGGTGTATGCGCAGGAGCCGCGACCAAACGACGCCAGCACTTACGTTGAAGCAACAGGGGGAAACAGCGTCTTGCAGCTACGCTACCTCGCGCCTTCTCCCTGGGCGGTGACCGGAGGACCATCGCGCAGCGATCTCGACTACGGGTTTCTGCTCTCCGAGGACCGCGACATCATCTTGTCCTCGGCCTTGATGTTTCACACCAACCTGCACGTGCTGCCCGGGCTGTCGATAGATGTCGGCCCACAAGGCTATCTGGCACTGCTGTCCGCAGCGACCAAGACCAATGTATTCGCCGTCGCTTTTGGCGCTGATGCCCGCTACCTGGTGCTGCCCCGCTGGGGTATCGCAGCTTTCGGCAGCGCCTACTACTCTCCTGGAGTGCTGACATTCGGCTCCGCGCACAACCTTTACGATTTCAGCGCAGGCGCTCAGGTCCAGTTCACACCGCGGCTGGCCGGCATCGCCGGCTATCGCTGGCTCAAGTTCACGACGGTCAACGAGCCCGATGTGCGGGTGGAAAACGAGGTCTTTGTAGGTCTACGCTGGCAGATGCAGTAGTCCGACGCCGCATGTTGTGTTCGGACAGCATTGCCGCCGACGCTACCTCGGGAACGCTCCTGGCTACTAACGCCGCAGGCCGGGCGCGCCGCGCCCGACATGGAGATGCGAAAATGCAACAGCCACTGCGTCTACTCGGTACATGCCTGTGCCTCTGCGCCCTCGGCGCCGGCATCGGCGCCGCCCATGCCCAGGATCAGGATCGGAGCTACTGGTCGAGCCGTTGGGGCACCCACGATCCGGCCACCGCCGCCGATACCGGCCTCTATGTTGGAGCCGGCTACGTCAGAGCCGAGATAAACAACGTATTCGGTTATACCGGATACGGCTTCAAAATCAACGACAACGCCTGGAAGGCCATCGTCGGATTCAGGCCGGTGCCGCCGTTTGCGGTGGAAGCCAACTACGTCAATCTCGGTCATCAGAGCAACGTGCTTCTCGGCGGCAACTCCCGCTCACACGCGACGGCCCGCGCATTCGACATCTTCGGCGTGGGACTCCTGCCGCTCGGGCCAGTGGATATCTACGGCAAAGCCGGCGGCGCCCGCTGGACGCTGAGCGGGAACCTGCAGGGGCCCAACAGCACGCTGTTCGCGCTCGATCGCGACGGCACCAGCTTCGTATGGGGCGCCGGCATCCAGGCGCACTGGGGACCCCTCGGCGCCCGACTGGAGTACGAGCACTTCCAGATGCCCTCCACGGACGGCGCAAGACTCTACACGGCTGCGGTGACTTTCACCTTCTGAGCCGCGCCGGCCACCGGCGCGACCGCGGCCGTAACCGGCGGGCACGATTCTTGGTGAGTTTGCGGTAGAGCCTCGCTGCAGGCGCCGTTCGCGCGGTTTTCAAGGTCATGCGCATCCCTCTCCTGGCCGCAGGTGCCGTCATCGCGCTCTGCGCCTGCGCGCAGCTGCCGACCGTCGACGAGCACCAGCTGCTGCAGGAAGCCTCCGGGTCGCAGGCGATTCAGGTCCACGGCGTGAGCGGTCCGCTGTCCCGGCGGCAGGCGAAGAGAGTCCTCGCCCGGGTTTCCGCCGAGGCACCGAATGCCGATGCCTTCGATCGCCAGCTCGCGATCGAGCAACTCATCGCCGAAAGCCCCCTGTATACCGGCAACAGCGTGCGCGTCCTGCAGGACGGCGCGCAGACCTTTCCGGCGATGTTCGCCGCCATGGAAGGTGCGCGGCGGTTCCTTTATCTCGAGTACTACACGCTGCAGGATGTGCAGAGCAATGGCCGCAAGCTCAGCGATGTGCTGGCCGCGAAGGCCCGCGCCGGAGTCCATGTCCGGGTGATCTACGATGCAGTCGGCTCACTGGGGACGTCGGCGGCTTTCCTCGCAGGTCTGCGCGCGTCCGGCGTGCAGCTCGTGCAGTACAACCCGATCAATCCGCTGAAGGGACCTCTGTCGCTCAACGAGCGCGATCACCGCAAGATTCTGATCGCCGACGACAAAGTGGCGATCGTCGGCGGCGTCAATCTGAGTACGACCTATGAGAGCGCGCCGCCGCTCGCCCACGCGCTCGGAGGCGACAAACAGCCGCCGGCCAAGGGCGCGCATCCTGTCTGGCACGATGTCGACCTGGAGATTCGCGGCCCGGTCGTACCTCAGCTCGCGCGGCTCTTCAGCCAGCACTGGGACGAACAGAAAGGTCCGCCGCTGCCGTCGGAGGCGGCGTTCAAGGGCAAGCCGCAGGGCAAGGAGATCGTGCGCGTCATCGGCAGCAGCCCCACCAGGCTCGCTACGCGTTATTACGTCTCCGTCCTGACAGCCATCCGCACGGCGCAGAACAGTATTTGGATGACAGCCGCCTACTTCGTGCCGACGCGCCAGGAGCTGCGCGCGCTGCGAGCGGCGGCCCGCCGTGGCGTCGACGTACGCATACTGCTGCCCTCGCACAGTGATGTAGGCGCCGTGCTCGCGGTACAACGCTCCTATTATCCGCGGCTGCTGGCGGCGGGAATCAAGGTATACGAGCGCAGCGATGGCATCGTACATTCGAAGAGCATGGTGGTCGACGATGTCTGGTCGCTGGTGGGCTCATCCAACTTCGATCAGCGCAGCATCCTCTTCAACGACGAAGTCGATGTCGTGGTCCTCGGCAAGAGGACGGCCGACCAGCTTCGCGGGACCATGCTGACCGACATCGGTCACGGCAAGCTGATCGATTGGCAGACAGTGCGCCGGCAGGGCACGCTGCAGCGGATGAAGGGGTGGTTCTGGCGGCTGTGGCAGCGGCTGTTGTGAGGCTGCTCAGACGCCGCGGGCGTGGCGCGGCGCTCAATTCTCCCGCGGCGAAAGACGCACTGCCTTCTCCTCGGCCACGTAGGCCTCGTCATTGCGCCCCTGAGCGCGCAGCGACGCCGCGATGAGCTCCCAGGCGCTCGCCTGCGCGCGCGGATCGCCACTGGCGAGATAGAGAGCCTTGCGTCCCATGCCATAAGCCTGCGTCGGGTTTCCGGCCATGATGTTCTCGCGTCCGAGCTCGATCCACACCAGTGGGTTGTGCGGCTCGATGCCGAGCGCGCGCTCGAGAGTCTCCTGCGCCAGGCCGAAATTGCGGCTCTGCTCCTGTACGTGTGCCGCCCCCACCAGCGACGTCGCCGCCGCCCCGAGCGTGAACGTCCGCTGCTGCGGCGCCTGTTGCTCCGGCGGCGTAGGTACCGCAGCTCCCGCTGCCGGCGCCGACTGCGTGGCCGACGCAGCCGAAGGAGCGCCCTGGCGCTGCTGCGTCTGCGGGGAGGCAGGCATGTTGGCAGGGTTTTCCGACTCCGGCGGGCTCAGCAACACACAACCTGTCAGCAGTCCGCCGAGCACCACCGCGCCGATCATCCGCTTCATCGCTCGCACCCCCTCAATGAGTCAGCCGGTGCAGCAGCTGTCCGGCGCGGTCGAACAGCGTCCCCACCGTAGTCGCGCCGCCGCATCCGGGCATCGGCGGCACTTGCGTGCCCGTCGGCACTGCGATCTGCACGGGCACCGCCCCCGCGCAACCCGGTTGTGCCGCCATTCCGGTCAGATAGTCGATCCAGGTCTCCGTGACCCCCTCCGGCGCAGGCAGCTCGAGTGGCGGCGTGCCGAGGGAGGCCATCAAATGCGCCCAGACCGGTAGCGCGCCTTCAGAGCCCGTCAGCCCCGTGGGCTGGTAGTGATCGTAACCCACCCAGACCACCGCGAGGTTCCCGCCGGAGAACCCCGCGAACCAACTGTCGCGATCCTGCGAGGAGGTGCCGGACTTGCCCGCGGTCACGAGCCCGGGCGGCAGGATGCGCATCGCGGGCAGCCCCGTACCGTGTGTCATCACCTGCTCCATCATTGTCTCGACCTGGTAGACATCAGCCGTGGGCGCCACCTGTGACACCTGCAGCGGGAATGCCTTGAGCGGTTTGCCGTCCGCACTGACCACGGCCTGTACGGCGCGCAGTGGCGTACGAAAGCCGCCGTCCGCGAGTCCGTTGTAAAGCTGCGCAACCTCCAGAGGCGAAATGTCGATGGCGCCCAGCAGCATCGCCGGCACCTGAGCCGGCACCTGCTCCAGCCCGAAGTGCTGCAGCGTGCCGGATATCTTGTCGAGCCCGACATCCATGCCGACGCCCACCGTCGCATCGTTCAGCGACTCTGCGAGCGCCCGCACCACCGGTACGGGGCCGTAGTTGCGGCGCGTGAAGTTCTCCGGGCGCCAGTATCGCCCGTTCGCGAGCTTGATGCTCACGGGTTGATCCTGGATGACCGTGGCCGCGTTGTAGCGGCCGGTCTCGAGCGCCGTCAGATAGATGAAAGGCTTGACCAATGATCCGATGGAGCGGCGCGCATCCAGCGCGCGGTTGAAACCATCGAAGTCGGCTTGGCGTGCGCCGACGATCGCAAGCACGTCGCCGCTCTGGGGTGAGGTGACCACCACCGCGCCCTCGAGCTTCGCGTCACGGCGGTGATGCCGCTTGTCGAGCACCTGCAGCTGCGCATCGAGCGAGCGCTCCGCGAGCTCTTGGGCCCGCGGCTGCAGACTCGTGTAGACCCGCAGACCGGCTTCCGTCAGCTCCTTCTCCGGATAGTCGCGCTGCAGGGTCCGCCGCACGAGCTCGAGGTACGCCGGATAGTAGGCGCCGGAGGCCCCGGTCGTGACGCCGAGGGGTTGGCGTTGCGCGTCCTGCGCCTGTGCGGAGTTGACGACGTGCTGCTGCGCCAGGATCTGCAGCACCAGATCACGCCGGGCGAGTGTCCGCTGCGGATGCCGGCGGGGATCATAGTAGGTGGGACCGCGCACGATCGCGACCAGCGTCGCGATCTGCGGCAGGTCGAGCTCCGCCAGCGGCTTGCCGAAATAGAACTCGCTCGCCAGGCCGAAGCCGTGGATCGAGCGGTTGCCGTCCTGACCGAGGAAGATCTCATTGATGTAGGCGTTCATGAGATCCGTCTTGCTGAAGTGCGAGGCGAGCGAAATCGCCATGATCGCCTCGCGCACCTTGCGCCCCATCGTCTGCCGGTTGGAGAGGAAGTAGCTCCTGACGAGCTGCTGTGTCAACGTGCTGCCGCCCTCTTCGTACCGGTGCGAGCGCAGGTCGACCCAGACTGCCCTCAGGATCGCCAGCGGGTCGACTCCCCGGTTGGTATCGAAGCTGCGGTCCTCCACCGCCTTCAGCGCCGCCGGCAGGAGCGGCGGCACCTCCTGCGGGGTGACGACGATGCGATCCACTCCGTCGATCGGAAACAGGCTGCCGATGAGAAGCGGATCGAGTCGGGTGACCGGCACCTCGCGGCCCGTGCTGTCGCGCATGTCCTGAATGCCGGCGGGGCCGAAGGTGACCGAGAGCACCGACGCTGGCCGGCTGCCGTCGGCGAACTGCACGGCACGCAGTGCGATGTCGACACGATTGCCCGTCAGGCGGTAAGTGCCGGGCTGCTCGAGATCCGCAACCCGATGATAGGAGAGGCGCTGCAATTCGTGCTCGAGCTGCGCCGGCGAGAAATTGAGTCCGGCGTAGAGATCAACGGGTGCGGCGTAGACGTGCGCCGGCAGCGTCCAGCGCAGCCCTTCGAAGCGGTGCGTGACCAGCAGGTTCAGATAGTAGATGTAGGCGCCACACCCCAGCAGGCCCGCGAGGAGCACCCCGACGACTGCGCTGCGCAGCCCCCAGCGCCGAGCCGAGGACCTCTTTCGACCCCTGGACGGCCCGGATCGTCCCCCCGAGGAACGCCGCGACGAGTTCTTCAGAGCACCAGCTCCTCTGCCGGGTCACGCAGGTTGTAATGGGAGCTCATACAACGACCATAAGCACCTGCATTCGCAATGAGGATGACGTCGCCCTCCCGGCTGGGCGGCAGGAGACGATCGTGGCCGAGGACATCGGCGCTCTCGCAGATGGGACCCACGATGTTCACGAGCTCCGTGGCCGGCTCTCCCAGGCGGGTGAGATTGGCGATCTCATGGTATGCACCATAGAGTGCAGGTCGGATCAGGGAGTTCATGCCGGTGGCGACACCGATATAGCGGACATCCCCCTTGCTCTTCAACTGCGTCACCCGCGCGAGCAGCACGCCGGCCTGGGAGGTCAGATACCGACCCGGCTCCAGCCAGAATTCGAGGCGGGGATGCTCGGCACGGACCGCGGCGAGCAGCGTATCGAGCTTCCCAAGGTCCAAGCCCGGCTGCTCGCTGCGCTCCGGTACCCCCAAGCCCCCGCCGACATCGATGGCACGGACTGATTCGAAGCGCTGAGCACAGTCAGCCAGCGTCCGCGCCGTACGCTGCCAGCTCGTGACATCAAAGATGCCGCTGCCCACATGGGCCTGTAGACCTACGATCCGTGCGCCCACTCTGTGCGCTTCCCGCGCAATCCGCTCCAGGTCGGCGACTGGCACGCCAAATTTGGCGTGGGCACCCGCCGTGCGCACGTGATGATGGTGTCCGGCCCCTACGCCAGTGTCGATTCGCACGAAGATCTCGCTGTCGCGGAAGAGGCTTCCCCACTCCGCGAGGACATATAGGTTGTCGACCGTGACCTGCACGCCACGCTCGAGCGCCCAGGCATATTCCTCCCGGGAGGCGAAGTTGGGTGTGTAGAGCACCCGCCGCGGTTCCAGGTCCGGAAACAATTTGAGGACCCGCTCCGCCTCGTTACGCGCCACGCATTCGAACTCGAGCCCCTCTTCCCGCACTGCCGCGAGCAACGCCGGATGAGGGTTGGCCTTCATGGCGTAGTG
>Ga0134125_10002910_pt1 | contig 20089 bp, 21 predicted proteins | sample KB31751_FD_96464 | JGI IMG/M metagenome (GOLD analysis project Ga0134125, IMG submission 96464) | Terrestrial soil microbial communities with excess Nitrogen fertilizer from Kellogg Biological Station, Michigan, USA - KB3-175-1 | ecosystem: Environmental > Terrestrial > Soil > Unclassified ... | reverse complement strand
ATCGCCACCTCGCGGCGCTGTCGGGAGCCAAGTTCGACAAGGCGTTCGTGAAGGAAATGGTCAAGGATCACAGGCAGGACATTGCCGAGTACGAGAAGGAAGCCAAGAGGAGCAACAGCCAGGCATCGAGCTACGCGCAACAGAGCCTACCCGTCCTGAAGAAGCATCTGCAGCTCGCCGAATCGCTCGAGCGGCATCCTGGCGGCTGAGAAACGGCAAGTTGAGAGCATCGCCATGGCTACTACACCCTATGGACCCTACGGAGCCTCCGGCGGGTCCCCTCCCGGAACCGACGGCGACCGCGAGTCACAATCCGCCTTCAGCCTGCTGCGCCGGCTGACGGATGAGCTGACCACTCTGCTGCGTCAGGAGCTGGCGCTCGCCACGGCGGAGATCTCGAGGTCGATGCGATTGCTGCTCGCGGGCGCGGCCTCCATTGCGGTAGGCGGAGCAGTATTGTTCACCGGACTGCTGGCAATGCTGGCTGCCGCCGTGTTGGGTCTGGCGACAGTGCTGCAGCCCTGGCTCGCCGCACTGGTCATTGGCGCGGCCGTTGCGTTGATTGGCGTCATTCTGGTACTGGCCGGCGTTCGGTCGCTCGACCCCTCCACCCTCAAACCCTCACGCACCGCAGAGTCCTTGCGCAGGGACAAGGACGTCATTACCCGGAGACAACCATGACAGAGAGCAGCGGCACCGAGAGCTTCTCGCGGGGAGATCCCGCGCATATGGAAAGCAACATCGACGCGACCCGGCAGGAGGTCGACCGGACGCTGAGTGAGTTAGAGGCACGGCTTTCCGTGCGGCGCAGGATGTTCGCCGCGCTCGATAGCATCACGCCTGACATCACGAGGATGATCCGGCTGGATCACAGTCATGTGCTTGCCGCTTTCAGGCGCTTCCGGTCGCGTATGTCCGAGACGCGAAAGAAAGCGTTGGTCAATAATGTATGCCTGGCTCTGGACGTGCACGGGCAGCTCGAGGAGGAGATCTTCTACCCCTCCATACGGCAGATCGGGGCCGCGAGCGACATCCTCGCCAAGAGCGTACCCGAGCACGAGCAGATGCGCGGCTTCATCCATTCACTGCGCAGCATGGAGCCGCTCGACGCCGCGTACGACGAGACGTTCAGGAAACTTATGGGCACGGTGCTGCATCACGTCGCCGATGAGGAGACCGTCCTTCTGCCGCTGGCCGAGGAGCTCATCCCCGATGAGCTCGGCCATTTGGGACGCCTGATGACGCAACGACGCTTCGAGTTGCTGAGACCGCACGCCGCGGAAGCCGCCGCCACGACCATTCGCACCTTCCCGATCGGGGCCGCGGCGGCCGCGGCGGGCGTGCTCGCGGCAGGCTGGCTGCTGATCCGAGGTTTGACGGGCTCGTCAAGGTCCCATTGACCGGCGACCCGTGATCGGCAGCCGGCGTCGCGGGGGGCGCACGGTGATGTGGGGGCGCGGCAGCTGCGGCGCCTAAAGCTCCCCGCGTGCGGCGAGCGCTTTGATGCGGTCCGCCGTGCGACAGGCGATAGCCTGGATGGTGAGTGATGGGTTGACGCCGCCCACGGTCGGGAAGACCGATCCGTCGCAGATCCAGAGGTTGGGGACATCCCATGAGCGGCAGTCCGCGTTGACCACACTCGTGCGCGGATCATCGCCCATGCGGGCGGTACCGTTCAGGTGGCAGGTGTCGTCGGTTTCTTCCCAGATGTCCTGCGCATTCAGCGTGTCCATGGCGCGGCGCATGAAGTCGAGCGCGTGCCGGATGAGACGGCGGTCGTTGTCGCAATAGGAGTACGTGACTCGTGGCACCGGCAGACCGTACTGATCCTTCTCCTCGCTCAGCGTCACGCCGTTGCGCTCCTGCGGCAGGAGCTCACCGACGATCTTGAGACCCACCTGATGGTTGTACTCCTCCATCTTGGCGCGCAGCGGCTCTCCCCAGAGGCCGCGTGCCGTCGACACCACTTGTGACCAGAGCATCGGCAGCGGACCCTGACTCATGTAGCTGTAGCCGCCGAAGAAGTCCTTGCCCCGATCGGTGTAGTTCCAATGCTCGGTGATGGCGAGCGAGGGCGGTCCTTTGTAGGAGCGGACCTCGCGGTCGAGGAGGCCCCAGACGGCCTGGTTCGCCTGCACCATGAGGTTGCGCCCCACGAGGCCGGACGAGTTGGCAAGCCCATGGGGGTAGCGGCCACTCGCCGAATTCAGGAGCAGGCGTGGCGTCTCAATGGCGTACCCTGCAACCACGACGTTGCGGGCGCGCTGAAAATGCCAGCGTCCGTCACGATGAAACCGGACGCCGGTGACACGTCCTCCTGCATCATGTTCCACTCGGCCTACCATCGCGAGATCACGGATCTCCGCACCTGCCGCGAGCGCGCGCGGCAGCCACGTCACGAGGACGCTTTGCTTGGCGTTAGTCGAGCATCCGATGGTACACATGCCGCGGTAGACGCAAGGATGTGCACGGCCGCGAGGCGCTGACAGCGTTGCGAGCGGGGTAGGAGCCCAGCCGATACCGAGCGCCTCGGCGCTCTCTGCGAGGGCGAGCGCGGCAGCGTTGAGCTCGTGAGGACGGTAAGGGTACCGGGGGCGTTTGGGTCCCCAGGGGTAACGCACGGGGCCTGCGATCTTGAGGGTGTTCTCGACCTCGTGGTAGTACTTCCACATCTCCCGCCAGTCGAGCGGCCAATCGGCGCCGTAACCGAGGAGGCTGCGGGACTTGAACCATTCCGGGCGGAAGCGCAGCGACACCATCGCGAAATGCACCGTAGAGCCGCCCACGGACTTGCCGGAGTTGTTGGCGCCGAGCTGCAGCGGGTTCTCGCCGTCGACGATGCGCTCATCGGTCCAGTAGAGCTTCGCCTGGTGATGCTCGTCGGAGGCGAAGTCCTCGAGCGGGCGCCAGTAGGGGCCGGCATCCAAAGCGACGACCGAGAAGCCATACTCCGCGAGCTTGCAGGCGAGCGTGCCGCCGCCTGCGCCCGTGCCGACGATCACGAAGTCCACCGGCTCATCGAGAGAGTACTCGCGCATGGGCGTCCAGGCGCCAGGGCGGAACACGTCGGGCGCACGACCACCGATGGCCCTCGGCCTCGATGCATCGTCCGCGGCCGCCGCGTGGCGGCCTCCGAGGGCGTGAGCCCCGTTGCGGGGAGTTTTCGTCGCCGTACGCGCAATGCGAAGGTTCTCGCGGCGTGCCTCTTCCTCGCGCCCCGGCCGCGCCTCCGATGCCTCCCAGGAATCGCGCCGATCGTAGTCCATCCTGACATAACCGCGTGGACTCGCCGGACCGCCATAGCCGATCTCGTTCCATCCGGAGGGATGCGCGTAGTAGCCGCCTACCACATCGTGCAGCAGCCGCTTGCTGAAGAACTGTGCGGGCGACATGTCGCCCCAGGCGGGGTCGTGCAGCTCTCCCTCCTGACAGAGTCGCAGCAGATCCGCCTGCGGCCCAGGCTTCAGCTCGTGAAACCTGCAGCTGTGGCGAACGACAGATTCGGCATCCAGGGCGAGCACCGCGCGGCGCCAGGCTTCCCGGGGCGCCGGGAGACGCGAGTCGCGATAGCCGTCGCGCGCGTCCTTTGCGAGCCTCTCATCCAGCATGGCCGCCAGCGGGACCTCACCGGCATTGCCGCTTTCCTGGGCGAGGACGCGCGCGCAGACCGCACGAACAGTAGGCCACTCCGCGTCGGTGAAAAAGGTGTGGCGGCCAGGATCGAGTGCCAGCCGCTCGTCGATGACGCGACGCGTCTGTTCATTCCACGATGGCGAGTCGCGCTTCGCCAGCACGTCATAGCCGGGATACCGCTCAGGCAATGCGCTCGAGCTCCTCGATGAGCGACAGGGCGGCGAGCCCGGCGAGCGCGAGTCCAGTGAAGCTCGGGGGCGCTGGCAACGGCGGGCCGTTGAGTACGTTCTGACTCCAGTTCCGCCAGCCGCCCATGTTGCGGGAGACACCGTACGCATGCAGGCCAACGCCGGCAAAACCCAAAAGGGCCGTCACCTTCAGCCACGCGCGGGCCAGACGATGGGTTCTGCGGCTGGGAGCGATCGCGGCGGCGCCGAGCAGAGTTGCCGCCACGGGCGGTATGCCGACGGGAAGCACCATCGCGGGATCGTGGTAAGCGCCCCGAAAATGCAGCAGCGCGGCCTCACTGGCCGTGCCGACGATTCCGGCGGCACTCACGGCGGCCAGCAGGCGTTGTAGAGGCACGCCGAGCGTCGTGGCTGAGTCGCCGTCAGCCAGCGCGCGTGCCCGCTCCGCCCCGCGTCCAAGAAATCCCGCCAGTGTCAGCGCCAGCGGCGCCCCGATCGGCGCGGCGTAGAAAAGGTTGAGCCACGACCACCCGCCGGGCCGCTTGTTGATATTGTAGGCGTGGAACCCGAGGCCAGCGACGCCTGTCGCCGCGGCGAGCGCATAGATCGCATCCCTCAACGGGTGGGCTGCGGCGCGGCGGTCGAGCGTGCCGAAGAGGCTGCCGCCGAGAGCGAGCGAGGCCGACACGAGCGGCACGTACATCGCCTTGTTGCGAAACGACCCGCGGTAGTGCTCGATTCCGCTGTCCGCCAACACCGCGAGCGCGAGGAGTGCGGCGCCGAGGTTGAGCTGGCGGGCGGCCGCGCCGATGGCAGCCGGGCCGCGGTCACTCATCCTTGCGTCCCGGGAGGAGCGAGGCGAGCTTCTGACGGGCCGTGCCCCCGATGACGCGCTTCTCGTGCGGGTCTACCTTGAGGAGTGCCTCCGAGAGGTGCATCGCCTGCTCGAAGGTGATGTGCGGCGGCAGCGGCGGAACCTCAGGATCGGTCTTGACCTCGAGAAGCACCGGACGGTTGGCCGCGAGCGCTCGCTCCCAGGCCGGTGCCAGGGCCTCGGGCCGGTCGACGAAGATGCCATCGAGGCCGATGAGCTCGGCGAAGCGATGATAGGGGACATCGGGGATCTGCTGCGAGGCGTTGAATTTCGGATCGCCGTTCATCACCCGCTGCTCCCAGGTCACCTGGTTGAGGTCGCAGTTGTTGAGTACGCACACGATCCAGCGCGGGTCCGCCCACTCCCGCCAATACTTGGCCACGGTGATGAGCTCCGCCATGTTGTTCATCTGCATGGCGCCGTCACCGACGATCGCGATCACCGGGCGATCGGGATGGGCGAACTTCGCCGCGATGGCGTAGGGGACCGCCGCGCCCATGGAGGCGAGACCGCCTGAGAGCGAGGCCATCATGCCGCGCCTCATCTTGATGTCCCGCGCATACCAGTTGGCACACGAGCCGGAGTCGCTCGTCAGAATGACCCCATCCGGGAGGCGCCGGGACAGCTCCCAGGCGATGAGCTGCGGATTGACGGGGTTCGCGGGCTGCTTCGCGCGCTCCTCGAGCGTCTTCCACCATTGCTCGACATTCGCGGCGATCTGCTTGCGCCAGCCGCTGTTGGCGTTCTGCTCGAGCAGCGGCAGGAGCTCACGCAGTGTCTCGGCCGAATCCCCGACCAGATTGACTTCCATGGGATAGCGGAGCGAGAGCATGTCGGGCGCGAGGTCGATCTGCACACCGCGCGCCTGGCCTTCCTTCGGCAGGAACTCCGAATAGGGGAAGCCCGAGCCGACCATGAGCAGGGTGTCACATTCGGCCATGAGCTTGTAGCTCGGCTCGGTACCGAGGAGGCCGATGGACCCGGTGACCCACGGCAGATCATCGGGCAGCACGGCTTTGCCGAGGAGCGCCTTCGCGGCGCCCGCGCCGAGGCGGTCGGCAACCGCGATCACTTCGTCGGTGGCCTCGAGCGCGCCGGCACCGACCAGCATCGCAACCCTTTTGCCGCTGTTGAGCACTTCGGCGGCGCGCCGCAGCTCGGGCTCGTAGGGCACCGTTCGCGGACGGGTGAAGCCGATACCGGAGTGCAGCGTACCGTGCGCCCGCGGCGGCTCGTGGTAGCTCATCTCCTGCAGATCGTTGGGCAGGATGATGGCCGTCACCCGGCGCTCTCCGAGCGCGGTCCGGATGGCCCGATCGACGAGATGTCGGACCTGGGCGGGGGAGGAGGCCTGCTGTACGAAGGCGCCGGCGACATCCTTGAAGAGGCTGGTGAGGTCGACTTCCTGTTGGTAATGGCCGCCCATGGCGGTGCGGGCCTGTTGGCCGGTGATGGCGAGCACCGGCATGTGATCGAGCCGCGCATCGTAGAGCCCGGTCACCAGGTGCGAGGCGCCCGGCCCCGAAGTGGCGATGCACACGCCGAGCTCGCCGGTGAACTTGGCGTAGGCCGAGGCCATGAATGCGGCCATTTCCTCGTGGCGAGCCTGGATGAAGCGAATCTTGCCGCCGGCGCGGTTGAGTGCACCAAACACCCCGTTGATGCCATCTCCCGGGTAGCCGAAGATCACTCGCACGCCCCACGCGTGCAGCCGCTCGACGAAGAAGTCACTGACCGTCTTGGCCATTTCGCAAACCTTCCACGGGACATGGACGCCCCGTACTCGGATGGACGTTGCGAGAAGAACACTTCGTCGGGAGTGATGTTCCGCCTGAGCCGCAAAGTCGCGGTGACGTCGCAGTCGTGGCCGCGGATCAGGCTGAGCTGTGGAGGCGTGGACGACGCCGCGTCGGGGGCGGGCCGAGGGTCAGCTTTGCAGCTCGGTGCGGCGCCGGTTGAGTGTCGCGAGCCACCCTTCGAGCTCCGTGCCGGGCATGGCCTTGGCGAGGAGCCAGCCTTGCGCGAGCTTGCAGCCGTACTGGCGCAGCAGCCGCCAGTCCTGCAGACACTCGACACCCTCGGCCACGGTCTCGATGCCGAGCTGACTCGCCATCTCCAGTGCGGAGCGCAGGATGACCTGCAGGCTGTCGCGCTCATGGGCGCCATGGACGAACGTGCGATCTATCTTGAGCTCGGTGAAGGGAATGCGGGCGAGCTGCTGCATGGAGGAGAAGCCGGTGCCGTAGTCATCGAGCGAGAGACGAAAGCCCCGCAGCCGCAGCCGGGTCAGCACTCCGAGGGCGATGGCGAGGTCCCGCAGGAGCGAGGTTTCGGTGACCTCGAGCACGATCTGATCGGCACGCAGCCCATGCTCCTGCTGCAGATCCGAGATCTCCTGCACGAGCTCGCCGCGCTCGAGAAGGACGGGTGACAGGTTGATTGCGATCGACAGGTCGAGGCCGTGGTGATTCCAGAGCGCCGTCTGCCTCATGGCGGCATCCATGACGTGCAGCGTGAGCTCACGGATGAGACCGTGTTGCTCTGCAACGGGGATGAAGGCATCGGGCGCGATCCACCCGAGCTTCGAATCGTGCCACCGGGCCAGCGCCTCGACGCCACGCACCCGGCCGGTATCGATCTCCACCTGCGGATGGTAGTGAACCGCGATGTCGCCACGGGTAAGGGCGGCCCGCAGCGATTGCGGATCGACTGCCTGCACCTGCGCGGGACTCTTGTTGTGAACGGCGGAGTGGAGCTTGTTCTGCAGCAGCGCACCGAGGCTCGCGAGGGTGAGCGGCTTCTGCAGCGCCCCGACGATGCGCAGACCCAACGCCGTGCCCATGTCCTGCACGGAATTGATGAGCGCGCGCTCGCGCGAGGAAGCGAGGACGATCGGGGCGCGCATGCCCCGTCCGCCGAGGGCGGAGAGGAGCTCCGGTCCGTCCATCATCGGCATCTCGAGGTCGACGATGAGCAGCTCGGGCGGAACGGTCAGCTTATCGAGCAGCGCCAGGGCCTCGCGGCCATTGCCGGCCTCGAGCACTTTTCCGATCCGCAGCTCCCGGCATACGGCCGCACCGATGCCACGCTGCACGCCGCTATCGTCGACGATCAGCACGGAATCGATGGTCTGCAGCCCGTTGCTCGAGGACATGTATTCGTCACCTGCGTCGCCCCACCTGGTTCGAGATTGGCTTCCCATTGGCTAGCGCCACACCTCGGAGCGACAATGCGCAATCATCGGTTTATCGACGGGACGCGGGCGGGACTTGAGTCGCAAGACCGGACTGCAAGTGAGAGACGTGTCACGTCCGGGGTGTTCCAGCGCCGGCGCAGGTCGGGGGCTCGTGGAACGACCACTTTGGCGGCGCGTAGAGACATAATCCGGACGCGGCGATTGGAGCTGCGCGTGCGGCGATCGCTTGCCACGGGAGATTCCGTATGAGTGAGCTCGTCATCGGCTGGCCGGCGCTTTCCTACCCCGCCTGGCGCGATACCGCCACGACCCTGCAGCTGTGGACGCAGATCGTCGGCAAGGTGAGGCTCGCGCTCACTCCCTGGCTCAACCACAGCTGGCAGGTGCCGCTCTACGTGACGGCGCGCGGACTCGGCACCTCGCCGATCCCACTCGGGAGCGAGATCTTCGAGATGGAGCTCGACTTCATCGCGCACCGGCTCATCACCCGCTCGAGCTCGGGCGCCGAACGGACCCTGCCGCTCGAGCCGCAGACGGTCAGTGACTTTTACCGGCGGGTCCTCGAGCTCCTGAGCGGCATGGGCATCGACGTGCGCATCGTCGAGACGCCGAACGAGATCGCGGACGCAATTCCATTCTCGCGCGATCACATCCACGCCTCCTATGACGCGAGCGCGGCACACGCGTTCTGGCGCGTGCTCATTCAGGCAGATCGCATCTTCAAGCTCTTCCGCAGCAGCTTCCTCGGCAAGGCGAGCCCGGTGCACTTCTTCTGGGGGAGTTTCGATCTTGCGGTGACGCGCTTCTCCGGCCGGCCGGCGCCGCCTCATCCGGGAGGTATTCCGAGTCTACCCGATGCGGTTGCGCGCGAAGCCTATTCCCATGAGGTGAGCAGCGCCGGCTTCTGGCCCGGCAACGATGTTTTCCCGCAGGCCGCTTTCTATTCCTACGCCTATCCGGAGCCCGTCGGCTTTCGCGACGCCCGGCTCCCGCCTGGCGCCTACTTCGAGAGATCGCTCGGGGAGTTCATCCTGCCGTACGAATCCGTCCGCGCCGCCGCGGATCCTGATGCTCTGCTGCTCGATTTCCTCTCCGGCACCTACGAAGCGGCGGCGCAAGCAGGCCGTTGGGATCGAGCTGCGCTCGAGTGTCCGTTGGGTGCACCGGGACGGGTGCGGGAGCTTTGAAATGAACGAGTACGAGCCGGATGGTGCTGACTCGGTGAGCGAGACGCACCGTTACTTTCCCGAGTGGGCAGATCGTCCGATTGGGCCTGAGACTCAGCACGAGGCGGATCGCAACTCCTACCTCGCGGGCGGCTATGCCGATGAGTTCGGCTATGGCACTCCTGCCGGCCGGCCGCCGGCGATCGCGCCGCTCGATGGCGACCCGGAGCGCTCGCGGCTCTGGGGCGAGCAGATCGGTGCGCTGCATCCGGGCTATCCGCAATGCCCGAAGCCGGCTGACCGCCTGCTCGAGCCGAACGCCGCCAGTGCGCTGGCGCAGAAGCAGGACATCGAGGAGCTGCGCAGGAGTTTTGCGGCGCAGGCGCTTCGGGCGCAGGCGATTACGAGGATGGGGTTTCGAATCATCCGGGTCGGGGCGCGCGATCGCGCGGTACTCAGCCATCCCGCGTTACGCTTCGGTGTGATTTCCTTCCTGGCGGAGCGCCTGATCCGCCGCCGGCATCTGAACGACGTCCTCTAGATCGGCCGGGTGGAAATTCTGCGGCGGAGTTCCTGGTATCTGCCCGGGGCAGGGCGTAATCAGGTCGCATGCGCAGAATCTTCGCCGGTACCGGCACTTTCGCCGCAGGTACGATCGCCTGGTCCATCGGACACCGTGTCGGGCTCGGCACCGCCATGATCCTGAGCGCCATCGCCAGCGGCTTCGGCTTCTATTGGGGGCGCAGGCTCTTCGATGAGTGGCTGGGCTAGCCTCAGCCGCGTCCTACGTAGGGCATCTTCGTCGCCATCACGGTCATGAACAACACGTTGGCTGTGAGCGGCAGACCGGCCATGTACAGGACCGCATCGGCCACGTACCTGACATCGAACTGCGGCTCCGGCCGCAGTGAGCCGTCGGCCTGCAAGGTGCCCTGACTCATCGGCGACGTCAGCTCCGTCGCGGTGTTGCCGATATCTATCTGACCGCAGGCGATGTCGTAGGGCCGGCCTTCCAGAGAGGTAGCCCTGGTCAGGCCCGTGACGGCGTGTTTCGAGGCCGTATAGGCGATCATATGCGGACGCGGTACCGTCGCCGAGATCGAGCCATTGTTGATGATGCGTCCGCCCCTCGGCATTTGCTTCTTCATCAGTCGGAAAGCGGCCCGGGTACAGAGGAATGACCCGGTGAGGTTGGTGTCGATCACCGACTGCCACGAGGCGAGCAGAGTATCCTCGAGCGGCGCCGGGCGCGAGGCCGTACCCGCGTTGTTGAAGAGAAGATCGAGCCGGCCGAGCTCGCTCTCGATGCGGGCGAAGAGTGCCTCCACCGAGGCTTCGTCCGATACGTCGCATCGCACCGGGATGCAGCGCGAGCCACCCCTTCTGGCGGCCTCCTCGAGGGCCGCCTGACGGCGGCCGGCCATGACCACGGTCCAGTGAGCTCCGGCGAGGGCGATCGCGACCGACTGCCCGATGCCGGAGGCTGCGCCCGTCACGAGGGCCACCCGATTCATTGCCGACTGTGCCGAGGACATGGCTCAGGTATAGCATCCGTGCGGAGCACTGAAAACCTCTATCGCACTCACCGGAGTCTCCATGGGTCGCCTGCGCCGCGGCTTGGCCTGCCTCATCACCACGATGGCGTGCTGGTCCGTCTGCATGGCGCGGGATGGGACTTCTGCGCGACCACCCGAGCAGTGGAATTGCGGCCGCGATGGCCGGCCAGCGCTGCAGATCCTCGGCTCTGGCGCTCCTCTCGATGCCGGTGGGCGCGCCTCGGCGTCGTATCTCATCTGGCTCGATTCCCGTCCGAGGCTACTCATCGATGTTGGCGCCGGGGCAGCCGTCAACTTTGCCCGCGCTGGCGCGGACGTTCGTGATCTCGATGCGGTGTTGATCAGCCATATCCATCCTGATCATGTCTCGGATCTGCCCGCGCTTCTCTGGAGTGCCGATGTCGTGGAGCGCTCGCGACCTCTCCTCGTCGCCGGTCCGCAGGGACGAGGTGAATTTCCAGCCATCGCCCAATATCTCGAGCGGCTGTTCGGTCCCCAGGGCGCGTATCCCTTCATGAAGGATATCCTGGCGCGCAGCTCGGCCTTCCACCTGCGGATCATGCCGATTGCGGTGAGTCGCTTCGAGGCGATTCCGCTGACCACCCTGGACGCCGTCAGAATTTCCGCCTTTCCGGTGGAGCACGGCCAGGCGCCGACGGTGGCCTACCGGCTGGATGGCGCGGGCTTCAGCATCGTGTTCGCTGCCGATCAGACAGGTGCCACACCCGGATTCGCGGCGTTTGCATCCAACGCAGACTTGCTCGTCCTACATACCGCCCTCAGCCCGCACGCCGTCAAGTTTGCGGGCGTGATAGGCCTGCCTCAGAACCTCGGCAAGCTCGCGGCCAGAGCGCATGCCAAGAGTGTGGTTCTCGCCCACCTCATGGATTTCCCCCCTGACGATCCGCGTGAGGCATCTTTCTCGCTCCACAGTCCGACGGCACTCGAGGCATCGATCGAGTCGGTATTCCGCGGCCGGGTCACGCTCGCTGCAGACGGCGAGTGCCTCGCGCTTGGGCATCCGCGCCGGTTGCGCCAGCCAGACGGCTGAGGCTCCTCAGGCGTGCCGCAGGCAATTGCTCATGAAGCTTTTGCGCCGGCCGCCGCTCAGGCCTTTGACCTTGGCCTGCGCGTTGCAGTCCCTCATCCGCTGCTGTTGCCTGTTGATCATGTGCTTGCCTGAGAGGCACGCCCGCATGAACGCCTGACGGCTGCTGCCCATCAGGTGCTTGGCACTCGCATCCATATTGCACTGCTTCATGCGCATCTGTTGGGGCGTCTGCGCGCTCGTGACCGCCGTGCCGAGTGCGAGCAGCGCGGCCACGGCCAGGACGGGGATGTGTCGGTATTTCACGGAGACCTCCGGCGGCTGCAACGACGCTTCATAGATTGCGCGGGCGGCGGGCAAACAGCAGGTGGTAGACCACCAGGAAGACGATCGCGCCCACCACGGCGACGCCCAGGCTGTAAAAGTTGAATCCGGTCACCCCGGGCATGCCGAACTCGCGGAACAGCCAGCCGCCCACCACGGCGCCGACGATGCCGAGCAGGATGTCGAGGAGAAATCCTTCGCCCGCCTTGTTGACGATCTTGCTGGCGATGAATCCGGCGATGAGCCCGAGAATGATCCACGCGACGAAAGACATGAGACCTCCAGTTGCCGCAGTTTGGTAGGCGGCGCAGTGGCCCTGACGGAAGGGGACGGATATATAACACGGATCGCCGCCCGCGGTCCGGCCAACCCGGATCGCAGAGCGGTCCGCCGGCAGGACAACGAGGGTTGCCGCAGGGCTCGGCCTTCAGCTTGGCATGGGAGAGCGGCCGGGAGGCCGGTTCAGTGGCCCAAATGAGCCCGCTGCGCTGCGAGTCGGCGGAGGGTCAGCGGACAAACCTTTGTGGCGTGGGCTGCACCCGATGCGTGCTGCGCCAGCGAGGGGCTACCGGGTGGCAGTAGGACGTCGGTGGCAAACGCCGCCGATACCGCGAGACTGGAGACGAGGAGAATGCCGAGGACGTGGCGCTTGCGGCCGGTCAGAGGTTGGTTGAGAAGCGCGATCCGCCGTGTCAGCGGATGAGCCGAGCGCCAGTGGCAGGCGAGCTCCGCCGTCATCCACGAGCTGCGTGGGATCTGGGTCTTGACCAGAGCCGCGACATATCGGCGGCGGGCGGGCGCTCCCGCCGAGACGATTACCGAGGCGTCGCAGGCCAGGTCCTGATCGAACCGCAACGAGCTCGCCGCCCAATACATCAACGGGTTGAACCAGAAGGCACAGAGGCAGGCAGCGCTCAGTGCGTTGGCCAACGGATCGCCGCGCCGCACGTGGGCGAGCTCGTGTGCCAGCACCAGATCCCGCTCCTCGGGGCTGTAGCGCAGGTCGAAGTCCAGCGGCAGTACGATGCGGGGGGGCAGGGCGCCGACCAACATCGGCTCCTGCGCGGCGGCGCTCCGCCAAGTGCCGTCCGGGTGCAGTGCGAGGCGGCCGAGCGAGCGTACGAACTCCCGCTGCCGATGGATGCTGAGCGCCAACATCGCGATCCCGCCCGCCGCCCATACGAGTATCGCGCCCACTGCGAGGCCGGCCGGCTGATGGGCGAGACTGAGGGCTGCGAGCAGATCCGACCACAGCCGCGCGAGCGGGCCCGGTACCACCGTGAGTCCTCCCGCCCGCGGCATCGCGGAGTACGGCAACCACAGCACGGTCGCGCTGATCGGCACGGCGAGCCAGACCCAATACGCGGCCCGAGCGCCCACGACGCGGCGCAGCGGCGTACGCACCAGCCCCACGAAGAGCACCGCGAGACTCATCGCCAGGGTGAGTCGCGCGAGGTTGGATAGAGCGAGACTACTCACCCTCGAGATCCCGCAGGAGGTCCCGCAGCTCGCGGATATCCCGCTTGGAGAGCTTGCGCTCGCGGCTGAAATGCGCGACGAGAGGGGCGACGCGCCCGCCGAACAGGCGATTGAGGAAGCTCTCGCTCTCCTTCGACAGCCACTGCTTGCGCGCAAGCAACGGCGAGTAGATGAAGCGCCGGCCGTTTTTCTCGGCGCGGATGGCCCCCTTCTGCAGCAGGCGGCTGAGCAGCGTCTTGATGGTCGACTCCTGCCAATTGCGCTGCTCTCCGAGCGCCGCGGTCACGTCCTCTGCTGTCGCAGAGCCACGCTCCCACAGCACGGCGAGAACGACGGACTCCGCCTCGCTGATCGACTCGGGTGCCTTCATCGATACGGCCTCACTGCATGCCGGTGGGCACTTTGGCGATGCGGGTCTGATCCGTTATCCAGTTCACTTCCCACGTCTTTCCCCCATCATCGGAGAAGGATTGCTCGAAATGCGGCGTGTCCGTGTTGACGCGCGACCACTCGAACCGCTCGAAGACATAGCGGCCATTATAGGTGTCCCAGCAGTAGAAGTATCCTATCCCATTCTTGAACTCACCGACGTTGGGCGGGCCGCCGATCTGCCCTATCCTGGGCGTCGACCAGTAGAGGCTCCACTGACCGCTCTGTGGGTTGTATACGCGCAACGTCAGGCCCTGGATGGCGCCGTTCGAGCCTTTCACGTTGAATTCCTCGATCTCCGCGCCGCCGCCCCACAGCGAGCGCGTCCGCGTCGTCCCGTCGTACTCCACCCAGTCGTGGGCGCCCGAGAGCGGATGCAGCAGCTTCTTCAGGTGGATGTGCCAGTAACCCAGCTCGAAGTCGAAGTCATGACTGCCATCGTGGGCAGCGGCAGAGGCGCCGGCCGTGGGGTTCGTCGCGGCGGCGGCCTGCACGCAGCAACCGGCCATGAAAAGAGAGCCCAGGACCAGGGCCGCCCATGTGAGCTTCGGCGTCGGCATTGCATCCCCCGATTCGACTACGCGTGTAAACAGTTACAGATTACACGCGTAGACGGAGATGTCAAGGCGCATCGTCGAGCGACCGGCGCCGTTGCGCCAGGAAGCTCTTTTCGGCGGCGTTGGCGCTGTGCGCGATCGCGGCGTCATACTCCCGCTTCGCCTCGACGTTGCGGCCGAGGCGGCGCAACAGGTCGGCCCGCACGGCGTGGAAGAGGTAGTAGTCATCGAGGTCGAGTTGATCTACCGCGGCGAGCGCCTGATATGGCCCGTCCACCTCGGCTACGGCTACGGCGCGATTGAGCGTCGCTATCGGGCTCGGTGCGAGTGCCACGAGCTGATCATACAACTCGAGGACCTGCCGCCAGTCGGTCTCGCCGATGTTGGCCGCATCGCTGTGCACCGCATTGATGGCCGCCTGAATCTGATAAGGTCCGGGCCGGTTGCGTGCGATGCATAGACGAACCAGCGCCTGTCCCTCGTCGATGAGGGGGCGATTCCACAGCGCGCGATCCTGGTCGGCGAGGAGGACCAACTCGCCGTCGGCTGTGAGACGAGCCGCCCGCCGCGAATCGGTGAGGAGCATGAGGGCGAGGAGGCCGAGTACCTCGGGCTCTTCCGGCATGAGCTCCCGCAGCAAGCGACCGAGCCGGATCGCCTCCGCGCAGAGGTCTTCGCGGAACAGCCGCTCGCCGGAGCTCGCGGCGTAGCCCTCATTGAAAATGAGATAGATCACCGCGAGCGCCGAGCGCAGGCGATCCGGCAGGTCCGCCGCCTCCGGAACCCGGTAGGGAATGCCGGCATCGCGGATCTTGGCTTTTGCCCGCACCAGCCGTTGCGCCATGGTCGCTTCCGGAAGCAGGAAGGCGTGCGCCACTTCCGCCGTGGTCAGTCCGCCGATGAGGCGCAGCGTAAGGGCCACCTGGGCGCCCGTCCCGAGCGCAGGGTGGCAGCAGGTAAAAATGAGTCGCAGTCGATCATCGGCCACAGCCGCTTCCTCCTCAGGCTCGCCTGGTGCGAGCATCTCTGCAGCCTGCCGGTGCCGGTAATCGCGGGAGCCCTCCCGGCGCAGGCGGTCGATCGCGCGATTGCGGGCGGTCGTGATGATCCATCCCGCCGGGCTCGGGGGCAGCCCGGTGGTTGGCCATCGCTGCACGGCCTCGGTGAAGGCGTCCTGGACGGCCTCCTCGGCCATGTCGATGTCGCCGAAGGCCCGGATCAGGACCGCTACCGCACGACCATGCGCCTCACGGAAGACGCGCTCGATCTCGGCAACGTGCAGGTCGTGCATTCTCAGTCAGCACCCTCGTAGAAGGGCCGGACCTCGATCGGCAAGGTGGTTGCCCGAGCCAACCTGCGGCCCCACTCCAGCGCGGAATCCAGGTCGGCTGCGCGGATGATCGTAAAGCCCCCGAGGTGCTCCTTGGTATCGATGAAGGGACCATCGGTGGTCAGGAACTCACGGTCCTTCAGGCGCACCACGGTGGCCGTGGCGGGGGGATGCAGCCCACCGCTGAAGACCCAGGCGCCGGCTGTCTTCATCTCCTGACGGACTGCGCTCACGTTGCGCATGATACCTTCGAGGACGGCGGGTTCCGGCGTGCGGTCGCTGGGCTGATAGACGCTGAGCAGATACTGTTTCACGGGGTGCTCCTTCTGCACTCACGCCGGCGACGTTGCCGGCATTTCACCCCCAAAACGAAAGGCGCGCACGCAGATCGACATCGCCGGCGGGTTTTTCGATGGACCGGGCTGTCGGGACGCTTCCGGGATAGGCTAGGCCACGGTAAGGCGCCGTCAAAGTGATGGCCGGATGATGGCCGGATGATGGCCAGATGACGGGAGGACCGGCTATGAGGATCGTGAGAACAGCGCCCGTGGCCCTGGGCACGCTGCTGGCCCTCGTTTCAGGGTGCAACACCCTGCGGCCCCTGCAGCCGCCGCCGGGTGCCGTCAATATCTCCGCCGTGGTGCAGCAGATACAGGAGGCCATCGATCCTTTCTGGGACTCGGAGAAAAACGGGCTTCCCGGTCTCTCGAGCGTCAGGATTGCCTTGCAGACGGTGCACGACAACAGAGTGGGCGGCGAGGCGGACTATCTGATCGTCGCCCTGCGCGGCTACTACGACAAAGCGATGACACAGGAGGTGGACCTCACCCTCGTGCCGCAGCCGCCGCCGAAGAATCGCGCCCATTTCCAGCCGCCAAACCTCGCGCAGTCCCTGACCGACGCCATTGCCGCGGCACAGAAGCAGATCAAGGCCACTTACCGGAACGGCGATCACGTATTGAATACGCAGGAGATCGACGTGGAGCTGCAATTTACGGTCGTGTGGAGCGTGGGCGGTGGGGTAGGCCAATGGCGAATCTCGCCCGTGGCACTGTCCGCAAGCGATGATTATTCCCGCAGCACCACCGATACCATCACGGTGGCATTCACCGCGCCAACCGGTTAGAGCAGGGATGGCGGCGCGGCGCCGCCGGCCGACGCTGCGGCAGCGGCCCGATCGATCTTGTTGGCAAGCTGCACGATGGAGTGGTCGGCAAGCGGATTCCAGCCGTAAAAGAGGCTGTAGCGTACGCTGCGGATGGCAGGATGATGCGCCGGCGGCTGGTAGATCAGATTGAGGAGGGATCGAACCAGAGCCAGGATCTCGCCGCGCTCGTAGACACGATCGATGAAGAGATTGCGTTTGTTCTCGTCGCGAAGCGCGCGCGGTACGCTGAAGTAGCCTGTCACCGGGGACGGGTCGAAAGCATAGACGGCCTCGACGCGCGGCACCCCATCCTCCAGCGGCAGCGCGTAAGCGAATTGCTGGGCGAGTCCCCCACCCAGGGAATGCCCCGTGGAGTAGAGCAGCGGACGCGCGTTCCCCGGAAACCTGCGCCTGTACTCCGCACAGAATGGCCCGACGAATGTGCGCACGACCTGTGTGTACTCGTCCCGGGGATCGGGAATGAACCATCGCAGATTCGAGAGCCAGTCCTTCTCGTTGTCCAACACGGTTCCGCCGAATGACACCGCGACGGCGGAGTGCGACGGGTTCTCCCACACCTCGACGCGCAGGTGGGCGTCGTCGATCCGTTGCCAGATGGCGGGCGAGCCGAATGGCGACCAGGGGGTCCAACCCGCCGCTGCCAGAATGGCAACCGGGTCGCGCGGCGCGAGCGGTGTTCCATCAGGTGCGGCCCGGGCACGGCTCTCATGGACCGCTCTTGCCGCACGTTTGCGCGCTGCGGGCGTCGCGCCGTATGCGGCCAGGCTCAACCAGGCAAACGCCCGGTGGCTGGCAGCATAGGGCGCGATGGGTAGGGGTGCGCTCAGGAAGCGCTCGCCGGGAGGACGGACCACGACTTCGGCAGGGCTCTGTCCCAACGCACGCAGAATGGGTATCTTGGAGAGCAACGATGAGGCGCCTCGGGCGACCGTGGTCATATGCAAAAGCCGGCAGAGGTTATTGTGGCGGCTTCGTCTGCGAAGGCAACCTCAATCACGAGCCGCGGCGCTCTGGCGGCTGCGTGCCTGCGCCGATGAGACCCCCCATCCCCGGCGCCGTCCTGCGGCGCGTACCATGTTAGACTCAAAAGCAGAATCGGGACGCCGAAGTGCATGGGGAGAACGTTCGATGAAGATCTTTCGAGGCTTCGCTGCAGTGTTGCCGCTGCTCCTCGTGTGCTCGCCCTCGTTCGCACAGCGCGCGACCTATCAGCTGAAGCCGACGCCAAAGACCGTGACGTGGGGGAACTACTCCGCGACAGCCACCCCGGTGCTGCGCATTCATTCCGGTGACACGGTGGAGATTCAAACGTTGCTCACCTCGAGCCCCACGCGCCTCGCGGCGGCGGGTGTTCCGGCAAATCAGATCGAGCAGTCCCTGCGCGATATCTTCGACCAGGTGAAGGATCGCGGGCCCGGCGGGCACATCCTCACGGGGCCGGTCTACGTCGAAGGGGCGGAGCCCGGCGATGTGCTGGAGGTCCACATCGAGGCCATCAAGCTCGCGATTCCCTATGCCTACAACGGATTCTCGCCGGGCCGGGGATTCCTGCCCGATGACTACCCGTACGGACGGATCAAGATCATTCCGCTCGACGCCGAGCACATGGTTGCGCATTTCGCCCCTGGGATCACCATTCCGCTGCATCCCTTCTTCGGAAGCGTGGGTGATGCTCCTCCCGAAGCCGCCGGACGCGTGAGCAGCGGACCACCGTGGATGCATGCCGGGAATCTCGACAACAAGTGGCTCGTTGCAGGCACGACGCTCTACATCCCGGTAAATGCTGCGGGCGCGCTCTTCTGGGCCGGCGATGGCCATGCGGGCCAAGGCGATGGCGAGGTCGACATCACCGCGATGGAGACTTCGCTCATCGGCACCTTCCAACTGATCGATCGCAAGGACATGCATCTGCTCTGGCCGCGTGCGGAGACGCCGGACTACTACATCGCGATGGGAATCAACGCAGATCTCGAGAAGGCGACGGAAATGGCGGTACACCAGATGATCGATTTCCTGATGCAGGAGAAGCACCTCTCCCGCGATGACGCCTACATGCTTGCGAGCGTCGCTGGAGATCTTCACATCAGTGAGGTCGTCGATGGGAACGACGTGGTCAGCATGATGTTGCCGAAGGCGATCTTCGGCCCGAAGAAGGCCAGGTAGTGACTGTCCCTGGGCGTTGAGCGCCGCCGGCGCTCGGGCCACGTGCCTCGCCGCTGCGTCAGTGGCTGCGGTAGATCACGCCGCCTTTCATCACGAACTGCACGTGCTCTATGGCCGTGATGTCCCGGGTGGGATTGCCCTGCACGGCGATGATGTCGGCATCGAGTCCCGGCCGTAGCTGACCGAAATGGTCCTGCTGGCGCAGGATCTTCGCGTCCACCGCGGTGGCGGCGAGAAGCGCGCGGGCGGGCGACATGCCGTCGCGCACCATCAACTCGACCTCCTTGTAATTGGTGCCGTGCGCGAATACACCGACGTCACTGCCGCAGCCGATAATGACGCCAGCCTGCATCGCGAGCTTGAACGCCTTCTGCGAAGCAAGCATTTCCTCCGTCGGAGGATCGCCCGGCTTCCAGTTCTGGAAGTACTCCGCAGAGGCGACCACGGCTTCGAGCGTCGGCAGGTAGGCGACGTGGTGCTTCGCCATCATCTCGAACACCTCGCGCGTGCCGTTGAAGCCGTGCTCGATGGTATCCACGCCCGCGACGATGGAACGGCGCATGCCCTCCGGCGTGGTCGAGTGAACCGACACCGGCAGATCCAGTGAGTGCGCGGCCGCCACACCTGCGTTCAGTTCCTCCTGGGTGAAAGTCGGCACCGAGCCGTGGCTCTTGCCACAGTGATAGTCGGCATAAATCTTGATCCAGTCGGCACCGTGGCCGGCCTGGTCACGCACCGCCGCGATCATCTCGGGCACGCCTGCGACCGGAATGCCGCCTTGAGGCAGCGCGATATCCTCGCGAAAACCCAGGGGGCCCGGGCCGTAGCAATCCTTGGCGACGGTGGCGCGAGTGGCGACGAAGAGGTGCGGGCCGGGGATCAGTCCATTGTCAATCGCGCGCTGGACGTCCACGTCGGAATAGCCCGCACCCTCGGTGCCGAGGTCACGCAGCGCAGTGAAACCGGCCATCAGCGTCT
>Ga0134125_10002908_pt1 | contig 20103 bp, 44 predicted proteins | sample KB31751_FD_96464 | JGI IMG/M metagenome (GOLD analysis project Ga0134125, IMG submission 96464) | Terrestrial soil microbial communities with excess Nitrogen fertilizer from Kellogg Biological Station, Michigan, USA - KB3-175-1 | ecosystem: Environmental > Terrestrial > Soil > Unclassified ... | reverse complement strand
GCCGGACGCGGCCAGCCACACGGCCGGAACGCCTGACTTGCGCTGGTCGGCGAGGTAGAGGATGACGGCGTTCGCGCCGATGTTCACGAACTGGCAGCCGAGGCGCGCCTCGTTCGCGGGCAGTAGCAGCACGCCGGTGGTGGGGACCGCGTAGTCGTCGGAGCCGTTGCCGGTGCGGTAGGCGAGCACGCGCTTGGCGCCGGTGACGGGGAACTGGTCCAAGACGAGCTCGCGGCCGGCGGCGTCGGAGACGCCGACCTCGAGGATCTCGGCGCGTGACTCGGCGACCAATGCTTGGAGTAGCGCGCGGATCTGGCCGAGCTCCATTGCGGCGGTGAGCGTGGCGGCGTCGGGGGCGCCGTTGCTAGACATGGTCCTTCTCCAGGAGCTGCTCCAGCAGCTCGATCACGCGCTCGAGGCGGGTGATGAGCCGTTCGGCGAGCTGGTAAGCGCGGTCGAACATCAGTCGATCAGCCGGTTGCAGAGTGAGATGAACAGGAACCCGGCGAGGAACCCGACGATGCCGGCGCCGATCGCGATCAGCCAGCCGGTCAGGCTCGAGGGAAGCTCAGCGCGTGGCATCAGCCGGTCACCATTCGAAACAGGGATGGGAGGGACGGGTAGCCGCCGGACGCCCAGCCGCTGTTCTGTATCGCGGAGATCTGCGCGCTCGCGCCCTGCCCCACGGTCGACAGGATCGACTGGATGCCCGAGGAGGCCTTCCCGAACCCGGGGTCTGACCAGACGCCGCGCATCCAGGCGGCGGTCGCGTCCGCGGCGGTGGTCGGGTCTGACCAGACGCTGTTCCCGGCGCCGAGCGTTGCCGTGTCGGTGTACCCGATGTTCAGCCAGTCGTTGTTGCCCTGCTGGTCGCGGGCCTGCGCGGCGCCGCCGTTCTCCTCGGCCAGCAGCCACGCGGCGATCACGCCCGGATCCAGGCCTGTGTCGGCTTGGAGGCGGCCGGCGAATTGCTGTTGCTTGCTCGTCAGAGCGCCAGTGTTCTTCGCGAGCGCCCCTGTTCCGGAGCCGGTCGGCGGCGCGCCCGAGCCCGTGCCGGCCGTGGCGCCGCTGGCGGTTGCGCCCAGCCCGACGAGGGCGACGAGCAGCAGGCCTGCGAGGATGACGCCGAGACCGACAGTCATCGCGCGTACCTCTTGACGGTCGCGGCCGGGCTGCCCTGGCCGCCGGTGCCGGTCAGCGCCTGGAGGCCGAGCAGCAGCAGCGCGATCCCGGCGAGCGCCTCGAGCGCGCGGATCAGGATCTGCTGCCAGTCGGATGTGAGACCCAGCAGCCCAGCGAGTCCGGCGCCGGCGACCTTCCCGGCTGTCGACGATGCGAACTTGCCCGCGACGCCGCCCGCTGCGCCCGATGCTCCAGCGGACGCGGCCGTGTCGGCGGCGCCGGTGGCGGCGGCGTCCGCTGCACCGACCGCGGCAGCGTCGGCGGCGGCGCCGGCGCCTGCAATGCCGGCGGTTGCGCCGGCGACGATCCCGGAGATGATCCCCAGGCTCGTGCCGAGACTCGGGACGTTCTGTGGGTCCGGGACGCCGAGCTCGTGCGCGGCCTGCGTGATCCGCTGCGCGATCCCCTGCGCCGTGGTGCCGAGATACACGGCCGCGCCGGTCTTGGCCTGCAACGGCTCGAGGCCGGGCGAGTACGGCTGGACCTCGCTCGCGCCGGGGCCGGTGCGAACGAGCCAGTAGCCGCCGGGCGAGGTCGGGTTCGGCGCCGAGTTGGCGATCGTCTCCGGATGTGTCGGAAACGCGCTCATCATGCGCTCCAGGGGTAGACGCCCGGCCGCGGCGGCGTGTTGCCGTTGCTCGAGGCGGGCGGCTCGTAGGTCTCGGTCGGCGGTAGGTCGCTGTTCAGCCCGGCGTTGCGCGCGTGGACGTACTGCCAGTAGAGGAGCACGGCGGCGAGCGTGCCGCCGATCAGGATCGGCACCGCTTCCTTGCGGTCGTACAGGGCGGCGAGGCCGACGAACAGCATGCCCTGGCCGACGCCGAGCTTGACCCACTTCATCAGCGTGTCGGCGCGGGCGGCGGCGTTCAGTTCCGTGGTCTGCGGGCTCGAGCAGGCGGCCGCGATGATCTCGTACATGACGCCGGCGCTCACGAGAAACGCGACGCCCTTGCTCTCTCCGCCCAATCCCTCGACGGCCATCGGTTCACGCTCCGGTCATTGACAGGTAGATGTGCAGAGCGAGAGCGATCACGGCAACCCAGCCGAGCAGGCGGCTCCAGTTCCAATCAGGCATCGGGCAGCCCCCACTGGTGATCCATCCACAGGTGCAGGCCGTGGAACGCGAGGCCGATCAGCCCGAGCAGCACGACCATCAGCCACTGGTGATCAGCCCACCAGTAGGAGTCGCGCCAGTTGTCGCGCAGCTCGTGCAGGAACTCGCTCACTTGCGCGCCCCCGATGGCTTGGTCTTGCCGGCGCCGATCCCGGCGCCGCCCGATGGCAGCTTCTTGTGCGTGCCGGTCTGCTGGGTGTGATTGCCGTTCGGGTGCGCCACGCTCGTGTTTTTCGGCGCGCTCGGGTGCGCCGCCGGCGGCTTGAGCGCGGCGGCCTTAACACCGGCCTTGTACGCCTCGTAGATGAAGCTTGTGGGAGAGATGGTCGTCGGCGCGGTCTTGCCGGTGACGCGCTTGTAGTAGTCGGCGAAGCTGCCGCCCTTCTTCACCTTGACGGTGCTGTTCATCCGCCGGTTGATCTGCTGCTCACCGGTCGCCAGCGCGGCGATGTCCGAGGTGACGCCGGTCAGGCTCGAGGTGAACCCGTCGACGCTGGCGGTGATCCCGGCGAGGGTGCCGGTGATCGTCGACACGTCCTGGCCCTCCTGTGCTCGCAGGGCGGCGACGTCGGATTGTTCCTGGCCGAATAGCTGGCTGTTCTGGTTCTGCAAGGCGGCGACGTCGCCCTGTTCCTGGCCGGCGAGCGAGGCGAAGTCGCTGGCGCTCGTGTCGACGGGCGTGCCGCTCGAGCCGCTCGAGGTGCTCTGGTTGGATACCTGCCGGCCGCGGATGTAGGAGTAGAGCAGCCAGGCGCCGATCGCGGCGGCGGCGATGTAGGCGATCTGCTTTTGCTTCTTGCTCATCCGAAGATCCCTTCATCGCCGACAGGCAGGTCGACGCCCGGGTAGGGGGCCGGGCCGCCCGAGAAGGTGGGGACGGTCTGCACGAACGGGACGCTCGTGGGCACCGGCACGACCGGGGCGACCGGCGAGCGGCGCTTGTACTTGTCCCACTGCTGTTCCCAGGCGAGCTGCGTGCGCTCGTACAGGGAGCTGTCGGCGACGACCCAGGGCAGCTGCCCGTTGCGGACGTGCACGAACCGGTTGCGGAACGGGTTCGGGTTCTCTTCGATCGGGAAGTGCGACCAGCGGCGCGCGGGGCCGACGCCCCAGCCCTGCTCGCTCGCGGGATTGGAGACGATGTTCTGCGAGTGGCCGGTCTGGAACTCGTTCTGGTCGGTCCACGGTCCAAATCCGGTCGGGCCGTACTCCTGCGTGTTGACCCAGATCTCTCCGTAGGCGCCGTTCGATGTTTCGCCGTTGATGACCTCGTGCAGCCAGGCATCCTCTTGGGCCGGGTTCATTGTCGGGCCGGGCGGCGGCCCGCTCAGGTTCTGGTCGGCGACGAACTCGACGCCCTGCCCGCCCGGGTCGTTGATCGGCGGTCCCTGCGCCCAGAGCGCCTCTTCGCTCGGGTAGATCGCGGCCTGCGTGCCGGTGAAGTCCAGGAACCCGGGCTGCGTGGTCGGCTGTGCCATGTCAGTGTCCTCCCGCGACGCTGGTTGCTCCTGCGGCCGCGGAGGCGCCGGCGTGGCGCGCGCCCGAGACGGTGCCCGCGGCGCTCTGTGCGGCGCCGTGGCCGACTGCGGCGGCGGCCTGGCCTGGAGCGTTCGCGGCCTGCTGAATCGGGCTCTCGTGGGCTGTGACGTCGGCGAGGACGCTGCTCGCGTTGGTGAGCAGGTCGCCGGTTGCGATCAGGATCGCGAACCCGCCGCCCAGGCCGGGTGAGGCCTCGGCCATGATCGCCACGGCGAGGAACGTGAATCCCCAGGCGGTCGCGAACGATCCGAGCGGCACCGGGTTCCCGATCCCGACGAGCTTCTTAAGCGTGACCGGGCTCGAGGTGGCTTCGGTCAGCCGCCGGTAGGCGTACACGGCGACGACGACCAGGGCGCTGATCGTGACCCAGCGTTCAGCGGTCGATCGGTCCATCAGAACCCGCTCCCTGACTCGAGGCCGGCGAGCGCGCCCGTGAGCGTGCCGCGGACGGCGGTCTCGGCGCGGCCGGCGGCGCCGCCGAGGCCCTTGACGAAGTTGTTCCATGCGACACCGGCGGCGGTGGTCTGCCCTTCGCTGTAGCCGCCCGTCGACTGCGCGAGCGGGGTTCCGTTGGCGTCGGAGAATCCGGCTTCGATATTCCCGACGATCCCGTTGTAGGGGCTCGCGATGCTGTCGGTGATGCGCTGTCCGGCCTGCACGATCACGCCCGGCCGGATTCCGGAGGCGGGCTTGACGCCTTCGCCGACATACCAGTATTGGCCGGCCAGTGGGCCGTCGAGGAACTGTGCCCAGATGTTTCCGCCCTGGAAGAAGCTGCCGGACGTCCCGACGATGCGGGAGCGGCCGGGCGCGACGAATCCCTTGCTCGAGAGCGTGTAGTCGGCGCCCTCGTCGAGCCGGGACGCGCTGGCGCCCGGGACCGGGTTGACGTAGCCGCCCTTGCCGGCGCCCGAGATCGCGCCCGAGCTGCCGCCGGAGGAACCGCCGGTGATGGGCTGCTGGGTGGCTTGTCCCTTGACGACGTTGGCGATCGAGTCGCCCTTGATCGCGGCGTCGAGGATGATCGCTCCCCCGAGCAGCTCGGCGAACGCGAGCACCAGGTTCGCCACGGGCTCAGCCCCGAAAGCGGTGGTACAGGTAGCCGAGGAGGAGGCCGAGTAGAATGCCGATCAGCAACTGAATCACGCTCCCGCACCGCCTTTGCGCTGCTGCCGGTAGTAGGCCTCGTACAGCACGACGCCGACGACGATCCCGATCAGGTGCTCTTTGACGAACCGCATCAGCCACCGACTCCGGCGGCGACGACGAACCGGAACCCGAGCTGCTGGAGCACGAACACGGTCACCAGGGCGAGGACGATGGTGCCGGCGAGCTTCCAGTGCAGCATCGTGTCGTAGTTCTGATTGGTCCCGTTGTTCACGGCCGGGCTCCCTTCGGGGCTGCGCACGGGGCCGGAGCCGCCGGTGCCGCCGATGACGTACTGGGCGGGAGCCCAGGTGTCAATGAACGGTGCAGGAGCTCCGGGCACATTCAGGACCCCGTTGCGGCCTTGATCGAGCTCGAGAACGCATTCCCGGCGGCCGCGATGTCCGTGGAGGTGTTCTTGTGCGCGACGAGCGTGGTCGCGAGCGCGACGAACACGATCGCGGTCAGGACGTCGGCGATGCTCGAGCCTCTCACTGGGTCACCGCCGGCGAGGGGGCGGGCGGGTAGTACCCGAGGCCGCCGCCGACCGTCGCGCGCTGCACGCCGCTGACCGGCGCGGAGCTGACGTCGTTGATGACCCAGTCGAGGGTGCCGGCGCCGCCGCTCGAGCCGGAGAGCTCGTAGCGGGTGGCGGTGACGGTGGGCAGGTAGGAGCTGACGCCGTTGCCGCCGACCTCGCGGGTGATCCCGAACGAGTACGGGTACACGTACACGCCCGTGTCGCGCGCCGACGTGGTGATGATGTACTCCTTCATCACCTTCCGCACGGACTGCGGCGACTCGATCCGGAGGTTGATGTCATCCCAGCGCAGCTGCGCGGGGTTCGGGAACGGTGTCTCGGAGCGCAGCCCGGACGCGCGGGTGACCATGATCACTGTCCGCAGCTGGTTTCCCATCCGGCCGAGGCTCGTGCGGTTGTTGCCAGAGGCCAGGGACAGGTTGACGATCTGCGACCAGAGCTGGATGGTGCCGGGGAACGGTGGCGCGGTTGCCTGCGGGTTGCCGTCCTGGTCGGTCGCGTTGGGGAGCGTCCAGTAGTCGACGTGCGGGGTGACGGTGAACGTCGGCGCTGTCGTCGGGTTCGCGGAGTAGATGTTCCCGAACGACTCGGCGATCAGCGTCAGCCGGAACGCTGAGGCGTTCGACAGGTTCGACAGGGCGCCCATGCCGGTCGGGTCGAGCTCGACGGGAACGTAGGGCTCGATGTCGATGTTCGGGGCGGCGCCGACGAAGTCCCAGTCCTGCCGCGGATCGTCCCAGCCGGCGTACCCGCCGAACAGGTTCGACAGCAGCGTGTTGTAGCCGGACAGCTCGAACACGGGGGCGGCGTTCGGCTCGGCGAACCGGATCAGGTTGTAGAAGTTGAACGGTGCGTCACCGGAGGCGGTGAACGTGCCCGCGACCCCGCCCGTCAGCACCGTCTGCAGGCGCACGCGGCGGATGTAGCCGGTCGCCGGCAGAGGGTTGGGGCCGTTGGTGATGGTCGCTGCGCCCTGCGTGCCGGTGAACACGGAGCCTTGCTCGACGCCGAGCTTCGCTGCCTGGCAGAACGGGCGGGCGCGCTGCGCCGCGGAGGCGGGCGCCGAGTTGACGCCGGTGCCCGGGACGCCGGCTGACGTTCCGGCGGCCATCAGCAGATCACCGCCAGCACCCGGCCGGGGGCGCTGTCAGGAAAGCGGATCTTGACCCAGGCGAACACGCTCAGCCACAGCAGCAGCCAGGCGAGCACCTGCACGCCGAACACGGCTTGCATCAGCTCGCCTCCTCGGGTGGGACGTCGGTTTCGTGGGTGACGGTTGTCTGCTGCGCGGTCGCGCGGCGGGACGCCTGCACGGCCTGAAGGTCTGAGATCTGCTTCTCGATGTCCTGGTCGGACAGGGAGTCGGGTGCCGAGCTCGGCGCCGGTTCAGGCGTGGGACCGGCCGGCGTCGGCTCGGCGGCACCCGGTCCGTCAGGTGCGGGCGCGATCAGCTGCGAGACATCCTCAGCGCCGCCCTCGGCCGCCTGGAGGAAGTCCTTGCCGTGCTCGGCGTAGTACACGAGCGCTCCGAGCACGCCGGCGATCTCGTTCTGGGTGGGCTGGAACTGGGGATCCAGATTCGCAGCGGCAGTACGGAGCTCGTCGAGCAGCGACATTGCGGGACTTGTAAACCCCCTGGAAATGGGGGTCAAGCACGCCGTTAGTTGCTGGTAGACGACCCGGTAGAGGGCCTGGTCTAGCGGATCACGATCGATCGGAGCATCTGCCCGGAATCCCGGTTGATGTACAGGAACTCGTGCGGAGCGAGCGCCAGAATCGACGTTTCCGCCACCTCGCGGTTCGCGCCGGTCAGCTCCGCCATCCGCTTCACCCGGACGCGGTCAAGGTTGCGGAACAGGAACACGTGCGAAGCTTGTCCGTAGGCCATGACGGGGATATCGACCGGCTCCTGGCTCGAGGCCACCATCGTGAGCCCCTCGGAGCGTCCCTTGATCCAGATCTCCTCGAAGTCGGTGCGCAGCCGCAGCTGGTCTGCCATGTAGCGCACATCATCGGCGTACAGGGTCCAGTTTTCGCCGTCGCGGGCCGGGGCTGCGTCTTCGATGTCGTTCAGGGCGCGGCGGAACTTCTTGGTGCGCTCGGTGCGGCCATCGGCGCCGTGTTTCTCGGTGCGCGGCACATACAAGATCTTGGGATCCTCGTCTTCTGAGTCCTGGTCGATGTTGAAGCTGTGCACGAGCTTGTACCCGTCCTGCTGGAAGGGGCCGTACAGCTCGACGTCGCGGTTTTTGACGCCGAGCACGATCACGAACCGGCGGCGCCTGAGCAGGTACCGGTTCAGGACCGTTTTGCCGCTTCCTGTGGGGCCGATGGTGGTCAGGTGCTCGCCCGGCTTCCATTTCCAGCCGGCCATGAACACGTCCCAGCGCACGAACGGCGGTAGCGGGTCGCCGCGGCGGGTGGTGAGCGTGTCCGCGGCCACGCTTTCGCGCGGGCGGATCGGCGCCAAGTTCAGGCGCGGGATCGACGGCGCTCTAGGCGGCGTTGGTGAGCGGGGGCTCTGCGGGGGTCTCGGCGGGGTGGGCATATTCGGGCTCGCGGCGCGGTGGGATCCCGAACCGTGCCCGGGTCGCCTCCGCTACCGGCAGGTTGAACCAGTACACGATCGGCGGGACCACATACAGGAACAGCGCGCCCGCGACGGGGACCAGGCCGACGATCCTCATCATGGCGTCCTGGCCGACCGCGGCCTCCTCGAGCTTCGCGCGCAGCCACGGGTTGTATTCGGACGCGACGATCAGGTTGCGCGCGAGATACGGGGCGGTGGCGGTGAAGTGATCGGCGCCCCACTGGTCGTTGCGCATCGCGCAGATCATCGCCGGCTGCTTCAGCGCCTCGGTGAGCACGTGCTCGAGCTCCTTGAGGTCGACCTTCTTGGGCGCCTCGGGCATCTTCGGCGGCTTGGACTTCCGTCGCGGCCGTTTCTCCGCCGGTCCCTTCGCATCGCGCTCGATCGCCTGCTCTACCGTCTCGCCGTCGCGGCGGTAGATGATGCCGGACTTGCCCTTCGGCCGCGGGATGTACTCGCGTTCCTGCTTGTCCTTCCGCCACGTGTCTGATGCGGGCGGTGGCTCGGGGGTGGGCAGGTCGCCGTTGGGTGGCGCGACCGGCTCGAGCAGCTCGTCCGCGACAGCCATCACTGACCCATGAACCTTGCCGCCCACGACCGCGGCCGCGGCGCCGGCGCGGGCTCGCCCGCGGGCGGTGTGCCCATCTGATCGGCGGGCGGGGTCGGTGCTTGCGGAGTCTCGGGCGGCTGCACGGGCTCGGGTGGCGCGTCGAACGCGCCGCGGCGCTCGAACTCCTCCACCGTGCCCTTGACGAACGTGTCCGCGAGCATCTTGATCTGTTCGTCGGAAAGCTCGAGCTTGACCTCGTCGGCCTTGCGGCGCATTGCGCGCTTGGCGTCCTCGGCCGCCTGGTCAGGCGTCTCGGCTTGCGCGCCGGCCTCAGCGCCCGCCTCGGCGACCTGCTGCATCTTCTCCAGCTCAGCCGGCGAGGGCTGTGTCTGCTCGGTCATTGCGTGTTCCCACCCTTCAGTTCGACGGTCCAGGCGTACTCGCCGGGGCGTACCTCTTCGGTGTGCTCGGCAACCTCCCACCGCTCGCGCATCCGCAGCTCCACGAGCAGTCGGATCAGCGCCTGCGCGCGCCAGCGCGCCTTGTGACGCACCGGGTAGCGGATGGAGCCGGTGACCGCGCCGTGTTCTGAGAGGATCTCGTTGCATTCGCGCGCCCACTCCACTCGCCGCCGCGGGATCCACCGGTGCCGGACGAATGTGTCATCCGGCGGGCGGGGGCTGTCGGTGCTCACCGCCACGTCACACGCGCCGCAGCACGGCGAGCACGAGCACGACGACGATCACCACGACGAGAATCCATATCAGCAGGTGCATTCTCGGGTTGTAACCGGACGCATCCGGGGCGTCAAACACGTTGAGAAACCGCCGTCGAATCCGCAGCCGATTTCACTGTCGAATCTGCCGGAAAGCATTACGACTCCGGGGGACCATCCGGCCACGGGCAGCGTTGACCGTGTTGGTATCGCTGGTCGGCGGCCAGACGACCACGACCGCCAACGTACGTGTGAGGGAACTCTCGCGACGCCACCTTCCCGAGCAGTGCCCCGATCCCGCTCGACGAAACACCGAGACTCGCCAAAAGCAGCACTATTCGCCCTCGATGATCACATCCGGGTGGCTTACGAGATCCGGCCGCCTGATCGTGACGGTGGTCGGATCCATGTGCGCGCCGAGCACGAACCCCTCGATCAGCAGCTTCTCGCCCGTCATCAGGCAGAGGTGGCACTCGTGGGCGTGGTTGACCGCATCCGCAGCGTTGTCGTAGACGGCGTGGACAACACCTCCCGACTCGTCTCCGTCGTCGTCGACGACGGAGAGCACGTAGACGTTGGTCTCCCACTCCTCGAGCTCGCGCACCTCCATCGCGCGGCGGGCGCTATCGCTTATGTCCGGTTGCGTCATGCGCGCAGCCCCACCGCCCGCGCCCGCTCCTCGAGCAGCGCCAGGTCGGCCTCGGCCTCGGCGATGTGCTCCGCACGCCGCGGGTCGTCCGCGTCGGTGAAGTGCCGCCAGCGGTAGATGTGGTCGCGCAGAAACGAGAGCACCGAAGCGAGCCTTCAGCTGCTCCTTCGATTCGGTGAAGCCTTCGCCTTCAACAAAGCCTTTGCAGACGAGGCCGCTAGTCCCAGCCATGCTGGGAAGCTAGTTCCTCCCCCCGACGGAGATCCCTTGCGGTGACATGGCCATCACCGAGGAACACGGTGTTGTACGGAATGTGCTCGCCCATCTCAGCCACGCGCCAGCCGACTTCAGCGTGCGAGAGAGCGCTCAAGCGTGCTGCGGTCTCATAGGCGTAGTCGTGCAGGACGGATTCGATGATCTCGATCTCCTCATCGGCGAAGTCGCTCATGTCCGGGTCGCGCCGCGCGGTGACATGCTTCAACTGCTTGCCGTAGTAGTCGATCGTCTCGACCGCGATCGCGACGTCCACGTCTTCGAGGTCGCGCTGCGACAGCAGCAGTTCATGCGGCAGATGGCCGTGCTCCCACTTCTCGTACGTCGCGCCTGTGATCGGACGACCGAGGAGCTCATAGGCCCGGAAGTCGCTCTGCATCAGCAGCTTCGCGAGCTTGACCCGTCCCAGGAAGGCCTCAGGCGGGAGCCGCCTGGCTATGTAGACGATCAGTTCCTTGAACTTGCGCTCGTTGAACTCCACCGAACCCGCCATTTTTCCTCCATCCCGCGCCGCTGACTAGCTCCCGATCGACGGCCCGCTGCAGCGGATCGCTGTTGCTTGTACCTCGTTGCGTCATCGCCGCATCGCCGCCTCGATGTGCTGCCGCAGCTCGTACTCGATCGCGTGCGCGAGCTGCTGGGCGAGACCGAAGGCCGTGCTCGTCTCCTTCAGGTCCCACGTGAGACGGGTTGCGATCTCGGCCGGGTCCTCCCCGTCGAGAATCGCCAGGGCGGCCTGCACGTAGAGCTCCTGCCTCGCCGCGCGGCACGCAGCCGACACCGGCTCGACGCTCTGGTACGCGGCCCGCTCCTCGGCCGCCAGGCGCTCGTAGTTCGCGACCAACGAGTCGAGCCCGCGCTCGAATTCGAGGTCGCTGCTGCTTTCGCGTGGAAGCGACATCACAGCCACCCGAGCCGCTCGGCCGTATGCCGCAGCGCACGCTCGATCTCGACCCCGTAGCCAAACCGCTCGGCGTTCTGCCTAATCGACCGGTCGAGATCGCCGTCCGCATGCCGCAGGGTCGCAGCTTTCCAATCGGCCAGCATCTCGACAAGCTGGATGAGGTCCATGTCCGCGACCCCGCCTGCGAAGTGCTCAGGGTGGTGGTCGTTCGCGGCGTAGTGATGGGCCAGGCCCTCGCCCATCCCGTCGAGGAACCGCTTGTACTCGTCGCTGCCGTACGTGCTGTCCCGGAGTTTCGGCGTGTACTCGTTGAACACCGACAACTCCGGCTCTGTGAGCTTGCTCAGATCGTGATCTCGCGCCCTGATCTGGAGGTCTTGGATCGCTTGAGAGAGGAACCCCTGCACGTAGCCGATGTGCTTCCACGTGTCGGGGCGGCTGTCGTAGTTATTGCTTTGACTCATGAGCGCCTGCCCTTCCGTAGCTGCCGGTTGGCCGACTCCACGTTGTCGCGGTTCTGCATCGTGCCGCCCCTGGCGAACCCGGTACGCACGCCACCGCTCGATGAGAAGTCGGTGTTGTGCTTCTTGGCCCGGGCTAGCGCGCGTCGGAGCTGCCGATTCAGGTAGACGCCATCGCTATCGGTTTGCTCGGGGAGCGTCATCGGTCATCCTCCCTCAGCTCGGGGTGCTGGCAATCGAGACAGACCGGCGTCTCGCGAACAACCATCATCAGGCCGCCGGGCCCGATCGGTTCGCGATGTTGCTCGATCAGCCAGCCGGTCGGGTACATGCCCGGTTCTCGCGCGCCACAAAGCGAACAGAGGCGCCGCGTACCTTGCTCGGAAGGCGTCATTGGACGCGCTCCGCGGCGGGATGTATGGCGAGCCAGATCAGCGCCCGCCGGATCGCGTTGTCGAACTGCTCAAGGTGCCCCAGGTTTAAAACCAGCGTTCCTTCGCCCAGGTCCAGCTCGACCGTCCCAGCCTCCGCGTCTGCGAGGACCTCAATCTGGTTGCCATGGATCGTGCCGGCGAACCCGGCCCGAAAGCGTCTGTTGCTTTGGTCGCCTTGCGCCATCACTTCACCTCCGTGGGCAGGTAGCGCGCCAGCTTCCGGCGCGCGAGGTGGGTGGCCGCCGGCTCGCCGCTCGTGACGGTCCTACAGTCCTCTCCGCGCGCGGCACCGCATTTCGGACACGGCTCGTCGAGCGGCGAGCGCCGGGGCGACCGCGGGACGTCGATGGCGAGCTGAGTTCCGCTTTCGTCTCTACATGACATCCGCGAGCTCCCTTCCGCTCACCGGGTCCCGGTCGCTGGCGGCCTCAATGAAGCCGTGCACGGCCGTCGTGTGGCGCTTGGTGCGGCGGTACTCGACCTGCCGGGCGGTGCACCGCCCCACCGCGGCGACCTGGCGGTCGCCGATGCCGGCGAGCCAGGCCTTCTCTTCGGCCCGGTCGCGTTGGCCGAGCACGGCGCGCAAGCGGTTGTTGGTGATCGCCAGCTCGGAGAGGACTTGGAGCTGTTCCATGCTGAGGGTCATGATGCCTCCTGGCAGTTGTTGACTGGTCACTTTTTGAACTCCGATCGGTACGAACGTTTGACGGCGCCTAAGCCGCCGTCGCCCAGGCTTCGCAGAGCCGAGCGACTTCTCGGTCAACGTCAACGCGCGGGGGCGCGCGCAAGAGCAAGAGGCCGTGCTGGCGGATCTCGTGCATGCGACGCTGACGCTGCTTTGGAGACCACGCCGGCCAGCTCGAGCCGTACGCGGCCGCGAGCGCGAGTGTGCCTGCGATGCGCTCCACCTTCCGCGGCGGCCAGAGGCTCACGTGCGCACGTCCCTCCGACGACGCCCACGAGCGGCCAGAGGCCCAGTACGACGGCCAGATGACCGCCGCGTCGGTCAGCAGCTCGAGCAGCTGGTCGGCGGTGCCAGGTGTCAGGCCGTCATCGAGCCAGGAACGGATTGGCCGGACGAACAGCGAGCCGAGATCGCGGGCCAGGAACTGGTCGACGGCCGGCCGCTTGTTCGACTGATATCGAACTTGACGCTCCAGCCGGACACGCTCCCCCGGCGCCGCAGTCCCGGACTCGACGCCCTTGTCATAGGCGCGCAGCACGGCGACGCTGCGTTTCGGGGTGCGCCAGTAGACGGTTTCGAGGCATGGTCCCCCTCGTTCGCGGACGGGTGCCGTCTTGTGATCGGGCGAGTGCATGGCGTCGAGGATCCGGAGGAGGTCTTGGCCGTCCTCTCCGCGGTCGAACAGCAGTTCGCCCGCGAGGTCCGCCCGGCGTATGCCCGGCGTGCACAGCTTTCGGCCGAGAAGCCGTGCAAGATCCTCGCGGGTGCGTTCGAGCGTGGGAGGAAGCTCGGACGGTTTGCCGAGACCGTGGTCAGTCTCGTTTCGCTTGTGGAGCGCGCCGGCGCGCCCTTCGATGTAGAGCATCGACGCTGCGGGGTACGCGCCGACCTGGCCGAGCCCGTCAAGCCGCCGGTTGAGCCGCACGGAGCCGGCGGCCGCCGGCACGAGCCGCAGCGGCCTCGGATCATCGACTTTGTGACCGTCGTTGTCACAAAGTCCGGGTACTAGCCCGTCGAGCCGTAAGAAGGCGTCGACGGCGTCCGGATCGGACCAGCAAACGGACACTGTGTCCAGACCAATTCGACGCTCAGGTGGACAGTAACTGTCCTCAAAACGGGTGTTACAGGTACCCCGTTTTGACCCTCGTTCGGCCTTGTGCGGATTGTCACAACCCCACCGCTCATTGGCGCGGTCCTGAGCGGTCATTATTCTGACCGTCCCGGGGCTCGAAAAACGGCGGCATCGAAGGGTGGGGAACCATCGCCCGCGCGGCCGGTGTTTTGCGCGGATGAGACCGGCTCGCTGCGCTCGCCTTCCGCATTGATCGCGACTTCGTCGCGATGCGACCACGCGGCGGCGAGGTAGTCGCCCAGCACGTCTGAGATGTGGCGAGGCATCCGCACGAGGCCGCGGTCGCGGATCAGCTGCGCCGGCGGATGGCAGATCCAGCACACCTCGCGACCGCCCTCGGGGTGCTCGCGGTGCCAACGTGCAGAGGGAGAGAGAGAAAGCTTGAAATCTCCTATCTCCCTAGTGCTGACAGAACCGACAGAACCCCCCTCCGTACCTAGTTCTGTCTGTTTTGTCAGCGGCTTAAGCGAGAAAACATGTCGGACGAGGGTGTCCCAGGAGCGGGCCTTGTGGAAGTGCGGATACGGGCAGTCGGCACCGCCATCCGCGATGCGCTGCGCGTTCCCGGCGCGCTGGTCATGGACGGACACGCTCACGGGGGTAGATCCGCCTCCTCGTCTAGGGTGGCCGAGTCGGCGCCCCTGACCGGACGTCGGCCAGGCGCCGGGCGGCTCACACCGCGCCGGCGCCGCGCGTTAGAGTCCCGCCCGACATAGGCAGGGGCGCGTCGGGTGTGAGACCGGTGCGCCCGAAATCGAGCGATGGAGGTCAGTCCATGCTCCACATCAGACGAGCGCGCGCCGCAGCGCGGCCCGAACCCACTCACGACCGACGCGGATACCGGCGCTCGCCGGTGACACTGTCGAGCTACCGGCGCGGGAAGGCGCCGCCGAACAAGGGGCGGAAGTTCCCCGCCGAGCCGCTCACCAGTGCAGAGGTCCAAGCCCTGCTCAGAGCGTGTGGCGACGACATGGCGGGGAATCGGAACCGGGCACTGATCGTCCTCTACTGGCGATGCGGACTCAGAAACGCGGAAGCTCTCGCGCTGCGAGAGGTCGACGTCGACGTCGAGAACGGCACCGTGACCGTCCTGCACGGGAAGGGCGATCGCCGTCGCGTGGTCGCGATCGACCGCGAGGCCGTCGAGATGCTGCGCCCATGGCTGCACGAGCGCGCCGAGCTCGGGTTCGGACCGGCCGACCCGTTCGTGTGCGTAGTCGAAGGACCGACACGCGGTCAGCCGCTGATCGAGGCATACCCGCGCAACCTGCTCAAGCGCCTGGGCGAGAAGGCCGGCCTTGCGAAACGGATTCACCCGCACGGGCTGCGGCACACGTACGCGGCCTCGCTGCTCGACGCCGGCGTGCCAATCCACTACCTCCGACGAATGCTCGGTCACTCGAGCATCGCGATCACCGAGCACTACGCGGACCATGTCCACCCGGCGCGCGTGCTCCAGGCGTTGCGGGAGTTGGCCTGGCCGGACTAGCCGCTCAGCACGCGCGTCGCGCACGTTCGCTCCCAACGTCGGCAAGGCCGAGCGGTGGTAGAGAGCACACGTGCGGGAGGGGTAGGCTCATGCGGAGCTGACCCTCCGGAGGATCGTGAGCGCTCTATCCGCTCGAGGCGATGCGACCACCAATCGCATTAGCCGGTGATCCTAAACAGGGGGGTCGACGGAAAGCAATAGCGACCGCTCGACGGTTGTGCGCAAATTGCGGGAATCCCGCGCCACACATCCGTCCGGGCGGTCGCTATGCTCCGCCGCGAGCCCACATATCGGCTCTGGGCCGGGAGCTCTATCCCCTGGCTCGGCGGCGCGACCACCAATCGCGCCGCACTAGCGGCTGTAGCTCAGTTGGCTAGAGCGTCAGCCCGGGCGCCATGTCATGTTCATCGGCCTCGCACGCAGCCCCCTCCGCCTGATCGTCCTCCTGGGCATCGCCTACGGGCTCGCGCACTGGATTCTCGGCCCGGCGGGCGTCAATCCCGGCGTCCAGCTTGCGGTCACGTTCGGGGCCACGGCCGTCATTGGCGTGATCTGGTCCGCACTCGGCAGCGGTGCCGGGAGCATCCCAACCGATGCGCATTGCCGTGAATGCGGCGGCGCGGTGAATACGCGCTGGAAGGCTTGCCCGCACTGCGGGGTGGCGCTCACGGGCGTTACCGTCCTTCGTCGCCCGTCCTGGCGGGACTACTTCAGCGAACAGAGCCACCACGATCGCCTATAGCGTTGGGGGCGCCGTAGCCTCCCCCGGCTCTCACGTGCCCCACATCAGGTACGCGAAGCTCATCACGCCGGTCGCGCCGGGGATCCCGCCGCCGCGGGTCTCGACTTGGAACGTGACGCCGCCGGCCAGGTCGGGGAAACAGCCGATCGCCGACGCGAAATCGAAGAAGCCCGGGTTGTTGATGTTGGTCGTCGGCGACGCGACGGCGTTGACCGTGCCGGCGGCGCCCGGAAGCTTGATGTTCTTCCCGTTCGATGCCGCGTTGCCAGCCGCCCACGTGAACGAGCTCGTGCCGACTGTTGAGAGGATCGTCGCGCCCAGCTGCGCGAAGCCGGAACGCCCGAGCGAGTCAATGATCTCCACGAGTTGCGGTGCGTTGTTGATGCTGTCGACGGCGGCGGCGGAGACGTTCGCTCCTCCTGAGGTTGCCGGCTTCGATTCGGCGGTCAGCTGCGCGGCGTTCCCGGCGGCGGGCTGGCAGATGAAGTCGAGGTCGTGGCTGCCGCTTGCGTTCGCTACGGCGATGATGTACTCGCGGATGACGTTGCTGGAGTCGATGAATCCGAGGCCGCCCCCTGCCGTGTAGGTGGCGGTGGTTTGCTCGGGCACTTCAACGCCGCCGGGGAACACGGCTCGCACGGTGCCGTTTGGGTTCGTGCGCAGATAGGTGGGGACCAGCGTCTCGTTCGGCACCTGGCGCGCGTTCTCGAGGCGGTCGAGCCGGTCGAGGATGGAGGCGAGGATGCCGCCCGCGCCGTTGCCGAGAAACTGGCCGCGGGTGGGGAGCGGGCTCATGCTTGTACAGCTTCGACGGTCACTTGCGCTTGTGCGGCGTCGGAGGGAAGGCTGGCTGCGGGAGTGGCAGCCCGTACGCGGACCCCGACGACGCCTTCGCGCGCAATCGTACGCGACCCCGGCACCATGTACACCTCGGACTGCCAAGATCCGGACATTTCGGTCGTGAGGTCGTTCGTTTGCGCGATCGACCAGTAGATCGCCTGGTTGGAGACATCCAGGTTGATGTGATCGATCAGCGGCAGCGGGTACAGCGTCGACGCTGCCGCGTACTGGTCGGGCGCGGTGATGTTGTTCAGCGGGAAGCTCGGCACCGGGCACCCCTGGCTCACTCTCGTCCGGTGGTGCGGATCGACCAGTGGCCGCTTTTGCGGCTGACGGCGATCGTGGCGGTTTCGCGCTCGTCGGGTCCGCCGAACTCCACCGGGTGCGAGGGCTTGACGCCTTCGACCTCCCAGATGTGAGTGTGCCGGTCGAGGTGGCAGACGACGCGGGCGGCGGCCGGCCCGGAGTCCACGGGTGGGTTTGGTGGGTGCACGGTGAGGCGCGGGAAGAAATGGTCTGCGCAGAGGGATTCGTCCAGGCTGCGGCCGAGTGCCTTGTCGGTCCATTGGGTTGCGTCGGCTTGCGGGAAGCCGCACGAGCTCGGGGAGCAGATGTGCGGATGGTTGGTGAAATGCGCGGACCAGATGAGGAAATGCTCCCGGGCGACGCCGGCGCTCGCTAGGTCGGAGATGAGCGCGGCGACGTTGCCGGCTGAGGTGTAGTCCACGGGGATACGGCCGGCGTCGAGCTGTCGGCGGGTCCAGGGGACGGCGGTGGCGTTGGTGGCGTCTCCGGCCTCGTCGTCAATGCCGACCTCCTTGACCTTCAGCGCGCTTGCGTCCGTGGCGGTGCTGACGGCGATCGGAAGGATGATCGCGTGTGGGAACCGCTGGCGGGCTTCGGCGAGGTTGGCGAACCGGCCGTCAGGATATGCGGCAACGGCTTGGGGGTTCGGTGGGATCAGGTCGAGCGTGACGTCGTCATACATGACGATCATGGGGCGGACTCCTTGAGCTGTCGTACGGTGATCATCGTCTCCGTCTCGCTGTCTTCGCGCGGCGCTTGCGTTTCGCGATCGTCGCCCAGAACACGGTCTCGCCGTCCTTGGAGCCGTAGGTTCTCTTCATCGACTCGAGCGCCTTCGCGGCGCTGCCGCGGCCGCCGCCGAAGAACTTCTCGTAGCGTCCGATCGGCACTATTACTTCTCCATGAATCCGACAGTGCGGCCGGGGATGTCCGAGATCAGCTCCTGCTTGCGCATCTCCTCGTAGGACCAGCGGATGTAGTCGAGCTTCTCCTTGGCGAGCTTGTCACCCTCGGCGGCATCCTGCACGAGCAGCCACGCGCACACGGCCGTATACCGGGCGGGTGGGTGGTGGCGGAGCTGTTCGGCTGACCATTGCGGCTGTCCCAGTGCGACGAGCGTCGCGACCAGCAGCCGGTCGCTGGGGTAGGGGAGCTCGCGAGCAATGCCTGGCATGCCGCGGTTGAGGTGCGGGCTTGAGTCGAAGATCGGCCGGACCTTCACCTGTTGGACGCTGGGCGGGTCCTTGAGCTGGGGGAGTGCCGCTATCCGTGCCATTGCTTGCGTACCTCCAGGACGGTCAGGGTGGCTGCGAGGGCGACGACGAGGAGGGCTACAGCGAGGAGCTCGGCGCGGAGCGCGTCGACGTCGCGCTGGAGCTGGGCGCCGTGGTCGATCAGCTGCTCGATGTGCCCGATCGGGATGTCGGTCATTTCGTGGGCGGATTGTCTTCGGCGCGACGGTCGGCGCCGAGCTTGTGCTTGATGTGCTCGAGGTCTGTGCGGTTGCGGCGCGCGGCGCGGGCGGCGATCACGGCGGCGACGATCGCCCCCATCGCGCCGATGACCCCGCTGACGACAGCGAGGATCAGCGCCCGCCAGAATTGGATGTCGAGCGCTGTCGCGACGATCGCGATCAACGCGCCCTTGACAACCGCGAAAAGGATGATCAACGCCCCATCGTTCATGGAACCCCCGGGACGGGGAGGCGGTACGCGATCGTGTACCTGATCCGTTCACAGTTCGACGGCGCCGGCGACGCGGGCGAGTGCCCCGGGTTGCACGCCCACAGCACCGGATGATGGGCGCTGAGCGTGATCGCGGCGAAGATCAGGGCGATGGTGATCACGTCGGCGCGATCGGCTGATAGCTGCTGACGAATGTCTGCTGGTTCTGCTGCGCCTCGAATGACTGGAGCCCCTGTTTAGTGAGCGTCACGAGCAGCGCCTTGACGCCGGCGGCGTCGTTGGTGAACCCGGACGCGACGGCGTAGGCTTGCAGGCGGTTGGCTTCCGCGGCCGTGGTTGTGATCGTGATCGACGGCATGGGGTTATCCGGGCTCGAAGATCTCGTAGGCGAACGTGCTCGTATCGGTCCCGCTGCTGGATGTCACTGTGAAGCTGGTCCCGGCCACACGCGCGGAGACACGCAGGAATCCGGGAGCGCCACCGTCCGCATTGGATGTGACGAAGATCCGACTGTTGGCGGTCACGCTTGTATTGGCGATCGTGGCGGCACCCGCGACTAGCGTTCCTGTGCCCTGCTTGGCGTTCGCGCCCTCGGCCACCATCAGCCCCTTGCCTACAGCGTGTATGCGTGCGCTGACGTTGGCAAAGTCAAGCGCACTGCCGACCGCGTTCTGTACCCGGGGGCCGCCGGGTTGCCATGTCACGGTGGCCGGAACGATCAGAGTCCCGCCACCACCACCGGCAACCTGATTGATCGACTGCCAGGCGCTGCCTGCGGCGTCCGCGATCCACCACTCGCCGGTGTCGGTCGCGTAATAGAGTGCGCTCGGGCTGGCGGCGGGGCGGGCGGCGAGCGTCCCCTGTGTGAAGGCTGTACCGCCGCCGCCACCGGGGTTGATGACCATCAGAGCTCGCCTCCGACGAGGGTGGTCGCGCCGGTCTGCGCGACGGCGAACACGTTCCCTGACCAGAGCAGGTTCCCGAACCGGCCATCCCACGCACCGCCGGACGCGGCCAGCCACACGGCCGGAACGCCTGACTTGCGCTGGTCGGCGAGGTAGAGGATGACGGCGTTCGCGCCGATGTTCACGAACTGGCAGCCGAGGCGCGCCTCGTTCGCGGGCAG
>Ga0134125_10002907_pt1 | contig 20104 bp, 28 predicted proteins | sample KB31751_FD_96464 | JGI IMG/M metagenome (GOLD analysis project Ga0134125, IMG submission 96464) | Terrestrial soil microbial communities with excess Nitrogen fertilizer from Kellogg Biological Station, Michigan, USA - KB3-175-1 | ecosystem: Environmental > Terrestrial > Soil > Unclassified ... | reverse complement strand
TTTGTCCTACTGCGCGAAGTCACCCGCTGATATGGTCTATATGCTTCAAAGATGGAAAAAATCAGGTAAACTTAAAAGTCCTTTCATCCTCCAAGATTTTATTGACGGTATCGAAATGGCCGTCGGAGGATGGTTCGGCCCCCACGGCTTCAACGTAGGCTGGTGTGAGAATTGGGAATTTAAGAAGTTCATGGACGGAGACATGGGCGTAGCTACGGGCGAGCAAGGGACCGTGCTGCGCTATGTGAAGAAGTCGAAGCTCGCGGAACTAGTCCTGGCTCCGCTTGAGGATATGCTCGCGGAACAAAACTATTGCGGTTATGTTGACGTGAACTGCATCATAGACGAAGAAGGCAACCCGTGGCCGTTGGAATTTACAATGCGCCCCGGTTGGCCTACGTTTAATATTCAACAGCCTTTACACGATGGTGATCCGGTAGAATGGTTGGCGGACTTAGCGACTGGCAAGGATGCCCGGAACACATCGCTCGATACCGTCGCGATGGGGGTCGTACTATCAATTCCCGACTATCCCTATTCGCACTTGACGCGGAAGGAAGTGATCGGGGTTCCGATCTACGGCCTGGACGATGCGAGGATCAGGAGGCACGTCCACCTGTGCGAAGCGATGATGGGCGAAGCGCCGATGGAGCGCCACGGGCAGATCGTGAGCGAACCGACCATAGTGACGGCGGGAGACTACGTGCTGGTTATGACGGCAACGGGCGAGACAGTGTGGGAGACGAAGCGAACAGTCTATCGCCGCTTAAAAGCCTTAACGCTGCCCAACTCCCCCATGTACAGGACGGACATTGGCGACAGGCTCTCAAAACAGCTTCCGAAGATGCAAAAGCACGGCTACGCGACGGGGCTGGTTTTCTCGACGCCCCCGCAGCCTTAGAGGCAAACACACACAAGGCGCTCGAAACGACCTTCGAGCTTATGCACGCCGATCATACCGAGTATGACGAGGAAAGCAGCCTTGTGTTTAATAGAATAAATAAGGTCCGTCTGGCTGCGGCTTCCACTGTATTGAACACACAGGTACGCGTAAACGATCTTCAGTTGAAGAAGGTTGCCCAGGAGGACACGTTGAAGTTGGTGCTTCAGCGGATGCGGGAGGAACAGGCTCGGCTCGCTTCTGAAGCGGCCTAGCTACCAGACATAGTATTCTATTATGATATAGAGATGACGACCTAACGTATTTACACCAGTACCCGTCAGGGTGGGCATACCAAGCATTTATCATCGTACCTTCCTTGCTTCTGAAGCGGCCTAATCTATATCTTTATCTATGTCTTTTTGGATCATATACTCTGCCTTATGTATAGCCCCTAGCATTTCTATCCATGAGTAGCATGAATATTTAGTTGCGACTGCTCCATTATCAACTAATACAAGACCTAAAGAAGATACACCGCCTAGTTTTACTGCTGCTAAAGCTTCTTGCAAAATACCGATCATAAACTCTTGGCGTTCGCTAGGCGGAGCGGTGCCGAAAGCGTGGATAACATTATCTGTCATCGTATCTTCCTTGTTAACTTCACGATCCTATCATCGTGACGAACTATCTCCTTAGCTTCTCTCAGCAGTCCAGTAAATCCAGGGTGGCCTATATCGAACATGAGACAACGAACTTGACCGCCCTCTATCTCTGTTCCTGCGGTTAGAACTTTATACTTATTATCATCGATCAGAATGCGCTTATAGCTAAGTTCCCTGGTTAGCTCTTTAAACCCTCCATCCGCATTGTCTTGCAACCACTTTCTAAGCGTCGCTATGTTCACATAGCACGTTGATCCTTTAACTTCAATGCGGATGTTCACTTTATTTTTGGGCCTGTCTCCTACAGGCGTCATCAAAGTTCGTCCTTCCGCTGGCCCCGGCATTGTCAGCGTCTCGCTCACCTTATCATTGAGGAACGCCGCCAGATGCTCGACCATTGATGCAGGCGTGGATCTGAGAGTATGGCTCTGACTGCTAAAATAATCCAACGCCCATTGCATAACCCTCTCAGGACTGAAGGTGACTAGCTGAAGCTCTTTGACGATGATAGAAGCGCAGCCAATGGCGGCGAGTGTCCTAACCCAAAACCGATGCTCTTTTTGGAACTTGTATTTCTCAGTTATTTCATTCATCAATGACATCAGTTTATTGCGTATCCAATCCTTCACTCCTGGTTGAACTAGGTAAGATATAAACTCCTCGCCTGCCCAACCGGCATTGGCGTTCAGCTTCTTTGCCAACTCCATAAGAGCCGAGGGCTTCAGTGTGCCAGAACTCTCGACGGGAAACTCAAGGACGCGCAATGCCGGTGCTTCGCTCTTGCCATAGGAAACGATGCTCTCCTGTATACTGGAATTGTTCGCCGCAATCAGCAGCATCCTCCACGAGGCGGCGTTTTGAATGATAGTAGCATCAGCAGCGCCGCGCATCTTGTCACGACCGCTGGTGAACATCTCCATAAAATCTCTGACCACATACGGGTCTTTTGTGTCAAACTCGTCATACAGACATGGGAGATTGCACAGCATCCCTAGCGAGATGGCCTTGCTGACACGGGTATCGATATTCACGAGTTCGAGCGCACGCGGGTCCGCTGCCCACACGCTGCGCGCCCCGCTCAGGCTGGTGGTTTTCCCCGCGCCCGAGTGGCGCGTCATGAGGTTGATGACCGCCCCGCCCTCGTCTACGTCGAACAGAGGCATGAGCACGCTGGCGAACGAAGCCAGGACCGTGAAGGACATTCCTTCGCTGCCCCTGCCCATGAGATTGTCCACGGCCTGTTTCCAGCCTTCCAGAGAGCCGCCAGGAGTGGGGCAAAGCCATTGCGCACGTTGCCTAAGCGTCGGGGCCAGGGCTACGTGCTCCCAACCTTCCGGGCCGTACAGGCGCTCGCCGTAGAGGAATTTGTCTCCCTTCCATCCAAACTGTTCGTAACTGGTTTCCATCTTACGTTTTTGTTTTATATATTCTACGCTATCCTTCACATACAGTTGGAACTTTATCGGGTCACGCACGTCTACGCCAAGGTCTGCCATCGTGCCGACTACGGCCTGACCGTAGACCTGAGAAGGCTTTATGATAACGTCTTTCCAACCGCCTTGAGGAGTGCGGTGTTGAAATACATAGTAATGTTTATCTTTATTTATTTCGCCCGTGTGGATCGACGAGATACGAACGGGAAAGGACGCCACCTTAACATCCAGGGGCGCTTTGTTAGTTTCTTGTACGCAGTAATATAATCCTCCGTGCTTGAATTGCCACTGACTAAGGCCCTCAATCGCGAAGTCCGGTAACGAAGTTTCCATAGATGACGGCGCTGCGCTCGTTGCATCAGTCTCGCGAAAATCTGTGCGCGATCTTCCAGCTTCAAGCGGCGTTGAACTTCCGAAGGAACAACCAATGCATCCTGAAGGATTAATGCCTTTGATGTGGGCACAAGTCGTCGGCCCTGAGAGTTCTTTGACACGTTTTAATTGCTTCTCTGTTAGAGTTTTGTCGTAGTTAGGATGAACGCTAGACCATTTGTGGGCTGTTTCGTTTCCATTATAACAGAAACCTAAAACACCTAATAGAGCATACCACATGGGTTCATAAACATTACCATAGATTGTGTTGTTATCTCTTAGCTGTCTGATTTGCGCGCACCCTTCCGCGAGGACGTCAAAGTTGATTGCTTCTGGCGCATAGATGTTCGAACAGTCCGATAAGAGGCTAGTAATAGCCCTGTACCTACGCCCATTGCGTACAAGAGAAACGCTGCTGCGTTCTCTGCCAATATTAGTCTGGTATGATCCCAAGCCATCGAACGCCTCCAAACTTACGGGTGGCGAGAGAGGACCGCAGATGACAGGCCGGGCTGTGCCTTTTCTATGCGTCGAGCCGGGAGGGCGTAGGATCGACGCACAGTCCGCGGTCCTCTCAGGTCCGGCCTCTAGGCCGAACGTATGGCAAGCGTTCTTTAACGCTTGCGCAATCGGTTGCCACGCCTCCCTGGTGATAGCTTCTTCAAGTCTCCAATAAACGTGTAGACCTGTACCGCTACAAACAAGAGTAGGATCAGGTAAGCGATAGTGAGCAATGAAATCTCGTAACCGTTGTATTGCAGTTTCCAGATCAGCGTATGGCTTACCGGGTCCTGTGTCAATGTCCAACCAAAAGGAACGTACTGCATTGACAGTTGATTGGGTTCGCTTGTCATCAGCGTAGCTAGCGCACCCGTGGTAAACTGCTCCATCTGTGCCCTCTAATTGTTTGTCCAAGACTAAAGCGTTTTCGGCTAAGTCCTTGACTGAAGAATAAAAATACTGCTTAGAACGCTTGTTAACAATGACCGTCGCACAATACCGCCCACTAGACGGCAGGATAGCCTGCAAAAACTCTAATGTTGTTGGCAAGCTGCCCTCGCCGCCAGGGGTAAGTCATTGTTTCTACGCCTTTTATGCCCTGCGAGGCAAGGAAAACGCTCGATCAAGCATCCCCTGCACCCCAGGATCGGGCGCTTGCGGCTGCGATTGCATCCCAAAGCCGAAACCAGGGGGCGGCGGTGCGCCGCCGCCCTGTGTCATGCTTGCGGGCTGCGAAGGCGCGAACTGAGGGGGCGCGGCGGGAGGTGGAGCGTCATTCAGGGGGACCGGAATTCTATTAATCGCCTGCTGCTGCGGTGCGGGCGCGGCGAGCTTAGGCGGTCGCCCACGGCGCGGAGGAACGGCGTTCGGGGGAGAAAGAGACGGCGCAGCCGGTGGAGTCAGTCCCGACTGCGCCGCTATCGCCTGCGCTGGCTCCCCGTGGGGCGCAGGCAATACCTTGAACTCTGCCGGGTCGCGCGCTTCATCGTGACGGTTCACGATGGATGCGGCGTCATCGGTTTCCATCTTCTCAGCGATGTAGCCCATGAAGTCCTCGGGAACCCAATCGACCGCTTCAAAGACGAGTTGCTTGTTCTCCATCTTGATCCGCGTCACCAGTTCCTCGGGACTGGCAGGCATCTTGGCGAGCGTCCCCATGTACTGCTTGAAACCCGACAAACTATCGGGAGGAACGGTGAGCAAAAACATCCCCTCCTGACCGCTAACAAGAACGGCTAGCTTTTTGCGTGTCGAGCAAAGAGGAACGGGCTTGCCGGTCATCTTGCTAGGCCACTTCCATTGCGCGTATTCGCAAGCGCCGCACGTGGGCGATTGCGGCTGCTGGCACGCCTTGGACGGGCCAACGCCATTGTCTGACCAACAAATAGGTCCCTCGTTGTTATTCGGGTCGTATGGCTTGTTCTCGCCATAGAACATGCGGCTAGCGTTCTTGTTCGCAGAGACGATCACCACGTCGAGCGAAAGTGTCGGCTCGGCAATGGTCATGCCCGTCTCGTCCAGCAAAGTGAACCGATCATCCTTGAGACTGACGCGAGGCGGCTGCGCAATGCCCAGGCCGCCAATGAAATCATCGAATGCAACCGCTCGATTAGCGAGATAGGTAGGACGTGCTACGAGTGTCATATAAAGGCTCCTTTCTTGACATACGGTCTTTGCGTAACTTTATTACCCCCGACAGTCCACCAAACACCATTGCAGACTGATCGGTATTCAAACACTGGAAGGCCGCTAGGAGTGTTGCCTATGTATTCACAAGCTCCGTAATACATCTAAGCCTTCCTTATGTTGCATTGAACGAAAGTCGTCGTCTCAACGCCAGGAGGCGCTAGACCGTTGTTTATATCCATGTACTCTTTGACTTGTTCCTTAGAGACATGGTTCGTAAGGAACTCAACTAGCTTCTTCTCAAAGACAAAGCCCAGGAACGCGCTGCGGTCCACCACCTTCACGCGCAGTTGATGCGACTGGTAAGCGGTCCCGTGGACTGTCCCGATGCTCTTGGCTTGCCTCTCAACCATGCGACCGAGAAGCGAGTTCTCAATATCCTGTAGAGCCACTTCATAAGGCTCTAGCTCCTCGCCATGAGCCTTTTTCATGGCGTCAATGTCGTCTCGTATCTCCAAAGCCCTTTGGATCAATTCATCGTCAGTGTGGCTCATGGCTTTGTAATCCACTTTGATTGCTCAATAAGGGCCAAGTTTAATTCTCTTTGAGCTTTCATAATATCTGCTTCTAGCTGAACTCTACCTTCAAAATCTGGTGGAGTATTCATCATTTGAAAGTTTTCTAGGCGTACCTTTGCGGTAGCAACCCGCTCCGCTATTTTCTTAGCTTCGTCGTCCATTCAACCCTCCTTCGCTAACTGCAACACAACGCCTTGAAGCGTTTGTTGCGCGTCGAGCCTCGCATATATCTCCCGCTCAATCTGAGTAGCGGCTATCTGAACTACTGTAGTGTGCGATTTTTGCCCTGGTCTGTCAATGCGTTTATTGAGTTGTTGGTAGTGCTCCGGGTTATCTGTCGGCGTGTACCAAATGACCACGCTAGCTGTGACAAGAGAATTAATGCCGTGCGCGGTCGCACTAGGGTCCACAAGCAGCACACGCAAAGGATCACTAGCCAATCCGAAACGCTGCAAAAGGTCTCGGCGGTCCTTGACCGATGTATTTCCATTGAAAACCGCCCTCTCATAGTCGCCAAGCTGTGAGAATAAATATTCGAGTACGTTTGTCAAATGAGATGCGATGATTATTTTCTGGGAGCAATTATCAATGATTTCCTTTACCAAGTCCACGCGCGGCGATGGATTAAGGCTGTGCGATTTATGATTAGCGTCATAGACGGTCCCCGAAATAATCTGAAGCAATTTCATGCGCAGCACGGCCTCGTTCACAGCGTGAACCAGGGAGCCGTCTTGCATCGCTATAACTGCGTCGCGCTTTAATATTTTGAACGCCTTGTCTTGCTCCTCGGATAAAGCACAGGAGCGCATGACCTTCGTGCAAGGCGGTAATTGATGACACGCCTCAATGGGTATTCGGATCGCAGGCTGAAGCATCGCCGCAGCCTGCTCGGCTGCATCCCATTTCGGAACCCATTTAAATTGACTGACCTGAAGCATGACCCGGCTTCGATAATTCGTATAGCTCTCGGGATACTCCGGGTGAACTAATTTTTTAATTCCGTAGGCATTTTCCGGGCCTTTCGGCGTCGGCGTTCCTGTCATTGCCCACACATAAGGCCGCGTCTTGGCTATTTCTCTGCCAGCCTTGTGGCGAGGCGTGTTCGCATTTCGATAAACACTCGCCTCATCGAATATCGCGAGCTTTATATCTGTTCTCAGGCTGAGGTCTTTAGCAAGTCCTTCAAGCGGTCTTCGACTTCCTTTAGGAGGGAAGCCAATCTTGGCCCCGTCTGGGTTGATAATGTAAAAGTCCGCTTCCTTTTCAAGTGCCCGTTGTCTGTTTTTTGCAGAACCGTGAAGGATGACACATTTCCTTCTTCCAAGCATATTCTTATGGATATGATCCCACCAGACGTCTGCGAGCGTAGAGAGAGGAGATATGATAATCGCTCTAAATTGTTCACCACGTAACCTAGCCTCCATCATGAGAAAGTCTGCTGCCCACAAAGCGGACAGCGTTTTCATAGTGCCCATGTCGTTCAGACAAAAGCACTTCGGGTTGGATAGCAGGAAATTCGTCGTAACGATCTGCTGCCACTGAGGCACGCGACCGCGCTGGATAGGGAAGTCATAATTATAGACGCTTGTTAGCGGGACAATCTCTTGCCCCAACCGCCGCATAGATTGGCAATTATCGAGCGTGGCAGGAACGGCGATATAATTATCAACTTTTCGTGCATTTTTTACCGCTGATAAAATCTTCAGCGGTTGATCCGTCTCATATAGGAGAGTTTTCGATTGCGGCGAATACAGCACGTAGTGTCTCTAATCTCATTGAGTTCTCAACTATAGCATAACCGCCAGCTTGGCGCACGTCATATAGGTCTTTTAATTGTAGCCTCGTTACGGTGGTGACTTCCGGTCGCTTGGTTTCCAGGGCAATGAACTTGCCTCGATAACAAATAAGAAAATCAACTGTCCTACGACTGTACCCTCCTGGCACTGGCATGAACCACCACGCACCGCGCTCCTTGAGGAACGCCTTAACAGCCTTCTTAACGTCAGCTTCGATCATTATTTAATAATTCTGTAAGAGGCACCATACGACAACCTGCTTTGCGCAGGGAATAAAACCCCGTCCCCGCGCGCTGGTCAGTCATATGAAAGCTAAGAGCGTTGCCCTTTGGGCCTACGGTTGCGTACCTGTACCCAAGCTCGTAGGCGTGCTGGGGATTGAACATCCGTCCCGATAAGCGGCGATGGGTTTGCAAGGTTGGGCGGTCCTCAAAATAACTATTGTGTTTCAAAGCGACCTAATAATCCCAACCTTCACGTAAGGCGTTGAAATCAGTGGTTTGTGGCAGTCCCCTTGGGAGCGCCATACGCTTGAAACCTCGTTGAAAACACTACCCTTTTTTGCCTTCATTCCCAACCTGGAAGTTAGGTTGGGAATAGGATGTTCTCTCTTTGAGCGCGAGCCACCCTGCGGGAGTGAGACCAATAGACCTTACTAACCCATTGGATCGCAAAGTCTCAATCGCCACACCGACCGCTGCGCCCCACGGCCTAGCTCGTTTCCTTCCTGAGCACTCCTCTAAAATTTCCCACTCAAAATCCGTAAGGTTCATCTCGACCGCTCCAATTTCTGCGCCGCCTGTCGCGCCAGCCGCTCGGTATCACGGTTCCGGGTGTACACGCGGCTCATGCCGCTCCCGGGCGTCCAGCCCATAATAGCGTCTAGCTCGGCTTCGGACACACCCGCGTTGGCTAGCCGTGTGGCCGCGAGCTTGCGCAGCCCGTGGGCGCTCTTGTTCACTCCCGCCGCTCGGCAGGCTTGGCTGAACCAGTTGCCGAAGCTCTCTTTCGTGAGTGGTTTTCCAATTTCTGTTGAGATGTACGTAAGGGAGCCAACTGGCGTGCGTTCGATGATGTTTTGAAGTTCGGGTAAGATCGGGATGGTGAGTTGGGTTCCGGTTTTTTCGGCTTTAATTCTAGCAGTTCCACCTTTGACGTGTTGTCGTCCAAGCCTTGTAGCATCACCACGGCGTAGTCCGGTACAAAGGAGGATGGTAAATGCAAGACGTTCTCGGCTACCCACTCTCCATCTTCGCTCGAAAGCGTCAACGTCAGCTTCGCTCCACGGGTCGAAGCCTCCTGTTTTTGGTCGTTTGACATTCTTCACCCCCTCCACGGGATTGACTGTTAGAAACTCTTGCTCAACTGCCCAGGCGAATAGGCGTCGTATGGCTTTGAGCCAGTTGTTCGCTTGGTTGGGAGTGTGCTTGCGCGCCTCTCGACCTTCAATGATATGTTTTCTCGTAATGTCTTTATAAGGCATTTCCCCGGCTGTTGTCAAGGTGCCTTTGAAGAAGTTTGCTCTTTGTCGCTGCGTCGCTTTTGCGAGCGAGGACCACGCGGAGCTACCTTGGTAGCGGGCGACAAGCCATGAGAGCGTGCCGTCCGCATTCGTTCTACGTGGCGTACAGATTCCTCGTTCAATTGCTTTATGGTAAGACGCTTCAAACTTTTCTGTTCCATATTCACCCTCCAATGCGATCCTGGGGCCATGCCCGACGCGCACCACCCAACGCGCGGTCCCGTGGCGAGAGACTTCGCGGAGAAGGTGCGGCCAGCGCGGGCGGGGCATAGCCTCCATTACAGATGCCAATCCTGCTTTTTGGCAACGGGAACAGATTGTGAACTGTCTCTCGGCACCACCCTGATCGTTCCATCGGGCGCGATCTCGACCGTCAGCTTCCCCGGCGCAACCTGCTCGGCGGCGCGCAACGCTCGCGCTATGTCCGCCTGGGTGGTCTTTGCCGGGGTGCGGGTCATGGGCGCTTCAGAGCGGCGATTTTCTTTTTAATGCGTCGTGCCGCTTCGGTTCCATTGACTGAAGCGTTTGCTGTTTCTTCATCACGCGCAATCGCCTCGCACTCGTCGAGCGCAGCGGCGCGCGTGGCGGTCAAGAACGATGCGACGAAAGCAATGTCATCGGGGAATGGAACGTCCGCATCTCCGTACCCGGTGCAGCCCAATCGTTTGAGTATTTCACGTGCCCGTTCCTTATCGCTTTCGCTCGGCTGCGGCTGCACGCTTGCCAAGTGTGGGAGAGCGGCGGCGAGGGCTTCTTTTGCATTGTCCATCCACCACCGGCCGGTCTCACTTTTTGCGCCACCGATGAAAGTCCATCGGTCAACAATGATTTTTCCGTCGGCATGAAATGCGCTTTTGCAAGATTGAGAGTTGCACATTGCTCGCGCCGCCGCCTCGACGGCCTTCTGCATGTCACTCATCGATCCCGGCCTCCTTCACGTAGGCGTCTAGCATGGCGCAGATAGCGTCAAACATCGCCTCGTCATCGTCTTCTTTTGAGTTCTCAAGCCAATGCTCGTATGCAAGCGCGACCAGCTTTTTGTTACGCATCTGCTTCACGACGGCGCGCATCGCGGCGCGGGCGATTCTCTCGCACTCTTCCTTGTGAAGCCAACCCGCAGCGTCTGCCTCGGCAATCGCCCGCGCGATTTCATCAACGTGCTCATTCATTCCGCCCACTCCCATATAATGTCTACGTCATCTGCTACAGCGTAGCACTTCCCGTCACTTTCCCACCTTATTAAATTCGCAGTCTTTGACGGGGCACCACGAACACAAGGGATTGGGTTTTTTGAACCAGTGCTCGTCTTTTTGCACTTCCGAGATGAACGCTTTGGTCCCATTCCAACACCTGTCCGTGTTCGACACGTCATGCTGTTCACCTACCCGCAAATCCTGTAGCCAGACATAAGCCCCAAAGATAGTAGTGAGAGAAGGGTAAGCAGCATGTAGTAGTGTAGCCTGGATTGCCAGTTCTCGCTTATCTTCGCGCACCTTCCCGGTTTTCCAGTCGAAGATAAAAGCAACAGGAGGGCGAATGATACAAGCGTCCACCTTGCAACGACCATAGCACTCATCGTCCCAAAACCCGCAAGCTTGGCGGTCCACGGTTATCCCATATTCCGCCTCTGGCAATGCCCCGCTAGCCTTGATCGGATCGACAAATGGTTTGTATTTCGGATCAATGTCTCCGCCGCCACGAATGTAATTCTCTAGCGCCTTATGTGTCGCAATCCCCTCGATCATCTTTGACTTGCCAGCAAGCGTTTCTTCTTTTGGTATATCCTTGGTGACATATTTCCGCAACGCCTTGTGAGGGCAGTTGGAGTAATCAGAGATAAACGAGTAGGACCAAGGGATTACTGGCATTTATGCGAACGGTCCTTCTATATGGTCATTTATATACCCAACAGCTTCCTCTAAAGATGAAAACATTTTTTTGACGTGGTTCGTTGTCTTTTGTATGGTACCGTTGGGCATTAACATCTTCCAGCTTAAATGAAACCCTTCATCTCTATTTTGTTCGTCGTAAGAGATAAGGTACTGTCTCGTATCGCTTCTCGTACCATATATGTGTATCCCTTTCATCATAGGAGCTAAAACGTCTATTAATTCCTTGCCCTGGATTATCCTAGTGACTGACACGTCAAAAATCCATCGGCACAAAGAAACAGTACACGCTACACGTTGGCTCTGTGCAAGCGTAGAATACCCAATAGTGGCCGTCCTGGCTTGGCAGCACCGCCTTGGAGGAGATTATGCCTCTATAAGCTCCCTCGCCAGTCAGATAATAGTCTCCGTCCTGATTTTGATGCACTTGCTCAGGCTCCAAAGCGTGCGCATCGGCGGGGCCGCAGCACGAGGACTTAACCCAATCGGGGACTGTCTTGCCGTTGGCCCAATAGTCGTGCGAGTGCGAGATAGTCGGCCAAAGCATCAACGATACGATTGGTAGTGCAAGCATTCTCAGTCCGAGACAATTCCTCTGCATACGCTTTTGCATCTTCCAACTCTTTGAAAATGACCTTCAAAAACTCTCCGGTCCTGTTACCCTCCGTGTGTACTGCCATTCTATAGCAGTCCTCGAACTGCTTTGAAATAGAAAAGTCCGTGTTGGGCTGGTCATTCGTAAAATAAACGACCAGCCCCCTATGGTCTGTGCTTTCGATCTGTTGCCAGTTCATCGTCGGATCGACTTTTTACGGCCGTAAGGATGGATGGAATAATTTGGATAGTGATGCTTCTCATCCGGCCTATCAGTAAATGTAGGCGGTTTACCCGGCTCCCTGGTAAATTTGTCTGACCAAAGATAGACACGGCGTTCAGGCATTTCTTTAGTCATTTATACGTCTCCCCAATATCACACTCGCTAGCAAGTGGAAGCCCAGGAGCCCAACTTGGCTCACCGCTCATGGTTGCCTCAATGAACTTCCTATGCGCTTCTATATCACTATTCTTGGGAATTAGCAACCAAATGTCATCGTGAGACATGCCGACTATTGGGTAGTCATAGGCTCTCAACGTCGCCATTGCTTCGCTCGTCACTATGCGACTGAGCCATTGAACTACGTTTTCAACCAGTTTGGGGCCATAGGTCCTAACTTCTCCGTATCGAGAAGCCAGTTTCCACTCCCGCGCGTCCGCATCCCAACGAAGGCCGGTGTAATCAAGCCAGTTTCCCGAAGGATGAAAGAGCCGTCCACCCTCACCGTGGAGTATATTCCAATCAAACGTTCGTCTCGCCGCCAGCCAGCTGAGAATATCTCCTGCAACTTGCCACAGTCTAACAACGGCTTGATGTTCTCTGCGGTATAAGTCTCTGGCTCTAAGTCCATCTTCAGCCGATAAATAGACAGGTGGTCCATACTGCCCTCTCGCTGCTGTGCGGACGATAGTTTCCGCGCCCGATCCAAACCCACACGAAAGCTCTAACTGCTTTCCAGTTCCTCGCTCTGCTGGATGTTCCTTAGTAACCTCGAAGCCATAGAACTTAGATGCGATGCCAATATACGGGTCTGCTCCTTGTCTAAATCGCTCGACAACATCAAGTTGTCCAGCAAACCAATTAAGTATTCGGCACTCACCCTGTGCTTGGTCAGGCTTCGCGAGCAAAAATCCTTCAGGCGCTCTAATTCCTCGGCGTATAGCTGACCCTCGATTGAGATTTTGAAAGTTGGTAGCGTCTCCCCCAGACCATCGCCGGGTGTGCGCTCCACTGTAGTAAAGGTAAACGGCCAAAGGCCCCCTGGTAGACATGTCATAAATGCGCTTAGAGCGCGTTTCGACAATCGAGCTTTTAATTGATAGCCGTGCGTCGGCCAGCGCGGAAACTGTTTCGTTTTCCGAGTTCTGCAATGCTCGCATAAAACTATCTGTCTTGGCGAAGGCGGGGATGGGTCCGTTCTTTCCAGGCTTGTACTCAATCTCGATGCCTTCGGCTCGTAGCAGATTGGCGAATGTCTCATTGCTTCCCAACTCTTTTTTCGTGACGCCAAGCGCATCTAACAACGCTTGCTTATCCTGTATCTCTTTTTGCTGTACGTCAAGCAATAGGCGTTGGTCGCCCACGAGGCGCGGCTCGGTGAACATGCGGATGGTAATATCAACTATCGGATATTCGACTTCGGGGAATTGCTTTGCAAGCTCGTCGAACAGTTGGCGGGTTAGCTCGCAATCGTGGCACGCGCTGTTCGCAATTAGCTGGCGATGCGGCTCCGGTATCTCGTTCCAGTGCTTTCCCTTGAACAGCGCGTAGGGAACGTTCTTAGGCGTGAAGCCATAATAATTAGACAGGCTTTCGAGCGAATTGCCTATGTGATTGCCGTGGACGTACCTCGCCATCGAAAGGGTGTCCAGCCAATAGGCGGGACGAACACCATACCTATGCTGCAATATAAGGCCATCGAAATGAGCATGATGACACAGCACAGCAATACCAGACCAATCAATTTCAGCAAAAACATTGGATAGCTCCTTTCCGTCTACCCACCTTCCTACACCATTAAAATAAAAAGCACAACCCAAAACCTCGAAACGAGGATCACGAATGTACTCTTCCGTAGTCAGTTTCGATAGGCTGTAGTCATCATCGAAATACGTTTCAAAATCGAGCGTTAGAATGTGCATAGCCGTTCCGCATTGCTACGGAACGGCTATTTGTCGATATCGTGCTGACATTTTCAAATTGGGATTACCGCATGTTTCACTCTCCTGGTTTTGAGGAGGAGCAACCCCAAGCCGAGGGCCAGCATGAGCCATGTGCTTGTCTCAGGGACCGCCGACGCGGGTGACGGATCGCCCCACACGGGAACTTGCGCGGGGATGACGTAGACCTGATCGATGGTCGGACCAGCAAACGCCTCGGGATAGAAATAGAACGCCCCCGTGGTCCCGTTGGTTTGATCCAGGCCGTTAACAGTCACGGCCCCCATGAGTTGAGCGCTGTGATTGAATAGAGGGTCGATCCAATCGGGGTTGGTATTGAACGTATGCGGCGCGTTCACAGGGGCATAGAGAAAGAACCCCGTGTGAGCATAATCAATAGACCCGATGTCGTTATGAAAATCACCGCTAAGAGCGTACCCATTGCCAACGAATGTCAGATCAATCATCAGTCCCTCCTAAGCCGTGGTCGATAGTGCCGACGGATCGGAGGATGATAGCTCAAAAGTAATTTTAAGTCCAGCCGAGATGACTGTTACAGAAGGCTGAGGCCAGATTTTTATCTGACCATTCCCCCCTAATGCAAAGAACTGCGGAAGCCCATATACTACGGGCAGAGAATTGAAGGTGGTAAGGTCCACCTGTTGCAGCTTCACTTCGACCATAAGAAAACTCCCACTTCGAACTTAATCGAAGCGGGAGCTTATAGTCAAACCGTTTGTATATTTCAGGCGGCGTCGTCTTTGTCGGAGACCCTGACTACCAGGATGTCGCCAACGTGATAGCTCCCGTTCTCGGCGTCCTGGTTGGCCTTGCGGATCGACACCGTAATCCCAAGCGCCCGCGCTGCACTGTAAATCGCGCTCGGCGTGTACTTCTCCCCTGCGGGGATAATGATCGCCTGACCAATATCGAGTTCATCGAGATTGTACTTCCGCTTACGCTCACGTGGCGGAAGTTCCGTCACCGATACAATGTCATACGGCATGCTGTCTCCTTTTGGTCCATAATGCACCTCTCCGGGTTGCACGCTTACCGACTTTCGTATCATATGTCAAGCAGGCGGAATAAATTTGTCCGCTGGCTATCGCTCAAAATTATGGCAACCTTGTCGGCCATATCGATGTTATCCCAATCCTCCTCACTTTCGACAATATCACACTTTTCAATAAGTTCCGCGACCTGTGTGAGCCGCGCCTTGCGCGGCGCGTGCGGTGTCGCGCCAATGTGCTGCGCCGTGGCGTGTGTCTTGCCCTGCTGCGCGGCTGTGTCGATTGCAGCGGCGAGCGTTTGCGTTGCGCCATCGCCTTCCTTCGCCAAGACCTGCACGGCGAGCGTTGGAGCCACGCGGCCACTGGCGACCATCTTCTGCACTTCGACGGGCGCAGATTGGAGTTCTAGGCTCTGTCGCACGCTCTGGATGCCCTTGCCCGACCGCAGCGCGATCTGGTCCTCAGTCCATCCGTAGCCCAGCAGGCGCTTGAATATGAAGCCCAGTTCGAACGCCGTCTTGGGCTTGCCGTCCAGGGCCTGCTTCAACAGCGCGTCCGCTTCATTGGCTCCACGCCCCGGTTCGCTAATGACGGGCACCGTGAGGATTTGCACGCCCTCGGATAGCAATTCCAGCACAGCCGCGTGCCTGCAATGACCATCCGAAATGTATGTCTTGTCGCCTTCACGAAAAACCGAGAGCGGCTTCAGAACGCCAACCTCTCGGATGGACATTTTGAGGCTTGAGATATGCGCCTTGTTTTCCGGATCGCTGAGATTGCGACTGTTCCAGCCTGGTTTGATTTGCAATTCAGCGGGCGAGATATGAAACACGTCGCTTCGCTTGCTCGCAATTTCTTTTAATGAACCACCCACATTTGCCTCCGACCGTTAGGGTCTATGCACCTCCATAGATCGCCCGTATGACTGTCTCTCATGCTTTTAAGTGTATGTCAAGAGCGATGCTTATTTATCTGCCTGACATTCTATGCCAAATTGGAATCAACGCATACAAAAATAAGATGGACGGGGCAAAAAAAGAGCGGCCCAGTTAGGGGCCGCTCTTAGTGTCAGACAGCAAAGTTCAGCTTGCGCAGTCTTGCGTAACTAGGCGCTGGCAGTCCTCCGGCAGGTCTGCGTAGCGAATTTTGCGCCCCAAAACGCCCCGATTGTAAGACGGCATTTCGCCATGCTGCCCAAAGCCCTGGGGATGAAAAGGCGCATCGTTCATGGCGACATAAGGGACGTTTCGCCCCATGCTCTCATCCCATAACGGCGCACCATAAAGAACTGTGTAGCGGTCGATTGAGCGACCGCCATTGTCGTAACACGCCAAAACAGGCTTAGGCGCACCTATGAGCCACCTTGCGGCGCTACGTTTCGGTTGGTACTTCATGTCATCCTCCTCGTTAATGGGCGGCCCTTAACCGGGCCGCCCTGCCAGTTTCAGGCGTCAGACCACAGCGGGGACTGCCTCAAACGGGCAAAGTTCAATAAACCGCCACGCCACGCGAATAATAGGCGTCAACGTTCTCGCCATCGGGGACGTCGCCAGGGCGGATGATATAGAGCGCGCAGCCACGCGGATCGCCCTGGACGTAGGATTGCAGGGACGGATAACGCGCCATGATCGCAGCAAGGCGCTTGAGCGCGCCAGTCTCGCGATCCGCGTAAGGCGAACGCTTCCCGGTATACGAATTGTACCAGGAGACCTTTCCCGTCGTTTCGTCGCGCTCCACGCCACCACTTTCGACACCGCACTCAAGCTCATGCCAGCGATGCAACGTCATACTGATACGCCGCAATGCGCACGTGTCCTCGAATGCAACGCCGTGTGTGATAAGAGCGTTTTCCATCTGGTATAAACGGTCTCGCTCACGGTCCTTTTTGCTCATGTGTCTCATATCACCCTCCTCTGAGCGGTTCGCTCACAGAATGCGCCACAGTGCGGTCGTAGCGCATTCGATTAGCGGACCCTCCTTTATGTTAGGTGTCACTGTAGAACGTGTACGTCTGGCAGTCTCCGGCAAGAGCGCCGAACGCGCTCGCATCGTGACGCCACATAAAGCCAGCGTCCTCGCAGTCAACCGGATCACCACAACCAGCCCGCTTGAGCCACGCTTTGCATTGCTCAAGGTCCAGCGGGTCCATGCCGCTCGCATCGCCATTGATCAGATAGCTTGCCCAATGACTGAGGGCAGTCGAGCGAATGAGTTCTCGTGTCATTGCTGCGCGTCCTTCAGTGCTTCCGCCTCAGTTTCAAACGGACCTATGGCGGGACCTTGTTTCCCGAATTTGCCGTTTAAACTCACGCTCTAAATCCGCTCGCACAACAGCGTCCGTCTTGTCGAAAAGGTCTGCGACAAGGGAAGCTGTCACGCTTGGCTGACCTTCGGCAGTTCCTGCTTTCCCGTCAAGCCACTCTGTGTCATCGTTTTCGATGATCCATCGAATAGCGTTCCGATAGCTAGCCATACCACTCTCCTCTGCGCTGTTCGCTCACAGAATGCGCCACGTGCGGTCGTAGCGCATTCGATTAGCGGACCTTTGCTCCTCAAAGCCTCCTTTCTGTTAGCCTTCGTATGCGTTTAAAGCTTTGGCGATTAACTCGGCTGTTTTTCGATCAATGCAATCGGCGATCCAGTTGCCCCATTTATCGAGAACAACCCACGTCCGATCTACATATTTTGCCGTGCATTTGGCTGTTTCCACGGCGTCATCGAAAGATGTGTTCTTTGCGCGCTGTGTCATCTGTTTACCCTCCTTGAGCGGTTCGCTCACAGAATGCGCCTCGGGGGGAAGCGCATTCGATTAGCGGACCCTCCTTTATGTTAGGTGTTAAGCGCAGCGTCGATTGCAATGCGGGCAACTAAAGTAAGATTGGGGTTTATGACGCGCCCTAACCCGTCGTCGTGATAGTCTGATTTAACACGGTAGTTGTCCCACTTGATAACTACCAGTTGCTTATCGCTGAATGGTTCGATCTCCACTACTGTACCTCGCAGCCTTGGCAAATCGCCTACGATGTTTCCCGTGGAGCGAAGCCAGTTTACATTATATGCAACCCTATCGCCAACTTGGAATAGTTTAGCTTGCTTGGTCATTGTCTTACCCTCCGTTTGAGCTAGCGCTCACGCATGCGTCCGATTGTCCAGGCGCATGGTGTGAGGGTTAGTCGGGAAGGCTCTCATACATGGCGCGAAGCTCCTTGGCGCGCGCATAGCCTTCAGGCCAGTTCATGCGAAACGTTATCCAGTCCCACCCGAATGTCCCACCACCAGCGAACATGACATGGTATCGCCGAATGATCGCATTATATTGGCGATCCGCGCCACGCTTCGATTTCGGTTGTTTTGTGGAGACTGAAAACACCGTCGTTTTCTCCTCTAGTGAGGCATATGTAGCATCTTATTTTGTCTGTGTCAAGTGCTTTTGTCGCTATCGGTGAAAATAATTTCCGCGCCTAGCTCTGCGGCCAGTCGGTAGAGTTCCGCCATGTCACGCTGGCGCTTGCGCGAGGCTTGGATGTCGCGCTGCAATTCGCGCTCTGCGCGCTTGGCTTCCATCTCAAGGCGCTTGGCCTCGTTGCGTGCCTGGACCTCTTTATGCCATTGGCGCTTGCGCTCCTCGTCTTGCAGCTTTTCGTAATTTCTTTTTTGGTCCCAAATGGCCCGACCACGGCGGCAATCGGGGCAAACCATTTTCCAATTCAGCTTTTGTCCATCGGGGAAAAGGACAATTTTGTTCGGTCCAGGCAGTTGATCCCAATTATCCTCGAGTTTTTGCTCGTTGCAGTAGTGACAGGTCACTGGCATTGTTCGTTCCTTTTCAATGGGTTAGCGGTTTTTTAGGCCGTTTTTAGAATGCCTTTTTTTGGAGGAATACTAAATCGCTTGATGTTTCAAGCGTTTAGCGATTGTACGCAAGTACACACGCCCAAAACATACCCCCCCCCTATAACGAAAAAAGAATTTGTGATCAAGCTATCTTCGAGCTTTTTCAAAAATTTTAAATTCTCTCTCTATAGGTCTATATTATTACAAAAGAATAAAGTATATATATATTAAATAAATAGGAAATTTATTATATATCAATGACTTACCCCTCTGGTCTACCTGTGGTTGTGGACCCCGAAAAAGTTGTGGTTTTTAATTTAAGTCATTGATATCGTTGAGAAATAAATTGGTTGTATCGGGAATTCTATTTAGCCGCTGAAAATGCGTAGTGATGCTTACTATCTTTATTTTGATTTACTTTCGCCGCTGGTTCGCCACTACATTCTTTGTTTTGATTTATTCGTATTTATGCTTTTCGTTAATCGAAATTCATTTTTAATTATTATCATAAATGCTTTCGGAAAATAATTATATTTAATTCAAATAAATCCCCGATTAATTCTTTTCCGAACTCAGGATTTGACTGTTCGCGGTGCGCGGGGCCTCCTAAATTAATGCCTGGGAAGAACTCGGCACAAAATACTGTAAAACTATCTTCCATTATTCCTAAGTAAAATATAGTGTGTCACATATGACACTTCCATTACCGTCCATTACCCTCTTGACCTTCCCCCGTTCTCAGTATACCGATCACAAGTCGATCAGCACTCGACCTGAGCAGAGAGACTTGACGGGCGCGCAGCAATGTGCGCCCTTCTTTTCATGGATGATCGCGAGTATATAATCCGAACACTTGTGGCCGATCCGGTCCTGGCTCATGCGACCTTCTTCAAGGAAGGACATTCGGATCACACGCCGCCATTTCACAAAACGATAATTCAGGATTGGCATAGTCCAATCCCAAATATACTTGACTTGGCTTTCAGAGGCGCGGCCAAATCAACCCTGGCCGAAGAAGCCATAACCGTAATGGCGTCTCTCGGAGAGACAAAGAACTGCATAATTATTGGTGAAAGTTATGAGCGAGCAGTTGACCGCCTTAGAGCCGTCAAGCATCACATCGAAACGAACTCTTTCATACAAGCGACGTTGGGAGTGGAACCGGGACCTATTTGGACAGAAGATAAGATTGTACTCAACAACAATACAATTATCCAAGCATTCGGTCGTGGGCAATCACTTCG
>Ga0134125_10002905_pt1 | contig 20111 bp, 15 predicted proteins | sample KB31751_FD_96464 | JGI IMG/M metagenome (GOLD analysis project Ga0134125, IMG submission 96464) | Terrestrial soil microbial communities with excess Nitrogen fertilizer from Kellogg Biological Station, Michigan, USA - KB3-175-1 | ecosystem: Environmental > Terrestrial > Soil > Unclassified ... | reverse complement strand
GCCTCCTCGCCTACTTCGAGAGCCGCGGCGGCCTCTACGGCGAGACGGTGTTCTTCGGGCTTCAGTACCTGCTCGCGGAGTACCTGTCCCGGCGGGTGAAGGACGCGGACGTCACGGAGGCGGCGGCGTTCTTCTCGGCGCATGGCGTGCCCTTCCCGGAAGAAGGCTGGCGGTACGTCGCGCGCGACCTCGACGGGCGGCTGCCGGTCCGGATCCGGGCGGTGCCCGAGGGCTCGGTGGTGCCGGTCCGGAACGCGCTCATGACGGTCGAGTCGACCGATTCGCGCGTACCGTGGATCGTCGGGTGGCTCGAGACGCAACTGGTGCGGATGTGGTACCCGCTCACCGTCGCCACGCTCTCCTGGCACATCAAGCGGCGAATCTTCGAGTACCTGGCCCGCACCTCCGACGACCCGGTCGGCGAGCTGCCCTACAAGCTGCACGACTTCGGCGCGCGCGGGGTCAGCAGCGCGGAGTCCGCCGGGATCGGCGGCATGGCGCACCTGGTGAACTTCCGCGGCTCCGACACCGTCGAAGGGGTGATGTTCGCGCGGCGCTACTACGGCGCCGAGATGGCGGGCGTCTCCATCCCCGCCGCCGAGCACAGCACCATCACGGCGTGGGGGCGCGAGCGCGAGCAGGACGCCTACCGCAACTTCGTCGAGCAGTTCCTCGGTCCCGGGAAGTACCCGATCGCCGCGTGTGTCTCGGATTCCTACGACCTCTGGAACGCGATCGAGACGATTTGGTGCGAAGAGCTGCGGGATCTGATCGAGGCGTCGGGTTCGACGTTGGTGATCCGTCCGGATTCGGGAGACCCCGCCGAGGTCAACGTGCGGGCGCTCAAGATCTTGGAGCGCAAGGTCGGCTGCCGAATCAACACCAAAGGCTACAAGGTCCTGCCCAAGGCGTTCCGCCTGATTCAGGGGGACGGGAACGACGACGAGGAGGCCATCGACCGCGTGCTGCGGGCCATCACCTCGCACGGCTTCTCGGCGAGCAACATCGCCTTCGGCATGGGTGGCGGCCTTCTGCAGCGCGTGCACCGCGACACCCAGAAGATGGCCTTCAAGCTCTGCGAGGCGACGGTCGACGGGCGCGCGGTGCCGGTGGCGAAGAGTCCCCTGACCGACGCCGGCAAGGCCAGCAAGGCCGGTCACCTCGATCTGGTGCTGGTCGAGGGGCGCTATCAGACGGTGCCGGGACCACGACCGGACAGCGCGCTCGTCACCGTGTTCGAGAACGGAGAGATCCGGCGGCGCTGGAGCTTCGACGAGGTCAGGGCGCGCGCGGAAGCGGTGATGCTGTGACGGGCGTCGAAGCGCTGCGCGAGCTGAGCCCGCCGCCGAAGGTCTTCGTCGCCGCGACCGGCGCCGGCGCCGGCATGCAGGCTTCGCTGTGGAGCATTCCGGGCTCGTCCGCGTTCCTGGTCGGCGCGGCGTTCCCCTACGCTGCCCACGAAACCGAGCGGTTCCTCGGGTTCCGGCCGGCGCGGTTCTGCGACGAAGAAGCGGCCGTGGAGCTGGCGATCGCCGCCTACCTGCGCGGCCGGGAAGCGGCGCTGGCCGACGCCTCGGGCGGCCCGAGCAGAGCCAGCGTCATCGGCCTCGGCCTCACGGCGAGCGTCGCCAGCCTGGCGTCGCATCGAGGCGATCACCGCGTCTTCGTGGCGTCTCTCAGTGAGGGTGGCGCGACCGTCTGGTCGGCGCGGCTCCCCAAGGGAACGGGCGAAGCCCAACGATCGATCGACGGTCGGCTGGCGGATCGAATGGGCGTCCGGGCGATTCTCACCGCTGCCGGGATCGCCGGCGACGAGGAGTTCCCGCCCGGCGTGGAGCGCTCGCGCCGCGAGCTGTCCGAGAGCGAGCTGCGCGCGATGCTGTACCGACGCCCGCTGTTCGGCCCAGGAGGCGCGCGAGAAGCGCGCACGGACGCCTCCGATCTGGTGCTCTTTCCGGGCAGCTTCGATCCCTGTCACGATGGCCACCGAATGATCGTCGAAGCCGTCGAGCGCCAGCACCGTCGGCGGGTCGCCTACGCCGTCAGCGCGGACCCAATCCACAAGCCGGGTCTCCGGGCCGTCGACCTCCTGGATCGGATCGCCTCGATTCGCAGCGCCGGCCGCCAAGCTCCGTCGATCGTGCTCACCGAACGCGATCCGCTCTTCATCGACAAGGCCAGGCGATTTCCGGGCGCGGGCATCGCCCTCGGCGTCGACGCCCTGCTTCGCATGCTCGATCCCGCCTGGGGGCCCGACGTCGGTCAGATGCTCGAGACGTTCCGGACGCTGGGCACGACGTTCTACGTGGTCGGTAGGCGCGTCGACGGCCGCTGGACGACGGTCGCCGACGCGCCGATCCCTGGCGGGTCCAGGGATCTCTTCAAGCCGGTGGATGGTCGCCACGACATCAGCTCCACCGAGCTGCGGGGCGATCGATGAACCTCTCGCTGACGGAGCCACCGCTCTTCACCCGGCTCGCCCGACACGACCGCATCTTGATCGCGGGGGCCGGCGGCGGCTTCGACATCTACGCCGGGCTTCCGCTGGCCCTCGCCTTGCGCCGCGCCGGCAAGCAGGTCTCGCTGGCCAACCTCACCTTCACCTACCTCGGCGAGACGGACGCCACCTACCTGGCGCCGCACGTCGCGGCCGTCACGCCGGCGACGACGGGCGCTGACCGGTACTTCCCGGAGCGGCGGCTGGCCGAATGGCTGGCGGAGCACGAGCACCCGTCCACCGTCTACGCGTTCGAGAAAGTGGGCGTCACTCCGCTGCGCGCGGCGTACGCGCGACTGCTGGAGGCGCTGGCGATCGAGGCGGTGGTGCTGGTCGACGGCGGGACGGACATTCTCATGCGCGGGGACGAAGAGGGGCTGGGGACTCCGGAAGAGGACATGACGAGTCTGGCGGCCCTCGCCAAGCTGGAGGCGGTCGAGTCCTTCGTCGCCAGCATCGGCTTCGGGGTGGACACGTTCCACGGCGTCAGCCACGCGCACGTCCTGGAGAACATCGCGGCCATCGAGCGCCAGGGGGGCTATCTCGGCGCGTTCGCCCTGACGTCGGCGATGCCGGAAGGCCGCGCCTACCTGAGCGCGGTGAGCCACGCCCACGCCCGGACGCCGGGACGGCCGAGCATCGTGAACGGCAGCATCGCCGCCGCGATCGAAGGCCAATTCGGAAACGTGCACTTCTCCGATCGAACCGCGCAGAGCGAGCTGTTCATCAACCCGCTGATGGCGATCTATTTCGGCTTCGAGCTCCCCGCGCTGGCGAGGCAGTCGCTCTATCTCCATTTGCTCGAGGAGACCGAGTCGATCTTCGACGTGGGCGCCCGGATCCGAGCCTTCCGGCACACCATCCAACCCCGCCCGCGGGTCCCCATCCCGCACTGACCCGTCATCCAGGCACGCTTGAGGAGATCATGAGCGATGCCGGCCAGACGACCGTCTTGTTTCGTCCCGTCGGCGAGGAGGAGTCTCGCGCTGATACGCGACTCGGGCTATCGCGCCTTTCCGCCTCGCTTGCCAGAGCAGCCGATCTTCTATCCGGTCACCGACGAGGCCTCCGCGGCCGAGATAGCGCGCGACTGGAACACAGGCGACGCTGGGATCGTCCCGGGTTTTGCGGCGAGGCCGACGGCCGGACGGCGGAGGCGTCGGGATCCGTAGGCCGCGGCGACCGGGATCAACAGCAGGCAGAAGAGGTCGGTCCAATCCGAGGTGAGCTGGAAGCGCCGATGGATGCCGAGCCAGGGGCCGATGGTCCGCAGAACGGCGAGCGCCAAGCGGATGAAGGGGGGGACGACCTCCTGAAGCGTGTAGAGGATCCCGGTGACGAGGGCGCCTGCCCAGAGCCGCGCCCGCGGGCGAACGCCGAAGCAGAGCCCGAGGAGCTCGGAGACGAAGAGCGGCATGAAGAGGCAGACCCCGACGTCTGAGAGCTTGCCGGTCAGCCCGTCGTGGAGGGCGGGCTTCAGCCACAGATCGTTGGCCACGGTGAGGGCCAGGGCCGCCAGGGGGAGCGGCGCAAAGAACTCGCCCGAGCGAGGCGCGCGGGAGAGGCAGCCTCTCAAGGCGTGCTCCCGGGCGTGGCGACCCAGGCGTCGAAGCACCGGCTGGCGTCGTCGTTCCACTTGATCTCGCGGGTGACCGCCAGCGGCGGGAGCTGGCGGGCCGCGAGCGTCCCGTTCGGATCCATGCTGGGCGTGTAGAGCGCCCGGGTGACGACCGCCTGGTTCCCCACCAGCGCCCCCTCGGCGAACGACGCCGCGATGGAGACGCCGCTGATGAGCGGCTCATCGAGGCTGTCGAGATCGGGTTGGTCGCCGTTCCCGATCGGCGACAGCGACTCCGGCTGGAAGTGGGCGAGGAAGGGCTTGCACCCCTCGCCGAACCCTTCGCTCGGCGCCACCAGCGTGAACGTCACGGCGCTGCCGGTATCGAGGCCGTCGGCGCCCGTGCAGCTGGGTGTCTCCTCGGCGACTTCGGCCGGGAGCAGCGACCCGTTCCAGACATAGTCGGACGTCGCGACGTAGGCGGCGCCGAGCTGCACCGTCACCTGGTCTCCGGGCCGATAGGTCGGAACGCAGGGCGGTCGGAGGCTCTCGGACACCGCGACCAGGCCCGAACCGCCGTCGTCTTCGGGGAGACATCCGGCGGCGGTCAGCGCGACCAGACCGGCGACGAGGACGGCCGACCTCACGGCGACACCTGCGCGATGCTGACCACCGGGAAGTCGTCCCGGCAGCGCGCCTCGCCGGCGTCGGGGAAAGTGCCGTCGCAGAACTGGCCCTGGTCGGTGTCGATCTCGCGGTGGAGCAGCCAAGGTTGGCTCGGCCCCGCAGCGAGAGGCGAGACGACGTTGTCCGGAACGAGCGGCGTCGAGAGCGAGAGCGACCAGCTGCCGGTGCACGCCTCTTCGGTCGGAGAGGCGAAGGCGCCGGAGGCGTCGGTGAGGTCGAGGCTCCCCGCCGGCGAGCCGCTGACGGTGACCCCCGTCGTCCCCTGGATCGCCGTGGTCTGGTAGTTCCAGCACCCGAACGTGACCGTCGGTCGCGGCCCCTGGGTGAGGCTGAGCGTCACCGTGCTCCCGGGCAGCAGGCCGTCGAGGCCGTTGCAGCTCGGCACGCCGCCGGTCCCCCCATCGCTCGCCGCCGGCGTGCCCAGCACGACCTGGATCGTCGTGGGGTTGTCGAGCCCGGTGAAGCACGTTTTGGCCGGCCCCGCTTGGGCGGAGGTGGCGACCAACCAGAACCCGCCGAACGCCAACGCCGCCGCGTGCAAGACCATCTTCAAGAAGCGAGTCGTGGTTCTGGTCGTCATGTTCGTCTCCCGGTTCGCATTCGAGGTATCGACACTCAGCAAGGACCGTACCGGCCACTCGACCCGCGTCCCCAAAGCCTTTCTCGCGACGTCCCCTGCCATCGCTGTCAGGGTGTGAAGGCGGGGCGCCGGCGCCGGCCGACGCCCCGCTTCTTCAGCCGATGACGTCCTGGCAGATCCCGTTGCTGTTGACGCCCCGGCAGTAGCCGCCGGTGCAGGTGCACTCTTCGGTCGGCAGGCAGCTCGTCCCGAAGCTCGGGTTCCCGATGACCGTCTGCTCGTACGGCAGCTGACCGTCGGGGCAGGCCTGGCAGGTGTTGTCGGGCATGGCGACCTGGTCGTTCGGGCAGTCCAGGCACGCGGTTCCGACGCCGATCTGATGGGGGCCGCAGGCGACGCAGGCGTTTCCGTCGGCGTTGGGGATCTGCAAGGGCGGGCAGGCGACGCAGCTGTTCCCGTCGGTGCCACCCACGATCTGGCCGGCCGCGCAGTCGACGCAGGCGTTGGCGCTCACGTTCGGCGTCGCGCACACGTCGGCGCCGCAGGCATGCGCGCCCGTCGAGACCTGATGCGGGCCGCAGGCGACGCAGGCGGCCGTCGCGTCACCGACGTCGCCGACCAGGATGGTGTGGGCCGGGCAACCGGTGAAGGTGCAGGGCGAGGTCGGATCCGAGCCGGCCGGCGGTGCGCCGATGAAACCCGGGATGGTGGGGCTCTGCCTGCAGACCTGCACCATCTCCGGTGCCGACATCGCGGGCTGGACCGCGCCGCCGGGGCCGACGCAGGCGCCGCCCGACGAGGTGTTGCCGGTCAGCGTGCAGGAGAGCCCGTCGTGCTGGGCGAACATCCGGCAGGCCTCGCACCAGTTGTAGTTCCGGGTGGGGCGGTCGTTGCTCCGCGTGGCGCGCACCGTGGCGTTGAGGGCGGCGAAGAACTGCTGCTGGCTCACCCGCCAGCCGAGCGCCGACGACCCCTGCACCCAGTTGTGAATCAGCGCGCGAATCCCGGTCCCCGGCAAGGCGATGACCTCGTCCTTGCCGTCGCCGCTGTGGACCGCGGAGGGGATGATGATCGCCGAGCTCTTCTGGGTCCAGAAGTCGCCGTTGCTCGGCCAGGCGACCGGCGCGTTCGTGGCCACGGCGTCGGCGATCGGGCCCAGCACGCCACCGAACAGGCCGCCCAGGTTCGCCGAGGTCGCGCCGGACGCCACCGGGGCCGGCGTGGCGTGCTGCCCGTCGAAGGCGTCGAAGAGCGTCGTCGAGATCCGGCGCACCTGGTGGATGAATCCCACCGTGCCCGAGCCGCTGTACGACGTGCTGTCGAGGTCCTCGACGTAGTTCCAGTCGAAGCAGTCGTCGTCGATCCCCTCGCAGTAAGGCCCGTCGGCCACCTGGTCGTTCAGCTGGAAGTAGTTGGTGCCGCCCGAGGTCTGTCCGCCGATGAAGTCGGCCCAGCCTTCCATCAGGTAGGCCACCTCGTCCGTCGCCGTCGCCGACTCCCCCTCGAGCGCGCGCTGGATGATCAAGGAGGGGATCTGGACCATCTTCGTCGGATCCTCGTGAAAGAGGAGCGAGCACATCCCGAAGTGGCCGTACTCGTGCGACGGGACGTTGCGGCTGGTCAGGTTCTCACCGCTGTCGGGCAGCCACATGTCGTCTTCGTAGACCGCCTGGACGGCGCCCGCGAAGAGGAATCCGAGCGGCCCCGCCAGGACGGCGCCCGCGCCGTCGAGGATCGTGTTGATGGCGTCGAGCGGAACGTTGGGATAGTCGAGGCAGGGCGTGATCGCCCGTCCGTGGAGGATCGGCGAGATCAGGTTGGCGGCGCTTCCCGCCAGAACCTTGGCCTGATCCGGCGTGAAACCGACGACCTGCTTGAAGTAGTCGTATCCGTCGGTGAGCTGAGCGAGGACGTTGAGGTACTTGTTCTGCGCGCTGACCGTCAGCGTGGTGTCCTTCTGGAAGCTGGCGTTCGCCACCGCCACGCCCTGGGGCGTCTGCAGCGAGCTGCCGAAGTCGCAGATTTCCATGGTGTCGATGTAGTCGTTCACCACCGCCGCGTAGTTCACCAGGTCGACGCAGATCCCCGTCCCTTTCCCCTTCGCCACCTTCACCGTCGCCTTGCCGGTGCCGTCGGCGGTCGACTGCGAGCGGGTCGGGATCGCGAAGCCGAGTGGGCTCACGCTCTGCATGGCCGAGATCGAGACCCCCGGCAGCTGCAGATGTGCGCCGGCCTGCCGGCCCCAGGCGCGGACCATGGCGGTGGTGTTGTCGCCGCTGCTCGCCTGGCCGTTCCGCGTGGTGCCGAAGCGCTCGTCGGTGTTCCGCAGATCGAGCTGGACCGTGAGGTTGACGCATCCATCGACCTGGCAGTCGACCCAGCCGATCCCCTCTTCGAGGCCGGTCTTGACGTCGTGGTAGACGTCCACGGCGCCCTTCACGACGTCCTTGGCCGCCCCCGTGATGCCGTCCACCACGTCGCCGCCGAGCGACGCCAGGTCACCGAGCGCGCCGGTCAAGGAGAAGGCGACCTGCTGCGCCCCCGGCTGACCGGGCGGCGGATCGTTGAGATAGTCGAAGTTGGCGTCGTGGAGGACCTGATACGAGACCGGATGAACTCCGTTGTAAGTGATCGAGGTGTCGGAGAGCCCGTCGGGGAGCGGCAGGAAGACGATCGCCTCCACGAGCGTCTCGTTGTACTGGACGCTCCCCTTGGCGATGGCGTTGAAGACGGGGCCCGGGACCAGCCCCCAGACGATCTCGGCCCCGCCGCAGATCGATTTGGTGACCACCCCGGCCTTGCCGGCGTAGTTCGCTTGCGTGGCCGGGTCCATGAAGATGGGGATCGAGTCGGTGTGGATGCCGACCATCTTCAGCTCCTGGAGCTGGACGGCGTTGGTGATCGTGATGGCGGCGTAGAACAGCGTCGGTCGGCCCTGGGCGTCGGTCTCGGGCACCGGCGTCACCCGGTCCCAGCCGGGGAACTGGCTGACGATGTCGGAGCATTGTTGCGGCGTGTAGACCGGCGGAAGATCGCCGGCCTCGCTGATGGCGATCTGCGGAGGTCGCGACGGCTGTTCGTGTTGGCAGCCACCGGCCCCGCCCGCGAGGGCGGCGATCGCGAGGCCGAGGGCGAGAGCTCGGTTCGAGTTGTTGAAGGTGCGCATGATGAGGTCCTTTCGCGCCGGAGGCTTCTCCCGCTCATTCGAGAGATCCGCTCGCCGGCCTGCGACGGGCATGAGCAACCGCCGTGCCCGGCGGCGGCCCAGCGCCGGCGCGAGGATTTCGGCGTTTCGCCGCGCGGCCGGCGTCAACGGCGATGGGCCCCGTCAACACCGACCGTCAGCCGCTGACGCCGGGGCGCGCGCGCCGACGAGCCCCGGCGCCGCGACGCTGGGCGATCCAATAGCGAACGGCCGCCGGCGCCCGAAAAGGGCAGCGGCGGCCGTCTGGTGAGGCCAGATGTCGTGGGGAGGGACTACTGAATCCGCGTGTAAACGGAGTCGGTGCTGGCGCACTGACAGGTCATCGAAGCGTTGCTCAGGACGCCGGCGCTGACATCGAACAGTTGCCCGTTCGAGAGAGTGTAGACGTCGGACGTGGTCTGCAGCTCCGTACCGGTGGCTGACCCGCAGGTGAACGGGTCACAGGTGACGGTGTTGCCGGAAACCGTGCAGGTCTCGGGGCACGGGTTGCTGCTGTCGTAGAGGACGACCTGGTCGGGCTGGCAGCCTGCGGTGATCGTCCCCTGATCGGTCCCGTCTGCCGCGCTGGAGATCGTCTGACCGTTGTCGCAGGTGCAGCTCACGGTGCCGGCGGTCTGCTTCCAGTTCCCGATGACCTGCTCGGCCGCCGCGGTGGGCGTGACGCCGCTGCAGGCGCCGGCATCGGGGGTCGGTGCCGCGCCGCCGCCCCCGTCCGGCCCGCAGGCAGCGAGGGCGGACGTCATCGAGAGAACCATCAAAAGTCGGGTCAACGTTGTCATCGAAGTCTCCTTCTCGGGGTTCGGCCGCCAAGGAGAGCAACCGCCGGGCCAGCGCAGACCGCCCACGCCCGGCCCGTTTTTGCGGGCCCCGGCGTCAAGAGCGTCAACGCGTGTCAGCGCGACTTGTCTTCGCCCCCGGCTGCGGCGAATCTTCCGGAGGATGACGAAGCGAGCGGTGCGACGTGTCGAACGTTGACCCGGACGAGGGCCAGGGGGCGACCAGGACCGAGCTCGAGCTCGATCCGATCGCCCGCGACATCCGCGCGCGGCCGTTTCTCTTTCTGGTGCTGGAAGCGGAGCGTCCTCTGGCGGGCGGGGCACGGTTCGCGCTGGAGAGCCTGGACGAGATCCTGGTGGGGAGAGGCGACCCGGGCGCCGGCCGTCGGACCAGCCGCGGAACGGTCGACGGCAAGCGGCGCCTGACCGTGCGGACCGGCGGCCAGTTCCTCTCCAAGGAGCACGCGCTCCTGCGCCGCCAAGGCGGGCAGGCGTGGACGATTGAAGATCTCGGCTCCCGCAACGGCGTGGTGGTCAACGGCGCGCAGATCGAGGGGCAGACGGCGCTCGGCCCCGGAGACCTGATCTCGCTCGGACGCGTGTTCTTCGTGTTCGAGCTGGACGAGGCCGAGCAGGCCGACGACTTCGACGCGGAGGACGTCACCGTCCAGCCGGTCGGGTTCCTCTCGCTCCTCCCCAGCCTGACCGAGCGGCTGGCGCGCCTCCGGCAGGAAGCCCCCCGCAACACGTCGATCACCTTGGTCGGCGAGACGGGGACCGGGAAGGAGGTCCTGGCGCGGGCGATCCACGGCGCGTCCGGCCGGAGCGGTCCCTATCTGGCGGTGAATTGCGGCGCGATCCCCCGGGAGCTCATCCAGAGCGAGCTCTTCGGCCACGTGAAAGGCGCATTCTCGGGAGCGACGGGGAGCGCCGGCTACGTGCGAGACGCTCAGCAGGGGACCTTGCTGCTCGACGAGATCGTCTCCGCCCCGCCGGCGGTCCAGATCGCGCTCCTGCGGGCGATCCAGGAGCGGGCGGTGGTCCCCGTCGGGAGCACGCGACCGCACCCCGTCGACGTCCGCTTCATCGCGGCGGCTCAGCGGCCGCTCAGCGAAGCGGTCGAGGCGGAAGAGTTCCGCGCCGACCTGCAAGGCCGCCTGGAAGCGCTGGTCTTCGAGCTGCCGCCGTTGCGCGAGCGCCTCGAAGACCTGGGGATCCTGATCGCCACCACGCTACGCGCGCTCGGCGTGAAGGAGAAGGACAACCCTCGCCTCTCGCTGCCGGCCGCCACCCGGCTCCTGCGCTACGACTGGCCCCGCAACGTCCGCGAGCTCGCCCAGGCGATCGACGTCGGCTGGGGAGGCGCCCGGAACGGCGAGATCGGCGACGGCGACCTGCCGAAGCCCAAGGCGGAAGAGGGAACCCCGCACTCGCGGCTCAAGCAGCAGCTCATCGCGCACCTCCGCGCCGCCCGCGGGAACGTCGCCGACGTGGCGCGAAAGATGGGGCGCACCCGCCCGCTCGTCTACCACTACCTCAAGAAGTTCGAGATCGACCCCGAGTCATTCAGGTCCGGCTGAACGGCGTCCGGCGCCGCGGGAGCGGCGACCGTCAGAACCGGCCGTAGAAGGCGAGCGTTCCAGGACCGACGGCGACCGCCGGCGTCGTCTCGCGTCCCGTCCAGAAAAACAGCGTCGCGCCGGCGCCGGCGCCGACGGCGCCAACGGCGATCGAGATCCAACCGTCGGTCTTGGTGTCGTAGACGGTCGGGCACCGCCCGACGGTCGGGGACGCGCAGCTCGGGTGGCCGTCGACGGCGACCCAGGCGACCCCGGTCCCGATCGTCGCCAGACCGAGGACGAACAGGCCCGCGCCGGTCCACCTGCGCCAGGCGGGGACCGCCCGGGCCTCGCCGGCGGCAGCGGCCGCGAGCAGCGTCGGACTTGCCGCCGGCGGCGTCGGTGCCGGCATCGGCCCGGGCGAGACGGGAAGCGGCGCCAGATCGAGCGAGATGCTGATCTCCGCGCCGCCGGCGACCAAGATCGTCCGTTCGACGCCCTGCCTTCCCGGCGCGCTGGCGGTCAAGCGGACGGTCCCCGCGGCGATGTGGATCAGCTCCGGCAGCGGCAAGGTCCCCGCCGGCTTTCCGTCCACGGCGATCTCCGCGCCGGCGGTCCCGCGCACGTCGAGGCGCGCCACGTGGTGCCGGGTCTCGGTGAGCGTCTTCTCCAGCATCTCCCGGGTTTTCGAGTTGGCCATCCAAGCGGAGTCGTGGCTGGCCAACGCCTGCTGCAGATGAGCCTCGGCGTCGACCCACTGCTGCAGCGCGAATTCGGCGAAGCCCACCTGCGCCAGGACGCGCCCCGACGGCGACAGCGCCTGCGCCTGGCGCAGCAGCTCCAGCGCCCGCGCGTTGTCCCCCTGCCGACGCAGATCGAACGCCTGCCGCATCAGCGCGTCGGCCTGCGCCTCGGGAATCGGCGTATCGGCGCGCGCCGAACCGACGGCGGCGGCCAGCAGGGTCACCGCAAGCAGCAGTCTCGCCGTGAGGCGCAGGGGCCCGGTCTCGTCGGCCGCCCGCGTCCGCGGTCTCGACGTCGTCGCTGCTTCCAAGACCGCGCGCGCCATACCGGCCACTCCGGAATTACCGGTCGGCAGGCCGGGTGTCAACGGGCGCATCGATCCCATCCGCTCAGGGAGGCGGGATGGGGTTACCGAACGGGTCGGTCCCCCAAGCCGCGCTCTTCGCTGGTTTCCGCCGGTGGCGCTCGTGCTCGGGTGGCTTGGGGTTCGGCTCGCCGCTCCCCGATCCTGCCTCCGGTTTGGCGGCGGCGACCTCGCCAACCTTCGCCTCGGGCGCGGCTCGAGGTGGCGAAGCGACCGGGGAGACCCGCGACGGCAAAGGTGCCGCGCCGGGGGGCGCCTGCTGGAACACCAGCGGTTTCGGGTTCCCGGCGGCGGCCGGCGCGCGCCGCTCCATCCTGGTCAGCACCATCGCTCCCAGGGCGACGACCGCGACGACCGCCGCCACGAGCGGGAGCATTTTCGGCGCGCGACGGTCGGGCGCGCGGTCGGCCTTGGGCAGCGCGCCGGTGGTCGACGCCGGCTCGGGCGAAACGTGAGCCTCCGGATCGTCGAACGTTTCCCGGGTGGTCGGCGCAACCGCCATCGTCGGTTCCCCTGGCGCAGCTTCGAGCTCGGTCCGCGTCGCGGGACCCTCGGCGGTGGCGGATCCCTTCACCACGGTGAGGCTCTGGTAGTGCGCCAGCTCCGTCGCCGCGGGCATGGGGACGCTCCCCTGCGCGATCTGCAACACCAGCGGGACGCCCATGGTCGACGGGTGGTCGTCCTTCCGCGAGCGGGCGCCCATCTCGAAGTAGTACTTCCTCCAGAGACCTTGACCGAGCTGGCTGGCGAACGGCCAGAGCTGCTTGCCGAGCTCATGCACGCTCGCGTAGCGCCGGCCGGGATCGAGGTGCATCGCCGCCAGGATGATTCGTTCCAGCTCCTCGGGGATCTCGGGACGATGCGCGCGCGGCTCCCGAACGTCACCGCGCTCGATCGCGCGCATGAGGGCCAGTCCGTCGAGACCGGAGAACGGATTGCGCCCGGTCAGGCAGACGTAGAGGAGCAGCCCCAGCGCGTACTGGTCGCTCGCGGGGCTGACGTTCCCGTTGATTTGCTCCGGGGAGAGGTAGTTCGGGGTGCCGATGATCTGCCCGGTGCGCGTCATCTCGGCGTCGATCTTGCTGATCGAAAAGTCGACGACCTTGACGTCCCACCCGTGACCGGCGTCGGCGTCGACGATCATGATGTTTCCGGGTTTCAGGTCCCGATGGATGATCCCCTTCTCGTGGCACGCTTGGATGGCCGCGATCACCACCAGCAATACGTCGACGCAGTACTCGATCTCCAGCACGCCGCCGCGCTCCTTGAGGATCCGGCTGAGATCCTTCCCCTGGAGGAGCTCCATCACCATGTACGGCGTGTCTTTGAAGAAGCCGAACTCCTGGATGTGAACGACGTTCCGGTGGGCCACCTCGTTGATGGCGTAGATCTCGTGCATGAACCGGCGGCGGCGCTCTTCGCGCGATCGCTCGCTGCCCGAGGTTCCGTAGAGCAGCATCTTGAGCGCCACCATCTGATTGAGCTTCTTGTCGAGCGCGCGGTACACGGTCCCCATGCCCCCCTGACCGAGCCGCTCGCGGATCTCGTAGCGCCCGTCGATCAGGGTTCCCTTCTCGATGCTTTCTTGTGCCGTCATTCGTCCTGCTCCGCCCGGGCGCGCCGGAGAGACCCCAGCTTACTGCTCTCGAGAGTCATCGATCGCTCCGTTTCTCGGCTGACAGCAAGAGGCGAGCCAGCTCGCCGGGCCACCGGGCTGCGGCAGCCCGCCGGCTCATCCGCCCCCGCCCGTCAACCCCGTCGACCCCTGTCAACGGCACCGTCAACCGCTGACAGCGGGAAGCGCGCGGCTTCCGGCGCAGCGCCGCTTTTCTCGGTCCGACGACTTGGCCCGCCGGTTGCTCAAACGTCGCCCCGGAGGGAGCAGATGGAATCATCAACCGACATCGACCGCACGCCGACCATCGAACGCACCACCGTCACGATGGACGATCTCCGGATGGACGATCGAATTCCACACCTGATCGCGCTGACCGGCGCTGCCGCCGGCACGGCGTACCGGCTCGCGACGCCCGAAGTCGTCGTCGGCCGAGAGACGGACGGGCTACGCCTCGATCATCCCGGCGTGTCGCGACGCCACGCCCGACTTCGCATCACCGGCGCCGAGGTGGTGGTGGAGGACCTCGGGTCGACCAACGGAACGTTCGTCGGCGTCGAACGGATCAAGCGTCCGCGGGTGGTCAAAGAAGGTGACGCGCTGGCCTTCGGCACGCAGGCGCTGTTCCGGCTCGCCCGCAGGGGTGCTCCGGCCGGCGGCGTCGACCCGCAGCCCGAGCGTCCCGCCCCCCCGGACGCGGCCAGGGAGGTCGGGACGCCAGACTTCCTGTTGGATCTCTTGCAGTCGGAATGCGCCCACGCGCGCAGGCATCGTTCCGCTCTGACGTTCGTCTTCTTTCGGGCCGACGGAATCACCGGCGCGGACGCCTGGACGAACGTCGAGGTGGCGGAGCTGGTGCTGGGCTCGATCGCCACGACCATCGACGACACGGTCCGCACCGACGGCTTTCTGGCACGCTCGGGCTCCGACGAGTTCGCGGTCCTCCTCCGCGCCGACGCCGCGGCAGCCGCGGCGATCGCCGAGCGCGTCCGCGCCCGGACCGACTCGCACGCGGCGTTTCCCGAGCGCGCCCCGACCTGGCACACGATCACGGCGGCGGTCCTGCCGCTCGTCCCCGCGACAGGGCGACCGCAGGGGACGTCCGCGCCCGGCCCGGCGCACGTCCTCTCGTCCGCGCGCGCCGTCGCCCGCCAGTCCATGACCGGCCTGCTCAACCAGGTGCTGCGGCTGCGCCCGCTGGCGATCTGAAGGTGAACGGCGACGCGTCCGGTGCCGTCACGACTTCGTGCTCTTCTCCTCTCGGACGCCTGCCGCGATCCCGGCCGAGAGGCCGATCCCGATCAGCAGCACGATCTGGTGGGTCAGCTCTCCGAGAATGCGATGCATCGTATAGAACGAGTCGGGGTTGAAGGCGGTCGCCAGCGCGAGGTGGACCAGGCGCGCCCCGACGACGAACGCCGTCGCTTGCAAGAAGGCGCGCCCCCGGCCGAGGTCCTCATCGCTGGCGAAGGCCGCGGCGGCGACGGCCAGCGGCAGCCACGCTTTGAGGATGATCGTGAGCGCCCCCTGCGGCGCGTGGCGTCCGGGATTGCCCACATAGGCGAGCGAGATCTCGAGCGAGCCGAAGCCGAAGTCGCCTTCGAAGTGCGCGACCAGACCCCAGCGCCAGAGGGCCAGCGCCAGGCCGACGAGCGCCGCCGCGACGGCCGGCCCGCGGACCCGTCCCTGCGCGCGGACGAAGCCGACGAGCCCCACCAGGCCGAGGCCGATGACCAGTCGCTGCGGCGGCGTCGAGAGGAGCCACCAGAGGGCGACCAGCGCGCAGGCGATGCCCCAGGTCGCGGCCGGCGCGCCTCCCCGCTGCCGGGCGATGAAGGCGAGCCCCAGACAGGCGGCGAGCAGCAACGCCAGTCCCAGCTCCACCGCGGTCTCACCGAACAGACCCCGGCGCAAGAGCTCGACGCCCAGCAGGAGAGCCGGAAGCGCGAGGAGCGCCAGCGCGCGGCGCCGGGCGCTCACCCGCGCGCCCAGCCACCAGAGCCCGAGGAGCGCCGCGACCGCGCCGAGCGCCGTCGACACGGAGGCGCCGCGAATCCACGCCAGGTACCGCCCGGGCACCAGGTAAAGAGCGAGCAGCGCGCCTTGCGCCAGCGCACCGAGCGCGCGCAGTCGATGACCGTCCCGTGGCGCCCACCCGCCGAGGACTGCGTCCCAGAGCATCCAGGCCGTGAAAAATCCGTTCCCGATCGCGATGGAGGCATCGCCCCCTTCCATCACCGCCAGGAAGACGATCGGGAGCAGCAAGGAGGACGCCCGCTCTCCCGTCCGGGCCCGGACCTTTCGTTCGAGCACGCGAAGCAGGAGGCAGAGCGCCGCCCCACCCAGGACCAGCGCGAGATCCGACGGTGACCCGAAGAGGAGGGTCGTGCGCCGACCCTGATGCTCGCGGGCCCGCGCCAGCAGGACGGCGGCCACCGCGCTCAGAAGCCAGAGACGATCGACGGCGGAGGCGAACCGCGTGCGCTCCCACGCCTCCAGCGCACCCGGCACGAGCGCGGCGGCCAGGCAGAGACCAAGGCCCACCAGCGAGCCGCGGCCGGGCAGAGCGGTGAGGGCGATCCCGGCGCCGAGGAACGCCACCACCGCCACCTCGCGCCGGCGCGGCGGCCGTCCCGGCTCGAGCGCGGCCACCAGAAAAACCAGCAGGACCAGCCCCCAGAGCGCGACGGGCGCCCGGGTGCGCGCGACGTTGCGGGTGTACGCCGCGAGGATGGCGGCGAACCGCGCGTCGAGGGCGCGCGCCTCGTCGCCCGGCGCGGCGGCGGCCGTATCGCGATCGACGCCGGTCGGCTTGGCCCACGCCTGCTCCACCTCCGACAGTCCCGCGCGCAAGCGGCCGAGGCGCGCCGGCGGCGGCTCCGCGAACAGCTCCACGCTGGGCCGGCCCAGCGAGGCCGCGGGGAACGGCAACCCCAGCAGGCAAGAGAGCGTGGGCGCGAGATCGATCTGGTTGATGTTCACGCGGGCGCCCGGCGCGATCCCGGGACCGAAGGCGAACAGCGGCGCGGTGGTCTCGACCTCCGAGGCGCCACCGTGACCACCCGAGTCGGTCGCCCCGTGATCCGAGGTGAGCAACACGGTCGTGTCGGCCGGCAACAGGCGGATGACGTCTTCGATGTGAGCGACGGTCCTGCGCGCGATGTCGGCGTAGGCGGCCGATTTCACCCCGCGGCGGTGACCGGCGTGATCGAGGCCGACCAGGTGAAGCACCAGGAAGTCCGGGGGCGGGCGCTTCCGGAGCCGGTCGCAGAGGCGCTTGACGCGCGTGTCGTCGACCAGCGTCTCGGCGCGCAGATAAAAGATGATGCGCGGCACCTTCACCTCGGTCTCGGCGACGACGAAGCCGCCCGGAAACAGCTCGCGCCAGATGCTGTCGCCGAAGAGCTCGGTGTCGCGGCCGGCGGCCCGCGCCAGCCCCGGCACGGCCGGCAGGTCGGAGGCGACGTTGTCCCAGTTGTGGAGGACGTCGAACAGATCGGGGAAGGTGCCGGTGGCCATCGAACGGACGCCGGCGGTGCTCATGCTCACCGGGCTGGTTCGCACCAGGCCGGTCGCGGCCGCCGGGTGCGCTCGGCGCAACGACGCGAAGGCGTCGCCGAAGAACGTGTCGGCCCGCAGCGCGTCGACCACCACCAGCGCCACGCGCGGCGCGAGCGCGGGGGCGCAAATCGCGGGCTGCTGCTGCGCCTCGGGATGCGCGGCGGGCCGGAGGCAGGCTCGAACGATGGCCACCAGGACGCCGAGCGTGGCCAGCGTGAGCGCGACTCGCGAACGAAACCCCACCCGGCGTCCGACTGGCGGAGGGGGTCGCTAGTTACAGAGCATGATGCCGTCGCAGCTCGTCGCGGCCGCCACGCACGCCAGGAAGGCGTTCGGGTTCGACGCGGCCGACGAGCTCGCCGAGCTCGACGACGACCCCGGCGCGCACATTCCCATCAGAGCCTGCTTGCAGCTCGCGCTTCCCCGCGAGCTGGTCATCGACGACGACGACGAGCTCGCAAAGCACGTTTTGCATTTGGCCATGATGTTGTCCACGGCCTTCTCGCACATCGACGGGCTGGACGGACAGCCGGAGAGAGAGAGGAGCGAGACCACCAACGCCAGATAAATTCGCTTCATGAGGCACCCCCACGAAAAGTTATTCTCCAACTATATCTCAGCTCAGCGGACACGGTGAGATCCATCGCACGACGGCACGACGGCACGACGGCACGACGGCACGACGGATTGATGCCGATCCGCACGGCAAAAATTGGCCGCCCGACAACTCGGGCATCTGTCATTTTTGCGCCAATTTTGGCGCTTTTCCCCTGCGCTGCGCGCGACGCGCCGTGTGAACAACGGGCGACGCGCACATTGCGTCCGCGCGAAAACCTCTATACGGTGAGAAGCCGCACGGCCATCAGGGGACTGGCCGGAAGGAGAACGAGGATGAGATTGAGCGCGTTCGCACGGGGCCTCGGTTTGCTGTCGGTGTTGGTTTCGTTGAGCTGCGGGAGCAGCAAGGGCGGGTCGGGCAACGGTCTTCCGCCGGGCTCGGGGTACTGCGAGGCGACCTGTCTCAAGGACTGCAACGTCGACAACGACTGCGACGTCACCACCGGCGAGCTCTGTTGTGACGTCCCCTCGGTCGGCAAGGCCTGCTTGGCGGCCGCCCAGTGCCCACGCTCGTGCACCAGCGACAGCACCTGCGACGCGACCAAGGGGCAAGCCTGCCTGTCGGTGAGCCTCGACGTCGACGGGAAATTCTGCTCGACGCCGGACATGGCCGTCCGGACCTGCACCAGCGACTCCAGCTGCAACACGGGCGAGAAGTGCTGCGGGATCTACTCCAGCAGCATCTGCCTGCCGCAGGACCGGTGCCCCAGCACCTGCAGCAGCGGGTTCCAGTGCAACACCAGCGCCGGGGAAGTCTGCTGCATGGCGGTCGACAAGCTCGATCCGGCGATCACGGCGCCCGGCCTCTGCCTCGCCTCGTCGCTGTGCCCGAAGGCCTGTACGCAGTCGAGCGACTGCAACACGAGCGGCGGCGAGCTCTGCTGCAACGGCCTCTGCAGCACCAACTGCGTGAAGACCTGCCAGACGAGCAACGACTGCCCGGGGCAGCTCTGCTGCAAGAACCCGGTCTCGATCACCCCGCGCGTCCCGCAAACGGGTTTCCCGGTCGCCACGACCGGCACGGGCGGTTCGCTCGGCACCGGCGGCTCCGTTGGCACCGGCGGCTCACTCGGCACCGGCGGCGTCAAGGGCACGGGGGGCTCCCCCGGCACCGGCGGCGTCAAAGGCACCGGCGGCTCGCCTGGCACCGGCGGCATCAAAGGCACCGGCGGCTCGCCCGGCACCGGCGGCATCAAAGGCACCGGCGGCTCGCCCGGCACCGGCGGCTCGCCCGGCACCGGCGGTTCGCCCGGCACACACTGCACGGGAACACCTCTCTATTCCTGCGCGACCTGCGGCGCGACCTACGGATGCACGAGCGCGAAATGTCCAGGCTGCCTGGCGAGCGGGACCACGGGGACCTGCACCGGGTACCGCTATTTCACCTGCGCAGACCTCACCTACTACGATTACGACGGAACCCAATGCAGCCTGACGCCCGGCTGTCTTTACGACTACTACTACGGCTGCACCGGAACGCCTGAGCCGTGCGATTACATCCCGGACCAAACCACCTGCGCCGAACAGTTGGACTGCAACTGGACGCCGGGGAGCACCACCTGCACCGGAACGCCTTTGGCCTGTAGCCAGCTCAGCGCCTCGACCTGCGCCGAGCCCGGCTGCTCCTTGCAGTAGGTCCACGGCGCGCGCCCGGGCGGCGTCACTTCGCCGCCCGGACGGCGGCTGTCGATCCTCGGCTGGCCGTCGCGCATCGTCTTCGACGGCACGCGGGCCGTCTTCGACGTGTACGGCGCGCCCGCCCCCACGGCGGCCCGGCGCCGTCCCCGCCGCGCTCCCCAGCCCGCGCGATCGTCCGTCTGGATGGCCGGCTGTCCCTTCAGGCAGCGCTGCGGCGATCGCGGCGACGGCGTCCCGCTCTGCTTCGGCCCGGGCGCCATTCACGGTTTCTGCGGCGCGGGGGCCGACTGCCCATCCGGCCTCTGCGCGCGCCGGCCGGACGGCGTCGGCGTCTGTCAGTGAGACCACCGCGGCAAAAGTGCGGTAGACATCGCGCCGCATGACCTTCGACCAGTTGCCCCTGCCGCCGGCGCTCGCCGCGGCCCTCACCGCGCGCGGCTACCAGGCCGCCACCGGCGTGCAAGCCGCGGTGCTCGATCCGGCGGTGGCCGGCCGCGACCTCCTGGTGTCGTCGCAGACCGGCTCGGGGAAGACCGTGGCGTTCGGCGCCGCGCTGGCCCAGACGCTGCTGGCAGAAGGCTCTCCGCCGCCGGCCGGCGAGCGGCCGCACGGCGCGCCCGCGGCCCTGGTGATCGTGCCGACGCGCGAGCTCGCCACCCAGGTACGCGGCGAGCTCGGCTGGCTCCTGGCCGGCACGCGGCTGCGTCTC
>Ga0134125_10002903_pt1 | contig 20114 bp, 28 predicted proteins | sample KB31751_FD_96464 | JGI IMG/M metagenome (GOLD analysis project Ga0134125, IMG submission 96464) | Terrestrial soil microbial communities with excess Nitrogen fertilizer from Kellogg Biological Station, Michigan, USA - KB3-175-1 | ecosystem: Environmental > Terrestrial > Soil > Unclassified ... | reverse complement strand
GGCGGGCTGCGATTGCTGCGGTGGCGGCGCGCCTTTGCTTGAACCGAGCGGGCTCTCGCCATTGCTGCAGCGGCAAGGAGCCTTTGCTTGCACCGGGCCGGCTCCCGCGATTGCTGCGCAATCACTGACGCCGGCACGCGAGACTGGGGCTGCGGTGGCGGCGCGCCTTTGCTTGAACCGAGCGGGCTCTCGCCATTGCTGCGCAATGGCTGACGCCCGCACGCGACGACGCCTGGCGGCGTCGCGCGGACGTCGCGCGGGAGTTTTCGCGATTGCTGTCCTCTCCGCCCCAATGGGGCGGAGAGGGTTTTTTTGTCGGGCTTCTTTTCGGAAGGATCATGCATGCCGATACCGTTGATGGAGCCATTGCGGGGGCAGGGGCCGGGGCTGGGGGCAGTGCCGGCGCAGCCGAGCGCGGACGGGCTCGAGATCGAGATCGACGAGGGGACGGGGAGGGTGCGGGTGCGCGAGACGGGCGCCCGGCCGGGCCCGGCGACGCCCCGGAGCTTCGACGAGAACCTCGCCGAGCGGCTCGAGGATGCGGCGCTTTCGGCGATCGCCGAGGAGCTCCTCGCCGGCATCGAGGCGGATGAGCGCTCGCGCCGCGACATGCTGGAGCAGTATGCGCGCGGGATGGATCTCTTGGGCCTGAAGCTCGACGGCGATGCGGCGGGCTTTGCCGCGGGACAGGGCGGCAAGACCATCTCGCGCATCCGCCACCCGATCCTGCTCTGGGCGTGCGTTCGTTTCCAGGCCGGGGCGCGCGGCGAGCTGCTGCCGGCGGCGGGGCCGGTCAAGGTCAGGATCGACGGCGAGGGCAATGCGGCGAAGGATACGCTCGCGCGCGATTTCGAGCGCGACTTCAATCACTATCTCACGGTCACCGCCAGCGAGTACTATCCCGACACCGATCGCGGGCTCTTCTACCTCGCCTATGGCGGGACGCTGTTCAAGAAGGTCTATCGCTGCCCGCTGCGCGAGCGGCCGGTCGCCGAATGCGTGTACATGCCGGACCTCATCGTGTCGAACGATGCGACCGATCTCGACAATGCGCAGCGCGTGACGCATCGCTTCGAGATGGCGCGCGCCACCTTGAAGCGGCTGCAGCAAGAGGGCTTCTATCTCGATATCGAGCTGACGCCGCCGAGCGGGGCGGCGCCGGAGCCCACGGCGCAGAAGGCGGCCGAGATCGCCGGCGTCACCGCACAGCGCGAGCGGCCGCAGGACCGGCAGCACCGCATCTTCGAATGCTATGCCGAGCTCGACCTCGCGGCGCCGGGGATGGCCGAGGCCGGTGGCCGCGTCGGCCGGCCGCTCCCCTATCGCGTGTCGATCGACCAGGACAGTCGCAAGGTGCTGGAGATCCGCCGCAACTGACGCGAGGGCGACGCGGCGTTCCGCCGCCGCCGCCGCTTCGTCAAATACGGCCTCATCCCGGGATTCGGCTTTTACGATTACGGCTATCTCCACCTCATCGGCAATCACACCAAGGCGCTGACGGCGCTGTGGCGCCTCGTCATCGACGCCGGCATGTTCGCGACATTCCCCGGCGGCCTGCGGCTCAAGGGAAGCCGCAGCTCGACCAATGAGTTCCGCCCCGGCCCGGGCGAGTTCCCGGAGATCGACGCGGCCGGCGTCGAGGACATCCGCAAGCTCATCATGGCGATGCCCTACAAGGAGCCGTCGGGGGTCATCCTGGAGATGATCCAGCTCCTCGCCAAGGACGCGGCGCAGATCGCGGGCACGGTCGAGCTCGAGCTCGGCGAGGGCCGCACCAACATGCCGGTCGGCACCATCCTCTCGATGATCGAGCAGCAGACGCAGGTGATGTCGGCGGTGCACAAGCGCAACCATGCGAGCCAGCAGCAGGAGCTGCTGCTGCTGAAGGAGCTCTTTGCCGAGGATCCGGCGGCGCTGACGCGGCCGGGCATGGACGCGGCGCGGCGCTGGGAAGAGGCGGCGGCGTTCGCCGATCTGGAGCTGGTGCCGGCGTCCGATCCCAACGTGCCGGCGCAGATCCACCGCATCATGCAGTCGACCGTGCTGTGGATGCTGGCGAGCGCCGCGCCGCAGCTCTTCAATCAGCAGGAAGTGGCGCGGCGCATCCTGCGCAGCATCAATATCGGCGATGCCGAGAGCCTGCTGAACGCGTCGCCCCAGCCGCCACCCGGCATGGCGGCGCCCGCGGCCGATCCGCGCGCGGCGGCGCTGGCGGCGGAGCTGCCGCTGAAGCAGCGGAAGCTCGATCTCGCGCAGCAGGAGCTGATGCAGCGCCAGCAGGAGAGCGCGCGCGAAGCGGCGGCCGAAGCGGTCGAAGCGCAGCAGCGCCAGCAGGACCGCGCGCTCAAGGCGGCGATCGAGAGCGCCAAGCTCGCGCATGCGCGCGAGAAGCTGGCGGCGCAGCAGCAAGCAGGCGACGCACCGGCGGAGCAGATGCGCTAGGGGGAATTACTCCCACCCGCCATCGCTCTCCGAAGCGGGCGGTGAGCTTAACGAGTTGGGCTCTGGATTTCCAAATCCCCGATGGCGGAGGGAAGGTCGACGGAGTCTGCTCTCGAACCATGGAGCGGTCGTGGCGGGGAAATCCGCACTTCGGAGATGTGTCAGACCCGGTCATGCCTCGCTATCGGTCCGATATTCCTCGATCCACCACTGGCGCGCTCGAAAGCCACCTTTGTGCCAATCGTCGCCCATTGATCAAGCGCATGGCCGCTGAATGGCGTACGCAATTGCCCTTAGATAGAACTTTTGATGATAAATGCCGTCACCCAAAGTAATTAAGTCCAATTCGTATTCGCTATGGCGTTCCGTTACATCAATCGCTCGCTGCGGAATCCGTCCCTTGCGTATTCTCGGAAAAATGCCGGGAGAACAGCCACAAGCAAGTATATGCCCAACGGGATTTTTCGAAGTCCGCCCAACCCTTTCGTGTAAAAAGCGCCCAAGTTTCGCATTGCGGTAAGGTGACCCACTTCATGGGCGCGGCGATATAATTCTTCGGCTTTGGCCGGATCCCTTGGCACATGCTCCCCGTCTCGATAAATGCAAGCCAATTGATTCAAGGCGGGCCCGTAGTCGAGCAGTTGCTCCGATTGCAGCAGGTGAATTTCCTCTTCAAAATTGCCGTTCACGTGCAGTGCCTTGCAAAGACTATAGATCGCGAACGGCACACCGCTCACTGCTGCCTTCCGGTACCAAGCCAAAGCCTCTTTGCGGTTTGCTGAGAAAGGAGACTGAATCGCGATGTTGTGGCCCAGATAAATCATGCTCATTATAGAACCGCGGGCGGCGAGATTTCGCAGAAGAGCTAACGCTGCCTCCCGATCGGACGAAAGCAACCCAACAGCCTTCCATAGCTCCGTCGGGTCTGGCTCGTCATCCCATTTGAACGTTGATGCTGTCATAGGTAGGCGTCCTTCAACCACCTGCAAATGGTGGTGCTGCGCGCGGTGGGCCGTTTTTAAAATAGTAAGCGTAGCTAGCGCTGAGCACACCCACAAATGTCCGCTTATGATGGGGCGGACGGCGATACGCGCGTCGATCGGCCCGTGGGTCGAACGTCCGTTCGGGTGATCAGTAGCCTTGGCGACGCTTCTCCGAGTAAGTCGGCTTGGCGCGCCGTAGCAGACGTTAAAAACACCGCTCGTGTCCGGCAGTTCTGTGCCAGAAGCTGTCATACCAGCAAGCAAAAAAAGACTGGGAACGACTAAGCTTCAACCCGACAGGCGGCGCCTCTTGAAGGGTAACACCGAACCTCTTAGAACGACACATGCTTACCCGGATTTACGATGTATCCGGTCCCGACCAAGCACGCGAGGTCGCTGCGCGGGTGTCGATCATGTGGGTGTTCTGACGGTTTGGTTGCCAGTGGAGGTCGCGTAAGGTTATCGGAACTATCGTCGCGACGAGGATCAGATCAAGTTGGTACTTTAGGAGACGGGAGAGCGTTATGCGTCGCGGGCTTTTGTTTTACATCCTTGTCCTGCAAACCGTGGCTCTTGCTGGATGCGTCTATCGACCGCCCGGGCCCGGCGCAGGACCGACGGCAACTATCGTTGGCTCAGGTAAAGAGGGCGCGGACCAGACGCTGGTTCGAATCTCCGGGATTGACGGTAGACCTGTCGAAGACCAGGACGCTCGATTGGTCATATCGGCCGGCGTTCACACGGTTGGTATCATCGTCACAGCGCTCTCGGGCTTCGGAAGTCGACCGATCGAGCTAACGCTCGATGCCCACCCCGATAAGAACTACGTCATTCGCGCGAAAGAACCAACGCGGCTAGGGGCCGAATGTGCGACGTCGAAAGTCTGGATAGAGACAGAGGACAAAGCGGTCGTAGGTGTTCCGCTACCGATCATGCTGGTGAAATTTGGGAGAGCCAGCACCGAGATGCCGATCGGGACTGGCGGCGCATTTATCACCATAGGTTCATCGGCGCCGAAATGTCCTCCGGCAAATTAATCCAAGGGCCTTACTGTTTGCAGCGTAAACCTCGCGAGAGGGGCATCTGCCGGCATATCGAGCGAGGATTGCGGTGGTGAGCTTTACCTACAACGATACTGTCAAGGTCAAACAGGAAGCCCCGCACCGTCCCGGCGCACTCGCGTCGGTGGTTGGCATAAGCTTGCGGTCCGAGCGAAGCGGGGAATTTCTCAGAGCTTTTCCGTGGGGAATTGTTTACACGATCGAATTTGAGGACGGAAGCTCGGTGGAAATCCACGAGGATCTTGTCGAGAAGGGCGCGTTCCCGAGCGAGCTCTGAGCGCGATTGAACGTTCGACGCGTCGCGTCCGGCAACCCTCACCCGGCGCCGCTCTACGCGGCGCCACCCTCTCCCGCGGGCGGGAGAGGGGAAATTGGCGCGGCGGATCTTCGATCAGCAGGCATTGCCCTTCAGGATCCACATGGTGCAGCCCTGCACGTCGTCGCATTCATAGGTGACGTGCGTGTTGGGGTCGCAGTAGATGTCGCCGACCCTGCAGCCGCATTTGTTCTGGGCGCGCGCCGCAGAGGCAAAGGTCCCGGCGGCGGCGGCAAGCGCCAGAGCGCGGGCAAAGCCAACGAGTGCCGCGCGGCGCGGGGGCGAGTGGAGGCCGGCATCGCGGCGCGGGAGCGTGGCTCCCATCGCGCGGCGCGCAAAGGCCGCAATATGCGCGAGCCAGAGAGCAGTGAGGCCGAGCGCCAGGGCGATCAGCGAGAGCGTCGCCGCCGTCCCGCCCAAAAGTGCGGAAGCGGCGATGGCGAGCGGCCAAACGCCGAGCGCCAAGGCAAGCGAGCGGCGCATGCAGCGCGGACAGCGGCCGAGCGTGCGAGCGAGTGTATCGGTCATGCGTTTCATCAGTTCCCCTCCCTGGTCATTCGATGGCGCGCTTCTGAACGCGACGGCAATCCCAACTGGTGAAATAGCGGCCATCCACCGCGCGGTTCAGCGTGCCGCTGTAGCGATCGAGCCCGAAATAATTGGTGCCCCAGTTCCATTTGATCTGCTGCTCCGTCACCTGGGCATGGACGGTGTAGCGAGAGGTGTCGCCGTCGTCGTAATGCACGGTGGCTGCGCTGAGGTCGATGTAGAAGGTCTGCGGCGGATAGGGATGCACCTGATCGTGATCGGTGCAGTAGACGACCAGCGTCTCGGCGCGCGCCGGCGCGGCGAGCGCCATCCCGGCGAGAAGGCCAAGCGTGGCGAGGGAAAGGGCAGTCACGGAGCGGCTGCGCATCAGAGTTCCTTCAGAATTTCGGCTTGACGCTTTTCGGACGCGGCCAATTCCGGAAATGGCGGACGACATCCTCGCCGCCGACGGTGAGGATTCCGGTCAAAGCGTCTCATCAGTCCCCTCCCTGCTCATTCGATGGCTCGCTTCTGGACGCGGCGGCAATCCCAGCTGCTGTAAATGTGGCCGCGGACCTCGCGTTGCATCGTGCCGCTGTAGCGGTCAAGGCTGTAGACAGTGCCGTTCCAGTTCCAATTGATCTGCTGATCCGTGATCGCGGCGGATACGGTGTAGGTGATATCGGGCTCGTGGTAGTGCACGGTGGCCGCGCCCGGGTCGATGTAGAAGGTCTCCGGCGGATAGGGATGCACCTGATCGTGATCGGTGCAGTAGATGACCAGCGCCTCGGCGCGTGCTGGCGCGGCAAGCGCCATCCCGGCGAGAAGTCCAAGGGCGGCGAGGGAAAGTGCATTCAGAGAGCGGCCGGGCATCGCGGCTCCTTCAGAATTTCGGCTTGACGTTTTCCGTGCGCTGGCAATTCCAGAAATGGCAGCCGCCATTCTCGCCGCAGACGGTGAGGACGCCGGTCACGCGGTTGAGGGTAAAGTTGTAGAAGTCGGACCAGGTGATGGCGTGCTCGTTGATCTGCGCCCGGATGGTGTGCGGCTGGTTCTCATAGGCGCTCAAGCGCCAGGTCACCGTGCCGGCGCCGTAATCGATATCGACGCCGTATTGCCAGACGGCCTGCGGATTGGTGCAGTAGAGGTTCACGGTTTGCGCCGCCGCCGAGCCCGCCGGCAGGGAGAAAAGGAGCGCAGCGAGCAGCGCGCGCATCACATCACCTTTCCCTGGACGCGCTGGCAATTCATGATCGGGACGAAGCTGTGGCTCTCTATGTTCTGCGCCTCGATCACGCCCGTCCGCCGGTCGAGACGCCAGGAGCTGCCGGTGTTCTGAGGGATCTCGCCGGCGCCGTAATAGATGTAGCGGTCGCTGACCTGATCGATGCGATGCACGGCGCTGACCGAAGGCTGAACCACGCCGCGCTCCAGGTCGAAATCCATGGTGACCTGCTGCCCGGCGAGCGAGGACATGTTGGGCGTCCAGGTGCAGCGCAGCGTCACCGGATCGGCCCAAGCGGGGATGCCGAGTACAAGGAGCGACGTGCCGAGGAGGATCGCGAGAGCCGAGACTCGAAACATGCTGCCCCTCACCGCAAGAGATCGCCCGTCGCGCGGCGACAGATGGTGTCCACGCCCTTCATGCCGGCGCCGCGGGGCTGCCAGGCGCCGTTGAAGAGATCGTAGACGACGAGGACGCCGGTCGCGCGGTTGATCACCCAGCGCGTATTGGGCGCGAATTGAATGACGATCGCGCTGTCATCGACGGAAACCGGCCGGGTCTGGCCGGCGATGAAGATGTTCTGCACGAAGCGCGCGACGCCGTTTCCCGCATCGAGCTCGATGACATCGTCGGGCGGCTCCCCGCCATGGCAGACCAGGGTCACGGGGGCGGCGCGCGCGGGCACGGCAAGCATGAGCGGCAGCGCCAGCAGCAGGACTATGCGCGCGATGCCGGTCATTCGATGGCGCGCTTCGCCGTCCGGCATTGATAGATGACGTTGGCGGGATAGTTGAAGGTCAGCGTCCCGCTGTAGCGGTCGATGGTGACGGTCTGGGTATGAGCGACCTCATAGCGGATGAGGCGGTCGGTGATCTCCGCCGGAAAGGTCTGCTGCTGACCCGAGCCGGGCGCGGAATGCGCGGCGGTCGTGACCGTGCTTGCCGCCAGATCGACATAATAGGTGTTCTCGAAATCCTGCCATTTGCAGACGAGGACCAGGGTTTGCGCCCGCGCGGAGGCACAAGTAAAAAATAGCGCTGCAACGGCAAATACAGCAAAAAGTACGCGCATCGCTCCCCCTTCGATGCTGTGCGGCAGCCGGTGCTGAATAGCCTCGCTTCTTCTTGGTACTAATTCTTCGCCATTATTGTCGGGATTCGAGGCGGCTGACAAGAAGGTGCGAGGCTGTGCGTCGACGCGGCGCAGGGCGCTTGGGCGGGGAGGGGTGCAGGGGTAGAAAGAAATATGTCGCGAAGTTGCCTCTCTCGCCGCCCTGTGCCGGGCGGGGCGCGCCAAGGCCGCCGCCTCTCGGGCGCCGCAACGGAGTTCGGGCAGCCGGCGTTTGCCTCGGCCGGATGATCCGGGCGGCGACAAGGGACGGGAGGACTCCCATGATAAAGGTCACGGTGCTTTACCCATATGGCGCCAACGCCAAGTTCAACATGGATTATTACGTGACCAAGCACATGCCGATGGTCCGGCAGAAGTTCGGCGCGGCCTGCAAAGGCATCGCGGTCGACCAGGGCGTCGCCGGCGGCACGCCTGGTGCGCCGCCGAGCTTCGTCGCCATGGGCCATCTGCTGTTCGACAGCGTCGAAGCCTTCCAGAAGGCGATGGCGCCGCATGCGGCTGAGGTCATGGCGGATGTCGCGAACTACACCTCGATCGAGCCGGTGCTTCTGATCAGCGAAGTCAAGATGTAGGAGGGGGCGCGGGCTAGGGGCCGGATCGTCGCGCGAGCGCCTCTTTGAGCCAGGGGACCGCAGCCATCGCGGCGGACATGGCTGCCTCCTTCGACGAGAAGGTCGCCGAGGAAAAATATTGGATGGGGGTCCAGAGCCCGGAGTCCTCGGGATCGCGGCGGAATTCCTCAAATCCATAGCTGCCGTCGGGGCGCATGAAGAGGTCGACGCAGCGATCCGGCGGAAAGGGCTCGATGCTGTCGATCACCACCCAGGACCTGTCGATCCGTTGCGACACCGCGCCCTCTGTATCGCGGGCCCTGAAGGCCAGCCGCACATTTATGCAGCAATGCCGCCGGCTCGCGCAATTTTTTGCGGGCCACGCCAGTGGAGGGGAAGATGTCAAAGCGGGTCCTGAACCGTGCGGCTCTCGCGATTGCTGTGCAATCGCTGCCGCCGCCGCGGACGAACGCGCTTCGCGCGTTCGCCGAGGAGCCTTGGGCGGGGAGGAATGGCACCTGAACGAGCTCTGGTGCTTCGTCCATCCAGATCGCCGCCGATCGACGCATGCGCGGCGCCTCATCGAGTTTGGCAAATGGTGCGCCGATCGACTGAGCAGTGAGGAGAAGCGCGTGCCGCTGTTGCTCGGCATCGTCACGCGCCATCGGCTGCTGCCGAAGTTGCGCCTCTTCCAGCGCCAGGCGCCGCAGGTCGGTGCGATCTTCATGCACGGGATCGAGGTCCCCGACAGCTTCAGCCAGCGCCGGCTCGGTACCACGCCGAGGGCGCCGGCCGCCAGCAGCAGCACAGGAGAATAGCCATGGGATGCGGGAGCGGCGGCGGCCAGAGCTCGACAGTCACTCAGACGACATCGCCGCCGCCGCAGGTGCTCGCCGCCTATCAGAATCTGCTCAATCTCGGCAATACGGTTGCGAGCCAGCCGCTGCAGCAATGGCAAGGCCCGACGATTGCCGGCTTCAATCCGACGCAGCAGGCGGCATTCAGCGAGATCAACCAGGCGCAAGGCTCGGCGCTTCCCTATGTCAACGCGGCGCAAGGCTATCTCAGCGCCGGTGCGGCTCCGGCCTTCCCGAGCGTCATGCAGTGGAACCCCGGGAACCTGGCGCAGTTCGAGAATCCCTATACCGCGCAGGTGACCCAAGCGACGCAAAATCTGCTCAATGAGCAGAACGCGGAGCAGTTCAACCAGGCACGCGGGCAAGCGGCATCGGCTGGTGCCTTCGGCGGTGACCGCGAAGCGGTGCTCGAAAGCCAGATGGCGCAGCAGCAGGCGCTCGCCGAAGCGCCGACGTTGGCAGGCATCCAGAGCCAAGGCTTCAACACCGCCGCCGGCCTCCTCGGCCAACAGCAAAACCTCCAGCTCCAGGGCATGGAGGGCGATGCCTGGCGCGCGGCCAATGCCGCCGCCATGGAAGCAGGGCTCGGCAATCAGGCGCAGGGCTCGCTGCTCTCCGGCGCGTCCACGGAGCTTCAGGCCGGCGCTCTGGGGCAGCAGCTCCAGCAAGAGGAGATGAACGTCCCGATCGGACAGTTCCTGCAGCAGCAGTCCTATCCCTTCCAGACAACGAATTTCCTCGCCGGCCTCACCGAAGGCGTGGGTGGCGCCATGGGCGGCAACAGCAGCACCACGACGCCGGGCCCGAGCATGCTGGGGCAGATCGGCGGACTGGGATTGGCGGGGCTCGGCGCCTACGGCCAGGGCGTGCAGAACGGTTGGTGGGGCGGCCTCGGCGGTGGAGGAGCGAGTGTCGGTATGCCCGGCGGCGACAGCACCGGCGCGATGTTCTCGGGCATGAATTTCAGCGGTTTCTCGAGGCGCGGCGGTCGGATCGCTTTCCCGTCGATCCGGCGCGATGTTGGTGGCTTCGTGCCAGCCTTCGATGCCGGCTTCGGCGCTACCGATACCACCCTCGGCCTTTCCTCGAGCGATATCGCAGACATCGACAGGGCGGTGTCGCTGGCTGGCGCCTCTCCGGTCACCGCAGGATCAGCTGTCCTCGGGACGCCAGGCATCAGCATCCCGAAGCCCCCCGCTCCCGTAATGGGCGGCACTACGACCTCGACCAGCAACCCGTCGAACTCATCGAGCGGCGGCGGAGGTTGGGGCGGCGCGCTCAAGGGCGGCATGTCGGGCGCCTCTGCCGGCTCGATGTTTGGCCCTTGGGGTGCGGTGATCGGTGGCGCTCTCGGCGCAATCATCGGGGGGACGAGCAGCAGTCGCGGCGGCAAGGTGCCCGGACACGTGACAATGGGCGAATTCCTCCCCGCCCATCCTCATGCGAGCTTGCCGCGCGCCTTCGCCGATGGTGGCGGCCTCGACGATCTGCCGCCGATCGATACGGCATCCGATGTCGGGGACTACGACGACGGCAGCGTCTTCCTGGGTGACGATGGCGGTTCGATCCTGCCGCCGCATCCGGTGCCCGGCGTCGGTGTGAGCGCGACGGGCTCCGGCTTCCCCGCCGCAAGCTCGCGGGCGGCTGGCTTTCCAATTTGGGTGAGCGTGCCCGATCGCGCCGAGCCGCGTTCCGGAATTGGAAGCGGGGACCTCGACAATTTCCTGATCCGCGTCGGCGCGGGGATGATGGCGTCGCGAAGCCCCTTTTTCCTGACTCAGCTCGGCCAGGGTCTGCAGGCGGGGCTCAGCGCGCTGCCTTCGTCGAGAGCGACATCACCGCGCGTCGACGACAGCGGGCCCTATTTGCGTCTGCTTTATCCCGGCGGCCGCTCGTTCGACACGTTGCTGCCCAATCTCAATGCCCGGACCAGCGTGCCGCGGCGGACGCTTCCCTGATCGCGAAAAATCGGTGCGATCGCCATCGTTCGAGGAGACAGCATGACGGAGCCCAGTCCGCCCGGCAACGGCCGGAGATTCGTCGAATATCGCTCGGTGATCACGCTCGGAAACCTGCTGAGCATCCTGACGATCGTGATCACCGTCGCCGGTGGTGCGATCTGGTGGAACGGCGACTTGCAGGCACGTCTCGCCACGCTCGAGCTCAAGATGCAATTCGCCCAGTCCGCGCTCGCGGCCGTGGCGCAGAAAATGGGCATCGATCTCACTGATCTTGAGGCCAATCGCGGCGAGCTGCGCTACGCGCGCTAGCGCATTCGTCGACGAAGCTGCGCCGTCGCGAGCGGCGATGACAGCCCCCCATCATTCCTGCCGAAGCGCAGGGAACACCCGCAGCAGAGGAGATTCCATGAGCCAGGAGGATATTCTTGCCGTCGCCCGTCATCTCTTGACCACGGCCGGAGGCGCGCTCGTCGCTGACGGCCTCCTTACCTCGGCGCAAGCGCAGGACGGCGTCGGCGCGATCGTCGTGCTGCTCGCCATCGCCTGGTCTCTCGTCAACAAATGGCAGCACCGCCGTGCGCTCGCGGCGGCTGCGGAACAGAGGAGCTAGGCGATGTCGAAGCATTCTTTTGCCGCGACCCTGATGCTCCTCCTTGCCGGCTGCGCAGCGCAAGGCAGCGCGACCGGGCTACCCGGCGCGCCGCCCGCCGCTTCGGCGATCGATCTGCAGTCGAGCCTCGCCAAGGTTGCGCTTGCCGATCTGCAGAGCGCTTCCAGCGACGCGAAGGCGCATGGCGATAAGCTCGCGGCGCTTTGCTACGACTTTCTTGCTGGCGAGATCGCGCCGCAGAATGCGCCGCCCGCGGCTGCAGTCGCCGGCCCGGTCTCGGCCTTTCAACGGTTGCGCGATTTCCAGCGCAGCGTCGATAGCGGGCTTTCCCAGGATTTTCAGCTCAACTGCGCACCGTTGCTGAGCGATGCCCAGGCGAATCTGCTGAAGTTGGACGTGGTTGGCGCCGGCGCCGCGGTGAGCGGCGGCGTGCTGCCGCCGTGATTCTGCGCCTCTATCTCGCCTTTGCCATTCTCCTGCTTGGCCTGCTCATGGCGCGCCGGGAAGGGGATAAGGATGCGGCCGCCGATCATGCGCGCGCGGCGGCGCAGCATTCGAGCTGCGCAGGGAGCTGGCTGCCGAATGAGGGATGAAAGCGGACCGGCGGAAGAAGTGGCCGAAAAGCAATACCCGGATTGCGTGGATATCGACGAGCAACGCCGCGCCTTCGTTCTGAACGCCATCGGCAGCGCCGCTTCGGAAATGGATGCGCAGACGCTTTGCCAAATGGTCCTCGATACCGCAGAGATGCTTCGCACCGGCGCACCGCCCGCTGGGCGGAAGCTTCGGCCGGTCCGCTGACGCGGCCGGGAACTCGCGGCCAGCGGCGATCTATGGCAAGATTACTCCGATGAAGAGGCGTAAAACGTTGACGACGCGCGAGCGCCAGGAAGAGGCAGACCGGTTCACGCTGAGCCTCGCCGGCTTTGCCGTCGCCCTGCTGCTGGGCCTTATCGGGCTCTGGGTCGCGGATGGCCTCGCTCAAGTCTGCAAGCTCGAGGACTGCCTGATGCAAGGCCGCATGAATTGCGAGCGCATCGAGCTTTCGCCGGGCCCCTGAGCCGCGGCGTCGATCAGGGAGGCGGAAAGAGGCGGATCGAGACCTCGATCCCGACCCGATCCGGGTAATTGGAGGGAAGCGGCGGGAAAGGCAAACTGTCGCGGATCATGCCGGCCACCGCCTGGTCGATGCCCGCAACACCCGAAGATCGCGCCAGCCTCATGCCGAGAACCCTGCCGGAGCGATCGATGGCGATGTCGTAGACGGCGGTTCCTTCGACCGGCAACCCGAACTGACCGATGATGTGCGGATAGACGCGGTGACGCTCGATCCGCGCGTGAAGCTCATTGAGGTAGGGATCGCCCGTCTCGAAGCGCTCGCCGGGTTCGACATTAAGACGGCGCCGTGGCGACAGAATTGCCGCACGCGGGGTCGGCGCCTCCTTCTTCTGCGGCTCCAGCCGAGCCACCTCCTTGTGCGGGATAGGCTTGACCTTCTCCGGGGCGGGCGGTTTGTCGGGCGCGGGTACGGGTTTTTCCGGCGGAGGCGGTGGCGCGTTCTTGTCGGGCGCCGGCTGCTCGGGAGCCGGCGGCGGTGGCGCGGCAGCTTCCTTGGCGGTCGTCTCAGCGGGAGGCGGCGCGGTGGTGCGCTGATCGGGTCCGGATTCTCGATAACCGAGCGGCGCCGGCTTGGGTGCCGGCGCGGTCGCCGCCGGGGGCGGCGGTGGCGGAGGATGAGGGCGGGCGAACACGATCCGCACCGGGACAACCTTCGGCTCGGTGAGCGGCACCGGATGCGACCAGTCGACGATAAACGAAAGCAGAACCAGCAGATGGAGGGTGGCCGCCGCGAGCAGGGCGAGCCAAGGGAAGGGCTCGCGGTCTTTGGGCACCACGACCTTGCCGATGAGCATGTCGGCCGGCAGGGCCAATGGCGAGCCGCCCGTTTCGCCCTCGCTCACCCCATTCTCCCGAACCGTCGCGGCATCTCGTGATAGGAATCTTCGACCCGCTCCATCCCCGGAGCGCCGGTTACTTTCAGTATAGCGCGCCGGGTGAGATGGAAGCTGCCTAGTCGAGCTTCGGCGCGATCGCCGGGTCGGCCAAGATTTCGGCGTTATGCTCGCCCAGCAAAGGCGCTCTCCTGCGCATGGGCGGGCGCTCGCGGTCGAAGGAGATCGGCAGCGCGATCAGGTCGATGTCGGCGCCGGGAACGGACTCGATCATGCCGAGCGCGTCAGTCTGCGGTGCGACGACCACGTGAGCAAGATCCTGGATCGGCGCGCAGGGAACGCCCGCCGCTTCGAGATGCTCCACCCAATGGGCCATGCTCGCCCTTTCGATGATCGCCTGAAGCTGCGGCATCAGCGCAGGCTTATTGGCGAGCCGCAACGCGTTTGTCTTGAACCGCTCATCCTCCGCCCATTCCGGTCTGCCGAGCGCGACAGCCAGCTTGCGGAACAGCCGATCGTTGGCAGCGGCGATGATGATCTCGCCATCGGCGGCGCGGAACGCCTCGAAGACGACCAGGCGCCGGCTACCGGTGCGATGGCGCTGCGGCGTTTCGCCCGTGACCTTGAAGCTGGCAAACGGCACGGTGAGCCAGGTGAGCGCGGTCTCGAACAGCGAGGCGTCGACAATTCCACCGCGGCCGGTCCGCGTGCGCCGCAGCAATGCAGCGATGCAGCCGAGCGCCAGCCACATCCCCGAGCCCATGTCGAGAAGCGGGACGCCGATCCGGGTCGGCGCCGCATCCTCGGCACCATTGACGCTGAACAGCCCGGCGAAGGCCTGAACCATGGGCTCATAGCCCGGTTTCAAACGGAGCGGCCCCTTGTGCCCGAAGGCGGAAAGCGAGGCGTAGACCAAGCGAGGATACTCGGCCGTCAGCGCCTCCGCACCGAGACCAAGCTCTTCCATGGCGCCGGGGCGCATGTTGTGCAGGAGCACGTCCGTCGCCGCGAGCTCGCCGCGCAGCCAAGCGATCGATTTCGGATCCTTCAGATCGAGGGTAATGCTGCGCTTGTTGGGTTCACTGTTTGGAAGATCGCCGCTGTTCCTTGCCAGAAAGGCGGTCCCCAGCCGCGTGCGTCATCGCCCTGCGGGCGTTCAAGCTTGATGACATCGGCGCCTAGCGTCGCAAGAACCTCGCCGGCATAAGGGCCTGCAAGATTCTGGCCGATTTCGACTACTTTGATTCCGTCGAGCGGCAATATCATCTGGGCCAATTTCCCTGGTCTTCCGTCTGCCGTTGCATGGTGGGGCCACCGGGATCGGCTGTCGAGCCCGGCGGTGGCGCTTGAGCCGAGACTGCCAAGTTCCTATACAGGCAGCGTCGCGCCGGGGGCGCGAAGCCAATGAGGCAGTCTTTGACCAAGGACCGCGTTCACCGCGAGGCCAAGTTTTCGGTGGGGCAGATCGTACGGCACCGGCTCTACCCATTTCGCGGCGTGATCTTCGACGTCGATCCCGTATTCAGCAATACAGAAGAATGGTACCAGTCGATTCCGGCGGACCGCCGCCCGTCCAAAGATCAGCCCTTCTATCATCTGCTGGCGCAAAACGCGCAAGGCGGCCCCTACGAAGCCTATGTCTCGGAACAGAACTTGCTGCCGGACGCTGAGAACGGCCCGGTCACCCATCCAATGATCGACGTGGTGTTCGAGCGGCTCGCCGGCGACCACTACGTCCTGCGGGCGAATCGCCAGCAATAGAGCTCAGCGCCGGCGCCAGGTGAAGACCGAGGAGACGGCGTAGTTCCAGACGGAGCCGACGATGGCTCCGGAGATCCCGGCGAGCCACCACACATTGTTGGCGGCGAAGACATAGGCGGCGATGCCGACATTGCCGACGGCGCCGACGGCACAGATCAAATAAAAGGAGAGAAGCCCGCGGATCAGCCGCCAGCCTTTGAGCCGTTGATCTCGGTAGGTGAAGAGATTGTTCAGGAAGAAATTGGAGGTCATCGCCACCACGGTGGCGACCGCCTGCGCCCCGGTAAAACCGAGCGAGGGAACGGCGAGGCATGTACGCAGAACGCCCAGGTGAACGCCGAGGCCGAGGACGCCGATCAGGCCGAAGAGCGCGAAGCGGACGGGGACGAGATGGCCGACCAGCTTGTCGGCCAGCAGCATGCCGAACTCCCAGGCCACCAGCGTATCAAGCTTGCTGGTCCCATGGCGACGCGGCCGAAACTGGTAGGGCAGCTCCTTCAGGCGCAAGCCTTCGGGCGAAGAGGCCAGCAGGTCCAGCAGGATCTTGAAACCCTGACCAGACAAGTTGCGAACCGACTGATCGAAGACTTCGCGGCGCATCATGAAGAAGCCGCTCATCGGATCGGCGATTTCGGTCTTGCAGACGATGCGCGACAGCCTGGTTGCGAAGCTGCTGATGCCGGCGCGGCGCTCGTCCCACCCGCCAAAACCCCCGCCTTCGACGTAACGCGAGCCGACGACGAGGTCGCACTCTTCCTGCTTCACCACCTGCAGCATGCGCGGCAGAAGCCGCTCGTCATGCTGGAGGTCGGCATCCATCACGGCCACGAAGGGGGCGGAGGTCGCGAGCACGCCCTCGATGCAAGCCGTTGAGAGGCCACGCCGGCCGATGCGCTGAACGCAACGCACCCGTGGATCCTGCCGGGCAATGCGACGTGCCGCCTCCGCCGTCCCGTCCGGCGAATCATCGTCGACGAAGATCAGTTCAAAATCGCAGTCCTCAAGCGCCGACGCGACGAGATCGAGGACGAGCGCAACGTTCTCACGCTCGTTGAAGGTCGGCACGATGATGGCGAGTTCCGGCGTCCGGCTCACCGCCGGCAGCTCCGCTGATCTGGTGGACCGCGCCTCGTTCCGCAAGCTGGCGTCCCTTCGAAGCCGAGCCAGTAGCCTATCCCGCCGCCCACCGCAAGCAGAAGCCGGAAGACAGGCAGGCGGACGGATGCTACACCTTGCCGCGCAGGGCAGGCGGGGAGAGCAGGAGAATGGCGCGGATCGAGGTGCCGGGCGGCCAGGTCGAGGTCACCTCCTTGGGCGAAGGCCCCGATCTCGTATTGCTCCACTCGCTGCTCATCGACCGCTCGGCTTTCGATCGCGTGCTTCCCGAGCTGTCGCGAAGCCGCCGCGTGCACCTCGTGGCGTTGCCGGGCTTCGACGCATCGAGCCCCGCCGGACCCGCGGTCGGGGATTATGCCGACCGGATCGCCGCGGCGCTGGCGACGCTTCGCCTCAGTCCCGACAGCGCCGTGCTCGGCAACGGATTCGGAGGCTTCATCGCGGTGGCGCTGGCGGCCCGCCATGGCACGCTCTTCGACAAGCTGCTGCTGATCGACACCGCCGCGCGCTTCCCCGCTGCGGCCAAGTCGGCCTTTGGCGTGATGGCGGAGAAGGTCGAGACCGGAGGGATGGGCGCCGTTGCCGAGATCGCAGCGCGCCGCATCTTTCATGACGCCTATCTCGCGGCGCATCCCGAAGCCGTGAGCGAGCGCCGAGCCGTGCTCATGCGCTTCAATCCGAGCGCTTTCGTCTCGGCCTGCCGGGCGCTGGAGCGGGTCGATCTCAAGGACCAGCTCGGCCGCATCGCCAATCCAACCCTGGTCATCGTCGGCGAATTCGATGCCGCGACGCCGGTGGATCTTGCGCGCGAGCTCGCCCGCGAGATCAAGACTGCGGCATTCGTGCTGTTGCCCGGGTGCGGCCACTGTCCGCCGCTCGAGCAGCCGGAGGCATTTCTGGCCGCTGCAGGAGCTTTCCTCGGCTTGCGGAGCCGCTGATCGCCGATCACACAGCCGGCCAATGTGCCGGCTCTCGCCGCTATGACCGTCAAAGCCCCCTTCCCTTCACGGGGAAGGGGGCTTTTTTACTTTGGCGTCGCGAATCGCCCGCCACAGCCGTTCGGGAGTGGCCGGCATGTCGAAATGGCGGATGCCGAGCGGGCGAAGCGCGTCGTTGATCGCGTTCATCACCGCGGGAAGCGCGCCGACCGCGCCCGCTTCGCCGGCGCCCTTGATGCCGAGCGGATTGGTCTTTGCCGGCACCTCGTTGCTCTCGACCGCAATCATTGGCAGATCGTCCGCGCGCGGCATGCAGTAGTCCATGAAGGAGCCGGTGAGCAACTGGCCGCTCGCGCTGTCGTAAATCATGTCCTCGCAGAGAGCCTGGCCGGCGCCCTGAGCGATCCCGCCATGGATCTGGCCTTTCAGCAGCAGCGGGTTGACCACCCGGCCGACATCGTCGACGACGGCGTAGCGCACGATCTTGGCTGTCCCGGTCTCCGGGTCGATTTCGATCTCGCAGACATGGCAGCCGTTGGGAAAAGTTGCGCCGGGCGGCGTCACCACCGCCTGCGCGCCCAGCCCGAGCTCGAAGCCGCGCGGCATGCGCTGTGCCACGAAGGCCGCCTTGGCGACCTCGACCAGCGCTACCGTCCGGTCGGTGCCGGCCACGGTGAAGATGCCGTCGGCGAATTCAATGTCCAGTGCCGAGGCCTCCAGCAAGTGGGCGGCGATCAGCTTGCCCTTTTCGATGATCTTCTGTGCCGCGCCCAGAAATGCGGCGCCGCCGACGCTGGCCGAGCGCGACCCGAAGGTGCCCCGCCCGTGAAAGACCAGATCGCTGTCGCCGTAGAGTACGCGGACACGCTCCGGCGGAAGGCCGAGGACATGACCGGCGAACTGCCGATACATGGTCTCGTGGCCCTGGCCGTGCGAGTGCGTTCCGGCAAGCACGGTTGCATGTCCGGTCGGATCGAAGCGGATCTCGATCGCCTCTTCGAGCGGCAGATCCGCCGGACCGCCCGCAATCTCGATGATGCTCGCAATCCCGGCGCCGTAGAGCTTGCCGCTTTTCGCCGCGGCGGCACGGCGAGCGGCGACGCCCTGCCAATCCGCCAGCCTCAGCGCCATCTCCATCGTCTTTGCGAAGTCGCCGCTGTCGTAGGTGAACACCAGGCCCGTCTTGTAGGGCAGAGCGGCCGGCGGGATCATGTTGCGGCGCCGCAGTTCCACCGGATCGATGCCGGTCTGCCGCGCGGCGATATCGATGATGCGTTCGATACAATAGGATGCTTCCGGCCGTCCCGCGCCGCGATAGGGACAGGTCGGATTGGTGTTGGAGAACACGCCGGTAACATTCACATGGATGTGCGGTGTCGTGTAGGGGCCGGCGAGGCCCCCAAGATTGTTGGTCGCGACATGGACGCCCATCGAGGCGAGAAACGCGCCGAGGTTGACGATCGTATCGACCCGCAGCGCCAGGAACTTGCCGTGCTCGTCGAGCGCAAGTGATACCTCGGAGCGGTTGTCGCGCGCGTGATGGTCGGCAATGAAGCTTTCACTCCGTTCGGCGATCCATTTGACGGGCCGTCCCACCTTGCGTGCGGCCCATAGCACGAGCGCGAGTTCCGGAAAGGCGCTTCCCTTCATGCCGAAGCCGCCGCCGACATCGGGCGAAATGACGCGGAGGCGATTGGCCGGGAGCTTGAAGATGCGGTCCGTCAGCTCGGCGCGCGTACGATGCACGCCCTGCAGTCCCGCATGGAGCGTGTAGCGATCCTCGCGGTCGTCATAGAGGCCGAGCGCGGTGCGGCCCTCGAGCGGATTGACGGCGACCCGGCTGATGTGAAACCGCTCCGTCACCACATGCTTGGCACGGGCAAAGGCGGTGTCGACCCGGGGCTTGTCACCGAGCTGGTGGACAAAACAGACATTGTCTGGAACCTCGTCCCAAACCGCTGGCGCTCCCGGCATCGGCGCAGACGCGGTATCCGTGACCGAGGGGAGCACTTCCCAATCGATGGCGACGAGCTCGGCCGCATCCTTCGCCTGCGCGAGGCTCTCGGCGATCACAGCCGCCACCGGCTCGCCGACATGGTGGACGCGGTCGAGCGCGAGAACGCGGTAGGGCGGCACAAAATTGGGCGAGCCATCGGTGCGCCGCCGCTGAACCACAGAGGAAAAGGTGCCGAGCCCATCCGATTCGGCGTCGCGTCCGGTCAGAACGGCGAGCACCCCGGGTGCGGCGGCGGCCGCCGCCCCGTCGATCGAACGCAGCCGCGCGGCGGCGTGCGGCGAGCGCAGGACGTAAAGATGGGCCTGATGCGGCAGCTCGATGTCGTCGGTATAGCGGCCACGCCCGCGCAGCAGCCGAAGGTCCTCTGTGCGCGGTACGGCGCGGCCAAGATCGAATTCACGCACCGGCTCCTCCCCGAAGTGGCGCGTGATCCTGCCCGCCCTCCGGTGTCTCTGTCCAGACATTGACAAGCCCTGCGGCTCGTGCGGATATGCGGTGAGGCAGGCTTGGGCCAGTGTTGATCGGCCGATAAAATGGCGGCGCGCCTCCAAGGGAGGATGGTTGATGGTGAAGCGTAGTTGGCTCGGCATCGCCCTGTCGCTGGTGCTGGCAAGCTCGGCGATCTGCCGAGCGCAAGAGCCGCTGAAGCTCAGGATCGGTTGGGC
>Ga0134125_10002902_pt1 | contig 20120 bp, 15 predicted proteins | sample KB31751_FD_96464 | JGI IMG/M metagenome (GOLD analysis project Ga0134125, IMG submission 96464) | Terrestrial soil microbial communities with excess Nitrogen fertilizer from Kellogg Biological Station, Michigan, USA - KB3-175-1 | ecosystem: Environmental > Terrestrial > Soil > Unclassified ... | reverse complement strand
TGTACGAACCCGGCGCCGGCTTTCGGCTCCAGCTTGATCTCGCCGAACGCCGATTCGTACTGATTCACGTTCTGCTGCAGCAGGCCGAGCAGCGCCTTCGCCTGCTGCGGGCTGAGATAAATTCCCTGAAAATTATGGATCTCGACATGTTCCGGCACCGTCTGATTAATGGTTCCAAACATCAGATAAAAATCCCAGAGGTTCACACGGATCTGCACGCTGTTGGCGTAGGTTTCCCGGTAGTCGGCCGTTTTGTGCAGAACGATCCGGGGAGGGTTCGGTGTCATCGCCCTTCATGGTAGCCTTGCCCCCGCCGCGCCCGCAACCTCCCTGCCTGCGCGGGGCCTCATTTTCGCCGCCAGCGAAGAGGCCGCGCTACCATGCGGTTTCTCCTCTTTTTTAAACCAGCATGACCGCGCAGCCGAGAAAAATCCTCGCCGTAATGACCGATCTGTTTTTTTCCGCGAAGATTCACGATATGGCGAAGAAATTCGGCATGACCGTGGAGTTCGTGAAAGACAGGGACACCGTGCTCGAGAGAGTCAAAGAAAAGCCCTCCGTAGTGATCTTTGACCTGAACTACGAGGCGGCGGATCCGCTTGGCCTGATTCGTACGATCAAGAGCGATCCCGAGACGAAGCGAGTGAGCACCATCAGCTTTGTCTCCCATGTGCAGACGGATCTCAAGCTGCAGGCGCAGGAAGCCGGCTGCGACATGGTGGTGGCGCGCAGCGTGTTCGCGCAGAATCTTCCGGCGATCCTGAAGCGCCACGCTATCGCGCCGGTGCGGCCAGCTTAAAGGCCGGCCTGCGAAATGAATTTGTGGTTGAGGTAAGCCTCGATCGCTTCCGATCCGCCCTCTGAGCCATAACCCGAATCCTTCACGCCGCCGAATGGCGTTTCCGGCAGCGCGAGGCCGTAATGGTTAATGGACACCATGCCGCTTTCGATGGCGCCGCCGATCAGATTCGCGGTACGGGCGGATTTGGTGTAGGCGTAGGCGGCGAGGCCGTACGGAAGGCGGTTGGCCTCATTGACAGCGTCGTCGAAAGTCTCGAAGGGGATCATGACGGAGACTGGACCGAACGGCTCCTGGTTCATGACTTTGCTTTCGCGCGAGGGATTCTCGATGATGGTGGGCTGCCAGAAATAGCCTTTACTGGCGGGGCGATCACTGCCGGTCTGCAGCTTTCCACCGTTTTCGACGGCATCGCCGATCAACTCTTCCATCGCGGCGACGCGGCGGTTGTTGGCCAGCGGGCCCATTGTTGTGTCCGGCGCCAGACCATCGCCGACTTTGATCTTCCGGCTGGCGCCGATGAATTTATCGACGAAGGCGTCATAGACCTTCTTCTGCACGAGGAAGCGGGTGGGCGAAACGCAGACCTGGCCGGCGTTGCGGTATTTGCTGGCGGCGAGGATCTTCGCGGCTACGTCGAGATCAGCGTCGTCAAAGATGATCGCCGGCGCGTGGCCGCCGAGTTCCATGGTGACGCGCTTCATGTGGAGTCCGGCGAGCGCGGCGAGTTGCTTGCCGACGGCGGTCGAGCCGGTGAACGAAATTTTCCGGATCACCGGATGCGGGATCAGGTAGTTCGAGATATCCGCCGGAATGCCGAAGACGAGATTGACGGCGCCGGGCGTCACGCCGGCGTCAGCGAAAGCGCGGACGAGCTCAGCGACGGACCCGGGCGTTTCTTCGGGGCCTTTCAGGATGATGGAGCATCCGGCGGCGAGGGCGGCGCTGATTTTGCGCACCGCCTGGTTGATCGGGAAATTCCATGGCGAGAACGCGGCCACCGGTCCGACCGGTTCTTTAATGACCAGTTGATACACGCCTTCCGAGCGCGCCGGAATGACGCGGCCGTAAGCGCGCCGGGCCTCTTCGGCGAACCATTCGATTACGTCGGCGGCGAACAGAATTTCGAGGCGGGCTTCGCCGAGCGGCTTGCCTTGTTCAGTGGTCATGATGGGCGCGATCTCTTCGACACGCGCGCGGAGCAGATCCGCGGCTTTGCGCATGATTTTCGAGCGCTCAAATGCGGAGATCTTTCGCCAGGTGTGAAAACCTTTCTCGGCTGCGTCCAGCGCGAGATCAAGATCGGATTTTTCGGCTTTAGCCACGCTGCGAACCGGCTCGCCCGTCGCGGGGCCGATCACGGGAAGCGTTTCGCCGCGAAGTCCGGGAGTCCATGCGCCATTGATAAAGAGGGAAACCGTGGAATTCATTCTCCTTTGATCTTAGATTGGGCCTTCGCGTTAAGCTTGCGGCTGCCACGCTTTCGCCGCACCCACAGCCGAACGTTTTCGCCTCCTCATTGATTTCGTGGCGGTATACCCGGCCATCCGGCAACTTCGTCAGTTCATTGTCGCGCCCGGACCCAACCTCGCCGCTGATCGTCGAAGGCGCAGGCCCAGCTACCGGCGCATTCACCCTCGACGCTATCAACCCGTTGCGCTGAGCTATGGCGTCGTTGGTGTGACGACCGTCAGATTCGCCCACTGAGTCGCGGCCTGTTTTTTTTGCGGAGCCAGCCGGTCATAGACCGTAAGCTGCATCATGTAATCGCCCGGCTCAATTTCTTTGCCGATTCGCATCCCGCCGTAGAGATAGTTCTTCGCCAACGTTTTCGCCGGAACCGGGAGAGTCTTGCTGTCAAACACGGGCTCCTTTGCTCCATCGCGAAACAGCCGGACTTCCATTTCAACGTGCGGTTCCCGCGGGAGCTGGGAAGCGTTTCTGATGCCGAATACATCACACTGAAATTCCAATGTCGCCCCTGTCGCGTATTGAGTCCATGACGAAAGGTTGCCGTTTGATGAGGACTTCGCGGCCGAAAGCTCGATACTCGAAAGCGCCAGTTGCGGTTTATTGAAATCCGGAACATCAAGAAACGAGTAGGCGGACCCAAGGTCACCGGAGTTTTCATCCCGCACAGCCGCCCGGATCTGATAAGAGCCCGCCATCGGTAGAGGAACGTCACTACTGGAGAAGTGAAAACCGGAAACCTTCAGCCTTGCTTCCTCTTCAGGCGTTACGTCGACTGTATAGGTATGTTCGCCGCTGCGGACCGGACTCCCATCCTGACGGAAGACAGCCACCAGCAGGCTGTAAGTCAGCTTCTCCTTTCCATCAGAGCCGGGAACAAATTTCAGATCGCGCCCCTCGACTTGCAGCATGGCCCGCAGTACGGCCCCGCGGCGTTTCGTTTTCGAATCGGGAGGCGTTGCTTCATAGAGAGGATCGACCCGCAAACGTATGCTGCCGGCAGCGAATGGAGAAGCGAGCGCTTCCTGAAGATATTCGTGAGTGGTGCGCGGCTGAGGTTTCGCGGGGGCCGCGGAATCCGGCGTCCCCAGGAATCCGTTTCTTGCCCGCACGGTCAGTCCGGGCCGCCGGACCTTCACTTGAATGTCGTGATGAACGGCTCGTCCCTTCACCGGATCGAAGTCGCTTCGATCCGGCTGATATCCGATCAGGTAATAGCCGCTCATGTCGTCCAGCACTCTGCCGAGATCCTCCGTCAGTTCCTTTCCGGGTACGTCTCGGGTCCAGAGTCCTCCGGTCTCTTTGGCTAATAAACGATAATCCTCCGGCACGATATAAACCTGCCCCGTATTGACGCAACAAACAAATGGAGGAACACCAGTCGGGTCAATCATGTAGATAACGACTCCGGCCCGATTAGCGAGATTGACCAGCGCGGGTGGCGCGCCGAATGCTTTCGAAAACAGCACCACCGCCTTGCGCCCCGGCATATTCTGAAGACCCTGGATAGCCCACATCAGATGTCCCACCGGATTGGGAGCGTTACTGTCGCTCCGGTATCCCTGGGGAGGCTCGCCCGGTATAGAAGTGGACGTCTCAAGCGGAACCTCTTCGCCCTTCCCGTTGGGATGGGTAGGTGGTTCAAGGTTCCACAGACCGTATCCTGGGCGCCGCGCGATATGGTCAATGGCGGCATGCATCTGCCGCTTGTCATTCGTGAAGCGTTCATAAAAGCCCATGCCGCCCCGACTCGCAGTCACCGCGATCTCGTCTCCGGGCTGAATCTGATTGCTCACGAACCGGTGCATGTCCGACAGAATGGGCGTCAGATCCACCTCATTTATGCTGGCGTCATCGAACATCAGAACGATGTCCCGGCGAATATCGTTTTTTTGTGTAATTCGGGCGGGAGGCGCACCGGCCGGTCGTGAAGCCCCGCCGCCAGAGCTGGGTGCGGAAGGCGGAGTAGGCGGCGGAGCTACTTCAACGCGGGAGAAGTTGGTAATCGTTTCCGGCTTGCGATCTTCCAGAATCTCAAAATCGTCCTTTTGAAGGTCGCGGACCGCATGACCGTTCGAATCGGTGACGACTGCATCCACCTGAACCAGGTTGACGGAAACGGAAAACGATGGATTCGTAGGAGCCGGTCCCTGTCCGCAGAGCAACAGAGCGGATCCCACCAGCGCAACGAATTGAACTAATGACGCTGTTTTGAACGAAAGATCCGACATCCGCTGGATTCTATACGAGAACATCTTGCATGTCAACCCTGACGAACGTCCCACAACACCACAATTAGTTGTTGACACACGGCCGCCGCACACCGTATATTGACATTGCTGTCGGTTCTCCGCCTTTCGGAGTGAAGAGGGAACCCGGTGGGAATCCGGGGCTGTCCCGCAGCGGTAAGCAGGAACGAAAGCCGTCATCGAGCACTGGCCGGACGTGAGTTCAGCCGGGAAGCGGCGGCCGGTAGGGGGACGCCAATCCGCGCCTGCAAGCCCGAAGACCTGCCGTCAGCCGGCGATGACGCCGTATTGTCACGAGCCCCGAGGGAAGGGCTGGTGCCGCCGTTCCACGCGCGGTCCCCCTTTCCTGCCGGGCAAAACAGAGGAAGGTGCAGAATGGCTACCGCGGTGAAACTTCAGCCTGCAGAACTCATCCCCGGAATACACGCCGAGACCCCAGCCACCAGCATGCGCGTGCGCAAGCGGAGCGGCGCCTATGAGCCGGTTTCGGTGGACAAGATCATCCGCGCGATCGAGCGCAGCGCGGTCGGACTGACCGCGGTGGACCCGATGCGCGTCGCGATCAAGACGATCGGCGGGGTCTACGATGGGTCGACTACCAAGGAACTGGATTCGCTCTCCATCCAGACTGCCGCGTCTCTCATCGCTGAAGAGCCCGAGTATTCGCGGCTGGCCGCGCGGTTGCTGACGCGATTCATCGAGAAGGAAGTCCAGAACCAGAATATTTTTTCGTTCTCGCAGTCGATTGAGGCGGGGCTGCAATCCAGGCTGATTTCGGAGACGACCGCCGAGTTTGTCCGCTCGAATGCGCGCAAGCTGAACAGCGCGATCGACGAACTGAATTCCGACCGTTTCGAATTCTTCGGCATCCGCACGGTGTATGACCGTTATCTGCTGAAGCATCCGAGCACCCGCGCCGTCATCGAGACCCCGCAGTATTTCTTCCTGCGGGTGGCTTGCGGGCTTGCGCAGAGCGTTTCGGAAGCCGTCGGTTTTTATCAGCTCATTTCGGCGCTCGAATATCTGCCGAGCTCGCCTACGCTGTTCAACTCGGGCACGGCGCACTCGCAGATGTCTTCCTGCTTCCTGCTCGATTCGCCGGACGATCACCTGGAATCGATTTACGATCGTTACAAGGATGTCGCGATGCTCTCGAAGTTTTCGGGCGGCATCGGGCTGGCTTACCACCGGATTCGGTCGCGCGGCTCGCTGATCCAGGCGACGAATGGTAAATCGAACGGGATTACGCCGTGGCTCAAGACGCTCGATTCTTCGGTTTCCGCGGTGAATCAGGGCGGCAAGCGCAAGGGCGCGTGCTGCGTGTATCTCGAACCCTGGCACGCCGATGTGGAAGAGTTTCTCGAACTGCGTGACAATACGGGCGACGAGGCCCGCCGCACTTACAATCTGAACCTCGCACACTGGATTCCCGATCTGTTCATGAAGCGCGTGGAGGCCGACGAGATGTGGTCGCTGTTCGACCCCTCCAAAGTGCCGCAGCTTCCCGATCTCTACGGCGAGGAATTCGAGCGCGCGTATGCGGAAGCCGAGGCCGCGGGGCTCTGCGAACGGCAGGTGAAGGCGCGCGATCTCTATTCACGCATGATGCGGACGCTGGCCGAAACCGGGAACGGCTGGATGACGTTCAAGGACGCCTGCAACCGCAAGTCGAACCAGACGGGCCTGCCGCAGAACGTGGTCCATCTTTCGAACCTGTGCACGGAGATCACGGAAGTCACTTCCCTCAACGAAACCGCCGTCTGCAATCTGGGCTCGATCAACCTGGCGCGGCACATGAAAGACGGCGCGTTCGATTTCGAAAAGCTCGCGGCGACCGTGCGGCGCGCGGTGCCGTTCCTCGATCGGGTAATCGACATCAACTACTACCCGATTCCGGGCACGAAGGTTTCCAACAACCGGTGGCGGCCGGTCGGACTGGGGCTGATGGGCCTGCAGGACGTGTTTTTCCAGATGAAGGTCGCGTTCGATTCCGACGAGGCGCGGAAGCTTTCGAGCCGTATTCAGGAGGAAATCTACTATTACGCACTAAGCGCGTCGTGCGATCTGGCGGAGAAGGCCGGCCCGCATGAATCGTTCGGCGAGACGCGCGCCGCGAAGGGCGAGCTGCAGTTCGATGCCTGGGGCATCACGCCTTCCTCAACGCTTCGCTGGGACGCGCTGCGGGAACGCATTCGAACCGTTGGGCTGCGCAATTCCCTGCTCATCGCCATTGCGCCCACAGCGACAATCGCCTCTATCGCAGGCTGCTGCGAATGCATCGAGCCCCAGATTTCCAATCTGTTCAAACGCGAAACGCTCTCCGGCGACTTCATCCAGGTGAACCGATATCTGGCGGCGGATCTGAGAGAGCTCGGGCTCTGGAACGAAGACACGCGCAACCGCCTCAAGCTTTCCGAGGGCTCCGTGCAGGGCATGCACGAGATTCCCGCCGCGCTGCGCGACGTTTATCGCACCGTCTGGGAAGTGCCGATGCGGGCACTGATCGATATGGCAGTGGAGCGCGGGGCATACATTGACCAGAGCCAGTCGCTCAATCTTTTCATGGAGAGCCCGAACATCGGACGGCTTTCCTCGATGTACATGTACGGGTGGAAGCAGGGACTGAAGACGACTTACTATCTGCGGTCGCGCCCGGCCTCGAAGATTTCGAAGGCGACCGTGCCGGTGACCAAAGAGAGCGCCATCAAAGCGGTGGTGTGCTCGCTCGAAAATCCGGAATCCTGCGAGGCTTGCCAGTAACACCATGATTCTCGACCCCGGCTTCAATCTCACGCTTCGGCCCATGCAGTACCCCGTCTTTTTCGAAATGTTCAAGACGGCGATCAAAAACACCTGGACCGTGGAGGAGGTGGACTTTTCGACCGATGTCACCGACCTGCGGTCGAAGATGAAACCCGCCGAGCAACATCTGATCAAGCGGCTGGTGGCGTTCTTCGCCACGGGCGACAGCATTGTGGGCAACAACCTGGTGCTGAACCTCTACAAGCACGTGAATTCGCCCGAAGCCCGCATGTATCTTTCGCGGCAGCTTTACGAAGAAGCGCTGCATGTGCAGTTTTATCTGACGCTGCTCGATACCTACGTGACCGATCCGCAAGAGCGGGCCGAAGCGTTCGCGGCGGTGGAAAATATTCCTTCCATTCGCAAGAAGGCTGAATTCTGCTTTAAGTGGATCGACTCGATCAACGAGCTCCAGGAAATCCGCACGGACGAGCAGATAAAAGCATTCCTGCTCAACCTGGTCTGTTTCGCCGCCTGCATTGAGGGCCTGTTCTTCTTCGCGGCGTTCGCGTATGTGTATTACATGCGCTCCCGAGGGCTGCTGCAGGGCCTGGCGGCCGGCACCAGTTGGGTCTTCCGCGACGAAAGCGCGCATATCGATTTTGCCCTGGAAGTGATCTCCACGGTGCGCGCGGAGCGGCCCGATCTTTTCGACGAAGGTTTCCATCAGAGTGTGACCGAGATGCTGCGCGAAGCGGTCGACTGCGAGCTGACATTCGCCGAAGACACGCTGAGCCTCGGCATCAGCGGGCTTTCCATCAACGGCATGCGCGAATATCTGCAGTACATTGCGGACCGCCGGCTGGAAGCGCTGCACATCGCGCCGATTTTCGGGTCCCGCAATCCATTCGACTTCATGGAACTGCAGGACGTGCAGGAGCTCACGAATTTCTTCGAACGGCGCGTTTCGGCTTATCAGGTGGGCGTCACGGGCGAGGTCGCGTTCGCCGACGATTTCTGATTCGCCTGCACGTCCCGCCCCTTTCGGCCGTCACCATGTTAGCCTGAAATTGCTTCAGCAGCACGCTCGCGTTGTTTTTTGGGAAGCCGGTGAAAATCCGGCACGGCCCCGCCACTGTAAGCGCCGAGGATCGTTCACAGGCCACTGTCCTTCACCGGATGGGAAGGCGAACGGAATCCGATGACGCGCAAGTCAGGAGACCGGCCTGCGTGATCCGCGGACGATTTCGTTTCGTCGTGCGGCTATCAACTGTGAGGCGGAAAGGACGGCAGCTCCGGGCTGCCCGAACATGAAAACATCCAGGATCATTGTGTGCGCGCTCGCCTTATTGGCGTGCGTTTTCGACGCCTCGGCCGCGGAAGTGAAGGGGATGGTGGTGGACCCTTCCGGGAAAGGGATCGCGGGAGCGCAGGTTGCCGTGGTGGGCGCGCTCGGGGTGATTACGCGTCAGGATACGAATGACCGCGGGGAGTTCGATCTCTACATCTCGCCGCTTTATGAAAACCTGAAAGTTCGTGCTGCCGCAGGGGGCTTTCAGACCATAACCGTTCCGGCCGGAACCGGGCTGATCCGGATGCCGCTGGCGGCAGTGAGCGAATCGGTGGAAGTGACGGCGTCCGCAATTGACGCGACGGCGAGCGAACAGGGAACAGCGGTCAGCGTAATCACGAGCGCTGATTTGCGTGAGCGCAACGAAGCGCAGGCGGTGGATCTGCTGCGCACGCTGCCCGGCATGATGTTCTCACAGAACGGTCCGCGCGGATCGGTGACGGATCTTTTCCTGCGCGGCAGCAATTCCAACAACACCGCGGTTCTGCTGAATGGCGTACCGCTGAACAGCTTCTACCAGGGCGGGCTGTTCGATTTCGCGCATCTGCCTTCGGATGCGCTCGAAGAGATTCAGGTGGCGCGCGGTCCGCAATCGGCTGTCTATGGCTCGTATGCGATGGGCGGCGCGGTGAGCATGGAAACGCGCAATCCGGAGAACGGTCCGGCGCTCGATGTGCTGGCGGAAGGCGGCACTCACGACGAAAATCGCGTTGCGATCAGCGGTGAGACGATGATTTCGCGCGGCTGGGGAATCTCAGCCTCGCTCTCAAACCTGCTGGCCAATGGCCCGGTTCCGAACAGCGACTACCGTGACCAAAACGCTCTCGCCGCAATCGAGCATCGCTGGCGAACCCAGAAGCTCTCGCTCTTCGGAGATTTCTCTTCCAATGAGACTGGCCAGCCCGGGCCGTTCGGCTCCGATCCCGCGGGCCTGTACTCCGGAATCGATCTGATCTCGCGCGAGAAGAATAATACGTCGACCTATGGCGCACATTACAGCAACGAACTGGGCAGCGCGCTGCGGATCGATCTTTCGACCGGCTTCTTCTGGAACAACAGCCTGTATCTGAGTCCGTTCGGCCCCAGCTTTAACAAAGATCTGACAGGCAACGGGGAAGCACGCGCGACGTGGAGGGTCTCCAAATACTGGTCGGCTGCGATGGGCTATGTGTACGAGCGCGAGCAGATGCGGAATTCATTCGTGGACTCCACGGATGGGTCTCTCTTTCTGCTGCGGCGCAACGATAACGCCGTTTACATGGAGAATCGCCTGACATTCGGGCGATTGTTCATCAACGCCGGGTACCGTACGGAAAGCTTCCGGACCCCGCTGATTCCCGGCAACGCGCTCGCATTTACGCCGCGTCCGGACTTCCCTGCGCGCGAAGAAGCAAAAGTCAACCCAAAGATCGCCGCGGCGCTGATGATCTCGCCCACTACGCGGCTTCACGGTTCGTACAGTACGGGCATTCGTCCCCCGGGCGGATCCGATATCGCGTTTACGGATAATCCGGCTCTGCGCACCGAACAGACGCGGAGCTATGACGCCGGCATCAACCAGTCGTTTCTGGGCGGCAAGCTCTCGGTCGACGCGACATGGTTCCACAATCACTATCGCGATCTGATCGTGTCGCTTGGCGGATCGCTCGCTTCGCTGGGACAATACTCTACCGGCAACCTCGCTAACGCGCGGACGGAAGGGATCGAGACCATCACGCAATTGCGCCCGGCGCGCTGGCTTTCCATCGACGCCAGCTATACATGGCTCCAGACCGAGGCGCTCGCGCTAAGCGGCAGCAGCGGACTGGTGCAGGCGGATTACTATCTGGGCCAGCCGCTGTTCCGGCGTCCGAGGAATTCCGGTACGTTGGTGGCAAGCGTGCGGAAGGGCCGTGTCACGGTGAATCTGACGGGTTACTGGCGCAGCCATACTCTTGATGTGGAGCCGAACTTCGGCGCATCGGCGGGCCGTTTCTGGAATCCCGGTTATCAAAACGCGGGCGTGAACGTGAATTTTCGTGTTGCGCACAACCTGACTGCGTATGCCAATCTGCGAAACGCTTTCAACCAGCGGTATGAGGAGATTTATGGTTTCCCCTCGCCGCTGCTGAATGTGGTCGCGGGATTGAAGTGGAGCCTCGCGCGGGCGAGATAACGGCTATGAGCGACAAAGCCTTCGATTCGCCGCGGCTGGCTATCAACCGGGTCTACACGCGCCGTGGCGATTCCGGCGAAACCAGTCTGGTGGGCGGCCAGCGGCGGTCGAAGGACGATCTTCGTATCGAGGCCTATGGTACTGTCGACGAACTGAACAGCTTCGTAGGACTGGTGCGCGAATCGGCGCTGGAACTGCCGCTGCTGGCCGGGATTCTGCGGCGGGTACAGCACGAGTTGTTCAATCTCGGCTCCGTGCTCGCCACTCTGCCGGAAGATCTGCATCCGAAACAGCCGCGAGTCACGGCTGAAGAAACCGCGCAACTCGAACGCGAGATGGATCGCATGAATGAGGGCCTTCCTCCGCTGCGATCATTCGTACTGCCGGGCGGATCGCGGCTGAACGCGGAACTGCATGTCTGCCGCACCGTGTGCAGGCGCGCGGAACGGATTTGCGTGACGCTGGCGGCGCGCGAGCCGGTGGATTCCGAGATCGTGAAATATCTGAACCGCCTCAGTGACGCCCTGTTCGTCTGGAGCCGCTGGGCCAGCCGCGAACTGGGAGTTCCGGAGAACCTGTGGGACCCGAACGAGGCGGCATCCGGGCAGCATCCGGCGGGCTGACATTGAGTTACCATAAGAGACACATGGGCTCCCAGAATCAATCCCGCACCTACGCGATCAGCCTCACCGTGCTGAGCGCACTGGGGCGGCTTATTCCGCACGTACCGAACTTCACGCCGGTCGGCTCTTCCTGTTTGTTCGCGGGTTCGCGAATTCAGGGATGGCTGGCGTATCTGCTGCCGCTGGCCGTGATGGTCGCGACCGATCCGTTTGTCGGCGGCTTCACTCTCGGCTCTCCGCTGATCTACGCCAGCTTCATGCTGAGTGTCTGGATCGGGCGGCAACTGCTGAAGAAGGAAGTCAGCGTGGTTCGGGTGGGCAGCGCGGCTTTGTTGTGCAGCACGCAGTTTTTTCTAATCAGTAATTTCGGCGTGTGGCTCGCCGCGTCGCGGAGCGCAACACCTTACTATGCTCCGAACGTCGCCGGTCTCATTGAATGCTACGTCTCGGCGATTCCCTATTGGGGATACACGGTTGCCGGCGATCTCTTCTACTCCGCGGCTTTGTTTGGGATCTATGCGCTGCTCGCGCGCCGTGTCTCTCAGACGGCGGACCACGCAGCTGCCTGACGCATGGCGAACGTGATTCTCAGGGGTCTGGCGATCGCGGCAGGCACCGGTCTGGCGATGGGGCTGACCTCCAGCCGCACACGCACAGTCTCACGCCCGCGCGCCGTACGCTACCGGCCCGCAATCGCATTGCCGCCTCCCGCAGCCGAGCCCCTGTCTTTGACCCCTCGCGACGAAGTTCTCGACATTGAGCCGCTGCTCGAACGCGTGGAACGGCTCGAAGACCTGGTGGAGGGGATCAAGCGCTCTCCCGCCTCCGTGCCTGCCGATTTCGCCGCTGCCGTGGCCAATCTGGAACGGCGCATCGACGAGCAAACGCGGGATCTGGAGTTGCTGCGGGAACAGGTGGAGATGGCCGAACGCCGCGCGATGGAATCCGTAGCCTGTGTGCAGCGCGATGTGGAACAGACGCGGGCGGAAATTCCGGAGATTGTGGAGCGCAGCGTCGCCGCGCGCACGGAAGATCTACGGAGCCGGTTTTCCGCGGAGATCGAGCAGTCACGCGAGCGGATGCTCGAGGTTTTCGAACGCGCGATCGATGACCGGATTTCTTCGCGGATCGGCGCTATTGAGCGCACGCTCGCCGAACAGGCCGGGTCGATTGAAGCGCTGAATACGCGCGCGGCTGAAACCGATCACAATCTGCAGCGTCTGGTCTCCGCGATTGAAAAGTTGTGCGAACGGACGCAGTTGATTCCGCCCGCCGCAGCGGAACCGGCGCCGGCAGCACAGGCCTCGCCCTATGCCGCCCGAGCCTTCGAATCGCAACTGCAGGATGCGATGCGGCATGACGAGGCGGCGGTGGAAATACCCGCGCCCGCTTTTGCCGCCGGTGAAGCGCGGCCGAAGAAATCACGGTTCCTCTTCCGCAATCTGATTGTGGCCGGGCTTGCGGTGCTGGCTTCGCGATTTCCGCGCTGACGCTCAGGCGTCCGCGTCTACGCCGGTCCCGGCGCTCATGTTCACGCGGCGGCCGCCCAGATCTTCTACCGCTTGCGGCGGATTGTAGTAGAGAATGCGGCCGCAACTTTCACAGGTCATGATCTGGTCGGCCTTCTTCAGTTCCTGAAAAAACTGCGGGCGAAGCGCCATATTGCAGCGGGCGCAACGGCCGCCGGCTACTTCGCTGACGGCAACGCCGCGGCCTTTGCGGATGCGCTCGTAGTTTGACGCGACCGCGGGGGTCATGGCGGCGATGATGCCCGTGCGCTCGGTCTTGAGGGCGTCAATCTGCTTCTGGGCCGCAGCGGTTCGCTCACGCGCCTCCGACTTTTCCTCCTCCACAATCCGCTTCTCGCCGGCGAGCGAAGCTTCGGCCGCTTTGACATTCCGGTCGAGCGGTTCGGCATCGCTCATCAGTTCGAGAATGCGGTCTTCGGCTTTGCGGATTTCCTGCCCGGCAAAGTCGATTTCCTGCTGGAAGGCGCGATATTGTTCGTTCGTCTTCGCCTCCATCATCTGGGACTTCAGTTTGGAGATTTTTTGATCATGAGCCTGGATGTCGCCTTCCAGGCGCTTGCGGTCTTTCTGGTTGGCGGCGAGGGCGGCCTTATTGTGATCGAGCTGGCGAAGATGGGTTTCGAGCTTCTTTTCGATCTCGGCAATGTGTTTCGGGAGGGCGGCGATTTCCTTCGTCAGCGCCGCGGCCTTGTCATCGAGGATCTGCAGACGTATCGCGTGCTGAATATCGGGGAGCATCGGCATTCATTTTAACAAACCGGTAAAAATCGGCTGACAATCAGCGATTTTTCCCGAACCGGCGGAGCAGAGCTTCGCGCGCTTCCTGCATTTCGGGAATGCGCAGCGCGGAGGCAGCGGAGTAAAACACGAGAGCGCCGACAGGCACGCCGAAAGCGACGTTCGCAACGCGTATGAGTCTGGTGGAAGCGAAGACGGCATGCACGCCGAGCGTGACGCCATGGACCGCGATCGCCATGACGGCGGTGGCGAGGAGAATGCGAATAGCGCTTGAGGCGATCATGTGGCCATCGATGCCGCCAGTGCGCCGGCGGATCAGCGCGGCCAGCGTCACGGCATTGATCGTGGAAACCAGAGAGAGTGAGAGCGCGAGCCCCGCGAAACCGAGTCCGGAATAACGCACCAGCGTGAGCGCCGCTACCGCATTCACGAGCACGGAGCCGAGGCTGACGAGCATCGGCGTGCGCGCATCGCCGAGCGCGTAGAAAGCCGGTGCGAGCAGTTTGACGGCGGCATATCCAGCCAGCCCCGGCGCGTAGCACCAGAGCGCGATGCTCGTCTGATGCGTATCGAACGCCGCGAACCGGCCGTGCTGATAAACGATGCCGATCATGCTTTCGCCGAGAAGCAACAGGCCGGCCGCGGAGGGAATCGTCAGAAGAAGACCGGTCACGATGGAGCGCGAAAGGATGGCGCGAAATGCCGGCAGATCGTGTTCCGCTGCGCATTTTGAAATGCGCGGCAGCGTGGCGGAAGCAATCGAGACGCCGAAAAGGCCCATCGGCAGTTGCTGGAAGCGCATCGCATAGGAGAGCCAGCTTACGGGTCCATTGAGAACGTGGCCCGCGGCGTCGCGCAAGTCGGCGGCGATGTTTGTATTCACCAGAAGATTGATCTGGAGCGCGGCACCGCCCAGGATGGCGGGCCCCATGAGCCGGAGAATCTGGCGGACGCCTTCGTGATGCAGGTTCCACTGCGGCCGCCACGCAAAACCCACGCGCCAGACGCTGGGTAACTGGAACAGAAGCTGCGCGGCGCCGCCGAACAGAATCCCGTACGCCATGCCCTGCACTTCCGATATGCCGAGGAGCGGGCCGAGCCAGTAGCCAAGGATGAGCCCGGAGATGACCGAGCCGATGTTGAACATGCTGGAAGAGAGCGGAGGAACGCCGAATCGTCCGCAGGCGAAAAGAATGCCCTGTGCCTGCGCGCCCATAGCGACGAGAAGCAGGAACGGGAACATGGTGCGGACCATCCGCGTGGCCAGTTCGAACTTGCCAGGCACGGCGTGGAAGCCGGGCGCCAGGATTTCCACGAAGGTTCCGGCGAACAGCATGCCGAGCGCGCAGATGACGCCCACAATCACGATCAGCAGCGTGCCGGTGATGTTCGAAAGTTCTCGCGCTTCTTCGCGGCTCCTGGTGGTCAGATAGCGCGTAAACGTGGGGACGAAAGCGGAGGAGAGCGCGCCTTCCGCAAAAAGATCTCGCGCGAGGTTGGCGACGCGATAGCCGACGCTGTAGGCATCGAAAATGGCGCCAGCGCCGAACAGCCAGCTCAGCACGCTTTCGCGAACCAATCCGGTGATGCGGCTGACGGCGACTGCGGCGGAGACGATGCCGGCCGAGCGGAAGAAGCCGTCGCGCGGCGCGCCGTGCTGGGTTGCCGTGCTCAGCTCTCTATCCGGCGAAGATCGATGTCTCCGCGAATTGCGCGGGCCTGTTCCAGGGTTGCAAACTGAATGCCGGGGAGTTTCGCCGATGCGGTGCCGGCGGCAACACCCCAGGCGAGGGCTTGGGGAAACTCGTCGCCGCTTTCGATGGACCAGAGAACGGCGGCCGCCATCGCGTCACCCGCGCCGATGGGGGAAATGGCTTCGATGCGCGGCGGAATTGCCTCCCAGAGGAAAGTGCCGGAAGCGCCCAGAGCGCCGCGGGCGCCGAGCGACAGCACGACTGACTGGGCACCCATCGACTGAATACGGCGGGCGGCAGTAATCGCGCTGGAACGGGTGAGCAGCACGGTGCCCAGCAGATGTTCGGCTTCCTGCTGGTTCGGGGTGACGATGGTGGGCTCGGCTTCGATGCCGCGAAAGAGCGCGTCGCCATCGGAATCGAGCAGGGTGCGGACGTTTTTCCGGCGTGCGCGGGTGATGAGCTGGGCGTAAAAATCGGTGGGAACGCCGGGGGGCAGGCTGCCGCACAGCATGAGCCAGGAAGCGGAGCCGAGATAGGCTTCGACAGTCGATTCGACGTTGGCGACTTCTTCGCGATCGAGCCGCGGACCGGCTTCGTTGAGCTTTACGGTGAGACCGTTGCGGTCCGTGATGGTGAGGTTCAGGCGAATGTCGTTGCGAATGGGAACGGTGGCGACGGGGAAGCCGCAATGGTCCATGAATTTTTCGAAGCGGGCCGCGGGCTCGCCGCCGGCGGGCAGGACCGCGAGGGTTTTTCCGCCGAAGCTGTGGATGACAACAGAGGCGTTGATGCCGCGTCCACCGGCGGAATCGTTGGAGGAGAGGATGTAGGCGCGATCGTCGAACGCGAGACGGTCGACGGCAATGGTGCGGTCGATCGCAGGGTTCATTGTAAGGGTGAGTATCAAATAGCTATGGTGGCATACGGGGGTATTGGTTTGCGGCTGCGAACGCGGCGCGGTGGAGGCAGTGTAGACTGGAAGTTTCGGGCTGTGGCGCAGCCTGGCTAGCGCGCTTGCTTGGGGTGCAAGAGGTCCCGGGTTCAAATCCACGAACATCGAAGGATCGAAGTTATATTTCATGATTCGAATTCCGGTCGAATTCCGATGTCATGAACGCGCCTGATTTCGGGAACTGTCTCAGGTTGAAATCCACTTTGGCTACGGGCCAGAAATTCGGAGCCCCTCCCAGATATGTGTAAAGTCCCGGACCCTTACCGGCGGCGTCATCGACGTACAGGCGCCGGAAGAAAGAAGGGCGATGGGGGATAAAAATACTTCTCGCTCCGGCCCAGATCGAACCATTCCCGAAATTCAGAACTTCCGCGCGATAGCTGCGCTGGTATCGGCAGAAGAAGGCTGGCCGCCACGAAAAGAGGCCGGCGCCTTTTTGCCAGGGCAGCCCTGGAATCGCGCGGCAAACGCACGAAGCACTGGCGCCGGATTGAGACCCTCAATACGGGCGAGAGAATTCTGCGTCGGTTCTTCCGCCGTCGCCTTCGATGGCGAGTTGATAACATCAATCTCAATGGCCATACACATGAGGGATCAATACATCTATGAATACGCTTTGCAGCATCTCCAGAGGGAAAAAGCTGAAAAGGAAATGCTGATCGAGAAGGTGCGTGCCCTATTGGGTTCTGACGCAACGCCCGTGACAGCCGTACATGATCCATCGGTTCCCGACTGGGTTCTCTCCGCATCAGAGAGAGCCGCACGCGCAGCCGCAGAGACTCCAGCACGAAAGAAGCGTGTGCTGAGTGCTGCCGCTCGCGAACGTATCGCAGCGGCACAGAAGAAGCGCTGGGAGGCACATCGCAAAGCCAAAGCGGCTGACGCTGAGCCGACGAAGCGAGCGACGAAAAAGAAACGTGGGAAGAAGTCATGAAAATGGCGTCCGAACCGATCCTCTGCGATCAATTCGGATATTTGTCGATCGCAGAAACATATGACGTAGCGTCGCGCCTACATTGATGAATAGGCAAGTGGTCTCAAGTGAAATCACCGTCTTATCACAGCTTCAAGCACGGGGTCGCGGCCGCTCAGAGCATCGTCAATCGTGTACGGGATCCTGAGATCAGGTTCAAGTGATCCCAACTTTGCGCTGGCGTTTCCAGGCAATCCCGCCAGCATCCACCGAGGATATTTCACTATATTTGTGGTGTATGTCAAAGTAATTTTGGAATGAGGCAACGTGACATCCTGAGGGGCTATGTACATCCCGACCGTTTCTCCGGCAGTTTCTCCTACGAGAGTTGCGTGAAGATAGTAATGAAGTTCCACAGCATAGGCCACGGCCGCGGAAAACGTCCCGGGTCCAATAAGCACGTATACTTTACCCAACCTCGCGAGACGCGTTCTTAAGTCGGTTATTGCGCCATTGATAAACCCAAAAGGTCCGCCAGGATTGCGGCGCAAATCGATGACGAACCTCTGGACATCGCGGGAATCCACAATAGATGCAAGTTCACGGATGAACCGCTCAAATGGCTTCCCCGGATCTTCACGGCATTGATTGTACTGGATATAAAGAGTGCCGCTATCAGCGAGAAACTGATACCAATAGTTGTCCGAACGGCTCAGGAAAAGAGGCGCTGTTATGTGAAGACCGTCCATGAAACCTGTCTGAGGGGGATCCTTATCTGTCGAGTGAACAAGCCTTGTCACCGGCGGACTGCTTCCTTTTACAACGGTAAGAGATACAACACCGTTATCGTCCGCAAGCCGCAGATATTTCAACGCGGCGCCAAATACAAGGTATGGCAACGACATTGTCTTCAGCCCGTTTTCGGTCTCGTGCGAGACGTAAGGCGTGATCTTCTGCATGGCCTGATCCACTGTGAATCCACCGAACTCGGTAATCCGGGCACCGAGAATGTCCGAGTATTCGGCCGATGCGCCTGTCACGGCGAGACCATCCGAATACCATCCAAATGTTAGCGGGAGGGCGTACCGGAACTCTGGTAGCGGCGAGGCTTGGCCCCGCGCCCAGTCTAATTCATTATGGGCGACACCGGCGGTTGCAACAAGTCTTGTGAGTCGCATGAGGATCTCGGCGTCGCTGATTCCGGGAAGCTCCCTGTCAATAGAAGCAACCTCGGCAAGGAAAGCTGCCGGATGATAGAGCTTCGAGAAATCCTTCTGGTGAGCCGAGATCCCGGTGGTGAACACTCGCAAATCTTCTTTCCAGCTTGCCGTGCGGTCGGACGGCGAGACATCCGAGGACTGGGCAAGAACGCAGCCCACCAGGCAAAAACGTAGAACTATCCCACATGCCTTGATCATTGGTGGTACGCCGTATTCGAGCACTGTTCGTCAAAAACGTATCCAAACTTCGCTATATCTCGGGCAAAGCGGTTCGCGATCAGTTCCGCTGTCCGGTCCGTATAGTATGCGCGATAGTCCACTACCGTGCGATGAAATGGAGGGAGTGCCGTACTGACGCCAATAGTTTGACAAACCGTTCCAAAGTCGGCGGTGAGATTCTCAAACCGACCAACGAAATCAACTATGACCGAACCGTCACGATCAGATATGTAATCCACTTGATTATGAAGCGTTTTAGCCGCTATTCCGTCGGTTAAACTCAGAAACTCCTCAAATGTGCAGGCATGAGTCCTCACATATGCGGAGAATGGGTGATCAGGCCGTTTGCTTCTGCTTGCCATGTTGTACCAGGAGAGCATGCGTGCCCATGGGTTTCGAACGAATGCGAACTTAAACAGCGAGTTCCATGTCTCGTCCGAAAAGTATAGTTTGATATCCGTAGCGAAGAGATGCCTCAGTCTTAAAGGATTACTTGCGGCCTCAACCCCCGGCATATCACTATGCCTGAGGGTATCAGCTGAACACGGCGCTAGCGCGGTTTCGATAGCATTCCCGCCTGTTTTTTGTACATGGATGAATAGAAACTGCTTCTGCAGTGAGAAAAGCATCGTAATCTCCTAGGGGCCTGTGGAAAATCGTCGCCATTTTCGATAGACCAGAGAACGGCGGCTGCCATGGCGTCACCCGCGCCAATGGGCGAGATCGCTTCGATGCGGGGGGGAATTGCCTCCCAGAGAAATGTGCCGGAAGCCCCCAAAGCGCCGCGAGCGCCGAGCGAAAGCACGACGGACTGCGCACCCATCGACTGGATGCGGCGGGCGGCGGTGATGGCGCTGGAGCGAGTGAGCAGCACGGTGGCAAGCAGATGTTCGGCTTCCTGCTGGTTCGGAGTGACGATGGTGGGCTCGGCTTCGATCCCGCGGAAGAGCGCGTCGCCATCGGTATCGAGGAGGGTGCGAACGTTTTTCTTGCGCGCGCGGGTAATCAGCTGGGCGTAGAAATCGGTTGGGACGCCGGGAGGGAGACTGCCGCAGAGCATGAGCCAGGAGGCGGAGCCGAGATAGGCTTCGACGGTGGATTCGACGGCGTCGACCTCCTCGCGGTCGAAGCGCGGACCGGCTTCGTTGAGCTTGACGGTGAGACCGTTGCGGTCCGTGATGGTGAGGTTGAGGCGGATGTCGTTGCGGATGGGGACGGTGGCGACGGGGAAGCCGCAGTGGTCCATGAATTTTTCGAAGCGGGCCGCGGGCTCGCCGCCGGCGGGCAGGACAGCGAGAGTCTTTCCGCCGAAACTGTGGATGACAATGGAGGCGTTGATACCGCGTCCTCCGGCGGAGTCGTTGGAGGACAGGATGTAGGCGCGGTCATCGAACGCGAGCCGATCGACGGCGATGGTGCGGTCGATCGCGGGGTTCATAGTGAGGGTAAGTATCAAATAGCTA
>Ga0134125_10002901_pt1 | contig 20124 bp, 22 predicted proteins | sample KB31751_FD_96464 | JGI IMG/M metagenome (GOLD analysis project Ga0134125, IMG submission 96464) | Terrestrial soil microbial communities with excess Nitrogen fertilizer from Kellogg Biological Station, Michigan, USA - KB3-175-1 | ecosystem: Environmental > Terrestrial > Soil > Unclassified ... | reverse complement strand
TCCAGCGAAGCACCTCGCGGAGCGGTCGTAATGCCGCCCGAGCGGGGTCCCGGAGCCGCCCGGGAGCGGGGTTACGAGCCCCGCCCGCAGGCGCCGCATCCTGCTCCATCATCAGACCGTCTCATGATGACGCCCTTGTAACGAGCAGAACGGCATGGACTATATTCCTAGGGCGGAGAATGTCAAGCGTCCGCGGTCATCGAATGTTCAGAATTGACGGACTAGCGTGGCACGGGTGGCGGCAAAAAACGGAGCGAAACGGATGAAGACTCTTTTGCTCGCAGCCGGGCTCGTGCTCGGTCTTGCGACGGCATCGCAGGCCATGCCGGTGACGCCGATGGCGGACCACTCCTACGTCGTGACGGTCGCCGGCGGTTGCGGGGCTGGATGGCATCGCGGCCCCAATGGCGGCTGCCTGCGTAATTACGCGAACCCGGCGGCGCATGCCTGCCCGCGCGGCTACCATGTCGGACCGAACGGACGCTGCCGCGCCAACTGGTAAAAGCGGCTTGTGACGGAAAGACTCGCGACGAGAGAGAAAGAGGCCGCCCCGATCGGGCGGCCTCTTTGATTTGATGTCCGTTTTTACGCTTATCCAGAACGGCCGCTCACATTAAATGCCCGGGTATGTGTCGTTCCCGGCAGACGACGGGAGACAAAAAGACTTTGATTTAATGAGTACGGGAAGGGTCAGGGAAAGCCGATGCAGTCCGTCGGAGACGCGATCAAATCCGCAATCCCGGTTGTCGTGTGCCCGGTGTGCGGCAACAATATGCGGTTGAGCGTCATCGAGCCGGACGTTCCGCAACACGAGCGCATGACGTTTACGTGCGATTGCGGCTTCAATTATCGGCAATCGCATACTGTGGGAAGTGAACGGGCCGGAAATCGCACGTAACGCGGCGTGAGAGCGTAATGGCGCGCTTTGGAGCACAAGACCGGCTCAGATGCCCGAAGTGCGGCGAGGACATGCTGGTCATCCGCCGCACTCCCGACCCTCGATTCGGCGCCGGTTTCGAATTGCAAACCTTCATTTGCCGAAAATGCAGGCACGAAATCGAAAGAACCGTCGACGGCGACGGACAACCGCCGCACCAGCACTGCGCTTGACGATAAGCCCGGTAGAGCACATAGCGAAGACAATTTATCGTAGAGTCCAGGTCGCTTTCGCAGCGCGGCGCGTTTATACGTAAGACATCGCCCCGGCATGACCGCCGGCAGATGCCGGCGGCTGAGAGAAATCTCGCACTCTCCCTTAGCGTCGCAACGACCTATGAGAGGAGAGCCACGTGGCAGTCAGAAACAATTTCCTGCGCGCGTTGTCATCGCAGACGTTCGACCAGCTCAAGCCGCGCTTGCATGCGCGGAAGTTTCCGCTGGGCGACACTCTGTTCAGACGCGGAGACACGATCGCCAATGTTTATTTCCTGAACAGCGGGGGAATTTCGCTCGTCTCCGAGCTTGCGGGCGGGCACATGGTCGAATCGGCAATGATCGGATCTGACAGTGTCGTTGCGGGGGGCGCCGCGCTTGACGACGGCGAGGCCGTTTACAAGGCCATTGTCCAGGTTACCGGCGAAGGACTGGTTCTCGATATTGCCGCCGCGCGACAGATGGCCAATGACAGTGAAGAATTTCGCCGGGCGATCATGGGCCACGAGCAGATGATCCTGGCGCAAGCCCAGCAATCCGCCGCGTGCAACGCCACGCACAATCTGCATGAACGCCTGGCGCGGTGGCTGTTGCGGGTGCGCGATGCGACCCAATCCGATTCATTTGAACTCACCCAGGAATTTATTGCCGAGATGCTCGGCGTCGGACGCAGCAGCGTCTCGCTGGTCGCGCATGCCCTGCAGGAGGCCGGGCTTATCAACTACAGCCGCGGGCGCATCATCATCAAGAATATCGAAGCGCTTCGCGATTCGGCCTGCGAGTGTTACGAAACGATCAAGAGCAATTACGATCGTCTGCTGCAATCGAGCCATAAAATGTGAGGCAGACAACGGCCTGGCGCGACCGGGCGGAGCCGCGACCGCGCGCCATCGGGTCTTGTCCTTTGCATCCGCCGTTCGACGGCCGGCAAGTTATGCTAACGTGACCGGGCTTAACCTCCTGGCCAGCACCGGCATCGGACTGTGGATCTTCAACGCCTGAAATATTTTGTCGTCGTCGCCGAAGAGCGGCACATCACGCGGGCGGCGGCGCGGCTCGGGATGGCGCAACCGCCTCTGAGCCAGCAGATCCGCATTCTGGAAACCGAGGTCGGCGCAACGCTGTTCGAGCGCCTGCCGAAGGGCGTCGCGCTGACGCCCGCCGGGCAGGCGTTGTTCGAGGATGCGCGCTCGATCCTCGATGCGGCCGAGCGTGCCGCGAGGCGCGTCGACCGCATCGCCTCCGGCGAGGAAGGCGAGCTGGTGGGCGGGATCACGGCGTCGGCGGCGCTGCACCCTTTCGTTCCCCATCTGCTGCGCTCCTTTCGCGACCGCAACCCGAAAATCTCCTACGGGCTGCACGACAACAACGCCGCCGAGATCAGCGAAGCCATTCTGGCGAACCGCATGACGTTCGGCATCATTCGAGCGCCGGTGATCCGCTCGCCCAAGCTCGCCTTTGTCGGCCTCGGCGCCGAACAGCTGGTCGCGGCGCTGCCCGCCGATCACAAGCTGCCGCTGCGCAAGCTCAAGGACGGCGCCCGCAAGATCAAGATGAAGGCGCTCGCCAACGAAAGATTCATCCTGGTGCGCAGGCGGACGGCGCCCGGCATGTACGCGAACATTCTCGAAGCGGGACGCCTGTGCGGCTTCGAGCCGCGCGTGATCGCGGAGGTCGGCCGCATGCTGACCAATCTCAATCTGGTCGCCGCCGGCATGGGGATTTCATGCGTGCCGGAATCGATGCAGCACTTCGCCATCGAGGGCGTCGTGTTCGCCCAACTGGAAGCGCCCGAGCGCGCGCAGAGGCTTTTGCGCGCGCCGCTGACGCTGGTGTACCGCACCGACGATACCCGTCCACTGCTTGCCGCGTTCATCGCCGAGGCGCGGCGGCTTGCCGGCAGCGCGAAACGGCGGCCGTGAGAGGCGCGACGCAGCGCCCCTCACCGCCGTCCCAGATGCAGATCAAATCGCGCGGCGCGAGCGGCGGCGGCGGCCGAGAACGCCGAAGGCGGTAAGGCCGAGGACCATCATGCCCATTGCGCCCGGCAGCGGCGTCGTCGTCGGACCGCCGGCAAGCAACGTGATCTCGGCGACGACCGCAAGTTCTTGCGCGATCTGCGGCGCGATGCCCAGCGCCACCGCCGCCGACGTGGACGAAAGCGGGTCCCATTCGTTGAACAGCGTTTCCGGATTGACGCCGGTGATCTTCCCGAAATCCACCAGGGCATCGAGATAATCGCCATAGAGGCCGGGGTGATAGCCGATCGGCGTGGTGCAGCAGGCGAGCAGCGGATCGCTGTCCCACAGGTCGATCTGGCCGGCCGGCTCGTTGGCAAGGTACGGATTGAGCTGCGCGATGCCGGAGTTGATCGCGGTCACCCAGGCGTCGCCGGTGTAGGCCACGCTGAGCTGGCTCAGACCCGGGTTTGCCGCGTTAAAGCCGCTCACTTCGTTGGCATAGGAGTTGTGGTTGTCGGCATTCATGACCGCGATCGGATTGGCGGTATCGCCGACATAGGGCGCGTAGGGACCCGGCACGACGGAATTGGCGCCGGACTGGCCGCCGGGCGTGCTGGAGCCGAAGATCGGCTTGTTGGGATTGTTGCTGGTGAATCCGTAGGCGGCGATCGGTGACGGCTCGACGAGCGTGATGGTGGCGTTCGGCTTGCCGGCCGTTGCGTCGGCGGCATCGATTTTGTTGACAAGGCCGCTGACGCCGCCGCCGAAGGTATTCGTGGTTCCGGGATCGGTCGGCGTCCCCGGGCTGCCGCGCGTCGCAATCGTGACGCCGTTGTTCAGGATGGTCGAGGGCAGCGCCTTGAAGCTCTGCTCCTGAAGCACGACCTGGCTGTATTTCGCATTTGTGATGAGCGGCAAAGCGGCCCGCGAGGTTCCCGTGGGGCCCTCGTAGCCGTAGAGGCTGGCGCTGCTCACCGCGACGAAATCGACGTTGTAGTGCAGGCCGGCTTCCTTGGTGAATTGCAGGAAAATTCCCGCGACGCCGGCATAGGGACCGACCTCGTTGTACTGGCTGCCGGAATGGGTGCTCAGATAGTTGAGCTTGTCGGCGAGCGTCGCACCCGGCGTATTCGCCATCGTCGGGGTGACCTGCGTGCCGCCTTCGATCGGCAGGCTGGGACTGCCCGGGGCTTTTGTCGTGCAGCCCGCGGTCGGGCACAGCAGATCGTGGACGACGCTGTCGCCCGCGGCATTGGCCGGTCCGGCATTATAGCTGAGCACCGGCGGATAGCGGCCGTGCGTGTAGCTGTTACCGACAAAAAGGATATTGATATCGTCCGCGAGCGCCGCGCCCGCCGACACCAACGTCACCACACCCGCAGTCAACGCAACGGCAAGCGCCGGCGTCCGCACCCATTTCAACATCGTCCGATTCCTTCGCCCGCATTGCCACATCCAAAACAATGTCCGCCGCGCGGCGGCCGGTCAAATACCGGCGGCCGCCCTTCGTCATATGATTTTCGTATGCACGCGAACGGCGAGCGGCTTTTGCCGCTGCAACTTACAGATCAAAAAAGACCGCCTCGCGGCGGTCTTTCCGACGTGCAGCCGTGTCGCCTCTTAGGCGGCGCGCGCTGCTGTTTTCCTGTTTCTGCGCCAGCCGAAATAGCCCAGGCCGCCGAGACCGGAGACGAAAAGCGGGAGAGCGGCGGGAAGCGGGGTCACAACCGGCGCGGCCGAGGACGCGAGGGTCGATGTAATCGAGCCGTAAGCGGCTTGCTGCTCGTCGGCAAAGTAGAAGGCATAGACGCCGCTTGTCTGAAGATCGAAGCGGAGCGGGCTCACGCCGATTTCCTCACTGAACGAGGCGTTCCAGAAACCTCCAAACAAAAACTGCACGCTGGTTGCCGTGCCCGAGAATGACTGGCCGTCGATCAGAAAGGTCACGGGCGCGCTTGCGTAGGAGCTCAACCAGTTTGGATCCGGCAAAGAATCGAGCGTGATCGTTCCCACTCCGCTGTACGTGGAGAGTGGCGCGCCATCCGTATCGGAGGTCGCGGTGAGCGTGAGGTCGTAGACCACGCTTGCGGAGGCTTGCCCGGCAAATGGAACAATCAAAAGTCCCGCCACAAATGCGGCAAGGACGCAAACTTTACCCATCGAACCAATCCCCTATGACGCCACGGCGACCGCGTAGCAAAGAACTTATGGCCGCACCAGCACTAAACGGAGTTCCATCGGGGATTTGCGGGTGCATTCCCACGAAATTTTCTCGGCGCCTTGTCAGTCAACCGAACAGCGAGTTCCCGCATCCGTCGCGCGGAGGCCCGCGGCTTGGCGGCGATCAAAGGGCGCCGGCGTACTGCCTGCGCCGACGGCGAGCGGCAAGCCCGAATACGGACAGCCCGCCAAGCATCATCGGCAGCGCGGCCGGCAACGGCGTGGCGGTGAGGTTCGGACTGAACAGGAGGGTGATACCCGCGTCCGTGGGATCGAGGATCGTGAACATCGGATCGACGCTGGCTTCGCCCGACGCGCTGCCGCCGGCAACGACCACGCTCGCGTTCATCACCACCTGGTAGACGACGTTCGGCTGGAACGGAAATTGGGCGCTATACGATCCGGTCGGGCTCGTTCCGCCGGTGTAGAACACGTCGCCCGCCGAGGTGTATTCCCTGACGCCACCGGACGGGTCGGCGGAGAAAATCAAATTTCCGTCCGCATCGGAAATGGTGACGCTGCTGTCGCCGGTGAGGTTGCCGACGTTGCTCAGGCGCTGCAACACGCTTCCCTGAATACCGGTTTGCACGATGCTCGCCGCGTGGTCGGGGTCGTCGAAAAGAAAATAATAGGTCAGGCTGCCGCCCGCGCCGCCGTGACCGAAATCCTGTGACGTGGACAGTGTCGCATAGGCGTAGATGGAGGGATCGCTTCCGCCGGAGATCGTGACGACGCCGTGCCCCGATATGCCGTTCGTGTCCGGCCCGTAGGTGTATTCTGCGCCGGCCGAGTTCGCCGTTCCCGAACAGCCAACCCCCTCTTCCGCTTCGGGTCCGAATCCCACGGAGCAGGTAAAGGTGGCAGCCGGCAAGACAGGCGCCGCTCGCGACATCGCCGGCGCCAGCGCAAGGCCGAGGCCCGCAAGGCAGGCCAAAGTTTTCAGTTGAACGCGCATCGCAGTTCGTCCCCATCGCTTCCGCCACACGAGGACGACTATGCAAGAAGGAGCGAATGGCGACAAGTAAGGCCGATGCAAAAAGGTAAACCCCGCCGCTTCGCGGCAGAGTTGCATTTGCAACATGGAACGGACGGCCGCCTCGTACGCCGGCAAGGATCAATGCCCTAAGTCACGCCCTCGAACTCAACCTGGCGCACCACCGCGGGCAACGGGCAGCTCACGTTGTCCCAATCGGCCTCGGCAAGCGGCGCGATCCAGCGTTGAAATTTTTTCTGGTCGACGCAAATGTCGCCGTTTTCGCTGATCGATCCGATGTCGTTGCAACTATCGCTCAAGGCGACCGTGCATTTTGCCAGGCGACCGGTCGACCTGATGACCAGCGAGTTTCCTTTCGCGGCATAGCAAACATAGTCGTCGTCTTCCTCTTCGGCGGGCCGCGAAATCCCAACCTGGCTCCACAAGTAGGTTTCGATTTCCTTTTGGTCTTGCTTGGACACCACGGTGATGCCGTCGTCGTTCGGGCCGCCGAGCCGGGCAATATGATGGAAGAAGTAGCGGAAGCGGGGATCGTCGCCGAAAACGTCGCGGCAACGGCGGGCGAACTGACCGACGGCGACAAAATTCTCCATCGCGTAATGCAGCCGCAGCAGCGCGGTGAATTGGGCGGTCGAGGCCTTCATCGCCATCAAGTTCGACCAGATGCGATCGAAGGTCCCCTCGCCCGAGGCAAGCTTGCGAGACGCATTATGCTCTTCGGCATCGCCGTCGAGCGAGATCTGGAAAAAATCGATTTTGTGATCCAGGCACCGGGCCAAGCGGGCCTGATCGAGGAAATAGCCGTTGGTCGTCATGCCGGAGCGGAAGGTGAATCCCTTGGCTTTGCCGACCTCGATGGCGTGCTTGCAGATTTCGGTGATGACGTCGAGGGCAAGGAGCGGCTCGCCGCCGAACCAGCCCAATTCGAGCTCATCCAGTTCTTCGCCGCGCCGGTCGATCAGGCTTTTGATGCCGTTGACGACCGGCCGCGCCATCTTCTTGTTTTCGAAGGTTTCGTAGCAGTAGGTACAGCGAAAATTGCACGCTTCGGTCGGCAAGATGATGAGGTTGAGATAGTTCGAGCGAAAATGCCGGAGCTGTTCCGATTGCGGGATCATTTCAATCGTCCGACATCAGTTGGTTGCGTCTTGCACATCGGCACATGTATTGCAGTGCACACGGGCTCATGCAGCTTGACCCACGGGTAATCTTCAATATTCTGAATAGACGGTCAACTCGTGGGGCGCACGCGATGGCGAAGGACCCGAAAAGCGGCGGCGATCACGCTGTCAGCAGGCGGGGATTATTTGGAAAAGCGGCGCTGGTGGTCGGAGCGGCCACTTCGGTCGTCGCGACAAGAACCGCGCTCGCACGGTCTTCGGATATCGTCATCGACTCGGCAGGACGCGTTCTTGTCGACGGGGCGGCGCTGCCGAAACCGGAAGGCAGCTACGAAGAGGCGCTGGTCCGCAACCGTGACAACACGTCGTGCACCAATTCGGGGGGCTGCGGCGGTGGCACCAACACCGGCTGCACAAATACCAAGGGCTGCCTGAAGGTGAAACCGGCCGCAGGCGCAAACTCGACCGGGACCAACACGAATTCGACCGTCAAATCGAATTCGAATTCCTCGGGCGGCGGCCACTCGAAGAAATAGATTGGGAACGTCGCGCGGCAACATGTCCGACAAACCCAAAGATAACAGCGATCCCAATGTCAGCCGGCGCGGCCTGGCCGGGATTATCATCGGAGCGGCGACGTCGGTGGCGTCGACACGCGCGGCCGTTGCACGTCCATCAAATATCGTTCTGGATTCGTCGGGACGCGTCATCGTCGATGGTGCGGCCCTTTCCGCACCGACGCCGGACGAGCGCCTGCGGGAAGCGAAGGCTCGTCTGCGCAGCAACAATGCGTGCAACAATACGGGCGGCTGCACCGGAAGCGACAACGTCGGATGCTCAAATACGGCCGCCTGCGTCAAGCCCAACCGCGCAATGGATACGAAATCCGGCGGTTCCACGACGAACTCGCCCAATACGAATAAGAATTCATCGGGCGGCAGCAAGTCGCGCAAATAGCGCCACTGACAGATCGGGACGGCTGAAATCGTAGACTCCCGCGCACTGGCGCGCCGAGACGCGAGCTCGCAATTCGCAACCCGGAGCAGCCGGCGATCAATTCGCGCGCGGAGCTTTCGCGCTGCCGGCGACCGCTCCGGGGGTGTCGCCAAACCGGGCGCGGAACAGCCGATGAAAATGCGCGAGGTCGGAGAACCCCGCTTCGAAAGCAATCTCGGAAATCCGCCGGCGGCGGTCCGTCGACGACAGCAACATGAAAGCGCGAGCGAGGCGCAACTCGGTTACATGTTCGGTGAACGACTTTCCGGTTTCCTGCAGAAGCCATTGCAAATATCGTTGCGATATTCCGAGCGTTTGCGCGACGCTCCCGCCGGTCAAATCGGGCTCCTGGAAACGGCGGGCGATCTGCTCGAGCACCGCCGCGCGGCGCGCCGCCGCGACCGATTCCAGATCGCTCTCGCCCACCGAGGGCCGGGTCGCGGCAAGAACGGCCAAATCGACGATGTGACGGGCGACGGTCTCGAGCGTGTCCGTTGCCGTGGGCTGCCCCGCTTTCGCGAGCGCCGCGATATAGGAGGTCAAAAGCCTCAAGCTCTCCGAACGGCGGTCGACGGCCTTCAAGAGCGCATCGCCGGGATTGGCGCCCCGCGCGCGCCAGTCCGTGCGCGACATGCTGATCTCGAGGACGTTGAACTCCCGCCGCGTCGCGGCCGTGCCCGGCTCGTCCGCCAGCATGATCGTGGCTTCGTGTCGTCCAAGGCACACGTCGCGCCCGCCCTGACGGAGATTGAGGTCGCTCTCGAACGAGACCGCCAGATTTATGTTGTCGTTGCCGTCGTTCACCATCCGCCTGTCGCGGAAAACAAGGCCGGGCGACAGCCTCGTGCGCACGACCCGCGGCGACGCGCAGACCGGCTGAACGGCCGACCAAAACCGGGAACCCTTATCGGGCTTGAAAGCCAGATCGGTCCCGTAACGGGCGTAACTTTCCCGCCACTCGCGAAATGGGTCGCGGGGCATTCCCAATGTCGCCCAAAAACCAGCGTCACCGCGCCCTTCGATTCGTTCGAAGGACCGGAAACGGATCGGCATCGCCCCGCGACAGTCTGGCATTCTGGGCGCGATCTGAGAAGACAAATCGGCTCACGCCCGGCCGGCGGCCGGTTTTTTGCGGTCATACGCGGCTGAAAACCTCGCGGCGCGGCTCCATTCAAGGCGTGTCAATGGCCGGCATAAAGCCGGCCATGACGGCCCTGACGAGCCCTAGCCCACGTCCGTCGAGTGGATGCGTTGCTCGACGCCTGCGCCGCGGTGCTGGCGGCTGGAGAGCTTGTTGAGCGCGGCAAGATAGGCCTTGGCGGAGGCGACCAGCGTGTCGGGATCGGCGCCCTTGGCCGTCACCGCCCTGCCCTGCGCCGACAGCCGCACCGAAACCTCGGCCTGTGCGTCGGTGCCTTCGGTCACCGCGTGCACCTGGTAAAGCTCGAGCTTGGCCTCGTGCGGCACCAGCGCGTGGATGGCGTTGAAGATCGCGTCCACCGGGCCGTTGCCGGTCGATTGCGTGGTGACGTGCTTGCCGTCGATGTCGAGCGAGAGCGTCGCCGATTGCGGTCCCATGGTGCCGGCGATCACGGTGAGCGAGATGATCTTGATGCGGTCGTGCGCGGTCGCGATCTCCTCGTCGACCAGCGCCTCGATGTCCTCGTCGTAGATCTGCTTCTTCTTGTCGGCGAGCGCCTTGAAGCGGGTGAAAGCGTCTTCGAGCTGGTTGTCGCCGAGCCGGTAGCCGAGCTCTTCCAGCTTGTGCACGAACGCGTGGCGGCCGGAATGCTTGCCCATGACCAGCGAGGTCTGTTTCACGCCGACCGATTCCGGCGTCATGATCTCGTAGGTCTGCGTATGCTTGAGCATGCCGTCCTGATGGATGCCGCTCTCATGCGCGAAGGCGTTCCGCCCGACGATCGCCTTGTTGTACTGCACCGGGAACGAGGTCACCGCCGAGACGAGCTTGGAGGCGCGGGTGAGCATGGTGGCGTCGATGCCGGTCCAGTACGGCATGATGTCGGAGCGCGTGCGCATGGCCATGACGACCTCTTCGAGCGAGGCGTTGCCGGCGCGTTCGCCGATGCCGTTGATGCAGCATTCGATCTGGCGCGCGCCGCCCTGCACGCCAGCGAGCGAATTGGCGACCGCCATGCCGAGATCGTCGTGGCAATGCACCGAGAAGCGCGCCATGTCGGAATTGGGCACGGCCTCGCGCACGCGCTCGAACAGCGCCCGGTATTCCTCCGGCACCGTATAGCCGACGGTGTCCGGGATATTGATGGTGGTGGCGCCGGCCTTGATCGCGGCCTCGACGCAGCGGCAGAGGAAATCGAACTCGGTGCGCGTGCCGTCCTCGCTCGACCATTCGACGTCATCGGTGTGGCCGCGTGCGCGCGTGACCTGCGCGATGACCATCTCGTAAACCTCGTGCGGCTCCTTCTGGAGTTTGTATTTCATGTGCACGGGCGAGGTGGAGAGGAAGGTGTGGATGCGCTTCCTCTTGGCCGGCTTGATCGCCTCGGCGCAGCGGTCGATGTCCTTGAACGCGGCGCGCGAAAGCCCGCAGATCACGGAGTTCTTCGCGCGCTTGGCGATCTCGTTGACGGCGGCGAAATCGCCGTCCGAGGCGATGGGAAATCCGGCCTCGATGATGTCGACGCCCATGGCATCGAGCAGCTCGGCGACCTCGAGCTTTTCCTCATGCGTCATGGTCGCGCCGGGGCATTGCTCGCCGTCGCGCAAGGTGGTGTCGAAGATGACTACGCGGTCCTTTTCGGACTGGGTGGGGGTCGTCATGGCGTTGATCCTTCCGGTCGGTGCGCCGCTCGCGGCGCTCAATGGGCTCTTATCGGGGTTCTACTCGTCGCCGTTCCCCCGAGTGCCCAGGCGCGCAGCGCCCAGCCGGCCCTCAGGGGCGGATAAGCAGAAGGAGCGTGCCCAGAATGAGGGAGGCAGCGGGCCCGGCTTTCGCCGCCCGTTCGATCGCGCAGATGGTCTGCCGCGTCGTCATCGCTTGCCTCAGAACCCTCAATCGTCCGCGGACAACCTCGCGGATCGAGGTAAAGTCCGGGTTAACCGCAGGGGGTTTCTAGCGGAAACCATGCGCCGGTAGCAAGTGCCGGATAGGACAGCGGTGCTGTCCTAGCGGGCATCGTCATGGCGTCTTGCGCAGCGCGCGGTCGGCGAGGAAGGCGCGCACGAAGGGCCGCGTCTTCGGACCAAAATCCGAAGCGCCGCGCGCGATCAGAATATCGGCAAGCTCCGGCTGCCTCTGGCGGGAAAGAAACGACAGGATTTTCGCGCGCAATTCGTCCGCGCTTTGCCTGGCACGGAACGTCTTGATCTGCGCGATCAGCGTGCCGTCGACAACCATCGTCCAGCCGGGATCGGGGACAAGCTCAGCGGCGTCGAGCCCGGTCTCCTCCTTGAGCTCGCGCCGCACGCTGAACTCGAAATCGACTTTTCCATCGACGACGTCACTGGCATCGGGCGTGCCGCATGGAAAGTAGATTTGCCCGGCATTGAGCGTCGCTCCGCTCATGACACCGACGAGGTAGGCGCCGTCGGCGGCAAGGATCGCCGCCGCGGCAAAGCAATCGTAGACGCCCACAGGCGGGCGGCCCCAACCGATCCACGCCGCAAAACTCGCGTAGTCGGTTTGCAGAAATTCGCCGCGAAAGACGCCGTTCGTCACCGTCTGCTCGTGCAGCATCAGCACGCGCCCGTTCCAGAGCGCGGGCTTCTCGCGCTGGAGCGCGGTAAAATGCGCGTCGATGTCCGCCCGCCGCTCCGTCGCGAAGGCCCAGGGCTTCGACGTCAGGAACAACTCCAGCCGCTCGACCGGGACGACGCGGATCGCGTTTGCCGACGCTCCGCTCACGCCTCGATCTCGCCCCGGCTGACGATAATCGCGTCGCCCGCAATCGTGGCAGCGGTAAGCTTGCCGCCGCGCATCGACAGGCCGAGCTCGATCAGGCTCGGGCGGCCCATCTCGTAGCCCTGCTCGATGCGCAACGTATGCTCGCCCTCGGCGTAGTTGCCGCTCGCGGCCAGCAATCCGGCGAACGCGGCCGCCGCAGAGCCGGTCGCCGGGTCTTCGGCGATGCCGAAGCGCGGCGCGAACATGCGCGCGTGGAAATTACTCGCCGCGTCCGCGGTCTCGGCGCAAAAGACGTAAGCCCCGGCGCGGCCGAAGGCCTTGTCCCAGTGTGCGAGATCGGGCTGACAACGCCGGATCACGTCCATTCCGCGCACGGCGACGAAAACGAACGGCACCCCCGCCGACCATGCAGCAACCGAGAACGCGCCAAAGCCGATATCGGCCTGCGCAAGGCCGAGCGCGCCGGCAGCCTCGGCGCGGCTGCCAGCGCCACCGTCCAGCGCCGGAAGCTGCGGCACGGCAAATTGCGCGCGGCCGCGATCGCTGCCTTTGATGCCGACGCGGCAGCGCACCGGCCCGATCTCCTCGCCGAGCACGAAATCGCGCTCGCCGCCGCCGTCCAGGCAGCCGAGCAGCACCGCGGTGCCGACCGTGGGATGACCGGCGAAAGGCAGTTCGCGCGCCGGCGTGAAAATGCGCAAAGCCGCGCGGTGCGCGGCGTCGCGCGGCGGGAAGACGAACACCGTCTCCGGCAATCCGAATTCGCGGGCGATTGTCTGCATCGCGTTTGCTTCGAGACCGGCAGGCTCGAGCACGACCGCCAGCGGATTGCCGACAAACCGCGTCTGCGTGAAGACATCGAGGGTGGCGAAGCGGCGCTTCATATCGAAATCCGTGTTCCCGCAAAAACGACGATGGCCGGGGCGGGCCCGGCCATCGCAAGCTGTCAGGCCGGATCGGCGGCTATTTCATTCCGGTCTTCTTCGTCGCCGCGTCGATGAACTGGTTGGTGTAGGTCTTCGACAGGTCGATATGGGCCTTGGCCACGTCCGGCGAGGACTGGCTGAACACGGCGAGCACCGCGGCGGCGCCCTTGGGGTCCATGCGGCCGGTTTCCGAATACATCGGCAGCGTGTTCTTGAGCGCGGCGATGTATTGCGCCTTGTCCTTGCCGACGAGCTCGGGCGGCATCTTGTCGGCGATCTCTTCCGCCGAGTGCGAGTGGATCCACTTGAGCGTGGCCAGGATCGCGTTGGTCATGCCCTGCACTTCCTTCTCGTGACCGGCAATCCATTCGGCCTTGGTGTAGAGCGCGCCACCCGGATATTCGCCGCCGAACACGGCGAGCGTGTCCTTCTGCGTGCGCGTGTCGCTGAGGATGGCGAGGTCGCTGTACTTGCTCTTGAGGATCGTCACCGCCGGATCGAGCATGACGGCGGCGTCGATCTGGCCCTGCTCCATCGCGGCGACCGCGGTGGCGCCGAGGCCGACGCCGATCACGGCCGTACCGTTCGGGTCCATGCCGTTCTTGCTGAGCAGGTATTTGAGGAAGAAGTCGGTGGACGAGCCCGGCGCGCTGACGCCGACCTTCTTGTCCTTGAGGTCCTTGATCGACTTGATCTCGCCGGTGTGCTTGGGCGAGACCACGAGCACGAGACCGGGGAAGCGGTCATAGACCACGAAGGATTGCAGGTGCTGGCCCCTGGCGGCGAGATTGACGCAGTGGTCGAAATAGCCGGACACCACGTCGGCCGAGCCGCCGATCACCGCCTTGAGCGATTCCGAGCCGCCCTTGAAATCGACCACGTCGACGTTGACGCCGGCCTTTTCGTACTCGCCGAGCTGCTTGGCGAGCATCGTCGGCAGGTAGCACAGGCATGAGCCGCCGCCGACCGCGAGCGTGATTTTCGACTGCGCGAGCGCGATACCGGACGACAAAACGAGGACGGCGAGCGCCCCGGCAAAACGCCGGACAAGCGATACGGACGACAGCGCGGACATGGATTTCCTCCCGTGTTTCTTCAGCTTTTGTCGAAGCAAAATCGGCGGGACAATAGGCCAGCGCGCGGGCGCTGACTAGTGGAGCGCGGAGGCGGCAGTTCCGCCGCGCGCCGCGGTCATGGCTCAGGCCGCCGCCGGCCGCGCCGCAATCATGCGATTGCGCCCGAGATGCTTGGCTTCGTACAGCAGCTTGTCGGCCGCCGCGACCAGCAGCTTCGCCGTCGTCTCGCCCTGCCAGACGGTGGCGGCGACCCCGCCGCTGATGCTGACGTGCGGGCCGGCCGGCGAATATTCATGCCGGAGCTTTAATTGCGCGACCGCCTGGCGCGCGGCTTCGGCGACGCGCGTCGCGCCCCTGACCTCGGTTTCCGGCAGGATGATCGCGAACTCTTCGCCGCCATAACGGGCGACCACGTCGGCGGTGCGCTTGCTGCACGACTGAAGGGCGAGCGCGACCTGCTTGAGGCAATCGTCGCCCGCCTGATGACCGTAGTGATCGTTGTAGGCCTTGAAGGCATCGACGTCGCACAACACGAGCGCCACCGAGCGATTGTGCCGGCGCGCAATCGCGATCTGCGATTCGAGATACTTGTCGAAATAGGCGCGGTTGGCGACGCCGGTGAGGCCGTCGTGCTGCGAGAGCTTCTCAAGCTGCTTGTTGGCGGCGCTCAGCTCCGCCATCGACTGCGCGAGCTGGCGCTTGCGCTCCTCTTCCTGCTTGTCCAGCCGCTCGTTGAGCGCCCTGATCTGCGCCATCGCGGCTTTGCGCACGAGGTCCGTGCGGTGCAGCGCCAGCGCCGCCCAGGCAACCGCGATCGCGCAGGCGGCGATGCCGGCGGCCACCGTCGAGGCAAAGGCGAAGCGGTATCCGAACATCCCGGCGTCGACGGCTTTGACGTGCGCCCAGCCGAGCGCAAACAGCACAAGGGGAACGACGCCGAGCAGGCGGCGATAGACGGCGCCGCCGGCCGTATCGCTGGCGGCGATTCCGGTGAAGCCGCGCGTTCGATCCGTAGCCAGCACCGACAGTGAGAACATGAAGAACAAGACGGCGACCTGCGGCGCAAGCGGCGCGAAACGATTAGACGCGGTCGGCAAAGGCACGCCATAGGCGATGCCGACAAGGGCCGCCGCCGAAATCGCCAGAGGCGCCAGCACGACCCACTGGCTGCAAACCGCAAGGCGGTCCTCGCGCGCCTTCAGCGTCAGCAGAGCAAGACCGCTACATAAGAAACAGAGCGCCATCGCCGGCGACATCCGCGCCGGCGCAAGATGGACAGTCCCGCCGGACAGAATGAGCCGGTCGATGCCGAGATAAAGCCCGAACACGCCTTCGGCGAGCGCGGCGGCGGCCAGCATGGCGACAAAGACGCCCAGAACGCGCGCCAGTTGCAGCGTTTGCGCGCGTGGGCTGCCCGCCTGCAACAGCCACAGCGCGACACCTGCGGCGGCAAAGCTGCAACCGGTATTGACCTTCATCGCCGCCAGCCCCGGTAGCAGGCTCTTGAGCGCGCCGATGTCGAGGAACCAGCCGGCCATGACGGCCGCGCCCAACGCGCCGACCGACAGCGCGCCGGCGCGGGCAAGCTTATCCGCAATCGAAAAGCCGGCGCCGGCGCCTCCGCCCGCCAGCGACGCCAGGGGATTGAGCCGCCGCGCGCGCGCCTGGCGAAACCATCGGATCATCGGTCGGCCGCCGAAAACCCTTGTCAGGCGTACTGCACTTGCGGCGGCAGCTTGGCCTTGACCAGCCAGAAGTCGTTGATGCTTTTCACCAGCTCTTCAAACGCATCGAGCTGCACCGGCTTGCGCAGATAACAGTTCGCCTGCATCCGGTAGCCCTTGGCGATGTCGGTCTCCGCGTCGGAAATGGTGAGGATGACCGTCGGGATGGTCTTGAGGCCCGGATCTTCCTTGATTTTCTCAAGCACTTCCAGGCCGCTCATTTTCGGCAAATTGAGGTCCATCAGAATCAAATTCGGACGCGGGCACTTGTTGTAGCTGCCCTTCTGCCGGAGAAAGGAGATCGCTTCGACGCCGTCCGTCGCCACGTTCAGGCGCACGCGTTTGTTGGCGGCGCGGAACGCTTCGTGCATGAGGCGGATGTCTCCCGGACTGTCCTCGACCAGAAGAACCTCGATGGTGGACGCCTTGGTTTCGACCGCTGTCATGATGTCCTCGCGCTTTTTGCTTCGCTACCGCAAGCCGGCAGGGTGAAGCGGAACGTCGCCCCCTGCCCGGGTTGCGATTCGACGGTGATGTCGCCTCCATGCCGATCGACGATTTTCTTGCAGATGGCCAGGCCGATGCCGGTGCCGGCGAATTCCTCGCGCCCGTGCAACCGCTGAAACATGCCGAAGATTTTCGCGAAGTATTGCGGGTCGATGCCGATGCCGTTGTCGCGCACCGAAAACATCCATTGGCCGCCGGCGCGCAACGCCGACACATGAATTTTCGGCGTGCCTCCGTTCTGGTACTTGATGCCGTTGCCGACAAGATTCTGGAAGAGCTGCGTCAGTTGCACGACGTCCGCCTGGACGGCCGGCAAGGGATCGCGGGTAATCTGCGCGCCGCTTGCTTCGATCGCGCCATGCAGATTGGCGATCGCGCGCTCGAGCGCCGCTTCGCTCGACACCTCGGTGAGCGCGCCGCCAGCGGTGCCGACGCGCGAATAAGCCAGCAAATCCTGAATCAGCCGCTGCATGCGGTTGGCGCCGTCGACGGCATAAGCGATGAATTCGTCGGCATCGGCGTCGAGCTTCCCGCGGTAACGCCGCGCCAGAAGCTGCGTGTAGCTCGCCACCATGCGCAGCGGCTCCTGCAGATCGTGCGAGGCGATGTTAGCGAACTGGGCGAGCTCCTCGTTCGAGCGTTTCAGCTCGGTGATTTTCGCCAGCACCTCTTCCATGTTGCGGCCGATGAAATAGTATTTCTGCTCCGGCTCCGACCAGACGCCGTTCCATTGCAGCTGCACTGGACGCCCGCTGCGGTGCAGGTAACGGCTGTCGAAATTGCGCAGCGCGCGGCCACGGCGCACGGCGCGCATCTCGGCGCGCGTGCGCTCGAGATCCTCCGGATAGACAAATTCGGCGGCGCTGCGGCCGATCATTTCCTCCGGCGCGTAACCCAGGATCGCCCGCGAGACAGGGCTCACCTGCTGGAAGGTGCCCCGGCGGTCGACGGCCAGGATCAAATCGAGCGAGGCCTCGAAAATTTTCAGCCGTTCCTCGCTTTCGCTTTCGCGCACGACCGAGCGATCCGGCGATCCACGGGCGATGGCCGGTCCCGTCGCGGCGGGCGCGCGTTTTGGAGAGAGGGCCGCTTTCATGTCGCGTCTTTGCCGCCTCGTTGTGAACGGGCCGAATCGAACATGCGCCATAGTGGCGAACGATCGTTAACGTGCGGCGTCACATCTTCCGACAAATTTTCGTAACGGCCGGATTGCGAGCGGCGAAAGGTATTGACGTGTGGAATTGCGTAAGAAGAAATACGGATGTGTCAGATTTTGCTAACCACGCGCATCCGCCGGCGGCCGCCACGCCAGCAGGCGCCGCTCGACCAGCGTGACAATCATGTCGATGACGACGACGAAAGCCGCGAGCACGAACATGCCGGCGAACACGCCGCCGACGTCGAACACGCCTTCGGCCTGTTGAATGAGATAGCCGAGGCCCGCTGCCGAGCCGAGATATTCGCCGACCACCGCGCCGACGACGGCAAAGCCGACCGAGGTGTGCAGCGACGAAAACATCCACGACAGCGCCGACGGCCAATAGACGTGGCGCATCAGTTGCCGCTCGCTCATTCCAAGCATGCGCGCGTTGGCGAGCACCGTCTGGCTCACTTCCTTGACGCCCTGATAGACGTTGAAGAAGACGATGAAGAAGACAAGCGTGACGCCGAGCGCCACCTTCGACCAGATGCCGAGGCCGAGCCAGAGCGTGAAGATCGGTGCCAGCACCACGCGCGGCAGCGCGTTCGCCATCTTCACGTAAGGGTCGAACACCGCGGCGGTCAGCGGCTGGCGCGCGAACCAGAAGCCGACCAGCACGCCGCCGGCCGAGCCGATGATGAAGGCGAGAATGGATTCTTCCAGCGTCACCCAGAGATGCTTCCAGATGACGCCCGAAGCGAACCAGGCGACGATCTGGCTCCCCACATCGACCGGATTGGAGAAGAAGAACGGCGGCAGCACGATGTGGCCGAAGACCGGATAGGTCGTGAGCACGTACCAAAGAATGACCGAAACGATGGCGACCAGGACTTGCAGGCCGAGAAGAGTGAGGCGTGTCATTGTTCCGCCCCCTCCGCCTGCGCGTAGCCCTTGACCACCTCGGCCTTGAGCATGCGCCAGATGTCGCGGTGCAGGTCGTGGAATGCAGGGTCGAGCTTGACCTCGGCGATGTCGCGCGGACGCGACAGCGGCACGCGCCAGTCGCCGATGATGCGCGCGGCGGGACCGGCCGACATGATGACGACGCGGTCGGACAGCGCGATCGCTTCCTCGAGATCGTGGGTGACGAACAGCACCGCCTTGCGGTCGGCGCTCCACAGATCGAGCAGCAGGTTGCCCATGATCTGCCGGGTCTGCGCGTCGAGCGGGCCGAACGGCTCGTCCATCAGCAGGATTTTCGGATCGCGGATCAGCACCTGCGCGAGACCGACGCGCTTGCGCTGGCCGCCGGAGAGCATGTGCGGATAGCGGTCGCCGAACGAGCCGAGACCGACGCGCGAGAGCCATTGCTGCGCCCGCGCGCGCGCTTCGGCGGTGGGAATGCCCACAATCTCCAGGCCGATGGCGACGTTTTCCAGCGCCGTCTTCCACGGAAACAGCGCGTCCGCCTGGAACAGGTAGCCGGCCTGGCGGTTGAGGGCTGCAAGCGGCGCACCGAAAATATCGACCGTGCCCGCGGCCGGCGGGATGAGGCCGGCGGCGATGTTGAGCAGCGTCGACTTGCCGCAGCCGGTCGGTCCAACGATGGCGACGAATTCGCCGTCGGCGACGGCAAGGCTCGCGCCGGTGACCGCGCGGAAACTGCCGCCGGCGGCGAGACGGAACGTCACGTCGACGCTCGACAACGCGACGGCGTTCGCTGCGGCTGTCTGTTGCATGCGGACGGAAACCTAGTGCGAAATCGCCGGCGCTGGAAGCGCCAGCGCCAACCCGACGGCAGGTCCGCTAGTTCGGGTAAGGAGTGTCGGTGAGTTCCTTGTAACGCTGCTCGGTCATGTCGCGCATGCACCAGGCCGCATTAACCTGGCTGATGCTGCCCTGCCCCTGGTGATAATACGTGCAGTTCGCGTCCCGGTACTTGATCCAGGCGCGTTCGGCGAGCCGCAGGTAGTCCGCCTGGCCGGGATCGGAGTCCTTGAGCGCCTGCTTGTAGGCTTCGTCCAGCTTCTTGTCCCAGTAGGCGCGCTGCGCCTCCATGCACTTGACGATCTGAAGCGTGCCGCCGTCGCAGTCCTCGCCCTTGCCCTGCGCGAGCGCGGCGTCGTCCGCGCTCTTGTCTTTGTCCTTATCTTTAGCTTGGGCAAAAGCAGGTACGGCGAGCGCGGCGAAAGCCAAAAGCGCCAGCCACGAGAGCTTGCGCATGGGCGCCGGCCTCAGTTCTTGCTCTTGTCCACCAGCGCGCGCTGCTTGATCCAGGGCATCATCTCGCGCAGCTTGGCGCCGACCTGCTCGATGCCGTGCTCGGCGAGCTTGGCGCGCGTCGCCTTGAACGAAGTCTGGTTGACCTTGTTCTCCAGCATCCAGTCGCGGGTGAAGCGGCCGGACTGGATGTCGCCGAG
>Ga0134125_10002900_pt1 | contig 20128 bp, 21 predicted proteins | sample KB31751_FD_96464 | JGI IMG/M metagenome (GOLD analysis project Ga0134125, IMG submission 96464) | Terrestrial soil microbial communities with excess Nitrogen fertilizer from Kellogg Biological Station, Michigan, USA - KB3-175-1 | ecosystem: Environmental > Terrestrial > Soil > Unclassified ... | reverse complement strand
TGGGCGTTGCTGCAGGAGATCGAGCGCGGCGGCGGCGCCGCTGCCGCGGTCGAGCAAGGTCTCGTGCAGACGAAAGTCGCCGCAACGCGCACCGCGCGGCTCACGGCCATCGCCAGGCGCCGCAACGCGCTGACCGGCGTCAGCGACTATCCGAATTTGAGCGAAGCGCCGGTCAAGGTGCTCGACGTGCCGCGCGCCGTGCCCGCGCCGCAGGCCACGCAATTCGAACCACTGCCGTCGATCCGTCTCACCGAACCGTTCGAGCGCCTGCGCGACCGCTCCGACGCAATTGTGAAAAAGACCGGCGCGCGGCCGAAGGTGTTCCTCGCCAATCTCGGCAGAGTGTCGGACTTCACCGCGCGCGCGACCTTCGCCAAGAATTTCTACGAGGCCGGCGGCATCGAGGCGATCGGCAATGACGGGTTTGCAAACCGCGACGCCATGATCGCAGCCTACAAATCCTCCGGCGCGGCGCTGGCTTGCCTGTGCTCGTCCGACAAGGTCTACGCGGCGGAGGCCACCGGGGCCGCCAAGGCCCTCACCGCCGCCGGCGCGGTCGTGCATCTCGCCGGCCGCCCCGGCGAGCACGAGGCCGCCTGGAACCAGGCTGGCGTGAAAGCCTATATCTACGTGGGCTGCGACGTGCTTGCGACGCTGCAGGCCGCCCATGATATCGTGAGCAAGCCATGAGCCGAGTCCCGAACTTCGCCACCGTCGATTTCGCCGATGCGCGCGTCAAGAGTGCCGCCAGCGCCGAAAACTGGCTGACGCCCGAAGGCATCGCGGTGAAGCCGGTCTACGGCGAAAGCGACGTCGCCGGCCTCGACTTCCTCCACACTTTTCCCGGCAAGGCGCCCTACCTGCGCGGCCCCTACCCGGCGATGTACGCGGCGCAGCCCTGGACCATCCGGCAATATGCCGGCTTCTCGACCGCGGAAGATTCCAACGCTTTCTACCGGCGCAACCTCGCCGCCGGACAGAAGGGCCTCTCCATCGCCTTCGATCTCGCCACGCACCGCGGATACGACAGCGATCACCCGCGCGTCGCCGGCGACGTCGGCATGGCCGGCGTCGCGATCGACTCCATCTACGACATGCGCACCTTGTTTTCCGGCATCCCGCTCGACCAGATGAGCGTGTCGATGACCATGAACGGCGCGGTGCTGCCGGTGCTCGCGCTCTACATCGTCGCGGCGGAAGAACAGGGCGTGCCGCACGCGAAATTGTCGGGCACCATCCAGAACGACATCCTCAAAGAGTTCATGGTGCGGAACACCTACATCTATCCGCCCGCGCCGTCGCTGCGCATCATCTCCGACATTTTCGCCTACACCTCGGCCGAGATGCCGAAGTTTAATTCGATTTCGGTCAGCGGCTACCACATGCAGGAGGCCGGCGCGACGCAGGACCTCGAGCTAGCCTATACGCTCGCCGACGGCGTCGAATATGTCCGCGCCGGCATCAAGGCGGGGCTGACCGTCGACCAGTTTGCGCCGCGCGTCTCGTTCTTCTGGGCGATCGGCATGAACTATTTCATGGAGATCGCCAAATTGCGCGCCGCGCGCATGCTGTGGGCGAAGCTCATCAAGCCGTTCAAGCCGGACGACGCGCGCTCGCTGTCGCTGCGCACGCATTCGCAGACCTCGGGCTGGTCGCTCGCGGCGCAGGACGTGTTCAACAACGTCGCCCGCACCATGATCGAGGCGATGGCGGCCACCCAGGGCCACACGCAGTCGCTGCACACCAATTCGCTCGACGAGGCGCTGGCGCTGCCGACCGACTTCTCCGCGCGCATCGCACGCAACACGCAAATCCTGCTGCAGCAGGAAAGCGGCACGACGCGCATCGTCGATCCGTGGGGCGGCTCGTACTATGTCGAGCGCCTCACCTACGAATTGGCGAAGAAGGCCTGGGGCCATATCGAGGAGGTCGAGGGCCTCGGCGGCATGGCCAAGGCGATCGAAGCCGGCATCCCGAAGCTGCGCATCGAGGAGGCCGCCGCCAAGACGCAGGCGCGCATCGACTCAGGCCACCAGTCGGTGATCGGCGTCAACAAGTATCAGCCGACGGAGCACGAGCACATCGATGTGCTCAAGGTCGACAATTCCGCCGTGCGGCAGATGCAGCTCGACAAGCTGACGCGGCTGCGCGCCGAGCGCGATCCGTCGGCGCTCAAGCAGGCGCTCGACGCGCTGACACGCGCCGCCGACGGCGGCAACGGCAATCTACTCGAGCTCGCCATCGACGCGGCGCGCGCCAAGGCGACCGTCGGCGAGATTTCGATGGCGCTGGAGAAGGTGTTCGGGCGCCATCGCGCGGAGATCAAGGCGATCACCGGCGTCTACAAGCGGGAGGTCGGCATGACCGGCGCGGTCGAGCGCGTGAAGCAACTGGTCGAGGGCTTCGAGGCCGCCGAAGGCCGGCGTCCGCGCCTGCTGGTCGCCAAAATTGGCCAGGACGGCCACGACCGCGGCCAGAAAGTGATCGCGTCGGCCTTCGCCGATCTCGGCTTCGACGTCGACATCGGGCCTCTGTTCGCGACGCCGGCGGAAGCCGCGCGCCAGGCGGTGGAGAACGACGTGCACGTGCTCGGCGTCTCCTCGCTCGCCGCCGCGCATCTCACGCTGGTGCCGGAGCTGAAGAAGGAGCTCGCTGCGCAGGGCCGCGACGACATCATGATCGTGGTCGGCGGCGTCGTGCCGCCGCAGGACTACGACACGCTCCTGAAATCCGGCGCCGAGGCGATCTTCCCGCCCGGCACCGTGATCGCCGAGGCGGCGGAGAAGCTGTTGAAATCGCTGAATAAACGGCTTGGCCATTCGGCCGCAGCAGAGCAATTCTAGCTAGACTAGTCTAGCTAGAATTGCTATGGTGGCGGGATGAAACACGTCGGCATGTTCGAGGCCAAGACCCGGCTGTCCGCCCTCGTCGAAGAGGTCGAGAAAGGCGGTCAGGTCGTCATCACCCGGCACGGCAAGCCGGTCGTCGAATTGGTGCGCGCGGTCCCGAAGTTGACGGCGGAGCAGATCGCGGCCCGGCGCCAGGCTTTCCGGGCCATCCGCAAGCGCGCGAACGAATTGCGGGTTAATCTCACGCCGGAAGAGATCAAGGAATCGATCAACGAGGGACGCCGTTGATCGTCATCGACGCATCGGCAGCGGTCGCGCTGCTGCTCGACGAGGACGCGAAGTTTCCGAACATTGGGTCGCTGTCCGAACTGGCCGAGGATTCCCTTGCCGCTCCCAGCCATTGGCCGGCCGAACTCGGGAATGCGCTGGTCAGTAACGTGCGGCGACGGCGTTTGGCCCGCGACGAGATCGCACGCTTGATGGATCAGATCGAAAGGATGGGTGTCGAAATTCTGCCGCCGCCAAGTCCGGCGGAGACAGCGCTCATCGCCGAACAAGCGCTCGATCTCGGCCTGACATTTTACGATGCGGCTTACATTCGCCTGGCGCTGACCAGTGGAGCGTCCTTACTAACTCTCGACCACCAGATGCGCGACGTCGCCGAACAACTCGAAATTCCGATGCTGCCATCGTGACGCGCTCTCCCTCATCCGTTTCGCCGTCCAATCTCGCCGCCGGCATCCGCGCCGGCGACCGCGCCACGCTCGCGCGCGCGATCACCTTGATCGAGAGCAAGCGCGCCGATCACCGCAATGAGGCGCACCGGCTGGTGCAGGAGCTGCTGCCGCTGACCGGCAAGGCGGTGCGGCTCGGCATGACCGGCGCGCCCGGCGCCGGCAAGTCGACCACCATCGATGCGCTCGGCACTTTTCTCACGGGCAAGGGCCACAAGGTCGCGGTGCTCGCGGTCGACCCGTCCTCGTCGCGCACCGGCGGCTCGATCCTCGGCGACAAGACGCGCATGGCGCGGCTTGCCGTCGACGCCAACGCCTTCATCCGTCCCTCGCCCGCCTCCGGCACGCTCGGCGGCGTCGCCGCCAAGACACGCGAGACGATGCTGTTGTGCGAAGCGGCCGGCTACGACGTCATCGTCGTCGAGACCGTCGGCGTCGGCCAGTCGGAGACGGCCGTATCCGACATGACCGACTTCTTCCTGCTGCTGATGGTGGCGGGGACCGGCGACGAATTGCAGGGCCTGAAGAAGGGCGTGGTCGAGCTCGCCGACATGATCGCCGTCAACAAGGCCGACGGCGACAACATCGAGCGCGCGCGGCTCGCCGCCGCCGACTTTCGCGGCGCGCTCAACATCCTGACGCCGGCGTCCGCCACCTGGCCGCCACCGGTCGTCACCTGCTCGGCGCTGACCGGTATCGGTATTCCGGAGTTGTGGGCGCAGGTGACGAAGCACAAGGAGAAGATGACCGCGACCGGCGAACTTGCGGCGCGGCGGCGCGCGCAGCAGGTCAAATGGATGTGGACCATGCTCGAGGAGCGGCTGACGCAGAAGCTGCGCGGCGATCCCGCCGTGCGCGCGAAGCTCAAGAGCGCCGAGGCCGCCGTTGCGGCCGGCACGCTCGCGCCGACGCTCGCGGTCGAAGAGATCGCGGCGCTCTTGGGGATATGACGACCATCCTCGTCACCGGGTTCGGGCCGTTTCCCGGCGCGCCGGTCAATCCGACCACGGCGCTCGCCCGGCGTCTCGCGCGGCTGCGCCGGCCGGCGTTGCGCGACGTGCGGCTTATCGGCCATGTCTTCGCCACCAGCTACGCCGCGGTCGACCGCGAATTGCCGCAGATCATCGCGCGCCACAGACCCGACGCGCTTTTGATGTTCGGCGTCGCGACGCGCGAGACCCGCATCCGCATCGAGACGCGCGCGCGCAACGCGCTCGCGCTGCTGCCCGACGAAACCGGCGCGTCGCTTGCGCGCCACGCCATCGCGCCCGGCGGACCCGCCTCGCGGCGCATGCCCGCGCCGGTCGTGCGGCTGCTCGCCGCCGCGCGCACGGCCCGCGTCCCGGCATACCTGTCGCGCGATGCCGGGCGCTATCTGTGCAATTACATCTGCTGGCGCGGCGCCGAGGCCGTTGCGCCGAACGGCCCGCGTCTTGCGGGCTTCGTCCACGTCCCGCCGCTCGCCCGCACGCCCCGGCGAAAAGACCCGCGCCGCCACCTCACCGCCGCCGATCTCGCCCGCGCCGGCGAGGCCATTTTGCTGGCCTTTGCCGCGGCAGCACGGCGTTAACCTCGCGGCGGCACAATGCCGCCGATGCCGACCTTCGACCGCCGCACCATGCTCCTCGGTTCCGCCGCCGCCGCGCTCGCGCCCGTCGCCGCGCACGCGCTCGACGCCGCGCATTACGGCGTCCGCCCCGGCCCTGACGAGCAGACCGCGAAGCTGCAGCGCGCCATCGACGAGGCAGCGAAGGCACGCACGCCATTGATGCTTCCAGCCGGCGTCTACCGCAGCGGCGCCCTGCGCCTGCCTGCCGGAGCGCAGCTCATCGGCGTGCGCGGCGCGACGCGGCTCGTGCTTACGCGCGGCCCTTCCCTGTTCGCAAGCGAGGGCGGCGACAGCATCACCCTCTCCGGCCTGACGCTCGACGGCGCCCGCGTCGCGCTGCCGAAGAACCGCGGCCTCGTGCATCTGACGCAGGCGAAAGCGTTGCGCATCGTCGACTGCGCGATCGGCGACGCCAACGGCAACGGCATCGCGCTCGATAACTGCGACGGCGTCGTCGAAGGCAACACGATCACTACCGTCGCCGACACGGCCTTGTTCTCGACCGACGCCCGCGGCCTCATCCTGCGCGGCAACACCATCCGTGGCACCGGCAACGGCGGCATCCGCGTCTGGCAGAGCCTGAAGCGCCACGACGGCAGCATCGTCACCGGCAACACCATCGAGGACGTCGCGTCGCAAGGCGGCGGCACCGGCGAAAACGGCAACGGCGTCAACGTCTTCCGCGCGGCGAACGTGATCGTCAGCAACAACGTCATCCGCCGTTGCGCCTTCTCCGCCGTGCGCGGCAACGCCGCGTCCGCCATGCAGGTGATCGGCAACCAGGCGAGCGCCATCGCCGAGGTCGCGCTCTACGCCGAATTCGATTTCGAGGGCGCCGTCATCTCCGGCAATACGGTCGACGGCGCGGCGCTCGGCGTCGTCACCACCAACTTCAACGACAGCGGCCGCCTCGCCGTCATCCAGGGCAACCTCATCCGCCGCCTGAGCGCGAAGCGGCCGCAGGGCGGCCCGGACGCCGCCGGTGTCGGCATCGCGGTCGAGGCCGACGCCGCCGTCACCGGCAACGTCGTCGAGGATGCGCCGTCGATGGGCATCAGCATCGGCGCCGGCAAATACCAGCGCGACGTGAGCGTGACCGGCAATGTCGTGCGCCGCGCCGGCCGCGGCATCGGCGTCTCGGTGGCGGCGGGCGCCGGCCATGTGGCGATCACCGGCAACCTCGTCGCCGAGAGCCGCCACGGCGCCATCGTCGGCATGAAATGGGACAAGGTGGCAAGCGACGACCTCGTCCGCGACGCCGCCCGCTATCCGCAGCTCGCCATCAGCGGCAATCAGGTGCGCTAGGGCCGCTCACGCCGAATTGTCCTGAACGGCGGCCGCGCGCATGGCACATTGGCCGCGCCGCCACGGGACTTTACGCAATGCGCGACACGCTGCCGCTGCTCGAGGCCATCCCCTTTCCCGCGCTCCGGCGCGGCCGCCTCGACACCCTCCAGGTCAATGTCGGCTACCGCTGCAACCAATCTTGCGTGCACTGCCACGTCAACGCCGGGCCGAACCGCACCGAGGAAATGACCGGCGACGTCGCCGACCTCGTGCTCGACGTGCTCGCGCGCCGCACCATCGCCACGCTCGACATCACCGGCGGCGCCCCCGAGCTCAACCTGCATTTCCGGCGGCTGGTGCGCGGCGCCCGCGCCCGCGGCGTCAAGGTCATGGACCGCTGCAATCTCACCATCCTCACCGAGCCCGGCCAGGAAGATCTCGCGGACTTCCTCGCCGCAGAGCACGTCGAGATCGTCGCCTCGATGCCGTGCTATCTCGCCGACAATGTCGAGCGCCAGCGCGGCAAGGGCGTGTTCGACCGCTCGATCGCCGGCCTCGAGCGGCTCAATGCGCTCGGCTACGGCCGCGGCGCGGGCCTCGTGCTCAATCTCGTCTACAATCCGCAAGGCCCGGCGCTGCCGCCGCCGCAGGCCGCGCTCGAGGCCGACTACCGGCGCATTCTCGGTGGAACGCACGGCATCGTGTTCGACAAACTCTTCGTGCTCGCGAACATGCCGATCCAGCGCTTCGGCTCGATGCTGGTGAGCAAGGGCGAGTTCGACGGCTACCTGCAACTGCTGCAAGACGCGCATCTCGACGCCAATCTCGGCGGCGTCATGTGCCGCGGCCTCGTCTCGGTCGACTGGCGCGGCTTCGTCTACGACTGCGACTTCAACCAGATGCTCGACCTGCCGCTGGCGCGCGGCGCCAAGGCGCGCGTGCACCTGTCCGACCTGCTCGACGACGGCCTCGACGGCAACCCGGTCCGCGTCGCCGGCCACTGCTTCGGCTGCACCGCAGGACAGGGTTCGAGCTGCGGCGGCGCGCTGAAGGAAGCGGCCGAGTGACCCTCTCGATCGTCATGCCGGTGCTGAACGAGGCCGCAGGCATCGCCGCCGCGCTCGAAGCGCTGGCGCCGCTGCGCGCGCGGGGCGCCGAGGTGATCGTGGCCGACGGCGGCTCGCGGGACGGCACGGCGGATCTGGCGCGTGCCCTCGCCGACCGCGTGCTGACGGCGCCGCGCGGCCGCGCCGCGCAGATGAACGCCGGCGCCGCCGTGGCGCATGGCGACGTTTTGCTGTTCCTGCACGCCGACACCCGCCTGCCTGATGGCGCGGATGCGCTGATCCGCGACGCCGTCGCCGGTGCGCGCGCCTGGGGCCGCTTCGACGTCGCGTTCGACGGCGGCGCGCTGCCGCTCGTTGCCGCTACGATGAACCTGCGCTCGCGGCTCACCGGCATCGCCACCGGCGACCAGGCGATGTTCATGACGCGCGACGCCTTCGCGCGCGCTGGCGGCTTCCCGCCGATCGCGCTGATGGAGGATGTTGCTTTGTCGGCCCGCCTCAAGCGCCTGTCGCGCCCCGTCTGCCTGCGCGAGCGCGTCGTCACCTCGCCGCGGCGCTGGCAGGCGCACGGCGCCGTCCGCACGGTGTTGACGATGTGGCGGCTCAGGCTCGCCTTCTTCCTCGGCGCCGATCCGAAACGGCTTGCCCGCGCCTACGGCCATGGCCGCAACTAGCGTCGCCATCCTCGCCCGCGCGCCGGTGCCGGGCTTCGCCAAGACGCGGCTCGTTCCGGCGATCGGCGCGCACGCCGCCGCCGTATTGCAGGAACGGCTGACCGCGCAAGCGGTGGCGGCCGCGCTGGCCGCCAAGGTCGGCCCGGTGACTTTATGGTGCACGCCCGACCTGACGCACCGCAGCTTCCGCGATCTCGGCGTCGCGCTGAAGCGGCAGCCCGAGGGCGATCTCGGCGCGCGGATGCTCGCCTGCTTCGAAGGCAAGCCCACGCTCGTCATCGGCGCCGACTGCCCTTGCCTCACGCCCGCGCATCTCCGCGACGCCGCGCAGGCGTTGGTGGCGCATGACGTCGTACTGATCCCGGCCGAGGACGGCGGCTATGTGCTGGTCGGCGCGAAGGCCGCGCATCCGGGCCTGTTCGAGGCCATGACCTGGAGCGTGCCGGCGGTGCTCGCCGAGACGCGCAAGCGCATCGCCGCGCTCGGCCTCTCCGCCGCCGAACTGCCGGCGCTGTGGGACGTCGACACCGAGGACGACCTCGCGCGCATGGAGCGCGAATTTCCGGAGCTCGCGCTCTAGCTCATCCTGATCGCGACCAGGCCGCATACGATCAGCAGCGCCGCCGCAATGCGCGCCGGCTTGAGCGGCTCCTTCAGCATCGCGACGGCAATCGCCGCGCCGAACAGCACGCTGGTCTCGCGCAAAGCCGCGACCACCGCGATCGGCGCCAAGGTCATCGCCCACAGCGCGATGCCGTAGGACATCACCTGCATCGCGCCGCCAAGAAGCGCGCGCCGCCACAGACGCGGCATTGGCGCCAGCACCGTCACGCCTTCGCGCGCCATCGCGTACAGCACGAGCGTGATGCCGTTGCCGACGAACAACGTCAGCGTGTAGCCGGGCGCGTTGCCGGAGGCGCGCACGCCGACACCGTCGACCACCGAATAGGCGCAGATCGTCACCGCCGTGAACAGCGCGAAGGCGACGGCGCGCCGGTCGAGATGGGTGAGCCCCCGCCCGCCGCGCGCCGAGAGCAGGAGCACACCGGCGGCGAGCGCGGCAATGCCGGCCCAGCCGGTGGCGGAGAGACGTTCGCCGACGAACACGGTCGCCGCCGTCGCGGTCATCAAGGGCGCCGCGCCGCGCGCCAGCGGATAGACCTGGCCGAGATCGCCGGCGCGATAGGCCTCGATCAGGCCGGCGAAATAGAAGACGTGGATCGCCATCGAGGCCGCGAGCCAGGGCCAGGCCGCGGCGCCCGGCAGGCCGGCGAAGGGCAGCAGCACCAGCGCGACGGCGACGGCGCCGAGCGCGATCAGCGCCGTCGCGCGCAGCGGGTCGAGCCCGGTCTTGATCAGCGCGTTCCAGCCGGCATGGCACAGCGCGGCAAACAGCACGGCAAGGAACACGAAGGTTTGCATCTTATCCCTCTCCCCGCCTGCGGAGAGAGGGTGGCGAGCCGCTCCGGCGGCGAGCTGGGTGAGGGGGAATGTCCCGGCGCTCGGAAGCGCGGCGACGCCCCCTCACCCGACCCGCCCGCGGGGAGAGGTGAAGACCTCTCACCCCTGCGCCGCCGGCGCCCACAGCTTCGGCCCCACGCGCAGATATTGCGGCGGCCGCGCCACCTCGGCGCCGAGCGCCTTGGCCGCGTGCCAGCCCCAGTGCGGATCGTCGAGCAGCGCACGGCCGAGCGCCACCATGTCGGCCTTGCCCTCGGCGACGGCGGCTTCGGCCTGATCGGGCGTGACGATGAGGCCGACCGCGCGTGTCGCGATCCCCGCCTCGCGCTTGACCCGCGCCGCCATCGGCAGGTTGTAGCCGGGCTCCGACGGGTTGCGGATGTCGAGCGCGACGCCGCCCGACGACACGCAGATGAAGTCGATGCCCTCCGCCTTCAGCGCCTTGGCGATGGCGACCGCGTCATCCGGCGTCAGCCCGCCGTCGCGCCAGTCGCTGCCGGTGATGCGCGCGCCGAGCGGCACCTCCTTCGGCACAATGGCGCGCACCGCGCGCGCGACCGACATGGGAAAGCGCATGCGGTTCTCGAAGCTGCCACCGTATTGGTCCGTCCGCTTGTTCGACAGCGGCGACATGAAGCCGTGCAGCAGGTAGCCGTGCGCCATGTGCAATTCGATGGCGTCGAAGCCGATGCGCAACGCGCGCTTCGCCGAGTTGACGAAGGCGTCGCGCACGCGGTTCATGTCGGCCTCGGTCGCCTCGCGCGGCGTATGCCAGTTATCGCCGAACGGGATCGCCGAGGCGGCGATCGTCTCCCACGGGTCCTCGCCGGCCTTGAGCGCGTTGCCGCCTTCCCACGGGCGCTGCGCCGAGCCCTTGCGGCCGGAATGCGCGAGCTGGATGCCGAACTTCGCCGTGCCGCGCCGCCGCGCCGACAGCACCGTGCGCGCCAGCGCCGTCTCGTTGTCGTCGGAATAGAGGCCGAGGCAGCCGTGAGTGATGCGGCCGTGCCGCTCGACATGCGTCGCCTCGACCACGACCAGCGCCGCGCCGGAATTGGCCAGCATGCCCTGGTGCATCAGGTGCCAGTCATTGGCGCAGCCGTCGTCACCGGAATACTGGCACATCGGCGAGACGACGATACGGCTTGCGAGCTCGAGGCCGGCAAGCCGGATCGGCGAAAACAGGGCACTGCTCATGAATGGACGATCCCGGAGAGAGCGCCGCCGAGGGGTCAGCGCTGCTGGATGGACTGGAGATAGGCGATGATGGCACCGACGTCGTCGGCGTCAAACCTGAATTCCGGCATGTCGGGATGGCCGGACAGGATGCCCTCGCCCAGTGCCTCCTCCAGCGAATCCACCGGGTAGCGCTGGCCCAGCGTGCGGAAGGCCGGGGCGGCCTTGTCGGGGCTGGCGCCGGTGCGGCCCACGGCGTGGCAGGAGGCGCAGCTCCTGGTGAGGAGTTGCTCGCCGCGCTTGAGGTCGCCGTCCTGGGCCAGCAGCGGCCCGGCGGACAGCACCAGCGCGAGCAGGGCCGCGGCCGGCCCCCTCACGCCGCCTGCCGCAGCCGCGACGCGCGCGGGCGCTCGGGACGATGCTGCGCGACCCGGCGCAAGGTCTTGACCACCTTGATCACGTCGAGCATGCGCACCGCGAACATCGCCTCGGTCGGGTAATAGTGCGTCCAGCGGCCGCTGCGGTAGAGATCCTCGTAGGAGGCGAGCCGGCGCTCGGCCAGTTCCAGCCATTGGCGCGTCACCTTGTCGAGGCGCGGGGCGTTCGGTCCTGCGGGCATTGTCGATCCGTCGCGAGCGCCGGCCGGCGATCGCAACGGGATCGGCGGCAACCGGCATGTTCACTCCAGACGCCACCACAGGATTTCAGACTGATTCTTCTGTGTAGATTGATTCGCGCGGCAAGCAAAGAGTACCGCGGGCGGCTCAGCGCTTGAGCGAGGCCTGCGCCGGCTTGTTGATCCGGTAGAGCTGGAAGTTGGTGCCGTCCTGCACCAGCGTCATGTGCTCGGGATCGGGGTTGTCCGCGTCGCTCTCGGTGAACAGCAGGTAGATGTAGTCGTAGTGCTCCGGCCACTCGTCCCAGTAGCGCGGGCCGTTCGGGCCGGGGCCGTCGGCCGACAGCAGCAGCCGCGGCGTCGACGGCGGCGTGCCGTCCTCGGTGTCGACGATGCCGCGATAGGCCGGCCGCACGTGCAGGATCTGCTTGCCCTTGACCGTGAACGCCGTCGTCACCAGCGCCGAGCGCTCGATGATCGCCTGGCAGGCCAGATGCACCAGCGCGAAATCGGCGACGTCGTCGCCGGCGTCGGCCTTGGCGTAGGCGACGAGCACGCGCGAGCCGGGCTTGATGCGCTTGATCGAGGCGCGGAACTCGCTGGTCGAGGTCGACAGCGAGGCCCAGGCGGTGTCGATCTCGATCACCCGCACCAGCAGCACGACGACGAGCAGCGCCAGGAAGCCGCGGCGCACCAGCCGGTGACGCAGGTCGACGTCGAGGCAGGCGATCAGCATGAACACGAAGGCGATCGGCAAGCGCTGGTCGCCCATGTAGGTCGCGAACAGCACGCGCGGCATCGCCAGATAAACCGCGATGCTGATGACGAGCAGCACCCAGAACAGCGGATGGATGCGCAAGAGCCGGTGCCGCACCGTCCACACCGCGCCGGCGGTCAATAGCGCGATCAGCGCCAGCGCGACGATGTCGGAGTAGCACTGGATCACGTAGATGAGGCCGTCGATCTTGCCGAGGCGCTCCCAGTAGTACTCGCCGGCCAGCCCGAGCGTCGGGCTCTCGAGCAGGAGCGGGATCGCCGGCAGGAACGGGATGCCGGTGGCGCAGAAGTCGACGAGCCGCAGCGGCCACGATTCGCGCCGCTTCAGCCACAGCCGGTGCGCCTCGATCGCCAAAAGGCCGACGCCGTAGACGCCGAGCGAGGACAGGTGACAGAAGAACAGCGCCAGCGCGCACACGGCCGAGACCGCAAGGCGCAGCGTCCAGTGGCGCTCGCGCAGCGCCACCCAGGCGGCCAGCGCCCACAGCGCGATGCCGATGCCGAAGATGTAGTTGGTCAGGCCGACCAGGAAGACGTGGTTATAAAGAAGAGGCGTCGCGATCAGCGGGAACGCCGACCAGCGGCCGAACAGCGCGCGGTTGAGCGCCAGCGCGCCGGACAGCATCAGCGCGAACATCGTCAGCAGGAACAGCTGCCCGGCGAGATAGACGCTCATGAACCGCGCCAGCACCGGCACGATCAGGTCCATCATCAGGTTCGGGATCGGCTGCCAGTCGACCTCGTAGAAGCGCGAGAGGTTGGCGTCGTGGCCGAGCGCGGCGATGACGTGCATGCGCGCGAGGTGGTTGACGTAGTCGGACAGCGGCGGGACCGGGTTGGTCCAGATCGGGATCGAGACGACGAGCAGCAGCAGGCCGGTCAGGACCGCGATGTTGAAGCCGGAGAAGGCGAGCGGGCGCCGGCGCGCGAAGGCCCCCGGCAGGAAGAAAGTCTGACCAAGCTTGGCATCGTGGACGGTCATCGCGCACCGCGTCTCGTGAAGTCCCCGCCCCGGACGGCATGGGGCGCGGGATGCACCCTACCGATCGAACCTGACTCTGCGATGAACAAACCGGCCGCATCCGGCCACCGCGGCCGCTCCGCAGGCCGGAAATACGCGCTATTGCGCGGAATTCCGCAACCGCCGGGCGGCGGCATGCCGATTCATCATGAATGCCGCGCGGGCCCCCGGCGGCGCCTAGAGCTTGATTTTGAACCGGTGGGCGATCTCGCCGACGATGCCGCGGCGGAACAGCAGCACGCAGACCACGAAGATCACGCCCTGGATCACCAGCACCCACTGCCCCATCCAGGCGAGCTTGTACTGCATCGACAGGATGGCGAAGGCGCCGACGATCGGCCCGAACACGGTGCCGAGCCCGCCGACCAGCGTCATCAGCACCACCTCGCCCGACATCGGCCAGTAGACGTCGGTCAGGGAGGCGATCTGCACCACCAGCGCCTTGAGCGCGCCGGCAAGCCCGGCGAGCGTCGCCGAGAGGACGAAGGCCATCAGCTTGTAGCGGTCGGTCTTGTAGCCGAGCGAGATGGCGCGGGGCTCGTTCTCGCGGATCGCCTTCAGCACCTCGCCGAACGGCGAATGGATGATGCGGTGAATGAGCAGGAAGCCGGCGAGGAAGATCACCAGTACGAATACGTACATTCCGGTCTCGTTGCCGAGGTTGAACACCCCGAACAGGTGCCCGCGCGGAACCGACTGGATGCCGTCCTCGCCGCCGGTGAACTTGGCGCGCAGCGCGACGAAATACATCATCTGCGCCAGCGCCAAAGTGATCATCGCGAAATAGATGCCCTGGCGGCGGATCGCCAGCGCGCCGGCGATCAGCCCGCACAGCGCCGCCGTTGCAGTGCCGACGACGATCGCCAGCTCCGGCGGAAGACCCCAGTCCTTGGCCGCATGCGCGCTCAAGTAGCTCGCCCAGCCGAAATAGAGCGCGTGGCCGAACGACAGGAGGCCGACGTAACCGATCAGGAGGTTGAAGGCGAGCGCGAACAGCGCAAAGCACATGCACTCCATCAGGAACAATGGATAGGTGAAGAACGGCGCCGCGATCAGCACGGCGAGCAGCACCACGAAGGCGATGGTCTGGCTCTGCGTGCCGAACATCGAGGTCTTCTGCGTGAGCGGATCGGCCACGTGCTTCATCACGTCCTCCGCCCGAACAGCCCGGCCGGGCGGACCAGCAGCACGATCGCCATCACCACGAAGATCACCGTGTTCGAGGCTTCCGGATAGAACACTTTGGTCAGGCCCTCGACGATGCCGAGCCCGAAGCCGGAGAAGATGGCGCCGAGGATCGAGCCCATGCCGCCGATCACCACCACCGCGAACACGACGATGATGAGCTCCGAGCCCATGTTCGGCGAGACGTTGTAGATCGGCGCCGCCATCACGCCGGCAAACGCCGCCAGCGCGACGCCGAAGCCGTAGGTCAGCGTGATCATGCGCGGCACGTTGATGCCGAAGGCGCGCACGAGCGTCGGGTTTTCGGTCGCGGCGCGCAGGTAGGCGCCGAGCCGCGTGCGCTCGATGGCGAACCACGTGCCGAAGCAGACGACCAGCGACACGCCGATCACCCAGGCGCGGTAGTTCGGCAGGAACATGAAGCCGAGGTTATGGCCGCCGCGCAGCGAGTCCGGCAGCGTATAGGGCAGGCCCGCGGTGCCGAGATAGTTGCGGCCGACACCCTCAATGATGAGCGCGAGGCCGAAGGTGAGCAGCAGTCCGTAGAGGTGGTCGAGCTTGTACAGCCATTGCAGGAACAGCCGCTCGATGACGATGCCGATGGCGCCGACGACGATCGGCGCGATGATCAGGGCCGGCCAGTAGCCGATGCCGAGGTAATTGAGCAGCAGATAGGCAGCGACGGCGCCGAGCATGTACTGCGCGCCGTGCGCGAAATTGATGATGTTGAGCATGCCGAAGATCACGGCGAGGCCGAGGCTCAATAGCGCGTAGAACGAACCGTTGATCAGCCCGATGAGGAGCTGACCGAACAGGGCCATCGAGGGAACGCCGAAGATCGTGGTCATGGCAACGCGCTCTCCATTGTCGTCGCCGGGCCGTCCCGGCGACCCCGATCAGGAAGGCAATGTGCCTCCCTGAGCGGGATCACCGGGTCACGCCGCGCTCACGCGCGGCAGCCCGGTGATGACAGCGTTCGTCAGCTCTTCACGAACGGGCAGTGGCCGTCCTTGAGCGGGCGGAACGCCTCGTTCGCCGGGATCGTGGCGCGCAGCTTGTAGAGGTCGCCGGGATACTTCGACTCTTCCGGCTTCTTGACCTCGAACAGGTAGGCCGGGTGCAGGACGCGGCCGTCCTCGCGCACCGAACCCTTGCCGAACAGCGGGTCGTCGGTCGGCAGCTTCTTCATCTCCGCGACCACGGCCTTGCCGTCGGCGGCGCTGCCGAGCGCGGCAACCGCCTTCAGGTAGTGCAGCGTGCCGGCATAGACGCCGGCATGGTTCATGCTCGGCAGCTTGCCCGCGGCGTTACGCACCTTGTCCCAGCGCTTGGTCCAGGCGCGCGTGCTGTCGTTGAGATCCCAGTAGAAGGTCTCCGTGAACTGCAGGCCTTGCGCGCTCTTCAGGCCGAGCGCGGCGACGTCCGGCGCGAAGATCAGGAGGCCCGCGAACTTCTGGCCGCCGGCGACGATGCCGAACTCGGCGCCCTGCTTGATGGCGTTGATCGTGTCGCCGCCCGCATTGGCCAGCCCGATGATCTTCGCCTTCGAAGCCTGCGCCTGCAGGAGGAACGACGAGAAGTCGGACGTGTTGATCGGATGCCGCACGGCGCCGAGCACCTTGCCGCCGTTCGCCGTCACCACCGCCGCGGTGTCACGCTCGAGCGCGTGGCCGAAGGCGTAGTCCGACGTCAGGAAGAACCAGGTATCGCCGCCGTTCTTCACGATGGCCTTGCCGGTGCCGTTCGCCAGCATCCAGGTGTCGTAGGTCCAGTGCACCGTGTTCGGCGTGCACTTCGGGCCGGTCAGGTCGGACGAGGCCGGGCCGGAGCCGACGAACACCTTGTTCTTGGCGGCGGCGACCTGCGCGATGGCGAGCGCCACGCCCGAGTTCGGCACGTCGACGATCATGTCGACGTGATCGACGTCGAACCACTGGTTGGCGATGTTGGTGCCGAGGTCGGCCTTGTTCTGGTGGTCGGCGCTGACCACCGAAACCTTCACGTTCGGATGATCCTTCATGAAGTCCTGCGCCGCGAGCTGCGCCGCGGCGACCGAGCCCTGCCCGGTGTCGTCGGCATAGAGGCTCGCCATATCGGTGAGCACGCCGACCTTCACGTTGATCTCTTTCTGCTGCGCGTAGGCCGCGCCGCAGACGAGCGCCGCGGCAAGCGCCGCGAGCCCGATGGTTTTTCTCAACATTGATTCCTCCTTCTTTTATGTTCGTTCAGACACCGAGATAGTCGTGCAGTTTCTCGACATTCGCATCCAGCTCGGAATTGGCGAACTGGTCGATGATACGTCCGTGTTCCATGACGTAGTAGCGATCCGCCACGGTCGAGGCGAAGCGGAAATTCTGTTCGACGAGCAGGATGGTAAAGCCCTGCTCCTTCAGCAAGCGGATGGTCTTGCCGATCTGCTGGATGATGACCGGCGCGAGCCCCTCGGTCGGCTCGTCGAGCAACAGGAGCCGCGCGCCGGTGCGCAGGATGCGGCCGATCGCCAGCATCTGCTGCTCGCCGCCGGACAGCTTGGTGCCCTGGCTCGAGCCGAGGCGCTCCTTGAGATTGGGGAACAGCTCGAAGATGCGGTCGAGCGACAGCCCGCCGGGCCTCACCTGCGGCGGCAAGAGCAGGTTCTCCTCAACGCCGAGGCTGGCGAAGATGCCGCGCTCCTCCGGGCAGAAGGCGATGCCGGCGCGCGCGATGCGATCGGAGGCGAGCGAGATCAGCTCGCGATCCTCGAAACGCACGGAGCCCGTGCGCTCGCCGACGATGCCCATGATCGACTTCAGCGTCGTCGTCTTGCCGGCGCCGTTGCGCCCGAGCAGCGTCACCACCTCGCCTTCGCGCACGTCGAAGGTGACGCCGTGCAGGATGTGCGATTCTCCGTACCACGCCTCGAGGTTTTCGACCGCGAGCAATGGCGCCGCGCGCTCAAGCATGGCCCACTCCCATGTAGGCCTCGCGCACTTCGGGATTGTTCGACACGGTCTCGTAGTCGCCCTCGGCCAGCACGCGGCCGCGCGTCAGCACAGTGATGCGATGCGACAGGTCGGCGACGACCGAAAGATTGTGCTCGACCATCAGCACGGTGCGGTCGGCGGCGACGCGCTTGATGAGCTCGGCGATGCGCGCGATGTCCTCGTGGCCCATGCCGGCCATCGGCTCGTCGAGCAGCATCATCTCCGGATCGAGCGCGAGCGTGGTGGCGATCTCGAGCGCGCGCTTGCGGCCGTAGGGCAGTTCGACCGCCGTCCAGCCGGCGAATTCGGTCAACCCGACGTCGGCGATCAAGCCGTTGGCGCGCTCGTTGTACTCATCGAGCACCGAGGCCGAACGCCAGAAATCGAACGAGGTGCCGCGCTTGCGCTGCAACGCGATGCGCACGTTCTCGAGCACCGTCATGTGCGGAAACACGGCCGAGATCTGGAACGAGCGCACGAGCCCAAGGCGGGCGACGTCGGCGGGCTGCAGGCCGGTGATGTCCGAACCCTTGAACAGGATGCGGCCGCGCGTCGGTTGCAGGAACTTCGTGAGCAGGTTGAAACAGGTGGTCTTGCCGGCGCCGTTCGGGCCGATGAGCGCGTGAATGCTGCCGCGCTCGACCTCAAGCGCGACGCCGCTCACGGCGACGAAACCGGCAAATTCCTTCGTTAAATCCTCCGTTTGGAGGATGATGTCACGCCCAGCCATAAGCGCTTCCCCTGCGCCGGTATCATCCGCAACTTTTCGCAGCGCGCAAGGGAAACAAAGGCTTGATCTTGCCATTAAAATGGGCCTCGGCCCGCAACGCGATGATACGTCGCGGGGGGCGCCCCATGCTCAGCCGCCACACCCCGCGGAGGCGGGGTATCGGGCGCTTGCTTGCGGAAGGGTCGGTTGAGGGCCGGATCGTCCGCATTGGCGGACGATGACGGTCGCGCCGCCTCACCCCTTGAACTTCTTCGCCAGGTTGTCGGCGTTCTTGGCCAGCAGGCCGACGTCGGAGCCGACGGCGACGAACAGGTAGCCCCAGTCGATGTAGCGCTTGGCCTCTTCCTCGTTGCCGGTGAGGATGCCGGCCGGCTTGCCGACCTTCTTGAGCCGCGTCACCGCGTCCTTCATCGCCGCCTGAGCCTCCGGATGCGCCGGGTTGCCGAGATGGCCGAGCGAGGCGGCGAGATCGGACGGGCCGATGAACACGCCGTCGATGCCCTCGACATTGGCGATGGCTTCGAGCTGCGTCATCGCCTCGCGCGTCTCGACCTGCACCAGCACGCAGATGTCGGCGTTCGCCTTGCCGAGATAGCCGGGCGTACGGCCGTAGCGGCTCGCGCGCGCCGCGACCGAGACGCCGCGCACGCCGTGCGGCGGGTAGCGCGTCGCAGCCACCGCGCGCTTGGCCTCCTCGACGTTCTGCACGTAAGGCACGAGGATCGCCTGCGCGCCGATGTCGAGAACGCGCTTGATGAGGACCGTGTCGTTCCAGGCCGGACGAACGATTGGCGTCGCGGTGCCGCCGCGCACCGCCTGCAACTGGCCGACCAGGTCCGGGATCTCGTTCGGCGAATGCTCGGTGTCGAGCAGGATCCAGTCGAAGCCGGAATCCGAAATGATGTCGGCGGCGATGTTGCTGCACAGGCTCGACCACAGGCCGATCTGCAATTTGCCGGCGGCGATGGCGTGCTTGAAGGCGTTGCGCTGGAATTCAGTGGTCATTCGATCCTCACGTACGATGTCCGCTCACACGAACTGGATGGCCAGCCCGCCGAGCGGTCCGAAATCGGCGTGCAGCGTATCACCTTTCTGCGCGAACACGACCCGGGTGAACGAGCCGGCGAGCACGATATGCCCAGGCTCGAGCGCGTGGCCGTGCGGGCCGATCTTGTTGGCGAGCCAGGCGACGCCGAGCGCGGGGTGGCCAAGTACGCCGGCGGCGAGCCCCGTCTCCTCGATCTCGGAATTGCGGTACATGATGCCGCCGACCCAGCGCAGGTCGACATCCAGCGGCCCGACCGGACGCCCGCCCATCGCGATGCCGGCGGCGGCGCCGTTGTCGGCCACCGTGTCCACGATCTTGCGCTGGTCCTGGATGCGCGCGTCGACGATCTCGATCGCCGGGATGACGTACTCCGTCGCGCGCAGCACCTCGGCGAGGCCGACGCCGGGCCCCTGCAATCGCTTTCCCATGATGAAAGCAAGCTCGACCTCGACCCGCGGCTTGCAGTAGTCGGCGTGCTTCACCTTGGCGCCGTCGGCGATGATCTGGTCGTCGAGGATGTAGCCGTAGTCGGGCTCGTCGATCATCGAGGAGCGCTGCATCGCCTTCGAGGTCAGCCCGACCTTGTGGCCGATGAGCTTCGCGCCGGCCTTGATCTTGCGCTCGGCCACCTCGGTGGAGATGGCGTAGCTGTCGTCGATGGTGATGGCCGGGAAGGTAACGTGAAGCTGCGTCGCCTGCTTCTTCGTCCGGTGCGCCTCCATCAGGATGTCGGCGGCCTTCATGCGTTCGGCTTGGCTGAGCATAAGTGTGTCCTCGAAGGAAATGGCGGCCGCGGTTAAGAACCTCAATAATGCGGCGGTGGCGGCTCCGGCTCGCCGGACGGCACATGGGCCTCGACCTCGCGCAGCTGCGCCTCCAGCCGCGCGATCTGCCGTTTCAGGCCCTCGATCTCCTTCCACTGTCCGGTGAT
>Ga0134125_10002899_pt1 | contig 20130 bp, 17 predicted proteins | sample KB31751_FD_96464 | JGI IMG/M metagenome (GOLD analysis project Ga0134125, IMG submission 96464) | Terrestrial soil microbial communities with excess Nitrogen fertilizer from Kellogg Biological Station, Michigan, USA - KB3-175-1 | ecosystem: Environmental > Terrestrial > Soil > Unclassified ... | reverse complement strand
CAGCCAGTTCGCGGCCGCCTTGGGCTCGGCCCCCGCGCCGAGCATCGCTTCGAAATAATCGGCACTCTCCTTTTCGGCCACGAGCACGGAGGCGTCATAAGGCGAGAGTCCAAGCTTGATCAGCCGCGCCTTCTTCTCGTCCGGCAGCTCCGGCAGCGACTTCTCGATCTCCTTGACCCAGGCTTCGTCGAGCACCAGCGGCAGAAGATCGGGGTCGGGAAAATAGCGATAATCGTGCGCCTCTTCCTTGGAGCGCATGGACCTGGTCTCGCCGGCGCGGGAATCGAAGAGACGTGTCTCCTGCTTGACGGTGCCGCCCTCCTCGATGAGATCGACCTGGCGGCGGGCTTCAAATTCGACCGCCTGGGCGATGAACTTCATCGAGTTGACATTCTTGATCTCGCAGCGCGTACCGAGCGGACCGCCAGGTTTGCGCACCGACACGTTCACGTCGGCCCGCATGGAACCTTCGTCCAGATTGCCGTCGCAGGTGCCCAAATAACGCACGATGGCGCGCAATTTCCGCAAGAAAGCCGCGGCTTCCTCGCTCGAACGCATGTCCGGCTTGGTGACGATCTCCATCAGCGCGACGCCGGAGCGGTTGAGATCGACATAGGAGTGATCGGGATGCTGGTCGTGCAGGCTCTTGGCGGCATCCTGCTCCATGTGCAGCCGCTCGATACCGACGCGCACGGTTTCGCCGTCCTTGAGGTCGATCAGGACTTCGCCCTCGCCCACGATCGGGTTCTTGTACTGCGAGATCTGATAGCCGGCCGGGAGATCGGGATAGAAATAGTTCTTCCGGTCGAACACCGAGACGAGATTGATCTTCGCCTTGAGGCCGAGACCGGTTCTGACCGCCTGCTCGACGCACTTGCGATTGATCACCGGCAGCATGCCGGGCATGGCCGCATCGACAAACGACACCTGCGCATTGGGTTCGCCCCCGAAGGCAGTGGATGCGCCGGAGAACAATTTCGACTGGGACAGGATCTGCGCATGCACTTCCATGCCGACGACGATCTCCCAGTCACCGGTCGTGCCCTTGATCAGTTTGGCGGAACGCTCGCTCATGCCGCCCTCCACCACTGCGTGGGCTTCGCGTCGAAGCCCGAAGCGAGTTCGACCGCCCGTGCGGCGCGCAGGACGGTCGCTTCGTCGAACGCTTTGCCGATGAACTGAAGGCCGAGCGGCAACCCGCTCGCGGTCAAGCCCGCGGGAACCGAGATGCCGGGAAGGCCCGCAAGGTTCACCGTCACGGTGAAGACGTCGTTCAGGTACATCGAGACCGGATCGGCGGTCTTCTCGCCAACACCGAACGCAGGACCCGGCGTCGCCGGGGTCAGAAGGACATCGCACTTTTTGAAGGCTTCATTGAAATCGCGCGCGATGAGCGTGCGCAACTTCTGGGCGCGGGCGTAGTAGGCGTCATAGTAGCCGGACGAAAGCACGTAGGTTCCGATCAGGATGCGGCGCTGTACTTCCTTGCCGAAGCCCTCGGCGCGGCTCTTCTCATAGAGCTCGACTACATCGCCCACCGAGGCGGCCCGACGCCCGAAGCGCACCCCGTCATACCGGGCCAGGTTCGAGGATGCCTCGGCCGGAGCGACAATATAATAAGTGGGCAGCGCGTATTTGGTGTGTGGCAGCGAAACATCGACGATTTCGGCGCCCAGCGCCTTCAGCCAGTCCGCGCCCTTGCTCCAAAGCGCCTCGATCTCGGGCGGAGCGCCATCGATGCGGTATTCCTTGGGAATCCCCACCCTGAGACCTTTCACACCCGCCTCCAGTCCGGCTTCGTAGTCCGGCACGGGCATATCGACGCTCGTGGAATCCTTGGGATCGACGCTGGCCATATGCTTCAGCAGGATCGCGGCATCGCGCACCGTGCGGGTCATCGGCCCCGCCTGATCGAGCGACGAGGCAAACGCCACGATGCCCCAGCGCGAGCAGCGGCCGTAGGTCGGCTTCAGTCCGACGATGCCGGTGACCGCGGCCGGCTGGCGGATCGAGCCGCCTGTGTCGGTTCCGGTTGCGGCAAGACAGAGATTTCCCGAGACCGCCGCAGCCGAGCCGCCGGACGAACCGCCGGGAACCAGGTTGGCGTTCGAGTTGCGCGCCCGCCAGGGATTGAACACAGGTCCGAAATGACTGGTCTCGTTCGACGAGCCCATCGCGAATTCGTCCATATTGGTCTTGCCGAGCATCACGGCGCCGGCGTCCCACAAATTCTGCGACACCGTGGACTCGTATGGCGGAATGAAATTCGAGAGAATGTTGCTGCCGGCGGTCGTCTTCACGCCCTTGGTGCAGAAAAGATCCTTGATCGCAAGCGGCAGGCCTTCGAGTGGCCGCGCCTCGCCGTGTGCGATGCGCACATCGGATGCAACGGCCATCTCGAGTGCCCGCTCGGGCGTTTCGGTCACGAAGGCGTTCAATGGCCGCGCTGCTGCGACCGCCTTGATGAAGGCGGCCGTCAGTTCCTTGGACGACACCTTTTTCGCATGCACCGCATCCCGCGCATCGGCGAGCGTGAAGTCGGTCAGGATGGCGGGAAGCGACATTATTCGACGACCTTGGGCACGACGAAAAAGTGATCTTCGCCTTCAGGCGCGTTCGCCATCAGGGCGTTCGCATTTCCTCCCTCGGTGATCTTGTCGTCGCGCATCTTCAGGCGCTGTGCGACCACGCTCGTCAGCGGCGGAACTCCTTCGACATTCACTTCGTTCAACTGCTGGACCCACGCGAAGATGCCATTCAGCTCGTCGACCATCGGGCCCACGCGCGCCTCGTCGAGCGCAATTCTGCTGAGTTTTGCGATGCGTCGAACGGTGTCCTTGTCGACGGACATGGAGCGGCCTATAGGCTTTGAAATCGACGGACTTGCTAGCAACCAGAGGCCAAGCTGGCAAGCGCAGCAAGTCGGCCCGCGCGGAGGCGCCATGACACTCGATATTCTCGGCATCGATCATATCCAGATCGCCGTTCCACGCGCTCTCGAGGGCCAATGCCTGAAATTCTACCGCGAGATTTTTGCGTTTCCGGAGATCGTAAAGCCCGTCGAACTCAGGGCCCGCGGTGGCGCCTGGTTCCAGGTCGGAGCGCTGCAAATGCATATCGGCGTTGATCCCGACGCAAGCCCGAAAAGCAAAAGACACATTTGTTTTCTGACTGGCGATCTCGCGCGCGCAAGGGCGGTCGTCGTCGAACAGGGCGTCACGATCGAGGAGGAAAGCGTCGCGGAAGGACTGGCGCGCTTTTTCATCCGCGATCCGGCCGGCAACCGCATCGAGATCGGGCAGAGATAAGGCCTCGTGATTTTTTCCGACGTTTCCGACTTTCGCTCCGCCGTCGCGCCGAACGCGCGCTTGCTTGGCCTCGATCTCGGCGAGAAGAGGATCGGCCTAGCACTCTCGGACACGCTTCTCACCGTGGCGACGCCGATGGAGGCGCTGAAGCGAGGGAAGTTCTCCGCCGATGCGGCCAGGCTCGACGCCATCATCGCCGACAACAATGTCGCTGGCCTGGTGATCGGCCTGCCCTTGAACATGGATGGCAGCGAAGGCCCCTCGGCGCAGTCGGCGCGTGCTTTCGCGCGCAACTTCGCGGCGCGCTCGCCGTTGCCGATCCTGATGTGGGACGAGCGGCTCTCGACCGCGGCCGTCACGCGCACGCTGATCGACTCCGACGCCTCGCGAAAGCGCCGCGCCGAGGTTGTCGACAAGATGGCGGCAGGCTACATCCTCCAAGGTCTGCTCGACCGGCTTCGGCACAACACGTAATTCACCAATCTCCACAACTATTTTGCGCACGCCGCGATGATCCCTTGCCCGCGAGGGCGCCCTTGCCTATAAGCCAGACTTTGATGACAGCGGCCAACGCCGAAACAATCCTGAAATCCAGCCATCTTCTCGGCATCGAAGCGCTTTCGGTGGGCGAAATCACGTCGCTTCTGGACCTTGCCGACAGCTATGTCGCGCTCAACCGGAGCGCCAAGAAGAAGACGGAGCTGCTCAAAGGCCGCACGCTCATCAATCTATTCTTCGAGGCCTCGACGCGCACACAAAGCTCGTTCGAACTCGCAGGAAAACGCCTGGGCGCCGATGTCCTGAACATGGCGGTGAAGACATCCTCAGTCTCGAAGGGCGAGACGTTGATCGACACGGCGACGACTCTGAACGCGATGCGGCCCGACATTCTGGTCGTCCGCCATCCGGATTCCGGTGCGGCCGAGCTCCTGTCGCGCAAGCTCGATTGCTCGGTGATCAACGCCGGCGACGGCAGCCACGAACATCCCACCCAGGCGCTACTGGACGCCCTGACGATGCAACGGCGGGGACGAAAATTCGAAGGCCTGATCGTTGCGATCTGCGGCGACGTGCTGCACAGCCGCGTTGCCCGCTCCAACATCCAGCTCCTGCTCAAGATGGGTGCCCGCGTGCGCCTCGTCGCACCGCGCACGCTCTTGCCTGCCGACGCGGAGCGCTTCGGGGTCGAGATTTTCCACGACATGAAGAAAGGCCTGGAAGGCGTCGATGTCGTCATGATGCTGCGCCTGCAGCTCGAGCGTATGGCAGGCGCGTTCGTTCCTTCGACGCGCGAATATTTCCGCTTTTACGGTCTCGACGCCGAAAAATTGAAACGCGCGAAACCTGGCGCGCTCGTAATGCACCCCGGTCCAATGAATCGCGGCGTCGAGATCGACTCCGCCGTCGCCGACGACATCGAGGTCAGCGTCATCCAGGAGCAGGTCGAGATGGGCGTCGCCATCCGCATGGCGGTGCTGGATGCGTTATCCCGCGGACTTGCGCGCGAGGGGCGCAACGCCCCATGACCGGTTCGAACAGAACGGGCCGCATCGCGTTCCGCAACGCACGGCTGATCGATCCCGCGGCCAAGCTCGACGCCAAGGGCGGATTGCTGGTCGAAAATGGTCGCATCGCGGATGTCGGCCCCCGGCTTTTCAACGACGCCGAAGCGAACGATCCCGAAATCGTCGACTGCAAAGGCTTGGTCCTTGCCCCAGGCCTGATCGACATGCGTGTCTTTACGGGTGAGCCGGGCAGCGAGCATCGCGAGACCTTGGAATCGGCCAGCCTTGCCGCGGCGGCGGGCGGCGTCACCACGATCGTGGTGATGCCAAATACCGATCCGGTCATCGACGAGCCCTCGCTGGTCGATTTCATCCGGCGCCGCGCCGCGGCGACCGCCAAGGTGCGCGTCGTTCCCACCGCGGCCTTGACCAAAGGGCTCGCCGGCGAAGTGATGACCGAGATCGGCCTTCTCACCGAAGCCGGTGCTGTCGCCTTCACCGACGGCGATCGCACGATTTCCAACACGCGCGTCCTCCGGCGGGCGCTCGCCTATGCCTCGACCTTCGGCGCGCTGGTCGTCGGTCACGCCGAAGATCCCGATCTTTCGGAAGGCGCATCGGTCACCGAAGGTGAGTATGCCATGCGACTTGGCCTCCCCGCCGCACCCGCTGCCGCCGAGGCCATCATCGTCGAACGCGACATTCGGCTCGTCGAGATGACAGGCGCGCGCTACCACTTCGGACAGATCTCCACCCGCGCATCGCTTGACGCCATCGCGGCAGCGAAGAAGCGCGGGCTTCCGATCACCTGCAGCGTGGCCGCGCACAACCTGGCGCTCAACGAACTCGATGTCGGCTCTTATTTCACCTTCATGAAGGTGAAGCCGCCCCTGCGTTCCGAGGAAGATCGAGCCGCCATGTTGGAGGGCGTGGCCTCCGGCCTCATCGATGCGATCGTCTCGGGCCATGATCCGCAAGCGGCAGACACCAAGCGCCAACCCTTTGCGCAGGCCGCGTTCGGCGCTGTCGGTCTTGAAACACTTCTACCGGTCGTTCTCGGTCTGCACCATGACGGCCGCACCAGCCTCAGCCTGGCATTGCGCACGCTCACATCCGCCCCTGCCCGCATACTCGGACTGAACGCAGGCACGCTCGCCAAAGGCGCGCCAGCCGATCTCGTTCTGATCGATCCGGACGAACCGTTCAGTGTCCGCGAAGACGAGTTGCGATCGCGGGCTCGCAATACGCCGTTCGAAGGCCGCAAGTTTCATGGCCGTGCGCAGCAGACCTATGTCGGCGGCGAGTGTGTTTTCGATCGTAAGAAAGCACGTTGAGGTTCACGCTCGTCGCGAACTGCGCTAATGTCGATGCCGACGCGCCGCATCGCGTACGCAAGACGCTCTAAACCGTGAGTTTGAATCGCAGTACGCCATGCTCTTCTCTTCGATCGTCTCCGTGTCGCCGGACGCGCTTTCCGGCTTTGTCATCGGCTACCTGTTGGGCTCGATCCCGTTCGGCCTTCTCTTCGCCTACGCATTCGGCGAGGGCGATGTGCGAAAGATCGGCTCCGGCAGCATCGGCGCGACCAATGTGCTTCGAACGGGTAGCTATACGGCCGCGGCGCTGACCTTGTTGTTCGACGCCCTCAAGGGCGCGGCGGCCGTCGCCTTCACGCGGCAATTCCTCGGACCCGATGCGGCTCTCTTTGCCGGATTGGCCGCGTTTCTCGGACACCTCTATCCCGTCTGGTTGAAATTCAAGGGCGGCAAAGGTGTCGCCGTCTCGCTGGGCATCCTGAGCTCACTTTATTGGCCGGTCGCATTGTTGGCCTTGGCAACGTGGGGCGCCGTTGTGGCGTATTTTCGCATCTCGTCGCTGTCGGCGCTGGTCGCGGCCGTGCTGACGCCGTTGTATTTCCTGGCGTTCGGAAAGAGTCACGAGGCCTTCCTGGCCGTCATCCTCGCGCTGCTAGTCTTCTTCGCGCACCGTCAGAACATTCGTCGCCTGTTGCGCGGCGAAGAGCCGCGTATTGGCGCAAAAAGCACGCCCGCGTGAGTGCGACGCTTTCGGAGGCGCAGCGCCGTGCATGGCTGCGTCTGTCGCGCACGCAGAATGTCGGCGCGGTGACGTTTGCCCAATTGATCGCCCGTTTCGGATCGGCCGACGCCGCACTGGAAGCCCTACCAAGCCTCGTCAGGCGCGGCGGCGGCGAGCGTGTCCGCATCCCGTCGAACGACGAAATCGATCGCGAGATCGCGGCGTTGCACAAGCTCGGCGGACGCATGCTCGCGTCCTGCGAGCCGGAGTTTCCGCGCGGTCTCGCCGCGGCAGATCCACCGCCACCGATCATCTCGGTTCTTGGCCACGTCACGATCCTGCAACGCGAAATCGTCGCCATCGTGGGCGCACGCAACGCCTCGGCGCTTGGCCGCAAATTGGCGGGCGCGCTCGCAAGAGATTTGTCAGGCGAAGGTCTGGTCGTCGCATCGGGATTGGCGCGCGGCATCGATACGGCCGCGCATGAGGGCGCTTTGGCTGGCGGCACCTGTGCGGTCGTGGCCGGCGGCGTCGATAATATCTATCCGCCAGAGAATGCACCGCTCTACGAACGCATTCGCAGCGAAGGCTGCATCGTTTCGGAAATGCCGCTGGGCCAGTCGCCGCAGGCCCGCCATTTTCCACGGCGCAATCGCATCATCTCGGGACTGTCGCGCGGCGTTGTCGTCGTCGAGGCCGCCGAAGGATCTGGTTCGCTGATTACGGCCAATTACGCGCTCGAACAGGGTCGCGAAGTCTTCGCCGTGCCCGGCTCGCCGCTCGATCCGCGTGCCAAGGGCACGAACCGGCTTATTCGCGAAGGCGCCACGCTGGTGGAGACGGCGGAAGACGTTCTGGCTGGTCTGAGGCCGATCCTCGGTCGCGATTTCGCCGAACCCGCCGGCCCGCAACTGCACATGCCTTCGGATTTTCGCCTGAGCGATGCGGAATCAGACCGGATTCGCGCCTGCGTTGAACAGGCACTCGGACCTGCCCCGGTAGAGGTCGATGAATTGATACGCGGCTGCAATGCGTCAGCGTCCGCCCTGCTTTCCGTGCTGTTGGAGATGGAATTGGCGGGCAGGCTCGCGCGTCACTCCGGCAACCGCGTTTCCTGGGCATAGCCCGACTCGGACAGCGCTTTTGCCTCCTGTGCGGCCAGGCTCAGCAAGTGCGCCAATAGGGATTGACCCTGCTGCAAGGCGATTTTCCGTAACGAATCAAGGAGATCCTTCGAGTAGCGGGCGGTCTCGGCCGGGGCGAGCTTGGTCCCCTCAAGCGCTCGCAGACTGGCAGATGCCGGATCGAATGAAGTCATGGACCAAATCAGATAGGCGACATGCCCAACGTAATCTGCGGCTACCCACTATTCAACCTTAGGTTATATTACGTCGGTAAAATTACCACAATTTCAACTTACAGTTTTATTGCTGTCGTTCCCTCGCGGTTGACACGTCTCGTCTGCTGCTATCAGTGTCCCGCCCTCCTGAGAGCGAATCCCGGATTCGGCGGCTTTTTTTAAGGCTCTCAGGGTTAAGACGCCGCGCCCCTAACCTGTAGAGCGCCCAAAGTCCTCATGAAAGTTGTCGTCGTAGAATCGCCTGGCAAGGTCAAATCGATCAATAAGTATCTCGGCTCTGGCTACAAAGTCCTGGCCAGTTTCGGCCATATCCGCGACCTGCCCTCGAAGGATGGCTCGGTGAAGCCGGACGAGGACTTCGCCATGACTTGGCACGTCGACGAACGGGCCCAGAAGCGGGTGAAGGACATCGTCGAGGCGGTCAAGGGCGCCGACAAGCTCATCCTGGCCACCGACCCGGACCGCGAGGGCGAGGCGATTTCCTGGCATGTCCTAGAAGTGCTCCGCCAGAAAAAGGCGCTTGGCAAAACGAAGATCGAGCGCGTCGCGTTCAACGCCGTGACCAAGACGGCCATCCTCGATGCCATCGCGCATCCCCGCGAGATCAACGAAGAGCTGGTCGATGCCTATATGGCCAGGCGGGCGCTCGACTACCTCGTCGGCTTTACGTTGTCGCCGGTCTTGTGGCGCAAACTCCCCGGCGCCCGTTCGGCCGGCCGGGTCCAGTCGGTGGCGCTTCGGCTCGTCTGCGAGCGCGAGCAGGAAATCGAGGCCTTCAAGGCGCAGGAATATTGGTCGATCGATGCCGACATGGTCGCACCGAGCGGCGGCTTCAATGCCCGGCTCACGCATCTTGGCGGCGAGAAGCTCGACAAGCTTTCGCTCAAGACCGAGGCCGAGGCGAATGCCGCGGTCAGCGCGATCAAGGCCCAAACTTTCAAGATCGACACCGTCGAGAGCAAACCGCAGAAGCGTCATCCGGCGCCGCCCTTCATCACCTCGACGTTGCAGCAGGAAGCCTCGCGCAAGCTCGGTTTCGGCGCCAAGCGCACGATGCAGATCGCACAGCAGCTCTATGAGGGCGTCGACGTCGACGGCGAGACCGTCGGACTGATCACCTATATGCGCACCGACGGCGTCACCATGGACGGCGAGGCGATCAACGAGGCGCGCAAGGTCATCGGCTCGCGTTACGGCAAGAACTATGTCCCAGGCGCGCCGCGCGCCTATACGAGCAAGACAAAGAACGCCCAGGAGGCGCACGAAGCCGTCCGTCCGACGAGCTTCGAACGCACGCCGGAAATCGCCGCACGTTCGCTCGACGACGATCAGGCAAAACTCTACGAGCTGATCTGGAAACGCGCGGTCGCAAGCCAGATGGAGAGCGCCGAACTCGAACGCACCACCGTTGATGTCGCATCGGCCAACCGGCAAATCACCTTTCGCGCGACCGGAACAGTCACGCTGTTCGACGGCTTCCTGACGCTCTATCAGGAAGGCAAGGACGACGAGAACGACGAAAACGGCTCGCAACTTCCTCGCCTGGTCGCAGGCGAAACGACCGACGTCGAGAAAATCAATTCGGCGCAGCATTTCACCGAACCGCCGCCGCGCTATTCGGAGGCGAGCCTGGTTCGAAAACTGGAAGAACTCGGCATCGGGCGGCCTTCGACGTATGCCTCCATCCTCTCGGTGTTGCGCGACCGCGCCTATGTGAAGATGGATCGCGGCCGCTTCGTGCCGGACGATAAAGGACGGCTCGTCACGGCATTTCTGACGACCTTCTTCCATCGCTATGTCGAATACGGCTTCACCGCCGACCTCGAAGAGAAGCTCGATGAGGTGGCGGAAGGAACGCTCAAGTGGAAGCAGCTGTTGCGCGATTTCTGGCGAGACTTTTCCGCGGCCGTCGGCGAGACCAAGAATTTGAAGATCTCGCATGTCATCGACGAATTGAACGAAATCCTCGGCCCGCACATTTTTCCGCCGAACGCGGATGGCTCGAACCCGCGCGTCTGTCCCAATTGCGGCACCGGCGAGCTGAGTTTGAAGCTCGGCCGCTTCGGCTCGTTCGTGGGCTGCTCGAACTATCCGGAATGCCGCTTCACGCGGCAGCTCGGTCAGAGCAACGACGCCGCCGCCGCCAGTCAGCCGCGAGAACTGGGAGTCGATCCCGAGACGGGAGAGAAAATCTCGCTGCGCAGCGGCCGCTTCGGGCCTTATGTCCAGCTTGGCGAAGGCGGCACGCCCAAGCGCGCCGGGATTCCCAAGGGAACCGATGCCGCGAGCGTCGACCTCGCACTCGCACGCAAGCTTTTGTCATTGCCGCGCGATGTCGGCCTCCATCCCGAAACCGGCAAGATGATCACGGCGAATTTCGGCCGTTTTGGGCCCTATGTTGCGCATGACGGCAAATATGCTTCGCTCGATTCGCCGGAAGAAGTCTTCACGGTCGGCCTCAATCGTGCGGTCACGGTAATCGCCGAGAAGAAGGCTAATCCTCGCCGTCGCGGCTCGCATGCCCTGAAGGAACTCGGCAACGACGCGAACGGAACGGCGATCAAGTTGATGAAGGGTCGCTACGGCCCTTATGTCACGGACGGAACGAACAACGCGACGGTGCCTGATAGCGATGATCCGCTCGCCATCACGCTCGAGCAAGCAAGTACATTGCTTGCCGAGCGCGCGGCCAAGAATGGCGGAAAGAAAAAGCGTGCTCCGAAGGCTCGCAAGGAAGCTAAGGTCACGGCCGCCGAAGCGGTGGCGGCGAAGGCGAAACCGGTGAAGGCGGCGAAGAAGAAGCCCGAGCCGGTGGCAGGCGAGTAGACGTTGGCGCGAAGAAAGCAGGCGGGTCACGCACCGTCGATCGACAAAGCGCGCGTCCTCGAGCTTCTTGCTGAAACGCCTCACGCGACGAAGCGCGATCTCTCGCGCCAATTGGGCGTGAAGGGTTCCGATCGCATCGCACTCAAACGCATCCTCAAGGAGTTGGCCGACGACGGCGAAATCGCCGGCAATCGCAGGCGCGGATACGCGAGACAGGACGAACTGCCGGACGTCGCCGTATTGGAAATCACCGGCCAGGATACGGACGGCGAGTTGCTTGCACGGCCGCAGAAATGGGAATCGAACGAAGAGCCGCCGCCGATCACCGTCGTGCCGGGGACGACCGATGTCCGAGCCTTGGGCCGCGGCGAACGGGTGCTCGCACGCCTGAGCAAGACCGATGATGGCTACGAAGCACGCGTCATCAAGCACTTGGGGGCAAGCGCGCACAAAGTTCTTGGCGTTCTGCATGAGAGCGCGAACGGGTTGCGCATCGCGCCGATCGACCGCAAGAGCCGAACGGAGTTCAGCGTCGACCATCGCGACCGCGGCGGGGCCGCGCACAACGAACTCGTCCTGGCCGAGCCAATCGCTGGACGCGCCGCCGGATTTCCGCGTGCGCGTGTGGTCGAAAAGCTCGGCAGCATGAACACGCCGAAAACGATCAGCCTCATCGCCATTCACGCGCACGGCATTCCGACCGACTTTCCCACCGAGGTCCTCGCCGAGGCGAAAGGGGCCGAGCCGCCAGACCCGCGCAAGCGCACGGACTTGCGCGCCATACCGTTTGTGACCATCGATCCCGAAGATGCGCGCGACCATGACGACGCGGTATGGGCCGGGCCGGATGACGATCCGAAGAATCCCGGCGGCACCATCGCGCTCGTCGCCATCGCCGACGTCGCACATTACGTGACGCCGGGCTCGGCGTTGGACCGCGAAGCTTACAAGCGCGGCAACTCCGCCTACTTCCCGGACCGGGTCGTGCCGATGCTCCCGGAACATCTCTCCGCCGATCTCTGCTCGCTGAAAGAAGGCGTCGATCGCGCCTGCCTCGCAGTGCGCATGGTGTTCGACCGGAACGGTCGCAAACGACGCCACGAATTTCTGCGCGCGACGATGCGGTCGGCCGCGCGGCTCACCTATGCCCGCGCGCAAGCGGCATTCGACGGCAAGCCGGATAGCGCAATGTCCGACAGTGCGAGGAAGACTCTCGGCGACCTCTGGAAGTGCTACCAAATCCTCATGATCGAACGGAAACAGCGCGATCCGCTCGATCTCGACTTGCCGGAGCGACGCGTGATTCTCGGCAGCGACGGCAAGGTCAAGTCCATTGCTTTTCGCGAGCGGTTGGAATCCATGAAACTCATCGAAGAGTTCATGGTGCTGGCCAATGTCGCGGCGGCCGAAACGCTGGAACAAAAGAAGTCACCGCTCGTCTATCGCATCCATGAACATCCTTCGAAGGAAAAGCTGTTCGGCTTTTCCGACTATCTGCGCACCATCGGCATCAACTTCGCCAAGGGACAGGTGCTGAAGCCCAGCGTGTTCAACAGAATCCTCGCCCAAGCCAAAGGCGGGCCGCACGAGAACGTCATGAACGACGTCGTGCTGCGCACGCAGGCGCAGGCAGTCTATGCGCCGGCCAATGTCGGCCACTTCGGGTTGAACCTCCAGCGCTATGCCCACTTCACCTCGCCAATCCGTCGCTATGCAGACCTCATCGTGCACCGGGCGCTCATCCGCGCGCACGGCTTCGGTGCAGATGGCCTTTCAGACCGCGAGCAGGGACGGCTCGGCGAAATCGCCGAGCACATTTCGATGACGGAGCGGCGCGCCATGGCGGCGGAACGCGATTCGACCGACCGTTATGTCGCGGCCTTCATGGAGGACCGCATCGGCGCGACATTCGATGCCCGCATCACAGGCGTCACGCGCTTCGGACTCTTTGTACGCTTGCGCGAGACCGGTGCCGAGGGGTTGCTCCCCGCCCGCGCGCTCGGCTCCGAATATTTCCGCCACGACGAGCGCAAACACGCCATGGTCGGAGACAGGACAGGCACAACCTACAAGCTTGGCGACGTGGTGGCAGTACGACTTGTCGAAGCTGCGCCTCTGACGGGAGGCTTGCGGTTCGATCTTGCCGAAGCGTCAGCGCCCGTGCGGCGGGCTGGCAGGCGACCGACTCTCAAGGCGCACTCGCAATCGCACCAACGAAGACGCTAGAGTTCGCGAGATGGCCACCTTCGATTCAGACAATGAGCAGATTGTCGGCGGCGCGCTCCGCCCGAAAGATGCTGCGACGCTGGTGATCGTGAAGCGCGACGGCGGCGTGCCGCGCGTGTTGATGGGTCAACGGCACGGCAACATGGCGTTCATGGCCAACAAATATGTCTTTCCCGGCGGCCGAATCGATCCCGGCGACATGCGTCTTTCCGTGACAAGCCAATTGCGTCCACACGTCGCCGCGCGCGCAGGCCACGGCAGCACGCCCGCCAGGGCACGCGGACTTGCGCTCGCCGCCATTCGCGAGACGTTCGAGGAAACCGGAATCCTCATCGGCGAACGCGCGGACCATCTGCCGCGCACGCGTGCTCCGGCCTGGAAGAAATTCTTCGAGCATAAGGTCTTACCGCGGCTCGACACGTTGGAGATCATCGCCCGCGCCGTGACGCCGCCGAACCGGACGCGGCGCTTCGATGCGCGGTTTTTCATGGTGGACGCCAGCGCCATCGTGCATGAGCTCGAGGAACTGGACAACGAGGAGCTCCTTACCCCGGCCTGGCTCACATTGGACGAAGCGCGCGCACTCGATCTTCCCAGCATCACGCGAACGGTTCTGGACGAGGTCGAAGCCCGCGTCAGAGAAGGCGCGGATCCGTCCCGTCCCATCCCGTTCTATCGCTTTTCGCGCGGCAAAGCCGGCCTCATCCACATCTGATGGCCTAGAGGCCGCGCAAACTTGACAATGAATGCTCGGCGGCTAAATTCCCGGCCCTTCTCATAAAGCCTTCAGGAGTCCGCCCATGGCGAAACCGACCACGGCCAAAATCAAGCTCAATAGCGAAGGCGGCACCGGCTTCTATTACGTCACCAAGAAGAACACGCGCACCATGACTGAAAAGATGACCATCAAGAAATATGATCCGGTGCTGCGCAAACATGTCGTCTTCAAGGAAGGCAAGATTAAATAATCTGGCCTACCGCGCCGCGATCGCAGCCGTCTTTCGTGCGGCTTCGACCCGCTGCACAAACGGCACGATGAATGCACTCACCAGCGGGACAATCTGCGGGGGCATGTCGTGTCCCCAGCCCTCGATCTCGTGATACTCCGCGCCGGAAATGCACTGAGCCGTGTGTCGACCGCACTCGGGACGAAGCAGCGTATCCGCCGATCCGTGCAGCACCAGCGCCGGCACCTTGAGCGATTTGAGACGTTCCGTGCGCGGCGGTCCGGCCAAAATCGCGGCGTACTGCCTGCTGGTTCCCTCCGGATAGTAGCTCCGGTCGTAGGCCGCGCCGGCCAATGCGGCCGCGCGCTGCTCGTCAAAAGGAAAGCGGGTCGTCGCATAAGTTCGCCTGCCCTTCACGCCATGCGCAATCACCGACGCGCGATCCTGGGCCGGCGGCGGGGTCGTCAGAGCCGCGAGCGCCTCGGGACTGGATGGCGGCAATGACGGGTCGCTGGTCGTGGAGAAGATCGAAATCAGCGAACGGGTTTTCGCCGGATGATCGAGGGCAACAAGCTGCGCGATCATGCCGCCCATGGACGCACCGGCGATATGCGCGCTCTCGATGTTGAGCGCGTCGAGCAGGCCCGCCGCGTCGGCAGCCATGTCGTTCAGCGTATAGGGAATGTCGGGCTTGCGCCCTTCGCGCACCGCCTGCAGGACTGCGCGCATGTCGGGAACAATGCCATGCCACTTCTGGGAGAGGCCGACATCGCGGTTGTCGAAGCGGATGAAGCGCAAGCCCGCCCCGGAAAGGCTTTGGCGAAACTCGTCGGACCAGGAGGTCATCTGGCTTCCGAACCCGTTGATCATCAAAAACGGAATGCCGCTCGCCGGGCCCGTCTCGTCATTCTCGAGTTCTATGCCGTTGGCCCGGATCTTCGTCATCTGAAGTCTCCCCTTTGCTGCGGAAAGCTTAACGGTTGATGCTTCCTTGACAAGATGGCGGGCCGACCGGAGCTTACGCTTCCTCTTTCGCTGGATTCCATGCGCCGCGCCATCGACCGTCTTGCCAACGAAGTGTTCGACCTGCTCGTCATCGGAGGCGGCGTGACGGGTGCCTGCGTGGCGCGGGACGCCAGCATGCGCGGGCTCAAGGTCGCGCTGATCGAACGCAATGATTTTGCCGGCGCCACGAGTGCGCACAATTCCAAGCTCGTGCATGGCGGGTTGCGCTATCTACGCAATTTCGAGCTCGGCCTGGTTCGGGAGTCGCTCAAGGAGCGACGCATCTGGCAGCGCATCGCACCGCATCTCGTCCACCCGCTGCCTTTTCTGGTGCCGAGCTACGGCGCCGGCTGGAAAGGGCGAGCGGTCCTGCAAGCGGGCCTCTCACTCTATGACCTGTTGTCCTTCGACAAGGGCTGGCTCGATGATCCTGACCAAAGACTTCCCAACCATTCCTGGCTGAACCGCGACGCCGCCCTGGCGCAGGAGCCGGTCCTCGAAAGGTCAGGATTCGACGGCGCGCTGCAATATTACGACGCGCAGATGTATTCCCCCGAGCGTCTGGCGCTGGAGTGCCTGCTCGATGCCGATGAAAACGGCGCCGCGATCGCGAACTATGTCGAAGGCCGGACGTTGCTTCGTCGCAACGATACCGTCGAAGGCTGCCACGTTCGCGATCTCGAGACCGACAGTACTTTTGATGTGCGCGCCAGACTGACACTCGTCGCGGCGGGTCCTTGGGCGGACATTTTTCTGGAACGCGCGCTCGGCAAACCGTCGTCGCACAAGCTGATGCGCTCAAAGGGTATTCATTTGCTTGTCCCCGCTGTCACACGGACGTCCGCCTTGACCATCGCGGCAGAGGGCAGCCATTTCTTCGTGCTTCCCTGGCACGGACACACGCTGCTCGGTACCACCGACACCGAATTCAAGAACGATCCGGACGATGTCGGAGTGAGCGAAGGCGACATCCGGGACTTTCTGGCCTTCATCAACAAACATCTGCCGGCTGCGAAACTGGCGCGCGACACGGTTGAATTCTTCTATGCCGGTCTCAGGCCGCTGGTGGATGACGGTTCTGGCGACACCTATGGCGCAAGCCGAAGGGCAGAACTCGTCGATCACGGCCAGTCCGATGGTCTCACCGGATTGCTTTCCGCCATCGGCGGAAAATGGACGACGTCGCGCGCGTTGGCGCAGACCGTCGTCGACGCCATCGTCGAAAAACTGAACGTGTCCGCGGCGGACTGCGAGACTGACGAGGATCCAACGGCTGGCGGTGACATCGGTCGTGTTTCGGACTTTCTGGCGGAGCAACGCGCGGAGCACGCCGATCTTGCTTCCGTCGACCACCTGTCGCGCCTCTATGGTTCGCGATTGCCCGATATGCTGGCGGAGGCGAACAATCGTCCCGAGTTGCGCTTGCCGCTCGGCGCCGCGGGCGACATCGCTGCGCAAGTCGTGTTCGCTATCCGCGAGGAAATGGCTCTGCATCTGAGCGATGTCGTGATGCGCCGTACCTGCATGGGCCAGGTGGGCACGCCTCCAAGCACGGCATTGGACTCGGCGTCGCGGATCATGGCGGCTGAACTTGGATGGAGCGAGGAACGCCGCAACACCGAGATCGCCGCACTCGCACCATGGTTCAAGACGCGGCAAGCGGCATGAGCGCATTCGTCGTCGTCAATCCGCGCTCAGGCAACGGCCGCACCGGCCGCGAATGGAAGTCGATCGAGCACGCACTGGGCGCGGTCTATCCCGCCATGTCGGTCGGCTTCACGAGGAAGCGGGGCGAAGCGACCGCGCTCGTCCGCTACGCCCTGCGCGAAGGGCACCAGGAGATCGTCGCGGTAGGCGGCGACGGCACGATCAACGAAGCGGTCAACGGCATGTTCGATGCCAGCGGCACAGCCCCGCAGGACAGCGTCTTTGCCTTCGTCACCAGCGGCACTGGAGGCGACTTTCGCAAGACCTTCGGCATCGAGCCCGGCACCGAAGCCGCCATCGAGCGGCTCAAGCATGGGCGTATCCGACGGATCGACGCCGGGCGGGTTGGTTGTCTGAGCAAGACCGGCGAGCCGACCGCGCGCTACTTCGTCAATATCGCTTCGTTCGGCCTTTCCGGTGTGATCGTGGATTCCGTCAACCGCGCGCGTATTGCGAAATTGTTCGGCGGCTCGTTTGCCTTTGGCTTCCACAGCAGCCTCGCGATGGTGCGCCATCGCATCCGTACTGTACGAATCATCGTCGACGGACTCGAAGATGAAATCGCGTCGGTCTCGACGGTGGCTGTCGCGAACGGGCAATATTTCGGGGGCGGCATGCGCGTGGCTCCGGGCGCCGTCATCGACGACGGCCGCTTCGACGTCGTCATCATGGGTGGTGCACCCAAGGGGCAGTCTCTCTCCGATCTGAAGCTCATCTACACGGGCGAACACATCAAAAAGCCGTACGTTCGGGTGCTCCAAGGACAGCACGTGGTGGTCGCCCCGGTCGCGGAAACCAGAGGACAGGCAGTCCTGATCGAGACGGATGGCGAGGCCGCCGGAAGACTGCCCGCCACGTTCGAGATTTTGCCGCGCGCACTCAATCTGCGATGCTGAGCCGGGCGGGGGACGCGTTGAGATGAGTATCGACCACAGCAACATCCGCTGGAACGGCTGGGGCTGGACTGCGCACAAAGACAAGCTCGCAGAGCAGGACGGCCTTTGGACATGGCTTGCCGCGGAACTCGGAATGCCCGCGCTTCTGGCCACGCCGGCGCGTCCGTTGGAGAGCATCGCTGTCGTGCCGTCGCGACTGACAGCCGCCGAACGTGCCAGACTGGTCGAGATTCTCGGAGCCGAGCGCGTACGCGATGACACGTTCGAACGCGCGTTCCATGCGCGCGGTCGAAGCTATCACGATCTCATTCGAGTGCGCGCGGGTGACCTTTCGACGGTTCCCGATGCGGTTCTCTATCCACGCACCACCGAAGAGGTTCAAGCGATCCTGGCAATGGCCGGCGAAACCGGCATCGCAATCGTTCCCTATGGCGGGGGGACAAGCGTTGTCGGCGGCGTCAGCGCCATCCGGGGCCGATTCAAATCCGTCGTGACACTCGACATGTCGGTCATGGACCGCATCGTCGACATCGATCCGCAAGCCATGACGGCAACATTCGAGAGTGGGATTTATGGTCCCGCGCTCGAGAAGGCGTTGCAAGCGAAGGGCCTCACGCTCGGCCATCATCCGCAATCGTTCGAGTTTTCCACGCTTGGCGGCTGGATCGCGCATCGCGGCGCCGGACAAGGATCCAATCGGTACGGACGTGCCGAGGATTGGCTCGTGGCCGCGAAGCTGGTGACCCCGCGCGGCGTCCTACAGACGGGCGGTTTTCCCGCATCCTCCACCGGTCCACGCCTCAACGATCTCGTGCTCGGATCCGAAGGCGTCTTCGGAATCATCACGGAGGCCACGGTTCGCCTTCACGCGGCACCGGCGGCAAGCGAATACTACGGCTATCTCTTCAAAGATTTTGCCAGCGGCATTGCCGCAATCCGCCAGGCCGAGGCGAGTGGCGTGGGCGCCACGATGTTGCGGCTGTCGGACCAGGCCGAGACGAGATTCTATCGCGCCTTCGGAACGCTTGGGAAAAAGCGCTCGTTTCGCGAGCGATTTGCGCAACTCTACCTCGACAATCGCGGCTTCGATGAGAAAGCCTGCGCGCTGATTGCCGGCTTCGAAGGCGAGACGACGGCCGTCGCCGACGCGCGCCTTAAGTTCGACGCCCTCGCCGGGAAGCATGGCGCGATGGCGCTGGGCGAGACACAAGGGCAACGCTGGAAAGAGGGACGCTTTAATGGACCCTATCTTCGCGATCCGATGATGGACCGCGGTGTCGGAGTCGATACGCTCGAAACAGCGGCCAGTTGGTCCAGACTGGACACGCTCCATGTCTCAGTGCGCGATGCGCTCGAAAGCGCGGTCCGGGAGACTGCGCCCCGCGCCGGCGCGCGCGGCATCGTCGGTTGTCACGTAAGCCATTCCTACATCGATGGTGCGAGCCTTTATTTCACCTGCATCTTTCCCCGCCAGCTCGATGACGAGCTCGGTCAGTGGCGCACCATCAAGAAGGCCGCAAGCGATGCCATCATCAGGAATGGCGGCACGATCAGCCATCATCACGGGATCGGCGAGGACCACCTGCCCTGGCTCGCGGCGGAGAAAGGTTCGCTCGGGATCGACATTCTGCGCGCCATAAAAATGGCGCTCGATCCCAAAGGCATCATGAACCCGGGAAAACTTATACCGGGTTGACGCCTTCGCGCATCGCGGCGGCCGCGGCGGCGATGGCTTCCCGCGCCTTCGGGATGAAACTGCGCATGCTGAAGAAACCGTGCACCATGCCGGGATAGTTCACATAGGTGACGGGCACCGCACACTTGTCCAGCGCGTCGGCATAGGCCTTGCCTTCGTCGCGCAACGGATCGAAGCCTGCGGTGATCACATAAGCCGGCGGAAGACCCGACAGGTCCGGACAACGCAGCGGCGAGAGTCTCGGATCGTTGCGGTGATCCTTGTCCGGCGCATAAAGCCGCGTGAACCAGTCCATTCCCTCCTTTTCCAGGAAGTACCCCTTGGCGTTCTCCCGCATGGAGGGCGTGTCGGGTGCGCCGAGCTGCGCCACGGGATAGATCAGAAGCTGGAAGGCGATTGCGGGACCGCCTGCGCGGGCGAGTTGCGCAACCACCGCAGCGAGATTTCCACCGGCGGAATCGCCGCCGACCGCGAGACGGCTGGCATCGATGCCAAGCTCGGCTGCATTTGCCGCGACCCATAGGGTCGCCGCAAAGCAATCATCGACCGCAGCGGGAAACGGATGTTCCGGCGCCAGTCGATAATCGACGGAGACGACGCGAAAACCGCTCTGGTTG
>Ga0134125_10002897_pt1 | contig 20139 bp, 25 predicted proteins | sample KB31751_FD_96464 | JGI IMG/M metagenome (GOLD analysis project Ga0134125, IMG submission 96464) | Terrestrial soil microbial communities with excess Nitrogen fertilizer from Kellogg Biological Station, Michigan, USA - KB3-175-1 | ecosystem: Environmental > Terrestrial > Soil > Unclassified ... | reverse complement strand
GTCGATGGCACGCGCAAGTGGCTAATGCGACTGCCGGGCGATCCGGACAGCAAGCTGCCGCACGAGATCGAGACCGTCTACATCCCCGACACCGAGCGCGGCACTCTGTGCGTGTCGAGCCAGGTCGGCTGCACGCTCAATTGCACGTTCTGCCACACCGGCACGCAGCGCCTCGTGCGCAACCTCACCGCCGGCGAGATCGCCGGCCAGGTGCTGGCCGCGCGCGACAAGCTCGGCGACTGGCCGGGCGGCACGCGGCCGACCGACGGCGTTGTGCCCACCGGCGACCGCTGCGTCACCAACATCGTCATGATGGGCATGGGCGAGCCGCTCTATAATTTCGAAGCCGTGCGCGACGCGCTGCTGATCGTCTCGGATGGCGACGGCATCAGCATCTCCAAGCGCCGCATCACGCTGTCGACCTCCGGCGTGGTGCCGATGATCGAACGCGCCGGCGCCGAGATCGGCTGCATGCTGGCGATCTCGCTGCATGCCGTGCGCGACGACCTGCGCAACGAACTGGTGCCGCTCAATCGCAAATATCCGATCAAGGATCTGCTGCAGGCCTGCCGCGACTATCCCGGCGCGTCGAACGCCAAGCGCATCACCTTCGAATACGTGATGCTCAAGGGCGTCAACGATTCGATCGCCGACGCCAAGGCGCTGGTGCGCCTGCTCAAGGGCATTCCGGCCAAGATCAATTTGATCCCGTTCAATCCGTGGCCGGGCTCGACCTACGAATGCTCCGACTGGGAGCAGATCGAGAAATTCTCGCAGGTCGTGTTCGACGCCGGCTACGCCTCGCCGGTGCGCACGCCGCGCGGCCGCGACATCCTCGCCGCCTGCGGCCAGTTGAAGAGCGCGTCGGAGAAGCTGTCCGCGCGCGAGCGCCTGGCGCTGCGCGCGATGGCGATGACCGACGAATGAGCCTCCTCGGCCGCATCGTCGTCATCCTCTTTGCCCTGATCGTATCGAGCATCGCCGTCGGCATGGCCATTGCCGCCGGCCTGCTCGGGCCGCAGTGGCACGCCTTCTCGGGCGACGTCGGCGAGCGCGTGACGTTCTGGGGCGTCGCCTTCTTCGGCTCGGCGTTCACCGGCGCGGTCGGCATATTGCCGCTCGCCATCCTGATCGCGCTTGCCGAAGCGTTCCGCGTGCGCTCGCTGCTGATCAACACCGCCGCCGGCGCGGCGCTGATCGTCGCGGGCTATTACAGCAGCGGCCTGGCGCGGCCGTCCTATGAAGAATCGATCGACGCACCGCCGCCGCCGATCTCGCGGCAGGCCGAGATCGCCGCCGCGGCCGGCGCGGTCGGCGGCCTCGTCTACTGGCTGATCGCCGGACGCAATGCCGGCCGCTGGCGCGAACGCAATGGGGCGAGCTCCTAGCGCTTCGCCCAATCGAGCGCCGCTTCGAGCCGATCGTTGCCCCAGAACAATTCGCCATCGGGCGTGACGAAACTCGGCGCGCCGAACATGCCGAGCGCCTGCGCCTGGTCGGTATTCTTGCGCAGCGCCAGTTTGTTCTCTTCGGTTTGCGCCCGCGCAATCACCGCCGGCGCATCGCGGCCGAGCGCCGCCAGCACCGCGGCAATCTCGTCCGGCACGCCGATGTCGCGGCCCTCGCCGAACTCCGCCGTATAGACCGCGCGGGCGAACTCCTCGCCCCAGCCTTCCGCGAACGCCACGAGCGCCACGCGCGACGCCAGGATCGTGCTCTGCGGAAACACCGCCGGCCGCGTAAACGGCAGCCCGAGCCCGTCGCAGACGCGCGCGAGATCGCGCCACATATAGCGGCCCTTCGTCGGGTAGATGTTGAACGGCGAATTGTCCCACCCCTGCGTCCTAAACACCGGACCGAGCAGGAACGGCCGCCAGCGCACCGCGACAGTACGCTCGCGCGCCAGCGCGCCGATACGCATCGCGGCGGGATAGGAGTAGGTCGAGGCGAATTCGAACCAGAAATCGAGCGCGGGTGCCGGCATGGCGCAACTATAGCGCGGCGGCGGCACCTTTCCATTTTCCCACGGCTCGGCTAGATCGCCCGGCGAGGGAACCGAACCCATGAATCGCACGGGCCTGATCGTCTCGCTGTCGATCGCCGCCGCCGCCGGCCTGGCGTTCGGCCTGTTCCCGTGGCTCGACCTCGCCGTCTCCGCGCATTTCTACCCGGTGCGCGTGCACGGGTACGCTTTCGGCTGGCGCCTGTCGCCGGCCCTGATGACGATCCACAACATCGCGCTCAACGCCGGCTTCGTGCTGGTGGCGCCGGCGGTGATCGCGCTGGTGGCAAAACTCCTGCTGCCGCGCAGGCGCATGCTGGTCTCCGGCCGCGCCGCGGTATTCCTGATCTCGACCATGCTGCTGGCGCCGGGGCTTCTCACCAACGTCGTGCTCAAGGACCACTGGGGCCGGCCGCGGCCGATCGACGTGACGCAGTTCGGCGGCGACCAGCATTTCGTGCCGTGGTGGGATCCGCGCGGCGATTGCCCGAACAATTGCTCCTTCGTCTCCGGCGATGTCGCCACCACCGCCTGGACCTTCGCGCCGGCGGCTTTGGTGCCGCTGCCCTACCGTGCGCTCGCCTACGGCGCCGCGCTGGCGCTGACCGTATTCATGGCGGCGATACGCATCATGGCCGGCGGCCACTTCGTCTCCGACACCATCTTTGCCGGCCTGTTCACCTTCCTGATCGTGTGGCTCGCTTACGGGCTGATCTACCGCTGGCGCACGCGTCTTGAGGACAAACAGGTCGAGAGCGCGCTCGAGCGCATCTCGATCGTGCGCTGGCTCACCGCGCGCTAACGCCGGTTGACGCGCCGCATGGACGTGGCCCGCCGTTCCGGCCATGCTGCGCGTGAAGCTCGATCCACGTCCGCGAGGTTCCCATGGCCGAGACCCCCGAGAAGGTGAAGCGCGTCCTCCACGTCAAGATGCGGGCGCTCAGCGATCCCAAGCAGATGCTGGCGCTGATGCAGTCGGCGACGCCGTTCTACCGCGCCTTCGGCGCCGCCCGCTTTCGCACCCTGCAGAACGTCGACGACCCGGCGCAGCTGCTGATCGAGATCGAATACGAGGCCGACGCCGCGATCGAGCTCAACCGGCAGAAGGTCGCCTCCGATCCGATGATGCGCGGCTTCCTGACCGGCTGGAAGCAGATGCTGGCCGGCAGCGCCGATATGGATGTGTACGAGGACGTGACGGGGTAGGCCCAAATCCGCTCATTCCCGCGAAAGCAGGAATCCAGTGCTGGGTCCCCGCTTTCGCGGGGACGAGCGGGTTGACTGGGTCTTGACCTCCCGCGCCGCCTAAAGTTCAACAGCCCGCAGTACAGTCATCCCGGGCCCGGCCCGGAGCCAGAAAGACCCCAGATGCCCAGCGGCGACAAGAAATCCATAAAGAAGGTCGTGCTCGCCTACTCCGGCGGGCTCGATACTTCGATCATCCTGAAGTGGTTGCAGACCACCTATGGCGCGGAGGTGGTGACCTTCACCGCCGACCTCGGCCAGGGCGAGGAGCTTGGCCCCGCGCGCGAGAAGGCGCTGCGCGCCGGCATCAAGCCCGAGAACGTCTTCATCGAGGACCTGCGCGAGGAATTCGTGCGCGACTTCGTCTACCCGATGTTCCGCGGCAACACCGTCTACGAAGGCCAGTATCTGCTCGGCACGTCCATCGCGCGGCCGCTAATCGCCAAGAAGCAGATCGAGATCGCGCGCAAGGTCGGCGCCGACGCCGTGTGTCATGGCGCCACCGGCAAGGGCAACGACCAGGTGCGCTTCGAGCTTTCGTATTACGCGCTCGAGCCGGGCATCAAGATCATCGCGCCGTGGCGCGAGTGGACGTTCAAGGGCCGCGAGGAGCTTTTGAAGTTCGCGCGTGACCACCAGATCACCATCACCAAGGACAAGGAAGGCGAGGCGCCGTTCTCGGTCGACGCCAATTTGCTGCACTCGTCATCCGAAGGGAAAGTGCTGGAAGATCCGGCCAAGGAAGCGCCGGGGATAGTCTACCAGCGCACCATCTCGCCGATGGACGCGCCGGACAAGGCGACCGAAGTGCGCGTCGGCTTCGCCAAGGGCGACGCCATCTCCATCGACGGCGAGGCGCTGTCGCCGGCGAGCCTGCTCGCCAAGCTGAATAAGCTCGGCCACGACAACGGCATCGGGCGTCTCGACCTCGTGGAGAACCGCTTCGTCGGCATGAAGTCGCGCGGCGTCTATGAGACGCCCGGGGGCACAATCCTCCTCGCGGCGCACCGCGCCATCGAATCGATCACGCTCGACCGCGGCGCCGGCCATCTCAAGGACGAACTCATGCCGCGCTACGCCGAGCTCATCTACAACGGCTTCTGGTTCTCGCCGGAGCGCGAGATGCTGCAGGCGGCGATTGACCGGTCGCAAGAGCTGGTCGAAGGCGAGGTCAAGCTCAAGCTCTACAAGGGCAACGTCATCGTCACCGGCCGCGCGAGCCCGGCGTCGCTCTATTCGTCGACGCTGGTCACCTTCGAGGACGACAAGGGCGCCTACGATCAGAAGGACGCGGAAGGCTTCATCAAGCTCAACGCGCTGCGCCTGCGCACACTCGGGCAGCGCCGCGGCAAGCTCAAGCGTTGATCGCGAACGCATAAGGGGGATCGCATGCGGAGGCTGGCGCTCGGTTCACTGGCGGTCGCGGTCATGGCGCTCGGCGCCTGCTCAAGCTCGGGGCCGAAGGGTCCGGGGCCCGATCCGAACATCTTCCCGAAGGACGCGCACAACGAGATCATCAATACGCTGACGACCAGCCTCGACGACCCGACCGGCATCCGCCAGGCCTTCGTCACCGACCCGATCCTGCGCCAGGCCGGGCAGGACCAGCGCTACGTCGTGTGCATGCGCTTCGACGCGCGCGACATCAACCGGCAATACACCGGTGTGCAGGAGCGCATCGCCTACTTCTACGCCGGTCATCTCAACCAGCTCGTCAAGGCCGACAAGGGCCAATGCACTGGCGCACCCTACAGGCCCTGGCCCGAGCTGGAGAAATATTGCCTCGCCAAAAACTGCCGCTGATACCCTACTTCGCCGCGGCCTGCGCGGTCTTTAAGTCCGGCACCAGCGGCAGGTGCTTGCGCTCTTTCTCTGCGATCTCGGCCGCCACCGCGCGTATTTGCAGGAAGCGCACCGGCGCCAGCGGATGCGTCTTGGCGAAACGCAGGCTGTTCGGGTCCGACTGCTGGCCCATCGCCCACCACAGCTCCTCCGCGCCCGTTAGATCGTAGCCGGCGCGCGCCGCGTAGTAGGCGCCGACATAATCGGCCTCCCGCTCGAACTGGACGCTGAATGCGCGCGCGCCACCTCTCATGAACTCGCGTGTGAATGCGCCGCCGGTCGGGATGCCACCAACCATGATGCCGACGTCAACCGCGAGGCCGCCGGCGAAACCGATGACGGAATTGAAGCGCTGCTTCTGCAAATGCCCGAGATTGGCGTGCGCCATCTCGTGCCCGATCACGGTCGCGAGCTGCGCGTCGGTCTTCGCCATCATCACGATGCCGGAATTGATGACGATACCCTTGTCCGAAGTGGCCGCATTGGCCTCGTCGTTGACGACGTAGTCGATCGGGATCGAGCAGGCCATAACCGGCGTCACCGTCACCGTCTGGTCGGCGCCATCGCGGCGCAGGTCGACGCGCACCGGCTTCTCGCCATTCGCCTTGAGCCAGCCGCCCATCCAGTCCGCGGTGCGGGTGAGCGGGATCAATTCGCCGTTGAGTGCGACGATCTCATCGTGGTCGCGGATGCCCGCTTGCGCCGCCGGCGAGCCGTCCGCCACCGAGATGACGGTGGCGCGCGCCCAAGTGATGTCGAGCGCCTCGGCGGCGAAGGCGCGGAAGTGCTTCGGCAAGCTCTTCGGCGTCACCGCGTAGAGACCGATCTGCGCCGAGACGCGGTCCTTGCAGAAATTGCGGTTGGCGACGCGCAGGCGGAAGGCGACGTTGTCGACGCGATGCACCGCCGCGTAGTAGCTGCGCATCTGCGCGATCTGCTCGCGTCGCTGCTCCGCCGCGACAGCCTTGGCGTCGAGCGCCGGCAGGCGGCTGACCGGCGCGCAGGCCGCACACAGGGCCATGACGGCAAGACACAGGACCGCGACGCACGCACGCAACACCGAACCACTCCCCCTCGGGGAGCAGCTTGCGACGGCGCTACAACCGATAGCAAGCAAAAGTTGTATTGTACTGTGCAACAACCCTTTCGCGGCTGCGCTATATAGGGCCTAACTCCTTGAAATATCGCCGTTTAGCTGCTCAATCCAGATCGACGCTGATCTTGCGATTTTCGCCGAGATTGGGCTTCTCGCCCGTCGCCCTCGCCTTCGCGAACTCAAACGCGGCGACCAGGCTGCTCGCGGGCCCGTCCCACAGCTCGGCGCGCACCGGTTCAAGCTTGAGCACGCGCACATGCTTGTCCTCGGGCCCGCCGGGCCACCAGACGTCGTCCGTCTTCTTCCAAAATCGCGCCGCCAGCAATGGATCACGCAGCACTTCGGCGCTCGCCGTCAGCGAGAGATAGGCCTTGTCGTCCGCGTTGATCATCGTGAAGCAGACGTGGCCGTCGGCCTCGATCTCGTCGTCCTTCAAGCCGCGCACGTCGGTGATGAAATAGATGACGCCGCCGTCACGGTCGGGCCGCGGCTCGAGCGGACGCGCGCGCAGTCCGCCGTCGAACCGCGTCGTCAGCATGCCGGCGCCGGTTTGTTCGATCAGGTTCCAGATACGGGTTTCATGATCCACGGCGCGGTAACGTGTGCCAGTGGAGCAGGGTTCCGGCAGTTCCGTCACCGAAGCTTCGGCGATTCGCAGAGCGAGTTGTCGCGCCCTCTCCCCTTGTGGGAGAGGGCGGCCGCAGCATCTCCGGGACAAGAATGGGTGAGCGGTCCGACCCCTCACCCAACCGAACACGTGGAGAGTCTCTCAACGCCCTCTCCCACAAGGGGAGAGGGCACATCGATGGAGGCTGACGCTCACAGCTGCCGGTCGACCATGTCCTTCTTCAATTCGGCGATCGCCTTCGCCGGATTGAGGCCCTTCGGGCACGCCTTGGAGCAATTCATGATGGTGTGGCAGCGATAGAGCCGGAACGGATCCTCGAGATTGTCGAGCCGGTCGCCGGTCGCCTCGTCGCGCGAATCCTTGACCCAGCGGTTCGCCTGCAGCAGCGCCGCGGGGCCGAGATAGCGGTCGGAATTCCACCAGTAGCTCGGGCACGAGGTCGAGCAGCAGGCGCACAGGATGCACTCGTACAGGCCGTCGAGCTTGGCGCGGTCGTCGTGGCTCTGCTTCCACTCCTTCTCCGGCGTCGGCGACACCGTGTGCAGCCACGGCTCGATCGAGGCGTATTGCGCGTAGAAGTTTTTCAGATCCGGCACGAGGTCCTTCACCACCGGCTGGTGCGGCAGCGGATAAATCTTCACCGGCGCTTTTTCGTCGTCGATGGCCTTGGTGCAGGCGAGCGTGTTGGTGCCATCGATGTTCATCGCACAGGAGCCGCACACGCCCTCGCGGCAGGAGCGGCGGAAGGTCAGGGTCGGATCGATATTGTTCTTGATCCAGATGAGCGCGTCGAGAACCATCGGCCCGCAGTCGTGGCGGTCGACGTAATAGGTGTCGATACGTGGGTTCTCCGGATCGTCCGGATTCCAGCGGTAGATGCGGAATTCGGTTTCCTGGCCGGCCAGCGCCTTCGGCCCGTGCGGCCAGGTCTTGCCTTCCACGATCTTCGAATTTTTCGGCAGCGTGAATTCGACCATTGCCCTGACCTCAATAAACCCGCTGCTTCGGCTCGATGTACGACACTTCGTTCGTCAGCGTGAAGGCGTGCACCGGCCGGTAGTTGATCGTGACCTTGCCCTTGTCGTCCATCCACGCCAGCGTGTGCTTCATCCAGTTGGCGTCGTCGCGATCCGGGAAATCCTCGCGCGCGTGGCCGCCGCGGCTCTCGGTACGGTTCTTCGCCGATTCCATCGTCACCACCGCCTGGCGGATCAGGTTGTCGAGTTCGAGCGTCTCGACCAGATCGGAATTCCAGATCAGCGAGCGGTCGGACACGCGCAGGTCCGGCATGCCGTCATAGACCTCGTGGATCAGCTTGGCGCCTTCCTCCAGCACCTCGCCGGTGCGGAACACGGCGCAGTTGCTCTGCATCACGCGCTGCATCTTGAGGCGGAGCTCGGCCGTCGGCGTGCCGCCGGAGGCGTAGCGCATGCGGTCGAGCCGCTCGAGCGCCTTGTCGGCGCTATCGGCCGGCAGCGGCGCCTGCTTCTCGCCGGGGGTGAGGATGTCGGCGCAGCGCAGCGCGGCGGCGCGGCCGAACACGACGAGATCGATCAGCGAATTCGAGCCGAGCCGGTTGGCGCCGTGCACCGAGACGCAGCCGGCTTCGCCGAGCGCCATCAGCCCGGGGATGACGGCGTCCGGATCGCCGCTCTTCAGCGTCACCGCCTCGCCGTGATAGTTCGTGGCGATGCCGCCCATGTTGTAGTGCACGGTCGGCAGCACCGGGATCGGCTCGCGCGTGACGTCGACGCCGGCGAAGATGCGCGCCGTCTCGGAAATGCCGGGCAGGCGCTCGTGCAGCACCTTCGGATCGAGATGATCGAGGTGCAGGAAGATGTGGTCCTTGTCCTTGCCGACACCGCGGCCCTCGCGGATCTCCAGCGTCATCGCGCGCGAGACGACGTCGCGCGAGGCGAGGTCCTTCGCCGACGGCGCGTAACGCTCCATGAAGCGCTCGCCCTCGGAATTGGTGAGATAGCCGCCCTCGCCGCGCGAGCCCTCGGTGATGAGGCAGCCCGCCGGGTAAATGCCGGTCGGGTGGAATTGCACGAACTCCATGTCCTGCAACGGCAGGCCGGCGCGCAGCATCATGCCGCCGCCGTCGCCGGTGCAGATGTGCGCCGAGGTGCAGGAGAAGTAAGCGCGGCCGTAGCCGCCGGTCGCCATGATGACCATGTTGGCGGCGAAGCGATGGATCGAGCCGTCGTCGAGATTGAGCGCGACGACGCCGCGGCAGCGGCCATCCTCGTCCATGATCAGGTCGATGGCGAAATACTCGATGTAGAACTCGGCGGCGTGACGCAGCGCCTGGCCGTACATCGTGTGCAGCATGGCGTGGCCGGTGCGGTCGGCGGCGGCGCAGGTGCGTTGCGCGGTGCCCTTGCCGAAATGCGTGGTCATGCCGCCGAATGGGCGCTGGTAGATCTTGCCGTCTTCCTCGCGGCGCGAGAACGGCAGGCCCCAGTGCTCGAGCTCGTAGACCGCCTGCGGCGCGTTGCGGCAGAGATATTCGATCGCGTCCTGGTCGCCGAGCCAGTCGGCACCCTTGACGGTGTCGTACATGTGCCAACGCCAGTCGTCCTCGCCCATGTTGCCGAGCGCGGCGGCGATGCCGCCCTGCGCCGCGACGGTGTGCGAGCGCGTCGGGAACACCTTGGTGATGCACGCGGTGCGCAGGCCGGCCTCCGAACAGCCGACCACGGCGCGCAGGCCCGAGCCGCCGGCGCCGATCACGACGACGTCGTAGGTGTGATCCTCGATCGGATAGGCGCGGCCGTTCACCGCCGGTCCGCCGTTGGCCTTGCCGTTACCTTGTCCCGCCATGACATCAGACTCCGAACGAAAGCTTCAGGATGGCGAAGGCGGATGCGAAGCCGACCGCGAACACGAAGCAGGTATTGCCGAGAAGCGCGAGGATCTTCAATTTGTCGTCGTGCACGTAGTCGAGCACGATCTCCTGCATGCCGATCCACATGTGGTAGAGCGTGTTGACGATGAACAGCAGCAAGATCACCGCGACGAGCGGCGAGCCGAGGATCTGCACAACCGCCGCGTGGCTGCGGCCGATCAACGCGATGACGATGACGATGAAGGCGATGCTGAGCGGAATGCCCGCCGCGGACGTCACGCGTTGATGCCAAAAATGCCCCGTGCCGGAGCGGGCGGCGCCGAGGCCGCGCACGCGGCGCGCGGCCGAGACGAATTCGTTCGGGCGCTCACCGATCATCGCGGACCTCCCATGGCGAGGTAGCCGACGATCCAGACGACGGTGGTCAGCGCGATCGAGCCGATGACGGAGGCGAGCACCAGCATCTCGCGATCCGCCGGCTCGAAGCCGTACAGCAGGTCCCAGATCAGATGGCGGATGCCGCCGAGCGCGTGGTGCAGCAGCGCCCAGGTGAAACCGAACAGGACGATCTGGCCGATGATGCTGCCGGCGATGGCCTCGAAATTCGCATAGGCGTTCGGGCCGCTGGCGGCCGCGAGCAGCCACCAGGCGAGCAGGACCATGCCGAAGTAGAGCGCAGCGCCGGTGATGCGATGGACGATGGACATCATCATCGTCAGCATCGGGCGATAGATTTGAAGATGTGGCGAGATCGGGCGCGCCCGGCGCGCTCCCAGATTGGCGCTCGCCTCAAGCTCGGCCATGTGTCGCTCTCCCACACTTCGCACCGCCGGAACCCTGTCGGCGATCGCGCGCGGTTGGTAGCCAAAGCATGCGGCGGCTGCAACGCGCGCGAGGGTTGGGCCGGCTGCCCGCTTCAAGCCACATTTGGGCTTACTTCTTCAAATACGAAACTAAGGCTGCTAAAGTGGCCTTTCAATGCGCGTTTAGTGAAGACAGCCTTCGCGAAATAAGAAGGAAGCAGCTCCCATGCGCTTCGACTTCACGGACCTCAATCTTTTCCGGCATACCGTCGAGGCCGGCAGCATCACCCACGGCGCCCAGCGCTCGAACCTGGCGCTCGCCGCCGCTTCGACCCGCATCCGCAAGATGGAGCTCGCCTTCGGCACCGATCTCCTGGTGCGCGGCCGCGCCGGCGTCACGCCAACGCAGGCCGGGCGCACCCTGTTGCAGCACGCGCGCGGCATTCTGGCCCAGAGCGAGAAGCTCCAGGAGGACCTCTCGCCCTATGCCCGCGGACTGGCCGGCCAGGTGCGAGTGCTGTCGAATACCAACGCCCTCACCGAATTCCTGCCCGAGACGTTGAGCTCGTTCCTCACCGGCTACCCCGATATCAGCGTCGACCTCGAGGAGCGTCTCTCCGACGAGATCGTCGGCCTCATCGCCGAGGGCACCGGCGACATCGGCATCGTCGCCGGCACCGTCGACTTCGGCGGCCTGCACACCTTCCCTTACCGCAGCGACCGCTTCGTCCTCGTCGTCGGTCGCAACCATCCGCTGGCCAAGCGAAAGAGCATCGGCTTCGCCGAGGTGCTCGATTACGACATGGTCGGGCTCGACCGCGCCAGCGCCATCCAGCGCTTCCTCGCCGAGAAGGCGAGCCGCGTCGGCCGCGCCATTCGCTTGAGGGTGCAGCTGCGCTCCTTCGACGCCATCTGCCGGCTGGTGGAGTGCGACGTCGGCGTCGGCATCGTGCCGGAGACCACCGTCAAGCGCACCGGCCGCACCATGGCGATCGAGGCGGTGCGGCTCATCGATCCGTGGGCGTTGCGCGAATTGCATATCTGCGTGCGCGACGTCGCCGCGCTGCCGCCTTACGCGCGGCAGTTGGTCGATCATTTGCGGGCCAGCGTCTAGATCGACGTCTGCTTCTCGTGCACTGCGCGTGAATCGTCGGGCGCCTCGGCGCGCTCGTTCATGCCGTAGTCGCGCAGCACGGAGGCGACGCGCAGCCGGTAATTGGCGAACACGCCACTGCGGCCGCGAACCTGCCCCGCGCGGTGCTTGTCCTGCGTGCGCCAAGCCTTCACCGCCGCCTCGTCGCGCCAGAACGACAGCGATAACAGCTTCGCCGGGTCGGTAAGGCTCTGGAAGCGCTCGACCGAGATGAAGCCATCGATGCGCTCGAGATCGGACCGCAGCGCGGCGGCGATCTGCAGGTAGTCGTCCTTGCGGCCGTCCGCCGGCCAGACTTCAAAGATCACCGCGATCATGATCGCCTCCTCGCTCTCGCTGCTGCTCAGGCCGTCCTCGGCGGCAGGCCCGTCTGCCGCAGCAGTTCGGTCAACTGCTTCACCGAGTCAGACAGCGCCAGCACTTCCTTTTCGCGCAGCTGGTCGATCTTCTGGTGCAGGAGCTCGATCTCGAGCTCAGCCTTGATGTTGACCTGATAGTCGTGCTCGGCGGCCTTGCGGTCGATGTCCTGCTGGCGGTTCTGGCTCATCATGATGAACGGCGCGGCATAGGCGGCCTGAAACGACAGCGCCAGATTGAGCAGGATGAAGGGATACGGATCCCACTTCTCGACATAGGCCGTGATGTTGAGAATGATCCAGACGAGAAGCACCGCCGACTGGATGATGATGAATGTCCACGACCCCATGGTCGATGCGACCGTGTCGGCGATCCGCTGCCCGGCCGTGAGCTGGTGGATGTCGCGGTGTGCGTGCGCCTTGCGCATGTTGCGGCGAAGCACGCGCAATTCGGTCAGCAGGCGCGCTTCGGCGTCTTCGAGTTGATGCATCAGTCCGGCTTGGGTGGCCATCCTCTCCCCCTCCTGCGTTCCAGTCAGCGCGGCAGCAACACCCAGTAATCGAGATCGAGGATCACCGCCGGGTCGTAGTCGTCCCCCGTCTTCATCGGAAAATCACCGCACGGCCGGTCCTTGGTCGCGATGGTGCGCAGGCGCAGCGCGCCGGCGTCGTCGCGGCCCGGCAGCGCCACCGTCTCCAGCACCTGCGACCACGCGAACACGGTCATGCCGGCGAACAGCGGCGACACGTGCCGGCCGCCGTTGATCGCCGCGATGTGGAAGGCGTTGCCGAGACCGTTGAACGTCAGCGCCCGCGCCAGCGAGATCACGTGGCCGCCGTAGATCAGTCTCTTGCCGAAGCGGTCTTTGCTTTGCGCGAACAGATTGAAATGCACGCGCGCCGTGTTCTGGTAGAGCCGCGTCGCGATCTGGTGCTCCGCCTCCTCGACCGTCACGCCGTCGGCGTGGTCGATCTTCTCGCCCACAGCGTAATCGCCGAAGCGATACGGGCTCCCCGACAAAATCGGGTCGTAGGCTTTCGTATCGATACGCGGACAGGCAAGGCCGAGCGCGCTCGCCGCCACCGCCCTCGGCAGCTCCGGCACCTTGTCGGCCGGCGCCGCGGCGTTTTCGTCGCGCTTGCGCACCATCACCCAGCGCACATAGTCGAGGACCGGCTCGCCGCTCTCGTCGAACCCGCGCGACTGCACGTAGACGATGCCCGTCTTGCGGCTGGAATTCTCCTTCAGCCCGATCACCTCGGACACCGCGCTCAATGTCGCGCCCGGATAGACGGGCTTCAAAAAGCGGCAGTCGGCGTAGCCGAGATTGGCCACGGCGTTGAGCGAAATGTCAGGCACCGTCTTGCCGAACACGACATGAAAGACGAGCAGGTCGTCGAGCGGCGCGCGCGGAAAGCCGATGCGGCGCGCGAATTCGTCCGACGACTGCACGGCGAAACGCGGACCGAATAGGCCGTTGTAGACCGCAACGTCGCCCGCCGTGACCGTGCGCGGCGTCGCATGGCGAATGGTTTCGCCGAGCCGGAAATCCTCGAAAAACCGCCCTGGATTCGTCTTCGTGCTCACGATCCCGCCACTCCCGATGCGCCGGCTCCGGCGCGGCCATTGTCACCAATCCGTGAGCCGGATGCTACCCGTGCACAAGGGGAACTGAAGTGGATGTGTGCGCGACGCGTGTTACCGACTCCGCCGTCAACTACAATCCTTCCGGAGGGAAACACCATGAAGACCCGCATCCTGCTCGCCGCCGTCCTGTCGGCCGCCGTCGCCGGCGTCAGCCTCGCCCCTGTTGCCTATGCCGACGACATGAAGAAGGATTCGATGTCGCACGACGGCATGGCCAAGGATTCGATGTCGAAGGACAGCATGTCGCACGACGGCATGAAAAAGGACGGCATGAAGAAGGACGGCATGTCCAGCGACTCCATGTCGAAGGACGGCATGTCCAAGGACAACATGAAGAAGTGATCACTATCGGCCGCCGGGCCCGTGATCCGCGGGCCCGGCTGCCGCGTAAACGGGGTATCCTGACCGTCCGGGCCCCCAGGAGGTGGACGACATGACCGCCGAGACCCTGCACATGACCGCCCCGGCCAAGCCCGCCATTCACCCCGGCTGGGTGCGCGTCTGCCACTGGATCAACGCGCTGGCCATCCTGGTGATGATCGGCTCCGGCTGGCAGATCTACAACGCCTCGCCGCTGTTCGGCTTCAACTTCCCGCGCGCGATCACCCTCGGCGAATGGCTCGCCGGCGCGCTGCTCTGGCATTTCGCGGCGATGTGGGTGCTGGTGATCAATGGCCTCGTCTACGTCACGCTCGGCGTCGTCACCGGCCGCTTCCGCCGCAAGCTGTTCCCGGTCGGGCCGCGCGCCATCATCGCCGATATCAAGGCCGCGCTCACGTTTAAGCTCAGCCACGACGACCTCTCGCACTACAACGCCGTGCAGAAGGTGCTCTATCTCGGCATCATCGCGACCGGCGTCATCATCGTCGCCTCCGGCCTGTCGATCTGGAAGCCGGTGCAGTTCCAGGCGCTGACCGCTTTCTTCGGCGGCTACGATGCCGCCCGCTACGTTCACTTCGCCGCAATGGCGGCGATCGTCGCCTTCCTCGTCGTGCACATCTCGCTCGCGCTCATCGTGCCGAAGAGTCTGCGCGCGATGATCACGGGCCGATAGGAGGACGCGCATGCCCCGCATCCGCAAGTCCGTTCCCGGCGTCGACGCCAAGGCGCTCATCAAGGAAGCCGGCCGGCTGCTGCCCGATCCGTCACGGCGCGCGTTCCTGCGCGGCGTGGCCTCTCTCGGCGCGCTGACTATGCTGACCGGCTGCGACATCGTCGATGAGGAAAGCGCCGAGAACGCGCTGCGCCACGTCTCGCGCTTCAACGACCGCGTCCAGGCCCTCCTGTTCAATCCGAACCGGCTGGCGCCGACCTATAGCGAGGCCGACATCACGCGGCCGTTCCCGTTCAACGCCTATTACGATCTCGACGAGGCGCCGGTCGTCGACGGCACAAGCTTCAAGCTCGAGATTTCCGGCCTCGCCGACAACAAGAAGCCTTGGACGCTCGATGAGTTGCACGCGCTGCCGCAGGTGTCGCAGATCACGCGCCATGTCTGCGTCGAGGGCTGGAGCGCCATCGGCTCATGGCAGGGCGCGGTGCTGTCGGACTTCCTCAAGCGCATCGGCGCCGACACGCGCGCCCAGTACGTGCATTTCAAATGCGCCGAGGGCTACACCGAAACGATCGACATGCCGACCGCGCTGCATCCGCAGACGCAGATGACGTTCAAGTACGACAACAAGATCCTGCCGCGCGCCTACGGCTTCCCGATGAAGATCCGCATCCCGACCAAGCTCGGCTTCAAGCAGCCGAAATACGTGGTGGCGATGGAAGTGACCAATGTCGACCGCGGCGGCTACTGGTCGAACCAGGGCTACAACTGGTTTTCGGGACTGTAGATTTCTTAACGAGACGCGAACGGATTGAACACCGCAACGCCGAATGGCCGGAAGTCGCGGGCGTTGCGCGTGACCACGGTCAGGTCGTGACGCATGGCGGTGGCGGCGATCATGGCATCCTCGAGCAGATCGTTACCGCGCTTGTGCATCAACCGCGCCCACAGGCGGAACGTATCGGCCTCCATCGGGAGGACATTCCACGTCACCGCGACCTGATCCGCCCAGGTCTCAAGCTCCTGCGCCTTCGCGGCGTCCTGCTCACGCGTGAGCTCGATGCCGGCCTGGATTTCGCCAAGCGTCACCGCGGACAGATGGAGATGCCGATCGTCCACGCTCCGAAACCAGGCAACGACCGCGCCATGCGGCTTCGGCTTGCGGAGTTCGGAAACGACGTTGGTGTCCAGCAGGTACACGGCCGGTCACTCGAAGGCTGACGGCGCGCGCCGGCGGCGCTGTCCGCGGCGCGGAATGGGCAGATCGGCCCGCGGTGCATCCGCGAGCAAGAGGTCCTTGAGCGTCGGCCTCGCCGCATCCGCGAGGCGGCGCCATTGCTGGACCGGCACCAGCACCGCGGCGTCTTCGCCGCGCCGCGTGACCAGCTGCGGGCCGTGCCTGAGGCAATCGTCGAGCAGCTCGCTGAACCGCGCCTTGGCGTCCTGAACAGGCCAGGTTTTCATTGTCTTCTACTCTGACTAGTTATATGACTAGTCTGTAATTTATACCATCCGCCAGCCTCGTTCAAGACATGCCGGGCCGCCGGTAGCGGCATCCCGCTGCGCCCGCGATCCTTGCCATTCGGCATCCGCCCCTTTAGCAATCCGCAGCTTTTGCAAGCCGCGTGGCTTGCGCCCGTGCAAGTGACAAGAGGCCCTCATGGCGACCCATACTCTCCTGCTTCTCCCCGGCGACGGCATCGGCCCCGAAGTGATGGCCGAGGTGAAGCGCATCGTCGCGTTCTTCAACGCCAAGGGCCCACACAGGTTTACCTACGAAGAAGGCCTGGTCGGCGGCGCGGCCTATGACGCGCATCAGGTGGCGATCACCGACGCGACCATGGCGCAGGCGAAGGCGGCGGATGCCGTGATCTTCGGCTCGGTCGGCGGGCCGAAATGGGCGAACGTGCCGTACGAGGCGCGGCCAGAAGCCGGCCTGCTGCGCCTGCGCAAGGATCTCGACCTCTACGCCAATTTGCGCCCCGCCGTGACCTATCCGGCGCTCGCCGACGCTTCCTCGCTCAAGCGCGAATTGGTCGAAGGCCTCGACATCATGATCCTGCGTGAGCTCACGGGCGGTGTCTATTTCGGCGAGCCGAAGACCATCACCGATCTCGGCAACGGCCAGAAACGTGCGGTCGACACGCAAGTCTACGACACCTACGAGATCGAGCGCATCTCACGCGTCGCCTTCGAGCTGGCGCGCAAGCGCCGCAACAAAGTGACGTCGATGGAAAAGCACAACGTCATGAAGAGCGGCGTACTGTGGAAGGAGGTCGTGCAGCAGACGCACGACCGCGAGTTCAAGGACGTGCAGCTCGAGCACCAGCTTGCCGATTCCGGCGGCATGCAGCTGGTGCGCAATCCGAAGCAGTTCGACGTCATCGTCTGCGACAACCTGTTCGGCGACATACTCTCCGACATCGCGGCGATGCTGACCGGATCGCTCGGCATGCTGGCCTCCGCTTCGCTCGGCGAGGTCGACGCCAGGACCAAGAAGCGCAAGGCGCTCTATGAGCCGGTGCACGGCTCGGCGCCCGACATAGCCGGCAAGGGCCTCGCCAACCCGATCGCGATGATCGCGTCGTTCGGCATGGCGCTGCGCTACTCGTTCGACATGGGCGCGGAGGCCGACATGATCGACAAGGCGATCGCCGGCGCGCTTGCCAAGGGCTTCCGCACCGGCGACATCGCCGCGCCGGGCATGAAGACCGTCGGCACGACGGCGATGGGCGACGCGATCCTCGCCGAACTCGAGGAACAGAAGTAAGTCGCTCTCGTAGGGTGGGCAAAGGCGCGCAGCGCCGTGCCCACCATATACATCAACGAGATGGGATCGTCAGACGTGGGCTTCGCTGCGCTCAGCCCACCCTACAAGCAAACCGCAAACAAAAAAACGCGGCCCTCAAGGCCGCGTTTTGCGTTTCCGGCTATGCCGCGCGCTTAGTACCCGAGCCAAGGATTATTCCGCGACGGCAGGGTGAACGGGCCGGGCAGCGCCGACTGGTTGATACCAAACGAGGTGTTGTCGAGCACGCCGCTGGCGCGATGCGTCGGCAGTTGCGCGTAGTCATGGTCGCCACGCTCGCCCGGGAACGTCTCGGTGCCCGGATCGAGGTAGGAGCGCTTCTGGATGATGATGCGGGTGCGCTTGCGGCCGTTCTCGTCGCGGCTGACGTAGACGGTGCTGCCCCGCGCCGAGACGACACGGACCTTTTTCTTGGTCGCGGCGTCGGCCGGCCCGGCCAAAAGGGCCAGGGCGCCGAGGGCGGCAATCGCGAGGGCGGCGGCTTTCAGGCGCATCGGGTGGTCCTTCAGGAGAATCGTGTTGCCTTGGCTGAAATGCAGTCTAGCTGGCTTCGGTTCGGCGCAATAGAGGCTGATCACGACCTGTTGTCATGATCGCCGCCCAAAGGAAAGACCCCGCCGCGACCGGCAGGGCCTTGAACCCGTCCCGCAGGGCCGGTCAGGAGCCGTAGTTCTTCGCCAGATACTCGGCGATCGCCTTGGCGTCGGCGTCGTCGACCGGCGCACCGTAGGCCTTGATCATCTTGGTCACTTCGGCGCTCCAGCCGGCGGCGTTCATGTAGACCGAGTTCATCGGGATATAGGCCAGCGTGTGACAGGCCTGGCAGTTGCTCTCGACCTTGTCGAGGCCGGGCCCCGGCTTGAGCTTGATCACCTGGTCGTCGGCGAAGGCCGATCCGGCGAGGAGGACGGCGGCGGCCGCAAGAACGATGGTGCGCATGTCCGTCTCCCTTTAAGCGCTGAGCGTGATGCTCTGCATCACGTTGTTGTGGTAACCGGCGCCGTTGAACAACAGCTTCGACACCTGCGTCTGGCCGATCGTGTTGGTGGCGCTGACCATCACCGAGGTCTTGCCGCGCTTGGCCTGCACGTCGAAGCTCCATGGCCGGAAGGCGTATTTGCCGAGATCCTCGCCGAGCTTGGCGGAGACCCAGGTCTTGCCGCCGTCGGTCGAGACCTCGACCTTGCCGATGCCGTAGCCGCCGTCCCAGGCGAGGCCGGAGACGGCCACCTTGCCGGCCTTCACCTTGGCGCCGTCGCGATGGCTGGTGATCAGGGAGTTGACCACCATCTCGGTGATCGGCGTCGAGGTCGCATCCTCCTGCGTGATGAAGCGGTCGCGCACCGGGAACATGCCGACGGGGATGCGATAGGCCGGCTTCATCCAGAAGCCGCCCTGCGGCGTCGTGCGGATATCGATGTGCACGAGGTGCTTCATCCAGTAGGTGCCGGTCCACCCGGGCACGACGAGGCGCGCCGGGAAGCCGTTGAAATGCGGCAGCGGCTGGCCGTTCATCTCGTAGGCGATGATGGTGTTCTCATCCATCGCCTTCCATGCCGGGATGCTCTTGACGAAATCCGGGGTCTTGTCGGCCACCGGCCCGTCGGCGCCGTTGAAGGCGACCTCGACCGTCTCCTTCTTGATGCCGGCCTTGGCCAGCACGTCTTTCAGCCGCACGCCCTTCCATTTGGCGCAGCCCATCGCGCCGTAGCCCCACTCGACGCCCGGCACGTGCGGCTTCGACAGGCCGCGGCGATTGCCCGAGCACTGGTTGACCGCGGCGAATTCGACCGCCGGCATCTTTTTCAAATCGTCGAGGGTGAGCTCCATCGGCGTCGATGCGCCGTCGCCGTCGACCTTGACCTTGTAAGTCTCGACCTTCACCTCGGGGATGTCGGCAAGGTGATAGCGCACGAAGAACTTGTCGTTCGGCGTGATCGGCGTGCGCAGGTATTCGAGCGGCGCCTCGTAGTTCGGCGGCCGGTCGGCGAGCTGGATCAGCGGCTGCTTGCCGGGCAGCTTGCCCATGGTGACGTAGCTGGCGATGCCGTCGGGCACGCCGGGCGACAGCATCGAGGCCGCGCTCTGCGCCCGCGCGATGGCTGGCAAAAGGGCGGCCGCGCCGGCCGCCCCTGCCGATTGCAGCAGGTGGCGTCGTGAGATCATCGTTCGTCTCCCCCGAGAACGTTATTTCCCTCCGCTGCCGTCGCGGCGGAGGAATTTCTCTCCATTGCCGATGATCGGAGGGAATTATACCGCGGTCAATCGGCGGCCGAGGCGGCCGGCGGAGATTCGTCGCCGCGATGCAGCAGGCCGCCCATGGTGTGGTGGCGGCGCCTCCCTACATGGAGCTTCGGGGCGCGCGGTGCGGCAAATCGTTGTCAGGCGGCCGTTTCTCGCCTAGAAGCCTTGCAGGTCCGCCCTGTGGACAACGGGGCCCGGCTTTTTTCGGAGATTTGGCAATGGGTTACAAGGTCGCCGTGGTGGGCGCCACCGGCAATGTGGGCCGCGAGATGCTCGCGATCCTGGCCGAACGCAATTTTCCCGCCGACGAAGTCGTCGCACTGGCCTCGCGCAAGAGCGTGGGCACGGAGTGCTCGTTCGGCGACAAGACCCTGAAAGTAAAGGCCCTCGACCATTACGACTTCTCCG
>Ga0134125_10002895_pt1 | contig 20146 bp, 17 predicted proteins | sample KB31751_FD_96464 | JGI IMG/M metagenome (GOLD analysis project Ga0134125, IMG submission 96464) | Terrestrial soil microbial communities with excess Nitrogen fertilizer from Kellogg Biological Station, Michigan, USA - KB3-175-1 | ecosystem: Environmental > Terrestrial > Soil > Unclassified ... | reverse complement strand
CTTGGTGAGCTGCTGGTATTTCCGTTCCAGATCTTCGAGCCCACCACAGAGGTAGAAGGCCTGCTCCGGCATGTGGTCGAACTCACCCTTGGAGATTTTGTCAAAGGACTCGATGGTCTCCTTCAGCGGGACCGTCGAGCCCTCCTGGCCGGTGAACTGCTCGGCGGAGTACATGTTCTGGCTCAGGAACCGCTCGATCCGCCGAGCCCGGCCGACAACGACCTTGTCCTCCTCGGAGAGCTCGTCGATGCCGAGGATGGCGATGATCTCCTGCAGGTCCTTGTACTTCTGCAGGATCCGCTTCACTTCTTGGGCTACCCGGTAGTGCTCCTCACCGACATACTGCGGGTCGAGGATGGTGGAGGAGGAGGCCAGCGGGTCCACGGCGGGGAAGATACCCTTGGCGAACACGCCCCGGGAGAGTTCGGTGGTGGCGTCCAGGTGAGCGAACGTGGTCGCCGGCGCGGGATCGGTGTAGTCGTCGGCGGGCACGTAGATCGCCTGCATGGAGGTGATCGAGCGGCCCCGGGTGGAGGTGATCCGCTCCTGGAGCTGACCCATCTCATCGGCCAGGGTGGGCTGGTACCCCACCGCGGAGGGCAACCGTCCCAGCAGGGTGGAGACCTCTGAGCCGGCCTGGGTGAAACGGAAGATGTTGTCGATGAACAGCAGCACGTCCTGGTTCTGCACATCGCGGAAGTACTCCGCCATGGTCAGCGCGGACAGGGCCACGCGCAGGCGCGTTCCCGGCGGCTCATCCATCTGGCCGAAGACCAGGGCGGTGTCCTTCAGGACCCCTGATTCTTCCATTTCGACCCAGAGGTCGTTGCCTTCACGGGTGCGCTCGCCCACGCCGGCGAACACCGAGGTGCCGCCGAAGTTGCGGGCCACGCGGGTGATCATTTCCTGGATCAGCACGGTCTTGCCGACGCCGGCACCGCCGAACAGGCCGATCTTGCCGCCCTGGATGTAGGGGGTCAGGAGGTCGAAGGACTTGATGCCGGTCTCGAGGATCTCCGTGGAGGACTCCAGGCTGGCGAAGTCCGGTGCCTTGCGGTGGATGGGCCAGCGCTCGGTGATCTCCAGTTCCGAGGCGGGCACGTCGAGCGGCTCGCCGAGGACGTTGAAGATGTGGCCCTTGACGCCATCGCCGACGGGGACGGAGATCGAGGCGCCGGTGTCCTGGACGACGGCACCGCGGACGAGCCCGTCGGTGGCCTGCAGCGAGATGGCGCGCACGAGGTTGTCGCCGAGGTGCTGGCTGGTTTCGAAGGTGACCGTGTGCGTCTCGCCGTTGAGCGTGATGTCGGCGGTCAGGGCGTTGTACATGGCGGGAAGGGCATCGGCCGGGAATTCGACGTCGACGACCGGACCGATGACGCGTGCGATGCGCCCGGTTGCACCCGGGGCTGCGGCAGCGGTTCCCTGCTCGTTAAGTTGGGCAGTCATCTCTCTCACTTCGCTTGTATCTAGAGCGTGGGGGTAAAGGGTGATCGGCCGGCTGCTACGCGCTGAGCGCGTCGGCGCCTGCCACGATTTCCGACAGTTCCTGGGTGATCTCGGCCTGGCGGGCGTTGTTCCGAAGTCGCGTGTACTTCTTGATCAGCTCGTTGGCGTTGTCACCGGCCGCCTTCATCGCGCGCTGGCGGGCTGCCAGTTCGGATGCGGCTGCCTGCAGCAGGGCTGCAAAGATGCGGGACTCGATGTAACGCGGCAGGAGTGCGTCCAGGACCTGTTCGGGTTCGGGCTCGTACTCATACAGCGGCAGCAGGTCGTTTTCCTGGGCCACTTCCTCCTCCACGACCTCCAGGGGGAGCAACCGGATGACGGTTGGCTCCTGGACGACCATGGACTTGAACTGCGTGTAGACGACGTGGATCTCCTCCACACCGCCTTCCTCGTACGGCGTGTTGAAGGCCTCCAGCAGCGCCTCGCCGATCTCGCGGGCCGTCTCGAACTTCGGTGCGTCCGTATCCCCGGTCCACACCCGCGCGTATTCGCGGTTGCGGAAGTCGAAGTAGGCCTGAGCCTTGCGTCCAACGACGTAGGTGCTGACTTCCTTGCCTTCGCCGTGAAGCAATTCGGTCAGGGCCTCGGCCTGCTTGATGGCGCTGACCGAGTAGGCACCGGCCAAGCCACGGTCGGAGGTCATCACCAGCACGGCCGAGCGGCGGACCTGCTCCGGCTCGGTGGTCAGCGGGTGCTCGACCTCGGACTGGGACGCGACGGCAGAAACGGCACGGGTGATCGCACGGGCGTAGGGCAGCGAAGCCGAAACCCGGCTCCGGGCCTTGCCGATGCGGGAAGTGGCGATCAGTTCCATCGCCTTGAAGATCTTGCCCATCGACGACGTCGAGGCGATCTTCTGGCGGTAGACCCGAATCTGGGCTCCCATGTTTATCCTTTCCTAGTCCGCGGCGGTGGTGGCTGGGCCCGCGGGCCCAGCCACCGCCTCGCGGAGAACGTCAGCGCTTCTGCTTGACGATCTTTTCCTGGTCGACGTTCTCTTCACCGAGGGCGTCGTGCTCCTCGTGCCCGGCGCGGACCAGCTGGTCGCCGCCCTGGCCGAAGAAGCCCTGCTTGAAGTCCTCGACGTTGGACTTCAGTGCATCGACCGTCGAGTCCTCCAGCTTGCCCGTCTGGGCAATGGTGGTGAGCACGTCGGTGCGGTTGCGCAGGTGCTCGATGAACTCCTGCTCGAAGCGGCGGACGTCCTCGACCGGGACGCTGTCCAGGTGGCCGTTGGTACCGGCCCAGACGGAGACGACCTGGTCCTCGACCGGGTACGGCGCGTACTGGCCCTGCTTGAGCAGTTCCATCAGGCGGGCACCGCGGGTCAGCTGCTGCTTGGTCGCGGCGTCGAGGTCCGAGGCGAACATGGCGAAGGCCTGCATGTCGCGGTACTGCGCCAGCTCCAGCTTCAGCGTGCCGGAGACCTTCTTCATGGCCTTGATCTGGGCCGAGCCACCCACGCGCGACACCGAGATGCCCACGTCCACGGCGGGACGCTGGTTGGCGTTGAAGAGGTCCGACTGCAGGAAGATCTGGCCGTCGGTGATGGAGATGACGTTGGTCGGGATGTAGGCCGAGACGTCGTTGGCCTTGGTCTCGATGATCGGCAGGCCGGTCATCGATCCGGCGCCGAGCTCGTCGGAAAGCTTGGCGCAACGTTCCAGCAGGCGGGAGTGCAGGTAGAACACATCGCCCGGGTAGGCCTCGCGTCCCGGCGGGCGGCGCAGCAGCAGCGACACGGCGCGGTAGGCCTCGGCCTGCTTGGAGAGGTCATCGAACACGATCAGGACGTGCTTGCCGCCGTACATCCAGTGCTGGCCGATGGCCGAACCGGCGTAAGGGGCCAGGTACTTGAAGCCGGCCGGGTCGGAAGCCGGGGAGGCGACGATGGTCGTGTACTCCATGGCGCCGTGCTCTTCGAGGGCCTGGCGGACGGAGGCCACGGTGGAGGCCTTCTGGCCGATGGCCACGTAGATGCAGCGCACCTGCTTGGAGACATCGCCGGAGGCCCAGTTGGCCTTCTGGTTGATGATGGTGTCGACGGCCAGGGCGGTCTTGCCCGTCTGGCGGTCGCCGATGATCAGCTGGCGCTGGCCGCGGCCAACCGGGATCATCGCGTCGATGGCCTTCATGCCGGTCTGCATCGGCTCGCTGACGGACTGGCGCTGCGTCACGCCCGGTGCCTGGAGCTCCAGCGGGCGGCGGCCTTCAGCCTGGATCTCGCCCTTGTCGTCGATGGGGTGGCCCAGCGGATCCACGACGCGGCCCAGGAAGTTGTCGCCCACGGGCACGGAGAGGATCTCGCCCGTGCGGTGGACTTCCTGGCCTTCTTCGATGTTGGCGAAGTCGCCGAGGACGACGACGCCGATTTCACGGGTGTCGAGGTTCTGGGCCAGTCCCAGCGTGCCGTCTTCGAAGCGAAGCAGCTCGTTGGCCATTACGGAGGGAAGACCCTCCACCTTTGCGATGCCGTCACTAGCCGTGCTCACGCGGCCCACCTCGACACGCTGCGCGTTGCCCGGTTCATAGGACGCGGCGAAGTCGGTCAAGGCGTTGCGGACGTCATCGGCGTTGATGGTCAATTCGGCCATCTGCAGTCCCTGCTCTCCTAGATTGTGGTTCCCGACCGGGGGTGGCTGGTGGAAACCGGGGGTTGATTCAGTCTGTGGTGTCGGCGGTGGGCTGCCCTCCCAGAGGAGGGCTAGCCAGCCAGCCGACGGCGGAGTTCCGCGAGCCGGGTGGCGGCGGTTGCGTCAACAACCTCGTCACCGACGACGACCCGGAGGCCTCCAACTAGTGATGGATCCACTGCGACGTTGATCTTCAGATCGCGTCCGTAGAGCTTGTTGAGCCCGGCCTGCAGCCGGTTGAACTGTTCGTCGGTCAACGGACGGGTGGCGCTGACCTGCGCAATCCACCGCTGCTGGCGCTTGGCCACCAACTCCACGAACTTCTGCACGAGTGCGGCCGGCTTGAGGCCCCGGGGGGACTCTACGGCTTGCGCGATCAGGAGCCGCGCGATCTCGCCGGCACCGCGCGACACCTTCAGCGCGAGTTCGCGCTTGGCGTCGGCCGGGGCTTGCGGATCATCGAGCGCACGCTGCAGATCATGACTGGACCCCACAACCCGGATGAAGGCGAAGAGGTCCTCCTCCAGGGCTTCGAGACCGGCAGCCCCTTCTGCTTGGCGCTCTGCCACGCTGATGGCCACCGTGGCCGCCAGCGTTTCCAGTGCATCGCCGATGTCACGTGCCGAGCCCCACCGGGAAGAGGCGAGACCGGCCACGATGGATTCGGCCTCGGGAGAGACCTTTCCGCGCAGCAGCCGGGACGTCAGGGCGGTCTTTTCCTCGGTGCCGCGCGCCGGATCCGTCAGTGCGCGGCGCAGGCCGGCACTGGAATCGAAGACGTCAAGCACTCCGAAGAGATCCTTGGCCAGCGGCAGGCCGGCCGTGGGCAGTTTTGCCTCAAGGTCGGACTGGGCCGCTGCCAGGGACTGGCTCGATACACCTGCCATTAGTTCGATGCACCTGCGCTCTGCTGGTTCTCGAGGTCGCTCAGGAACCGGTCGACCACGCGCGCGGAGCGTGCGTCGTCATCGAGGGCCTCGCCCACGATCCGGCTGGCCAGCTGGGTGGCCAGGGTGCCGACTTCCCCGCGGAGGGAGACGACGGCGGCCTGGCGCTCGGCCTCGATCTGGACATGGGCCTGTTCGGTGATGCGGGCGGACTCAGCCGCCGCCTTCTCCTTCAGGTCAGCCAGGATCTTGGACCCCTCGGCACGGGCTTCCTCGCGGATGCGATTGGCTTCCGTGCGGGCGTCCAGCAGCTGCTGCTTGTACTCGTCGAGGGCGGCGTTGGCCTCGGCCTGCGCGGCCTCCGCCTTCGCGATCCCGCCCTCGATGGCGGCCGAGCGCTCCTCGTAGGTCTTCTCGAACGCCGGCACGACAAACTTGTTGACGATGAACAGCAGAACGATGAAGGTCACCAGCGTCAGTGCGATTTCCCAGACGTTGGGGACGAGGGGGTTTACCTTGCCCTCAGCCGCGCTTAGTGCTGCGTAGATCATAATTCACCCGTCTTTCTTAGACTCTAACCTTCGGTTCCCTGAAAGGAGCCGAAGTTTAGACGCGGCCCCAGATGAAGGCGAAGACCAGGCCGAGGATGGCAAGAGCTTCGGTCAGCGCCAAGCCGAGGAAGGCGATCGGCTGCAGCACGCGCTGGGCCTCGGGCTGACGTGCGACGCCGTTGATGTACGCGGCGAAGACGAGACCCACGCCGATGGCACCGCCGATTGCGGAGAGGCCGTAACCGATGGCGTTGAGGCTACCGTAGATTTCCATTGTGTTCCTTTCAGAATGCCGATTGGCAGGGTGTTTGGATACAGGGTATTCCCCGGGTGGGGAAAGCTTTTAGTGCTCTTCGACCAGTGAGCCCTGGATGTAGATGGCGGTCAGCAGGACGAAGACGTAGGCCTGGAGCGCCATGATCAGGACCTCGAACAGCCCCATGGCCACGCCGCCGGCGAAGGTCAGCACGCCCAGCCCCTTCAGGAAGGCACCGCCCTCCACGAGCATGTAGGACGTGCCGGCGGCTGCCAGCATCACGATCAGGTGGCCGGAGAGCATGGTGGCGAACAGACGGAGGCTGTGCGTCAGCGGGCGGACGAAGAAGTTGGAGATGATCTCGATGACGATGATCAGCGGCAGGATCGCCTTCGGCACTCCGGAGGGGACGACGGCCAGCTTGAGGTAGCCGATGCCGTGCTTCCGCAGCCCGAGGTAGATCCAGTAGACGTAGACGATGCCGGCCAATGCGTAAGCCGTGCCCACGTGGGAGGGGGTTGGCAGCTGGAAGAGCGGGACCACACCGAAGAGGTTGTTCAGCAGGATGAAGAAGAACAAGCTGACCAGCAGCGGGACGAAGGGCTTGAAATCCTTCTCGCCGATGATGTCCTTGCCCACGGAGTTGCGGACGAAGTTGTAGGAGATCTCTCCGAGGAACTGGAATTTCCCCGGGACCAACTGGCGGCGGCGGGACGCGGCCATGAAGAACCAGGAGATGAGGATGACGGAAATGATGACCAGCAGCATCTGCTTGCCGAAGCCACTCCCGTATTCGGCTCCCCAGGGGAGGATTTCGGGGAGGTGCATGTCCTCAAGGCCGGGGGCTTTGAACCCACCTTCTGCTGGGGCCGCCGGAAGCGCAAGCGCGATCAACGCGGTTCCTCTCTGCTGTGTCCGTCATTGGGCAAAATCGGTGGGAAGCCGTTCCGGATCCCCAACGGATGAAGTTGTTGGCTGTTATTCGTCCGCACCGCGGTCCGGCCGGGAGGCACGGTCTTTGCGGTGGAGGAAGGCCAGATAATATCCGGCAACGGCGCCGAGCAGGGCACCGACGATCCAGATCCAGCGGGTATCTAACAGGAAGTCCAACAACCACCCTATCAAACCCCATGCGATGATCCCGCCAACGATGTAGTTGAAGTTCTCGCGAAAGCGCGAGATCTCCGCCGGCCGGGAGCCCGGGTTGCCGTCCTGGCTCATCGGCTGCCTCCCTCGTCGGTGGGGGTCGGAAGCGCGGGGTCGTTGTAGAGCTGGAGGCGCAATCGGGAGAAGGCCCGCAGCTCCACGACCTGCCAGATCACCACGGTCGCGACGACCCCGATGAGCAGCCAGGTCCCGTCGAGCCACACCGGGGTCCCGAGCCCGAAGGCCAGGGCCCCCAGGACGACGACCTTGACGACGTACCCGATCATGAATCCGCCGAAGGCGGCCGAGGGGTTCTTCCGGCCGACCACGTGGCCGATGCCCAGGCTGATGCCGAAGAAGGCGATCACGACGGCTGCGGCACCGAGGGCGCTGCCCGCGGCGGCCGGCCCGGCCACCACAAGAGCGGCCACCGCGATCACCACGGCGGCGATGCCGGTGACGAGCACGCACTGGCGCAGGATCGACAACCAGGGAGAAGGGGTTGCCCCCGACTCCCGCACGGCACGCGGACCGTCGGGGTGTGCCGCTTCCGGCATGTACTTCACCTCGTTGTCGTCCCGCCGGGTCGGCGTGTGCCTACCGGGCAGGGGCATGTTGTTGGTGTTCCCGCTGGGAACCACAATCAATTCTACACGAGATAGAAATGCCACCGGTCCGTGGCCTCATCGCGTGGCAGCTGCCTGTCCGCGGACGCGCCCGATCCAGGCCGGGCTGCCGAGGTAGGCCACGATGATGCCGATGATGAACACGCCCCACAGGTACTGGGCAGCACCGGTGGCCAGGACGCTGAATGTCGCTCCGGCAGCACACAGGGCGGTGGCCGCGGTGACCACGAGGGCGGAGCCGAGGTGGCTGAGGCCGACATCGGTCAACCGCTGGTAGACGTGCTGGCGGTGGGCCGCGTACCAGCGTTCACCGGCGCGGATGCGCACCAGCAGCGTGTAGGCCGTGTCGGCGAGGTAGATGACCACGGGGCCCAGCAGGTAGCCGGCCTCCATGCCGTTGAGGAAGGCCGCCGCACCGGTCACCGCCAGCGAGGCTCCGAGGAGGTAGCTGCCGACGTCGCCGAGGAACACGTGTCCGCGGCCCAGGTTCCACGGCAGGAACGCGGCGAAGCCGGCGGCGATGACCAGGGACGGCACGACCATCCAGTCCTGGTGGTCCAAGGTTCCGGTGGCGGCGAAGAACAGCCCCACCACCAGGCCGTGTAGCCCGCTGATGCCGTTGATGCCGTCCATGAAGTTGGCGACGTTGACGTAGGCGGCGACCGCCAGGGCCCCGACGAGGATCCACCAGCGGGAGCTGTCGGTGAGCGCGACCAGCGCCGCGGTGCCCAGCGCCCCGATGATCAGCTGCAGGCCGAAGCGCCAGCCGACCGAGAGGCCGCGGTAGTCCTCGACCCAGCCCAGGGTGGCCGCTGCCAGGGAGACCGCGGCGACGACGGGCAGCAGCGGCCCGTGGCCGTGGGCGCCGGCGCTCCAGGCCACGGCGAACCCGATCAGCACGGCGGCGGTGATGGTCAGGCCGACGCCGCGGACCGCGGTGGTGGTGTGCGAGGAGCGGTCGTTGGGAACGTCGATGACGCCCAGGCGCTGCAGCAGCGGGATCAGGGCGAAGGGCAGCAGGGCGCCCGCGGCGAAGGTCGCGGCGATGGCCAGGGCGTCGGCGGCGTTCATGAGGCCGCTTCCCCGTCCTCCTGGGCATCGAGGTGGCCTTGGCGCTTCTTCCACTCCCCCAGGTCCATGTCGGCCGGGTCGAGCACGTCGATGTGTGCGTGGGAGATCTTCGGGTGCCGCGGGCGCTCGTCGCCCTCGCCCTCGCCGATGAGGTCCTCGTGCAGCTTCTCGCCCGGGCGCAGGCCCGTGATGACGATCTCCACGTCCTTGCCGCTGAGCTGGATCATGTGCTCGGCGACGTCCATGATGCGCACGGGGTTGCCCATGTCCAGGATCATGACCTCGCCGCCGCTGCCGATGGCCCCCGCCTGGATGACCAGCTGGCAGGCCTCGGGGATCGTCATGAAGAAGCGCGTGGCCTCGGGGTCGGTGACCGTGACGGGGCCGCCCTTGAGGATCTGCTCGGTGAACAGCGGCAGCACCGAGCCGCGGCTGCCCAGCACGTTGCCAAAGCGCACGGAGACGTACTTGCGCCCGGTCTGCTCCCCCATCCAGGCGGTGAGCTTCTCGGCGACGCGCTTGGAGTGGCCCAGCGCCGTGGTGGGGTTCGCGGCCTTGTCGGTGGAGATGTTTACGTACGTGCCGACGTCGGCCGCGCGGGCGGCGTTGAGCACGTTGAGGCTGCCCATCACGTTGGTCTTCCACGCCTCGTCGGGATACTGCTCGAGCAGCGAGACGTGCTTGAGCGCGGCCGTGTGGAAGACGACCTCCGGCCGGCGTTCACGGAAGATGGCGGTCAGCGTCGCGGCGTCGCGGATATCGGCCAGCACGGTGTCCTGGCCGTCGAGCAGGCCGCGGCCGGTCAGCGAGATCTGCGTGGTCTGCAGTCCGGTCTCGTCCCGGTCGAGCATGATCAGCTCGGCGGGCGAGTAGACGCTGATCTGCCGGCAGAGCTCGGAGCCGATGGAGCCGCCGGCACCGGTGACCAGCACGCGCTTGCCGGTGACATAGCCGGCGATCTCGTCGACGTGGATGTCCACCGGGTGCCGGCCGATGAGGTCCTCGATGGCCACCTCGCGGAAGGAGAACTCGTGCGGTCCCGTGAGCATGTCGCGCAGCGGGGGCACCACCAGGACCTTCAGGCCCAGCGTGTGGCCCAGATCGCTGATCTCGCGGATGGTGTCCGCGTCGATGTTGGCCATGGCCAGCAGGATCACGGTGGCCCGGGTGCGCTTGACGACCTCGGGGATGTTCTCACGCCGGCCGAGGACCGGCACGGAGGAGATGCGCAGGTGTTTCTTGGCGGGGTCGTCGTCGATCAGCCCGACGGGCTGCCAGGGCGAGAGCCGGTCGTTGCTCATGCGCGTCACGATGGACTTGCCGACGAAACCGGCCCCGTAGATCAGCGTGCGTTCGGCATGGTCCCCGGGCTTGGTCTTGGATTCGACGTGCATCCGCTTGGCGTAGCGCACGGCGGCCATGAAGATGCAGGCGAACGGGAAGGCGATGAGCCCGGTGCCGCGGGCGATCTGCATCGGGATGCCGGCGAAGAGCAGGACGGCCGTGAGGATCACGGACACGGCGACGGTGACGATGACCAGCAGCTTGGCCTCGTGGAACGAGCCGAAGCTATAGCGCCCGCGGTAGAGCGAGAGGGCGGTGCCGACGATGAACTGGCTGACGATGGCCACGGCGCAGACGATGGCGACGCCGTCGAGCTTGCTCGGGTCGAACGTCATCTCGTAGCGCAGGATCATGGCCACGAAGATGGCCACGATCCAGGCCAGGGCATCGAGCAGGAATTGCGAGCCGAGCCACAGGATGCGGTCGCTGCTGGCGGTCTTGGCTACGTCGGGGCTGTGCCTGGTGCTCATGGTTTGGCGACGCTCAGGTCTGTGCTCCTCGTCAACGGGCCGGGGGTCCGGCTGGGCGCTGCCGGTGGCAGCGTCCGGAATTCGTGGTGGTGCGGGCGGCGGTCCCGCTGCCTAGGCGGATGCCGGCGGCCGGTCGTCGGCCGGGGCGCGGCCGGTCCCGTCGGGTTCCCCGGCACCGGTGGCTGCGGCGTCCTGGTCCTCCTTCAGTTCTACACCAGAATGCAGCGGGTCCTTGTCGGCCGCGGCGCCCGCGTCGGCGTCGAAGTCAGGCTCGTCGGTGTCGGCGGCCGGCTGGTCGGCGGCGGCCGCGTCCGGGGCCTCCTCGCCGAAGCCGAGCAGCGACGGGACGTGTTCGCGCAGATCCGCCAGCGGCAGGGCGCCCTGGCGCACGACGCGCAGCACGTCCCCGGTGCAGTCCACGATCGTGGAGGGCAGGGCGGGCACGACGGCGGGGTCCCCGGTGGCGTCGGCGGCTTCGGCTGCCTCGGGAACCGGCAGCGGGCGCGGGCCGCCGTCGAGGTAGACCGCGACGGACTCGGCGAGCATCGCCTCGGCCTCGGCGGCGGTGGTGGCCGCGGGCATCCCGGAGCGGTTGGCGCTGGAGACGGCCAGCGGGCCGGTGGCGTCGAGCAGGTCCCGGGCCAGGTCGTCGTCGGGGATGCGCAGGGCCACGGTGCCGCGGGTCTCGCCCAGGTCCCAGGTCAGGCTCGGCTGGCTGCGCAGGATGAGAGTGAGCGGACCGGGCCAGAAGAAGTTGGCCAGCAGGCGGGCGTCCTCGGGGATGTCCATCGCCAGCCCGTCCATGGTCCCCACCCGCGGGATGAGCACCGGCGGGGGCATGTTCCGCCCGCGTCCCTTGGCGGCGAGCAGCGTGGCGACGGCCTGGGGCGAGAAGGCGTCGGCGCCGATCCCGTACACCGTGTCCGTGGGCAGCACGATGCACTGCTGGGCGGCCACGGCCTCCTGCGCTGCGGCCAGGCCCTCGGATCGGGCGGGTTCGGTGGTGCAGTCAAAGCGTTCGGTCACGGGGTCCATTCTTCCATGTCGTCCAGCGGGTCCAGGTCCCTGGCCAGGTACCCGGAGGTGGCGCGGTCGGCGTCGTTGAGGTCGCGGTGACCGGCCACGTCGCGCCAGCGGCCGCTGGCGGCGAAGAGCCCGAGCATCGCCGGGCCCTGGACGTCGGCGTGCTCCAGGGCCAGGAAGCCGCCGGGCAGCAGCAGCCGCTCGGCGGTGGCGATGACCGCCCGGGGCAGGTCCAGCCCGTCGGGTCCTCCCCCGTAGAGCGCCAGGTCGGGGTCGTGCTCGCGCACCTCGGGATCGCGCGGGATAGCCCCGGGCGGGATGTAGGGAGGATTGGAGACGACGATGTCGAAGCGGGAGTCCTCCCCCGCGAACGCGGTGCGCAGGTCCCCGGCGTGCAGGCGGACCCCGTGCGGCACCGTATTCCGCTCGGCGTACGGGTAGGCCGCCTCGCTCAACTCCACGGCGTGCACCTCGGAGCCGGGGACCTCGCTGGCCACCGATGCGGCGACGGCCCCGGAGCCGGTGCCCAGGTCCACCACGCGCACGCTGCCCCGTTCGGCCAGGACGGCGCGGGCGCGGTCGATGGCCAGCTGGGCCAGCAGCTCGGTTTCCGGGCGCGGGATGAAGACCCCGGGCCCGACGGCCAGCTCGAGGTGGCGGAAGTACGCCACCCCGGTCAGGTGCTGCAGCGGGATCCGGGTGGACCGCCGGGCGACGAGGTCGGCGAAGCCGTCCGGCGCGGGGGCCCCGGCCAGCGCCAGGGCCGCCACCCGGCCGCGCGAGACACCGAGCAGGTGCCCGGCGAGCAACTCGGCATCGGCACGTGGGGAGGGGACACCGGCGTCGTGCAGTTGTGCCACCGCCCGGCGCAGTGCCTCCTCGAGATCCACGGGCACCCTACTTCTGCTGGCCGTCGCCGATGGCGTTGAGCCGTTCCTGCTCGTCCATCTCGATGCAGGAGGCGATCACGGGATCCAGTTCGCCGTTCATCACGTGGTCCAGGTTGTAGGCCTTGTACCCGGTGCGGTGGTCGGCGATGCGGTTCTCCGGGTAGTTGTAGGTGCGGATGCGCTCGGAGCGGTCCATGGTGCGCACCTGCGACTTGCGGGCCTCGGAGTTCTCCGCGTCGATGATCTCCTGCTGGTGGGCCAGCAGGCGCGAGCGCAGCACGCGCATCGCGGCCTCCCGGTTCTGGATCTGCGACTTCTCGTTCTGCATGGCCACCACGATCCCGGTGGGCAGGTGGGTGATGCGCACCGCGGAGTCGGTGGTGTTCACCGACTGGCCGCCGGGGCCGGAAGAGCGGTAGACGTCGATCTTCAGGTCGTTGGCGTGGATGTCCACTTCCTCGGGCTCGTCGACCTCGGGCAGCACGAGCACGCCGGCGGCGGAGGTGTGGATGCGGCCCTGCGACTCGGTGACCGGCACGCGCTGGACGCGGTGGACGCCGCCCTCGAACTTCAGGTGGGCGTAGACGCCCTCGGCCGGGTCGTTGGACTTGCCCTTGATGGCCATCTGGGCGTCCTTGTAGCCGCCGAGGTCCGATTCGTTGGAGGAGATCAGCTCGGTCTTCCAGCCCATGTGCTCCGCGTAGCGGGTGTACATGCGCAGCAGGTCGGCGGCGAACAGGGCCGCCTCGTCGCCGCCTTCGCCGCCCTTGACCTCGAGGATCACATCGCGGGCGTCGTTGGGGTCGCGCGGGATGAGCAGGCGGCGGAGCTTCTCCTCGGCGACGGGCAGCTCGGCCTCCAGCCGGGTGGCCTCCTCGGCGAACTCGGGGTCCTCGCCGGCCATCTCGCGGGCGGCCTCGAGGTCGTCGACGAGCTGGGTGTAGCGCTTGTGCGCCTCGACGATGCCGTTGAGCTGCGCGCTGCGCCGGCCGAGCTTGCGGGCCAGCGCTTGGTCCTGGTAGACGGCGGGGTCGCTGAGTTGGCGTTGCAGGTCGGCGTGCTCGTCGAGCAGGCCCTGGACGGACTCGAACATTGGCTCTACTTCTTTCTCGGCAGCGGGGCGGCGGGGCCGCGGTGTGCACCAGTCTAGGGAGGGTGGGGCCGCGTGGGCGGCTTAACGCACGACGCCCGGTCCCGGTCCCGCACAAGGTGGCGGGACCGGTTCCGGGCGTGTCAGGGCGCTAGGAGTCGGACTTGGATCCGAGCGTCGTCTTGGACACGAGCATGAGGAACTCGGCGTTGGACTGCGTCTCGCGGATCTTGGAGGTCAGGACCTCCAGTGCCTGCTGGGTCTCCAGGCCGGAGAGCACGCGGCGCAGGCGCCACATGATCTTGATCTCCTCGGCGGAGAGCAGGTTCTCCTCGCGGCGGGTGCCGGAGTCCTTGACGTCCACGGCCGGGAAGATGCGCTTGTCCGCCAGCTGGCGGGACAGGCGCAGTTCCATGTTGCCGGTGCCCTTGAACTCCTCGAAGATGACCTCGTCCATCTTGGAGCCGGTCTCCACCAGCGCGGTGGCCAGGATCGTCAGCGAGCCGCCGTTCTCGATGTTGCGGGCGGCGCCGAAGAAGCGCTTCGGCGGGTACAGCGCCGCCGAGTCGACACCACCGGAGAGGATGCGGCCCGAGGCCGGCGCGCTGAGGTTGTAGGCGCGGCCCAGGCGGGTCATCGAGTCCAGCAGGACCACGACGTCCATGCCCATTTCCACCAGGCGCTTGGCGCGCTCGATGGCGAGCTCGGCCACCGTGGTGTGGTCGTCCGCCGGACGGTCGAAGGTCGAGGCGATGACCTCGCCCTTCACCGTGCGCTGCATGTCGGTGACTTCCTCGGGACGCTCGTCGACGAGGACCATCATCAGGTGCACTTCGGGGTTGTTGATGGTGATCGCATTGGCGATGGACTGCAGGATGAGCGTCTTGCCGGCCTTGGGCGGGGAGACGATCAGGCCGCGCTGGCCCTTGCCGATCGGGGCGACCAGGTCGATGACGCGCGGTCCGACCAGCTTGGCGTCGGTTTCCAGGCGCAGGCGCTGCGAGGGGTAGAGCGGGACGAGCTTGGTGAACTCGACGCGGTCCTTGTTCTCGTCGGCGGGCTTGCCGTTGACGCTCGTCAGCTTCACCAGGGCGTTGAACTTCTGGCGCTGGTTGCCGCTGTTGTTGGAGTTCTCGCCTTCGCGCGGGGCGCGGATGGCGCCGACGACGGCGTCGCCCTTGCGCAGGTTGTGCTTCTTGACCTGGTTCAGCGAGACGTAGACGTCGTTGGGCCCGGGCAGGTAACCGGAGGTGCGCACGAACGCGTAGTTCTCCAGCACGTCCAGGATGCCGGCGACGGGCAGCAGGACGTCGTCCTCGGTCAGCTCGGTGTCGTCGACCTCGGGCTGGTTGCGGTTGCGGCCGCGCCGGTTGTTCCGGTCGTTGCGGTCGTTGCGGTTGTTCCGGTCGCGGTTGCGCTCGCGGCGGTTGCCGCGGCCCCCGCGGTCGTTCGAGTCGTTGTCGCGCTGGTTGTCCCGGCGGTTGTTCTCGCGCTGGTTGTCCTGCTGGTTGTTCCGGCCCGAGTCGTTTTGCTGGTTCTTCTGGTTCTCGTCGCGGTTGCCCTCGCGGTTGTTGTCCCGCGCATCACCGGAGGAGTCGCCGTCGTTGTTGTCGCGGCGGTTGCGCGAGCGGCGGTTGCGGCGCTCGTTGCGGTCGCCGCGGTCGGTGCGCTCGTCGTTGCCGCCACCCTGGGCGTTGTCCTGCTCCTGGCCGCCCTCCGGCGTGGAGGAGGCCGAGGAGTCGGCGTCCTGGCCCTTCTCCTGGCTGTTGGACTGGGCCTTGTCCTGGACCTGGCCGTTGTCACTGGCGCGGCGGGAGCCGCGGCCACGGCGCTGGCCCGAGCCGCCGTCGGCCGGTGCCTCGGCCTCGGTTGCCGGGGCGGACTCGGTCGGGGCGGCGGTCTCGGCCTGCGGGGCCTGGCCGTCGCTGCTGGCCCGGCGGCTGCGGCCGCGGCCACGGGCGGGACGGTCGCTGCTCCCGGCGTCCTTGCCGGATGCGTCCGCCGGCGTCTCGGCCTGCTGCGGGGCCGCCTGCTGCGGGGCCTCGGCCTTGGCCTTGGAGGCCTTGTCGCGGTCGGCCACGGAGCCGCCGCGCTGGTGGTTGGAGATGGCGGTCACGAGGTCGCCCTTGCGCATGCGCGAGCCCCCGGTGATCCCCAGTTGCGACGCCAGTGCCTGGAGCTGGGCGAGCTTGAGCCCTGCCAGTCCGGCGTTCTGTGGTGCCGTCGACGTTTCTTCCACGCCTGAGGCCAGGCTGGTGGTTTCGGTCACGAAGGTTCCTTCCCCCTCGTCGGGCGGATCGTGTCGGAACGATCCGCTGGGTTGTCTTCCGGTGCTCCGCTTCAGATGCGGGCCGGCGGCCGGACGCAACGGCCTGGAGCCGATGGCGCCCTGAGGCATTCATCCTGTGTGGTGGCCGCTGGTTCCCCGGAGTCGGGGAACGGCCAGTCTGAAAGCCGCACGCGGTGGCGCGTTGGGTCGACACAGGAAATCCACCAAGTTCACCCAGGGGATTTGCGATGTGCACGGTCCGTGCGTGTCCGGCCTCCGGCTGTGGCGAGTCGCCACGGTCCCGGATTCCGGGGTCAATACCGCTAGTGCGCTTCCAGTCTAGCACCCACGCGGTCGACGCCGGGCATCAGGACACGCCAGGACACGGCAGGACCCGCTGCCTCGGCGCTGGCGGCGGGCTCCGGGGCCGCGGCGATGAGCGCGGCGACCTGCCGCGCCTCGTCCTGCGACGCGGCCAGGACCAGCACCGTCGGCCCGGCCCCCGAGACCACGGCGGCATGGCCGGCGGCGCGCAGCCGGGCGATCAGCTGCGCCGAGGCGGGCATCGCCGGGGCACGGTGGTCCTGGTGCAACCGGTCCTCGGTGGCCGCGAGCAGCAGCGAGGGGTCCCCGGCCAGGGCGTGCACCAGCAGGCCGACGCGCGCGCCGTTGGCTGCGGCGGTGGCGTGCGGGACCGTCGCCGGCAGCAGCGACCGGGCCGTGCGGGTGGAGAGTTCGACGTCGGGCACCGCGACGACGGGAACGATCGCCTCGTCCAGGGCCAGGGCGGTGCTGGTGGCCCGGTCCCCGTCCTGCAGGGACAGGGTCAGCGAGCCGAAGACGGCCGGGGCGACGTTGTCGGGATGGCCCTCGAGGCGGGCCGCCGCGGCGAACACCGGATCGCGCCCGGCCAGCTCCCGGCGCAGGGCCCCGGGCAGCAGCGCATCGGCCGCCGTGAGGGCGGAGACGATCGCCGCGGCGGAGGACCCCAGGCCGCGGCCGTGCGGGATGACGTTGTGTGCGTGCAGGCGCAGCCCGGCGGGGGCGGCCCCGGCGGAAGCCCAACGCGCCAGGATGGTGCGGGCGACCAGGTGGTTGCCGTCGGTGGGCAGGCAGCCGGCCCCCTCGCCCTCGATGTCGACGTGGACCCCGGCGTCGGCGGTCGTGGTCACCGTCAGGGTGTCATGCAGGCCCAGTGCGAGCCCGAGGCAGTCGTAGCCCGGGCCGAGGTTCGCGGTGGTCGCCGGGACGACGACGGTCACGGACTGCCCCGGCGCGATGGCCGGGCCGGCGACGGGGGCCTGCGGGACCGGCGGCCCGGCGGGATCGGTGGCGGCCATCGCTCAGGCCAGTCCCAGCGCGTCCGCGACGGCCACGACGTCGAAGTCGACCTTCGTGGGGGTGACGTCCGAGCCGTCGGCGTTGCGCAGCGCCCACTGCGGGTCCTTGAGGCCGTGCCCGGTGACGGTAATGACGATCGTCTTGCCCGTGGGCACGTTGCCGGCGGCGTGGTGCTTGAGCAACCCGGCGACGCCGGCGGCGGAGGCCGGTTCGACGAAGACGCCCTCGCGGGAGGACAACCAGCGGTGGGCCTCGAGGATCTGCTCGTCGCTGACCGCGTCGATCATGCCGCCGGATTCGTCGCGGGCCGCCTCGGCCTGCTGCCACGAGGCCGGGTTGCCGATGCGGATGGCCGTGGCGATCGTGTCGGGCTCGGTGATCGGGTGCCCGGCGACGATCGGGGCCGAGCCGGCAGCCTGGAAGCCCCACATGGCCGGACGCTTCGTCGACACGGCGGGCAGGGTGCCGGCGGTCTCGGACTCGTAGGGCGCGGCGTACTCGGTGTAACCCTTCCAGTAGGCCGTGATGTTCCCGGCGTTGCCCACGGGCAGCAGGTGGTAGTCCGGGGCGTCGCCGAGGAAGTCCACGACCTCGAAGGCGCCGGTCTTCTGGCCTTCGATGCGGGCGGGGTTCACGGAGTTGACCAGGAAGACCGGGTAGTTCTCGCTCAGCTTGCGGGCCACGTCGAGGCAGTTGTCGAAGTTGCCGTTGACCTGCAGCAGCTCGGCACCGTGGGCGATGGCCTGGGACAGCTTGCCCATGGCGATCTTTCCGTCCGGGACCAGCACCGCGCACTTGAGGCCGGCCTGCGTGGCGTAGGCGGCGGCGGAGGCCGAGGTGTTGCCGGTGGAGGCGCAGACGACGGCCTCCGCACCCGAGGCGACGGCGGCGGTGATCGCCATGGTCATCCCGCGGTCCTTGAACGACCCGGTGGGGTTCATCCCCTCGACCTTCAGGTACACCTCGGAGCCCGTGAGCTCCGACAGCGCCGGGGCGAAGACCAGCGGGGTGCCGCCCTCGCCCAGGGTGATGACGCGGGTCGACTCGTTGACGGGCAGGCGGTATGCGTATTCGCGGATGACTCCGCGCCACTGGTGGGCCACTTAGTTTCCTTCGACTCTCAGAACGGATGTCACGGCGTTGACGACCTCGAGCTGTTCGATGTCGGCCACGGTGGCCGCCAGCGCTGCCTCGCTGCCCCGGTGGGTGACGAAGCGCAGCGTCGCCCAGCCCGGCTCGTCGCCGTCCACGTCGGCGGGGATCTGGCGCATCGACTCGATGGAGACCCCGCGCTCGGTGAAGATGTGCGCGACCTCGGCCAGCACGCCGGCCTGGTCGGCCACGCGCAGCCCGATGCTGTAGCTGGTGGACACGGCCTCGATGGGCAGCGCCCGGACCTGCCCGGTGGTTTCCTCGGTCCGGCCGGGGCCACCGAGCACGACGCGCCGGGCCGCCGAGACCACGTCGCCGACGACGGCGGAGGCGGTCGGCCGGCCCCCGGCACCCTGGCCGTAGAACATCAGCTCGCCGGCGTTGTCCGCCTCGACGAACACGGCGTTGAACGCGCCGTGCACGGCTGCGAGCGGATGCACGCGCGGTATCAGGGTGGGGTGCACGCGCACCCCGACGCCCTCGGTGCCGGTGCCGTCGCCGAGGCGTTCGGCGATGGCCAGCAGCTTGATGACCATGCCCTGCTCGCGGGCCGCGGTCACGTCCTCGGCGGTGACGGAGGTGATGCCCTCGCAGTGCACGTCGTCCAGGTCGAAGGGGGCGTGGAAGGAGAGCGTGGCCAGGATCGCTGCCTTCGCGGCGGCGTCGTGGCCCTGGACGTCGGCGGTCGGGTCGGCCTCGGCGTACCCGAGCTCCTTCGCGCGGGCCAGGGCGTCGTCGAATGCGGCCCCGGTGGTGTCCATGGCGTCGAGGATGTAGTTCGTGGTGCCGTTGACGATGCCCATGACCTTGGTGATGCGGTCCCCGGCCAGCGAGTCGCGGATGGGCCGCAGGATCGGGATGGCCCCGGCGACGGCGGCCTCGTAGGAGAGCTGCACGCCGGCTTCCCCGGCGCGGGCGGAGAGCCCGGGCAGGTCCTTGGCCAGCAGCGCCTTGTTCCCGGTGACCACGCAGGCCCCGCCGTCGATCGCCCGGCGGATCAGGGTCGCGGCCGGTTCCAGCCCGCCCATGAGCTCGATGACGATGTCGGCGTCGTCCACGAGTGCCTCGGCATCGGTGGTGAACAGCGACGCGGGCAGCTCGACGTCGCGGGCGGTGGCGGTGTTGCGCACGGCGATGCCGGCCAGCTCGAGCCCGGCCCCCGCCCGGGTGGCGAGGTCGCCGGCGTCGTCCAGCAGGATCCTGGCCACCTGCGATCCGACCGTTCCGCAGCCGAGCAGGGCCACCCTGAGTTTCTCCACGTGTTCCCTACGCTCCCATGTCTCGGGCCAACAAGTCGTCTTCCGTTTCCCTGCGGATGATGGTGCGGGCGGTGCCCCCGCGCACGGCGACCACGGCCGGGCGGGCCAGGTAGTTGTAGTTGCTGGACAGCGCCCAGCAGTAGGCCCCGGTTCCCGGGACGGCGAGCAGGTCGCCCGCGGCCACGTCCTCCGGCAGGTAAACGTCCCGCACGACTATGTCACCACTTTCGCAGTGCTTTCCAACCACGCGGGACATAATCGGTTCACCCTCCGTCACACGCGAGGCCAGCACCGCGGTGTAGTCGGCGTCGTAGAGCACCGGGCGCGCGTTGTCGCTCATCCCGCCGTCGACGGAGACGTAGCGCCGCGGCAGGGTGCCCTCGGAGGTGTCCACCTGGACGGTCTTGCGGACCCCGGCCTGGTAGAGGGTGAAGGTGCTGGGCCCGGCGATCGCCCGGCCCGGTTCGATGGAGATCCGCGGCACGGCCAGTGACAGCGCGGCGGCTTCCTCCTGCACGACGGCGGCCATGGCCTGGGCGAGGTCGGCCGGCTGCCGGGGGGTGTCGGCCTCGGTGTAGGCGATGCCGTAGCCGCCGCCCAGGTCCAGTTCGGGCAGCTCGACGCCGTGG
>Ga0134125_10002893_pt1 | contig 20150 bp, 14 predicted proteins | sample KB31751_FD_96464 | JGI IMG/M metagenome (GOLD analysis project Ga0134125, IMG submission 96464) | Terrestrial soil microbial communities with excess Nitrogen fertilizer from Kellogg Biological Station, Michigan, USA - KB3-175-1 | ecosystem: Environmental > Terrestrial > Soil > Unclassified ... | reverse complement strand
ATGGATATTGATACATCGCGGCACAAAATATTTCTGCCTACTGCAGAATTTGAACAGCCGAAGCCGGGAGCGACAGGCCGGCCCGTGGCAAAGCCAGGCACGTTCATGGTTGTGGTTGTAGGGAGGAAGTAAAGCTATGTAAGCGTTTTAGTCGTGAAGGCATCGGTTCAGCATTTATCCCGGCTTACGACAGAGTGCAATCGAGAGCAATTATTCCCCACCTTCGCCAAAAACCGGCGAAAGGCGGGCCACCCTCATGCATGGTGAAGGATAGGAAAATCGGAAAGGGTGCACCACCCGTGTTTATCAACTATCTGAAAAACCCCTGAAGCCTGGGGTTATAACTGAGCTTCAGAAACAACAAAACACGTCTGTGTCGCCCCTCCCGGGGCTCATCCGCACTTTTGATGCAGACCCACCCTTACGGCTTCGCTCTCCCGCATTGCGGGATCGCTCGCCTTCAGGGTGGGCTAACTTCTTGTCGCCCTCTTCGAGGGCTGGATGACGGAGTATTTATTGTCTCAATCGCCTGGAGGTGAACGGTATGGGACTAACTCATGTCGCGCCTACGGCGCTGTCAGTGACATTCGCCGTTACCGTATGGTGATGAAGAACGGGACTTTGTTCCACAGCTCAAAGCTGTATGCGGCCGTTGGGAAATTGCCGGCGGAGTCAGCCTACGTCGGGCTTTTCTGACGTGACAATTGGGGCGAAGAAATGGTAAAGTAGCTGCTGGCTCCTAGCTTCTGGCTGCTAGCTAAGGCAAAGGCAGGAGGCGAAACGCCAATTCCATGGCAAAGGACGCCCGCGGCCGCTCTGTCGGTGCGGGAAATGCTCTTTGACAAAGTAGCGTCTAGCCCTTAGCAGTTGGCTGCTAGCCAAAGGCGAGGAGCGGTTTGCGACCCTCTGCTGAAACATGACGCGTGGGTGATCCAAGTAAATCCTGGGTGATCCAGTGGAAAACTCTGGATGACCCAGTGGAAAAGTCGGCGTGACCCAAGGGTCGGGGCTGGCTCGAAATGGCGTAAGTCGTGTGTTTGCTTCAAAACGACAAAATTAGCCGGCCACCCCCCAGGAAATCGCCGTGATCGCCGGAATCGCGCGACATCGCCGAGATCGAGAAAACCGTGTTTACCACTGATCTGCACTGATGACACTGATCTGCAAAATTCGGTTTCAGGATCAGTAGATTCTGGAAGATTGGAAAGCCAATTTTTTTGTGAGAGAATCCGTGCTTCCTGAAAAGCATGGATATCTTACTGAGCCGCGAGGAGATTGCCGAGGCGGTGGGCCGGATCGGGCAGCAGATTACGCACGATTTTGCCGGCGAGTCGGTGGTGCTCATAGGCGTGCTGAAGGGTGCGTGCCTTTTCCTGAGCGACCTGGCGCGACAGATTGAGCTGGACGCCACGTTTGATTTCATTGCGGTGCGCAGCTACGGAAGCAAGAAGGAGACTGCGGGCGAGGTGCAGCTGATTAAAGACGTGACCACGCCGTTGCGCGACCTCAATGTGATCCTGGTGGAGGACATCCTCGATACCGGGCTGACCCTCACGTTTTTGCGCAAGCATTTGTGTGCGCATCAGCCGCGCGCGTTCAAGATTGCCACGCTGCTGGACAAGCCGTCGCGCCGAGCGGTGCCGATACAGGCCGACTATGTGGGCTTTCAAATCCCAGATAAATTTGTTGTCGGCTACGGGCTGGACTATGCGGAGCGCTATCGGAATCTGCCGGACATCTGTGTGGTGGAGGAAGGTGCGGAGTAGCGTCGCAATTGCCGTCGGCAGCGATTGAAAATCCTGAAAGATTCGAACCGACCGGATTGACTTTCGTGCAAACATGACAGAACCGGCAAACAAATCCTTCTGGATAAGCAAACCGAAAATGGTTACAATCCGTTCTGGATGCCACACGTCCTGACTGATCCACAAATTCTGGTGCAGCCGTGGCAAGCACTGGCCGGCAGCATTGACCATACCCTACTTAAAGCTGAAACGACGCAGGAGCAGATCATCCGGCTTTGCGACGAAGCGCGGCATTTCAACTTTGCCGCCGTCTGCGTGAGCCCGTGGTGGATTGGCCTGGCGGCTTCGCGGCTCAGCGGCACTGGGGTAAAGGTGGCGGCCACCATTGGCTTTCCGCTCGGCGCTAATCACACCACGGTGAAGCGCTTTGAGGCGGAAGAGGCGATCCGGCTGGGGGCGCAGGAACTGGACATGGTGCTGAACGTAGGGGCGCTCAAGTCAGGTGACCGGCAATCGGTGCAAAACGATATCGCCGCTGTGGTGGAAGTCGCACACGCTGCGGGCGCGATCGTAAAAGTGATTCTGGAAACACCCCTTCTCAGCTTGCAAGAGAAAATTCTCTGCTGCGAATTGAGCCTGGCTGCCAAAGCCGACTTCGTGAAAACAGCCACCGGTTTCCTGGGAGGCGCCACGGTCGACGACGTTTCGCTGATGCGAGGAGTGGTTGGGACGCGTGCCGGGGTGAAGGCCTCGGGGGGGATTCGCACCGCCTCAACGGCACAGGCGATGATTGCAGCCGGAGCCAATCGCATCGGCACCAGTTCGGGCGTAGCGATCGTGCATGAACTGGGAGCGCCGGAGTTTCAGGAGCACTGAGCGCATCTGAGCCACCTCATTCCCTTAGCACCTCTTCCAAGTTCATTTGGTCTCAACGAGAAGCCAGCATTTACCAAGACACCGCAACTAAGCTGTTATCATGGATTGTGGACACCGTGATCACTCCCGCCAGTCCTCAACACGTGGACGTAGAGGCTTTACTGATCGAAGTTGCCGACGTGTTGAATACCACTCTTGACCTGGATACCCTCCTCCAGCGGGTGGCTGAGGTTGTTAAGCGAGTGATTGATTACGAGATTTTCTCCATCCTTCTTCTCAACGAACGCTACCAGGACCTGCGATTCCGTTTTCAGATTGGGCACCTGCCGGAAGTAGCCGAACGCATTCGCGTCAAGGTAGGCGAAGGTGTGACCGGCCGTGCGGTTCAGGAGCGTCGGGCCATCCTGGTGGACGACGTCACAAAGGATCGCCACTATATTGAAGCCCTGCCCCGCGTTCGGTCTGAACTGGCCGTGCCGCTGATCACCAAGAACAAGGTCATTGGCGTGATCGATCTTGAGGCACGTGAGCCGGGCTACTTCAAGGAAGAGCATGCGCGGCTGCTGTCGCTGATTGGATCGCGCATCGCCGTGAGCATTGAAAACGCGCGGCTGTATATGCGCAGCGTTCGCCAGGCGAATAATCTGGCGCTTCTGAATGAGATCAGCCGCGATCTCACTTCCATCCTCAACCTGGATCAGCTTCTGAAACGGGTCGGTGACTTGCTGGTCAAGATCATTGACTACCAGATGTTCTCCATCCTGCTGCTGGATGAAAGCAAGCAGAACCTGGTGCACCGGTTTTCCGTGCGCTTCAAGGAGAGCATCCAGCTCAAACATGACATCCCGCTGGGACGCGGATTGGTGGGGGCCGCTGCACTCGAAAAAAAACCCGTACTGGTAAGTGATGTCAGCAAGGATCACCGCTACATCAAAGCCAACCCGGAAACGCGTTCCGAGCTTTGTGTGCCCTTGATTTACAAAGACGACGTTATTGGTGTGCTCGATCTGGAACATACGCGCAAAGGGTTTTTTACCGAAGAACATGTGCGTACTATGACAACGCTGGCGGCGCAGATCGCCATCGCGGTAGAAAATGCCAGGCTGTATGAGCGGATCGCCCTGGAGGAGCAGCGGATGGAGCGCGACCTGGCCATGGCTCGCGAAGTCCAGCACCATCTGCTCCCGCCGGTGGTGCCGAACCTGAAAAACGCCGCAGTCGCGGCCCGCTTCAGCCCGGCCCATGCGATTGGCGGCGACATGTACGATTTCATCGATTACAAATCGCCGCGTTCCTGCATTGTAGTGAGTGACGTCAGCGGCAAAGGCGCACCGGCCGCACTTTATGCCGCGCTGGTCAGCGGCATTATCCGGAGCGTTGCCACCAGCGAGCCGGCGCCGGCAACGCTGCTGGGTTCGGTGAATCGTGCATTAAACCAGCGACGTCTCGACGCCAACTATGTGGTGCTTTGCTGCGCTCTGTGGGATGACGAGAAGATGACGATGCGCGTGGCAAACTCCGGCCTTCCCCGCCCGATCTATTGCCATCAGGGCCATGCACACATGATTGAGGCTGCGGGACTTCCCCTGGGAATGTTTTCTGACGCTGCTTACGATGAAACCACCATCCATGCTTCGCCGGGCGATGTGTTTGTCTTCTTCAGCGACGGAGTGGTAGATGCCAGCAACGAAAAGGACGAGCAGTTTGGGCGCGTCAGGGTGGAGCATGTAATCGCGAAGTACGCTCCTGGGACTGCTCAGGAAATCGCTGACGCACTTTTTCAGGCCACGGATGATTTTTCCGCCGGCGCTCCGGTGTTCGACGACCAAACCGTGGTTGTCTTACGGGTTAGAGACGCTCAGTGAGCAGGATTTCAGCGATCGACCCCAAATATTAGAAAATCCAAAAATTCTTTCTACTGCTAACCTGCGGGATACTTCCGCAAGTCGCTGTGCAAAATCTTGCCGACCTTTGATTCTTTCGTACGCCATTGCACAATCACGAGAAAACGGTAGTTCCCTGTTCGTGAGACAGCTTGAGTGCAGTCAACAGTGATTAAGAAATAGGTGATTAGAAAGTTTAATCCAATTCTCGTACTTTTCTAATACCCGGGCGGGTATTCTCGCTTCCGAAGGCTGAATGTTGCAAGCGATAACCACCTGAAAACGCACAGCGAGCCATACGCTGAAGGGAGAGGTGTCGCCGGCAGCATAGCAAAGAGACCAGAGAAAATCTGGCACTGCCACTTCCGGGCAGCCGCATCCAAAGTCCGCGCTACAAGCCGAAAAGGCTGGGCAGCGGGCGCATGAATTACAAAGGAGCGCAGCCAATATGAGCTTTATTTATCTGCCTAAGGACGCGTCGAAGGCCCAAGTGAGAGCGGCGGAGAACGCCCGCAAGAACCGTGCGGAAATTCTCAAAGCCTACTCTCAGGGAAAAGTCTCCCGTCGCGACCTTATCAAGTGGGGACTGATTACCTCTGCGGGAGCCATTGCTCCAATCGGCGGTTTGAGCCCCTTCGTTCCCAGCGTGCATGCTTCAGGCGGCAGCGGCGGCAGCGGCAATGTCGGAAACGGCATTCCTACCGGTGCACCACCGAGCCCGCTTTTCGGTGTTCAAGCATTTAGCACACCGATGCCCAGGTTTGATCTGATTCCTCGCGGGACCAATCCGCTGGGTGGAGATCTGACCCCAACTCCGCAGGCAGCAGCCAACCAGACGCAGCAGGCTGTTGATCCTCTATTGGGCGGCGGTACCGGTCCAATCGAGGGCCGGCCTCCGGGGGATATCTGGGCTCACCAGCAATTCACTAAGTTCCCGCCCAGAGTCTCGGTGGAAATGTCGCAGGCTCAGGCTCAGGCGAACGTTGTCTATAATCCGGGCGTTGCCTCGCAGTTCAATTCCGGCATTGACCCGACCGCCTCGATTCCGCTGAAGTTCCATCCGCAGTTCCCGACGCAGGACCCGAACTCGGTCTGGACCTTCAATGGAACCATTCCTCCGAAGTTGGTTCAGGGCCGCTACATGGAGCCAATCCTGTTCCGCCATCACAACAAGCTGCCCGCTGATGTGAATGCGAACAATGGCTTCGGACGGCACACCATCTCGACCCACGAGCACAACGGACACCACGGTGCAGAGAATGATGGCTTTACCGGCGCATTCTTCTTCCCGAATCAGTTCTACGATTATCACTGGCCAATCGTGCTTGCCGGTCTCAACAGCATCAACGTGAATGCCACGGATCCCAAAGCTGCCACGCCGAACGATGCGGGTGGAAGCGACAAGATTCCTGGTGACTGGCACGAGACCATGTCCACGCACTGGTTCCACGATCACATGTTCACGTTCACTTCACAGAACGTGTACAAAGGCAACGCTGCCATGTTCAACATCTACAGCGCCCTGGATCGCGGAAACGAAGCCATCAATGACGGCGTGAACCTGCGGCTGCCCTCCGGCACAGCAAAGAGCTGGGGCAACCTGGAATACGACATCAACCTGATGCTGGCAGAAAAGGCTTTCGATGGAAGTGGTCAGTTGTTCATGGACATCTTCCAGTTCGATGGTTTCCTGGGCGATGCGATGACAGTCAATTTGACCTACAAGCCGTACTTCGAAGTTGAACGCCGCAAGTATCGCTTCCGCATCCTGAATGCCAGCGTGTCCCGCTTCTTCAAGTACGCTTTGGCGGACGCGTCCGGCAACGCTCAGCCGATGATCCAGATCGCCAACGACGGCAACCTCTTACCGTCGCCGATTACGTTGACCGCCTCTGACGAGCAGGGCATCGCCGAGCGTTATGACTGGGTGATCGACTTCTCGAAGTACTCGATCGGAAGCAAGGTGTGGCTCGTGAACCTGTGCGAACACCAGAATGGCAAGAAGCCGACTGCAGATCTGACTCTTGCTCAGGCTCTATCCGGAACCTCGCTTGATCCTTGCGTGGGTAAGTTCCTGGAGTTCCGGATTGTGCGCGACCCGGCTCAGTCCGACCAGAGCCAGGTGCCCGCGGTTATGATCCCGAATCCGGATCTGTCCAACATCCCGGTTTCGCGCACTCGCACATTCACCTTCGGCAGCGGCGCTTCTCAGCCTCTGGCTGATCTGCCCGAGAACTTCCTGACCGGTGCAGGTGGGCAGAGGGGACCGTGGGGCGTTTCTACCGATAACGGTCCAATGATGAACGCGAGCTGGGGCCGCATCTCGGCAGCCCCGAGCTACGGAACGCGTGAAGTCTGGACGCTGCAGAACGGTGGCGGCGGCTGGGATCACCCGATCCACATCCACTTTGAAGAAGGCCAGATCCTGGCCCGGAACGGAAAAGCTTCAAACGTTCCGGCATGGGAAAAGGGCCGCAAGGATGTGTATCGCCTGCGCCCGGGTGGAAGCGTGACTCTGACCATGCAGTTCCGCGATTGGGGCGGCATGTTCATGGAGCACTGCCACAACACAGTGCACGAGGATAACGCCATGCTGGTTCGTTGGGAAATCGACAACGGAGGCGCGCCGTTCCTGCGTCCGCTTCCCACGCCGGTTCCGACGCCCCAGGGTGTCACCTTCGTCGCACCGGACGACATCGCCCCCACCGCTTTCTAATCAAAAGCGTGGAGCGAAGCACGAAATCAGCCGGCGGGCCGCAAAACAGCGGTCCGCCGGTTCTGACATAAGCGCAATACTTTTGTTTACGGTAATAAGAACTTACTTCCGGACTTTCAGGAGAATTCAAATGCGACGGAGAAGTTGGGCACAAATCACGGTAGCTTCGATGCTGGTGATTTTCGCCATGGCCCTGCTCTATATCCGGCCGGCAGCCGCTGAGGAGAAACGCTGGGGAGCTAATTACTTTCCCAACGTTCCATTGGTCGATCAGAACGGGAAAACAGTTCACTTTTATGACGATTTGATCAAGGGCAAGACGGTTGTACTGGACATGATCTACACCCACTGCGTGGATTCCTGCCCGCTGGAAACCGCACGTCTTGCACAGGTCCAGAAAATGCTAGGGGACAAGGTTGGAAAAGAAATCTTCTTTTACTCCATCACCATTGATCCCAAACGCGACACACCTAAAGTTCTGAAGCAATATGCTGAGACGTATCACGTCGGCCCTGGTTGGAATTTTTATACCGGCAAGAGAGAAGATATCGATTTGATCGCCAAAAAACTCGGCCTCTACTCTGACCCGGATCCCAACAATCGCGATGGCCACCAGCCGGGAGTCCTGATCGGTAATGAACCTACACAACAGTGGATGCTCGATGCTGCCACCGACAACCCACGCTTTATGGCAATCATGATTGGAGACTGGCTCACTTCCTGGAAGAGCCACCATGGTGCTCCTGTCCTCAGCTACACCAATGCTACTGTTGTACAGAAAGACGGTCGGTATCTGTTCGCTCGTCACTGCGCCGCCTGCCACACCATCGGCCATGGCGACAAGATTGGACCAGATTTGATCGGCGTGGCTGACGTCCGTGATCGGACCTGGCTTGAACGCCAGATTGCCACTCCGGACGAGGTGCTGGCGGAAAAAGACCCCATCGCCACGGCTCTGTTCAAGAAATATAAGAAAGTGCAGATGCCCAACCTTCGATTGGACCAAGACGAGGTCAGTCTCATTATCAATTTCTTGAAAAACCCTGAAGTTTCAAATGCTAACGAGAAGCCCATCGACCTTGTGGGCCGTCACGGACATTAGCAGGAAGGCGCCGCAGGATATCTACTGCGGCGCCAATCCCTCCCTTATACCAACAGCTGAGCTCGAGGAAGTAGCCACCGAACTCAATCAGCCGACACAGGCAGGCCAATCTTTCTTACCAACTCCTGAAAGCGCGAATCAGATCTCATGTCATCCAGCATCGGCTCCACCGCGAGCCAGGTAAGCCCATCGGCGCGTTCGGCAAGGGCCTTATCCAGCCACGCCATGGCGCGATCACGGTCGCCAAGCCCGGCGTAGAGCATCCCAAAATATGTTGGCGGGATATAACGCTTGTTAAACGTCTTCCTGAACTGCTCCGCCATCCTCTGCGTCTCTTCTTTGTTCCCGCTCACTGCGTACGCAAGTCCCAGGGCAGCATCGATTAATGGGACTTCTCCCGGTGCGCTGGAACCGGCTTTCAGGTGCTGAATGGCCTTTTGGCTATTCCCCATACGCATGCAGGACCGGCCCATGATGTAATGCAACATGAAATGTTTGGGATCAAGCTGCAACGCCTTCTCGCATTCCTTTGCGGCAGCTTCAAAGTCGCGGCCAAAATAAAACGCAAACGCGCGAGTTGCATGCACCGCGACCAGGCGGCCCGGATCCGTCTCCTGAACAATGCGCATAGTCTCTTCGATCTCATCAAACGCCTTCTCGCGCCTGTCCAGGGCAAGCAACAGCCAGGAATACCAAAGGTGACCGGACCAATTCTGAGGGTTAAGTTCGATCGCGCGCCGATAGTTCTCCTCCGCATCTTGCCATTGCCAGTGATAGTGATGGTTTACGAGAGCCAGCGCTGTATAGGCTTCAGCCAGCGAATTGTCCAGTTCCAGCGCCTTGAGTGCGGCTGTTTCTGCTTTTGGCATCGCCTGCCGCGGGGGTAACAAGTCAAACGGCGCAATTGCCAGCAGCGCATATGCGCTTGCCAGTCCAGCTTGGGCGGGAGCAAAGCCCGGGTCCAACTGGATGGCCCGCTCAAAATCCTCAACGCTTTTGCTGATGGCGGCGGCCTGCATCTTGTGCAGCTCATACCGGGCTTTCAGATAGGCATCGAAAGCCTCAGGATGGACGCGGCCGCGGCTTTTCTGAAGATCGGCCAATCGCGTGCTTTCACTCAGCTTCAGCGCCAGGTGAATTTCCTTTGCGATGGCCTCCGCAATCTCTGCCTGCACGCCGAGCACATCACTGATATCGCGCTCATAGGTTTCAGCCCAGAGTTGGGTCTGGTCCTGGATTTCGCTTAGCTGAGCGCTGATCCGCACGCGGTTTCCGGCACGACGAACGCGGCCTTCCAGCACATAATCCACGCCCAGATCGTTTCTCATCTGTTCAAGGGACTTGCGGCTGGAATCGTAATTGAGAGCTGTATTGCGCGCCATGACCAGCAGTTGTTCCGGTTGCAGGCGCGTGACCTGGGTGATCATTTCATCCGTAAGACCGTCTGTAAAATACGCATCGCCAGGATCGCCATTCGCGCCCAGATGGCCGAATGGTAAAACTGCCAGCTTGATCTTATCTGCCGGTCCGTTTGCTGCGGCTTCCGTGACAGCGCCCGATTGCTGGCGCCCGGTAAACCATGTAGTCAACTCCTGGCGATAGGCATACACCGATCCCAGCTTTTCATGCTGGTGCCGGTACACGGGAAGACCTTCTTTTTTCTCCCAGCGTTGCACGGTCCTGACGTCCCGACGGAGGAAGCTGGCAATTTCTTTCCAGGAATCAAGCCGGTCTACAGGGTTTCCGCTCGTCATCGTGAAATAACCCCTGGGGGCAATACATCATACCGCAGCGCGCAGAGAGGGCAACTCCAAGTAACACAAACCGTAGCACGTTGCCTGAGAAATGCACCAGGCTGGAATCAATAAGCCGGTCTTCCACATCGAATACAGGGTAAAGATTCCTTCAAGGTGAAGCATGGCAAAACGCGATACATACAAGGCAAAAGCCGCAACCGCAGGAGCAGTTGCATTCGGCGCGCTGGCACTTGGCGCTTTTGCAGTAGGCGCACTTGCAATTGGGGCATTAGCAATAAGCCGCCTGGCAATTCGCCGGGTTGCCATTGAAAAAGCAGCGCTCGGATCGCTGCAGATCGGCGAGCTTTCCGTCGGACGGCTCAAGGTCAGAGAACTGGAAGTGATTCAGACGGTGAAACTTCCTCCCGACGTGCAGCAGTCAATATTGCGAGAGCAGGCCTGAGTATCTCTTGCTGTCACTACTTCGGTGATGCACTCCCTGCTGCCTGCGTCTGTTGAAAAGCTTCGTCACCTTCCGCGCCAGGGCGAGGTTTCCATTGCAGAGTGTAGTATTGGCCGCGGTCGCGGGCCCACGGATCGAATGCATTCACGACCGTGGCCAGCTCTGGCTGCAACTCCGGAATATTCCGCAACAAGACGCGCTTCAACGGAGAAACAGGCTGCTTGTGCCCGTTGGGTGTTCCCGCTTCAAGCACCACCGGACCCGGACCGTTGTTATTAACCCAATTAATTCCGAGCGTTGTGTAGAACTCGGGCCGGAAGGAAGAAGTAAAGAAGCGGTCACTGAACAGCCGCCGCGATGCATTCAGGATGAACACAACAAACTGCGTTTCCGAAATGGCAAATCCGTGCGGCCGGGTGGGCTCCGCCAGGTAGCCAACGACCGTGTCCACATCTTCCACATTGTCCACCATGCTCCCGTTGGGATGACCTAGGCAGTCATTGATCGGGGTTTTGTCTGGATTGAGTTGAGCGTCCGTAATGACCTTGGATGCATCGCACAGGTGCTCCCCGTACAGCTCACGCATGGTCTTTACGGTCTCTTCCTGCTCGCGCCGCCTGGGGTCGTTCTCCGGCAGCGAATGGTCGATGTAATCGTCGAAACTGGTGAACTGACGCAATCCGTACTGACGACGGAACTCATTGAAGCGCGGCACGCCGTGTTCGCGGTCACGAATAATGTCCAGCGCCAGAACATCGATTTTTCCGGTGGGCGTATCCAGACGCGGAATCTTGATGTTCTGGAGAAACATGGGCGAGTTGTGCAATTCCAGCAGGCCCAGCCGCTGCCTTCCCAGAGTCACGGCCCAATTAGCCATGCCGCGTGTGCGCATGAAGTCCGTGGCACGACCTTCAAATGTGCTGATGACCGGCACCCTGGACGCGATTTTGTTGGGAGTCTTCAGATCGCGATATTCGAGCAGGTCGGGAACAAGTGGATGCAGCCGGTAAACACTGACAAATTCTTCCGGGAAATTAAACGGCGACCCAAAGTGGTTGACGCCTCCGTTCGTGTATTCGGGCTTAGTAATGTCGTACCCATGCACTTTGCTGCCGATGCCGAAAATCCCCGGCCCCGACGCGAAGACTGAGTACCATTGTGTGCTCTTCTCCACGTCCTTTGACTTGCCGAAGGAAACTGCTACCAGGTTGCTGAGCGCTTTAGAAACGTCGGGATCGCCCGTGCCAAGCAGGCCGTTCCAGTTTGCATTCATCCCTTTATAGAGGGGTTCGTTGTAGAGGAGCTGAGTCGTCCATTCAGTTGTATGGATCTTGGCAATCTCAGCCGCCACCACCAGACGCGCTGCCTGGAAGAGCTCTTCCGGCGTCACGTCTTTGTAACGAATGATCTTCTTTGGATCAGAAGGGTTGCGCAACCCGCTGTCAGCTTCCGGGGTTTTCGCAGCGATGCGGCGAAATTCTGTTACGAATGAATTGTGTTCCCGCGCAAAGAGATTGTGGAGAAAGCTGAGGCCTATGGTCCAGTTGTCCGGGAACGCAGCGGCTTCCTGGCCGGCCCACTGTGGATTCATTGGATCTGTTGGAGCCAGCACGGGCAGATATCCGGGTCCCGGCTGCCCTTCCACGGGCTGCAACAGCAATTTTGCCGGATCTGCTGGATCGCGCTTGACGCGACGGACTGAAACCGAATCGTATCCATAAAGCTGAGAGGCGTCCCACCATGCTGTGTTGTTGTTGCTCATGGTTTTGGGAGCGCGATCCATGTACTGGCGATTCCCGCTGGTAAATGTTCCGGGCGGCGTATCCTGGGCAACATAACCCTGATCAATTTGATCATCGGGCCGGCACCCCAGCTCTTTCACCTGTTCCGGGGTCAAAGGAGTAAGGACACCATTGACGAGCTGATTCTTGCAGCCCACGTTCATGAACCTGGGGGCGTTGTGACCTTCCTCCATATGAGAGAACCAGTCGTGCGTCATGAACTGGATCCAGTATGCAGCCAGCACATTGAAAAACGGCGCCTTCTTGTAGTCACAATTCGCCGCTGGAGAGTTGTCAGGAAGCCCAAAGCCGTTCTGGCAGGTGTCCGGCGTGGACTGCACACGTGTAAACAAACGGCGGCTGATCACCTGGGGATCTGGCTGCAGCAGGGCGAGCCTCTCTCCATGCCGGTTGCGAGTAAGAACGCTCTGATTGGACTCAGGGAAGGTGCTTTCAAATTCCATGTTGCGGGCAAACAGCTGCCCTCGTGAACCCATCGCCGGGTTGACGATGTCATTGCAGATTCCGTCCACCGTCCGCCAGCGTATAAGGTCGCCTTTGCAGACCTGAGTGCCATTTCCTCCTACAGGCTGGAAGTCAGGATGACTCGCCGCCAGGCGCATCTCCGGCCACATCTTCAGGGCCGGGCCACCAACGCCGTCACGGCCAGAGATAAATTGCCGGTACGTGCCGCTATTGTCGAAAAGATTGAACTTGATCAACTCAATACGCTGATATTCCAGGTCAAGCAGCGCTCCAGCAACACCACGCTGGGCGACAGCCTTTGAGACCAGCAGATCAGGAACCGAGCTCGCGTCTCCCGTCCCCCAGTAGTTCGACCAGTCCACCCAGGGCGTGTTCCGGAATTGCATAGCACGCTGGCCCCCTCGGCAAAGAGCGTTGCTCTCAGAAACTTTTCCTTCAAAGCGCAGGTCGCGGGTATCGGCTATCTTACGCACACCCGCGAGTACGGCCTTGTTACAGGCCGCAAGCGCTTGCAGTTCCTGTTTCCTGGCCGATTCATTGACCCGAGGCGCTGGTGTAGAGGAGCTGGTGGGCGGCGCTGCAGGGAGAACGCCTGACGGCCGTGCATGACAGCCCACCAGCAGAAATGTTGCAACGATCAAAGCAGAGCTCGCGCGCAGAATTGGCACTCTTGCGAAATGCGAGCAGCGAGCGAATACATTCTGATTTTTCATAACGATCACCGAGTACCTTCCGTCGAAGTCAAGGTGCGGCGAGGCGTCGCCGGTTCTCAGATTTTGTTGCTGTAGTATCGTGCCGTTCCATGCCGATGCGTTACAGATTTTTTGGCCACTCTGCCGTGTCCGAGCTGACAAACCGGGTTCCGGAATCAGTACACCGCGTTATTCCTACTCTCGTACTAAGGTATGCAGCGAAAGGCATTGCGGCTATGAAATGCGCGTGAACTGAATACCTCGATTTTACGTGCTGAAGTTTGCGCACGCGCAATGGAAAGCGGGAAAATGGAGCAATCAAGGTTCAACGTATAAGGAGGCGAGAATGAGAACGATGCTTAGAGTTACGATTCCGGTGGAATCGGGCAATGAGCGCATCAGCGACGGTACGCTTCCCAAAGCCATGGAAACCATTCTTGGCGAACTGAAGCCTGAAGCTTCATACTTTTTCACCAATAACGGTGAACGTTGTATGTTTATCGTGTTTGACATGAAAGATCCATCAGCAATTCCCGCTGTGGCAGAGCCGTTCTTCATGGCTTTCAATGCCAAGGTGGAATTCCAGCCTGTCATGAACCTGCAAGACCTGCAAAAGGCGCTTTCCGGCATCGACGCAACAGTGAAAAAATATAACTCGATAACTAAATCGCGGGCTGCGTAACAGCCAGACCCGTTTCGCATCAGCCCTCGCCGAGAGGGCTTTTGCTTTTATGCAGCGGCTAGCGGCGGAGAAGTCTACCAATCCTGAACAGACTATTCGTACCTGAGAGCCACCATGGGATCAACCTTTGAAGCGCGCCATGCCGGGATGTAGCAGGCGAGCAGCGACACCGCGGCGACGATAAGAACGACGGCAGAAAAAGTCAGAGCATCTGTCGATTTCACACCAAACAGCACGCTATTGCGAGAGGCTATGAACCGGCCGGCGATGAGGGCAAGCGCCACTCCTGCCGCAAGCCCTATTCCTGTCAACTGCAGCCCTGATTTCAGCACCATACTCACAACATTGCTCCGGCTGGCGCCCAGGGTCATGCGAACGCCGATCTCATGCGTGCGCAGCGCGACAGCGTAAGACACAACTCCATATAGTCCAATGGCCGTCAATACCAGCGCCAGGCCGGCGAATCCCTCCAGCAGCATTGCCTGGAAACGCGGAGTTGTCAGCGTGGCCGCGAGATATTCATCCATGGTCTTGATGTCATAGAGCGGCAAATCAGGATCCATGGAAGAAACCACGTTGCGCACAGCGGAAGTTATGCTGTGCGGGTCAACGCTTGTGCGCAGGCATACTGCCATGGATCCGAAGTTGAGTTGCGTATCCGGAATGTAATACTCAGGGCGGTCTTCCACATCGAGCCGGCGGCTCTTCACGTTTGCCACCACGCCCACGATCTCTCTCGGCTGGGGTTCGCCATGGTTAGACGCACCAGGCGTGATGTGCTTTCCAACTACATCTTCGTTGGGGAAAAAACGTTGCGCAAACGCCTGGTTTACAATCACGACTCCCGGAGCTTTGTCATCGTCACGAGCAGTGAATTCGCGACCATTCAGCAGTGGAATGTTAAGGGTGTGAAAATAGCCTGGCGTAACAATCTTGATATCGGCGGAAGGTTCTTCCGCTTTCGGGACCGGACGGCCTTCAATCTGAAAGGTAATGATGGCGCCATTCCCACTCAGGGGAAGAGGTGTGACCGCACCGTCCGAAGTAACTCCTGGAACTGACTGCAACCGGCGCAGAAGCTCGGTATAAAACTCGATCTGCTGCTGCTCGTTGTATTTCTTTTCCGGCAAATCAAAATTAACGGTCAGCACGTTATGCGGATTGAGGCCGGGATCGACCGAGAGTATCCGGTGAAAGCTGCGCAGCAGCAACCCGGCAACAACCAGCAGAGCAAGGCCAAGCGTTGTTTCCGCAATGACGAGCATGCCGCGTAGCCGCTGGTGGGTGCTGCCGGCAGTTGTTCCGCGTCCTTCTTTCATGAATTCGGTCAGATTTGGACTGGACGCGCGTAAGGCGGGCACAAGCCCGAACACAATGCTGGTCAGCAGAGCAATGGCCGCGGTAAATGCGAGTACCGTTCCGTCAAGACTGGCGCTTTCGATGCGCCGCATGTTCTGGGCATTCAGGCTGATGAATACTTTCAAGGCCCACATCGCAAGCGGAATACCCAGAAGCGCTCCGGCAACTCCCAGGACAGTGCTCTCCGTCAGCATCTGACGAATGACCCGGCCGCGGCGGGCGCCGAGAGCGGCGCGCACTGCGATCTCACGGTTGCGTTTGCTGGCGCGCACCAGCAGAAGATTGGCAACGTTCAGGCAGGCGATCATCAAAACCACCGCCACCGAGATCAACAGGATCATGAGCTGTGTACGGTTGTTGCCCACCAAATGTTCGAGCTCTTCAGTAACAATAGCTGCCGGAAACTTCTTGTTTGTATCCGGGTATTGCGCGGCGAGATTGCGGGCAATCACATTGAGCTCCTCCCGGCCGTTTTCCAGGGACACTCCCGGCTTCAGCCTGGCCACCGCCTGCAGGAAATGTGCGCCTCGCTGCGCTGTAATTGGCGGCTCCCTGGGATCGGTTGTTTCCGCCTCAGGAGCATACGTACGCCAGAGTTGCGGAGGATCGCCCTCCATTGGAAAAACAAAGCCCGGCGCCATCACGCCGACGACAGTGTAGCTCTGCTTATCCATCGCAATCGCCCGGCCCACGATGCCGCGATCGCCGTGAAAAGCTGACTCCCAGAGCTGATGGCTCAACACCACAACGCGCGTACCCGGCTTTTCTTCGTCGCGAGTAAAGCCGCGTCCAAGAAACGGCTGCTGGCCCACAACGTTGAAGAAATCGCCCGAGACGGTTACACCAGAAATATGGAGTGGTTGTTCCAGGCCGGTAAGCGTGAAATTGTCACCGTGATAGCACGCCATTCCGCTGAAGGATTTCGCCGTAGCTCTCCAGTCAAGGAAATCGGCGTACGACATGGCAAATGGCCGGGCGACGTCTTTCTGATTGGAAAAGCCGGAGGTCACGAACAGAAGACGGTCTGGTTCATGGAAAGGCAGCGGCTTCAATAAAACCGCATTCACAATGCTGAAGATGGCTGTGTTGGCCCCAATTCCCAGAGCCAGAGTAATCACCGCAACGATGGTAAAGCCCGGCGATTTGAGCAGGGTGCGCAGGCCATAACGGAAATCCTGGATCAGAGTGGACACACTTCACCTCCGGCTTGGGGAGACGTTTTTAAAGATCATGGAAAAGGCTCGCGTTTGCCAGCGAGCCTTCAGAAAAACAATGTGATCAGCTCAGCTAGACAGTTTCTGCCTGCTTGGCAGCTTCGGTCTCTTCCACTACTTTGCCATCGAACAGGTGAACCGTCCGCTCGGCATGCTTGGCAAAGCGGGCGTCGTGCGTGACCATGCAGATGGTGGCGCCTTCGCGGTGAAGTTGCTGGAGAAGTTCCATTACGGCTTCGCCGTTGCGTGAATCGAGGTTTCCAGTGGGCTCGTCCGCCAGCAGGATGGAGGGTGAGCCACCCAATGCACGAGCGACGGCAACACGTTGCTGCTGACCGCCGGAGAGCTGAGACGGATAATGCCGCATACGGTGCGCCATGCCGACCTTCTCAAGCGACTCCTGCACGCGCTTCTTGCGCTCCGCCGAAGACATAGAGCGATAGGTGAGCGGCAGCTCAACGTTTTCATAGACCGTAAGATCGCCAATCAGGTTGAAACTCTGGAAGATAAAGCCGATCTCCTGGTTGCGAATGCGTGCCCGGTCGGAGAAGTCAAGCCCCTGCACGGCACGGTTGTTCAGCGTGTAGGAGCCATCTGTGGGCGAATCAAGCAGCCCGATGATGGAAAGCAGCGTTGATTTTCCGCAGCCCGATGGGCCTGCAATGGAAACATACTCGCCTTTGTTGATGTCCAGATGGATTCCGGAAAGCGCATGGGTTTCCACTTCGTCCGTGTAGAAAATCTTGGTTACATGTTCCAGTCTGATCAGGGTTTGTCCGCTCGCCACGATTTCTCTCTCCTTAAAAATCGATTGCTGTTTCTGTTGGTGTAGCTTGCTATCTGTCTAACCGTATATTGTTGTTCGCGTCCCAGCGACTCATGTCACTCAGGATCACCTGGTCGCCTTCTTTCAGGCCGCCCAGAATTTCAATGGTGTTGACTGAGCTGCGTCCCAATTCGACCCTGACCCGTGAGGCCGATTTACCGTCAGGATCAATCTTGAACATGCTGACCGTGCTCTTTTCCTGGCCAAACGCCGGCCTACCCACGTAGAGCACATCATTGAGGCGCTCAAGCGTAATGGTGCCGTCCACGCTCAAGTCGGGACGCGCGCCCTTCGGAGGAGCTTCATCAAGAGCTACGTCAACTGTAACGGTCCCATTCAGGACAGCGGGATCAATGCGGCTCACGTGGCCTTTGACGATACCGTTGTGCGTATCAATCTCAGCCGTCTGGTCCGGAATGATGTCTTTTGCCTGGGTCTCAGGGATTTTCAGCTCGGCTTTCAAGTGCTCAGGTTGGACAATCTTGGCCAGAATGGCTCCCTGCGTAAGCCGTTGCCCCACCTGGATTGGCGGATCGGCGCCCTGGAGAACTCCGGTGATTCCGGCGCGTACTTTCAGAGCATCAAGCTGACGATGCTTCAGATCCGCCAAGGCCCGCTTCTGCTCGATGGTCGTTTGTTGCACTTGAAGCTGCGTTTCCACTGCCTTGGTGCTCTCGGAAATGCGGTCCTGCTCAATCTGGTTGCGAGTGGACATTTCCTTTTCCTTGGCAAGGGAGGCTTTCAGGGCAGAATCGGAGAGCACACCGATCTTGGCGAGTTCCTTGTTCGCGGTGGCATCGCGTTTCGCGTTCTCGTAATCAGCTTCCACCGTGGCAGCTTCGCCCTTCAAGTTCATCAGGTCGCTGTCAACTTTGGCCTTGGTGTTGTGGTATTCAGCTTCGGCCGACTTCAAATCCAGGTCGGCGTTCAGTGCTTCCTGCACCACCTGTGGATTTGAGAGTTCCATGATCAGGCTGTCTGGCTTTACCGGCGTGCCTGGCAGAATCAGGACCTTTTCCACGCGAACATCAGTCTCTGCCGGGATCAGTCTTACATCCTCGGGAATAGGGACAAGAGAGCCGATGCCTCTTACCTGACGCAGCATTGAGCCGCGTTTCACCGTGTCCGGCCAGATGGTGCCATATTCCACGCTGGGTGCAGCCGGTTTCAGCCGCGAGACCCCAAGCGTAACGCCCAGAACCGCGATCACCGCCACGACGGCCATGATCACCTGTTTGCGGCGCTTTTTCTTCTTTACCGATTCGTCTCTTACGATATCCATCGTGATTTTATCTATGCACTATGCTTGCCAAACTGATGACGTCCAAGCTCATGATTCTACACCTTTAAACGTTCCGTTCGAGGCTGCTTTTGTCCATTCCTGAAACCTAACTGTCCGAAACCGAACACCTTAACTCTCAAGAACTTCAAGATGACTGTGGGTGCTTTCCCGGGTCATTTTCTAAATGCCCGAGAACGGTGAGCTTCCATGCGATCATCTATATAGACCAGCCGAACCGGTTTTGGTTAGACCTGAAGCATGAAAATGGCTCGCCTCTTTTTCACCGATCAGTATCGTATTACGTTGCCGGAAGGCCACAAGTTCCCTGCTCACAAATATGGTCTGGTCCGGCAGTTGCTCCAGCAGGATGGCGACTTCGATTTCGTGCAGGCGCCGGTAATCTCGCCGGAGATCGTGGAATTGGCCCACGATCCTAAGTACGTCCGAAGCTTCATTGCGGGTAGCCTTCCTGCGGCGGCGATGCGGCGGATCGGCCTGCCCTGGTCAGAGGTTTTCGTGCAACGGGCTCTGGCCTCCGTAGGCGGTACGCTTGGTGCAGCTCATGACGCTCTGGATGCAGGCTGGGGAGGAACCCTGGGAGGCGGCACCCACCATGCTTTTCGCGCTGAAGGCGCCGGCTTCTGCGTGTTTAATGACATTGCTGTTTCAATTCGGTTTCTCATGAACAAGGGCCGCATAAGCCGTGCAGCCGTGATCGATCTGGACGTTCATCAGGGAGACGGAACTGCGGAAATTTTCTTCAATGACGCTGCCATCTTTACTCTATCCGTCCACTGCCATCGCAACTTTCCTTTTCGCAAGCAGCAAAGCACGCTCGACGTGCCTTTACCCGACGGCGTAGCAGACGAAGACTATCTGCTGCGGCTCAGCGAGGTTCTGCCGCGGGTACTCGCCTTCCGGCCTGAGATTGTCTTCTATCAATCTGGAGTTGACGGTTTGGCAACAGACGTACTGGGCCACCTCGCCTTGACGCATCAGGGGCTGATCGAACGCGATCGCATGGTGATGCACGCGACCCGTGATTCCGGCGTTCCGCTGGTCATTACGTCGGGAGGAGGATATTCGCGTCCTATTGAACTCAGCGCTCAAGCGCACGCTAACACTTATCGCACAGCGTGGCAGGTCTTTTGCGCGGACGAAGCACCTGGTGAAAGCATCGCCAGCGACACGGCGCCGGCTCCGGCATAAAATCACATCCTTTTCATTTTTACGTAACGCTGGATATCGCCGCGGAAGTAAACCAGGCCAAGTACGGTTGCGGCGAGACTGCTCAATGCGAATATCTT
>Ga0134125_10002892_pt1 | contig 20152 bp, 20 predicted proteins | sample KB31751_FD_96464 | JGI IMG/M metagenome (GOLD analysis project Ga0134125, IMG submission 96464) | Terrestrial soil microbial communities with excess Nitrogen fertilizer from Kellogg Biological Station, Michigan, USA - KB3-175-1 | ecosystem: Environmental > Terrestrial > Soil > Unclassified ... | reverse complement strand
GTAGATTTTGCAGTTTGAATAGCAGGAATGGCACTCGGGATTGTTTTTTACGTTCGCCTATACATATAGACCCGGTGCTCGTGATAAGTGCATCATGTATATCCTGCCAGTACTGGGATTTAAATTACATAAAACAATAAGGTGGCCATTCACGTAGGCTCCAGCGTGAGCTTCGCGATACTTAAGGTTGGGACATTCGCCACAAATTTCGCCGGCTCGACGCGCCGCCTATTCCGTGTTGCATCGGGTCGGGGGCGGCGGATATGCGGCGGATCTTCTTCTTGAAGAGGCCGCGGCTCTCACATCCCGCGATGCAGGGCTGGCTTCACAGCTTGTATTCGGCTGCTTACGGTATCAGCTTCAACTCGATTTCCTGATTGGACATTTTTCGGGCCGGGATCCGAATGATCTGGATGAGGCGGTACGCCTACTGCTTCGCCTGGGAATTTTTCAACTTCGTTATCTGGACCGCGTTCCCGCGCATGCGGCCGTCCACGAAGCGGTCGAACTCGCAAAGAAGCACCGACGAGGCGCGTCCGGATTGGTTAACGCGGTTTTACGAAAAGTGACTCGGCGAGCCGTCCTGTGGCCAGATCAGGCGACCGAACTATCGTGCCCCGCTTGGCTGTTGGATCGCTGGGCACACCACTTTGGAGCGGAGCAAGCCCGCGCAATTGCGCAGGCGGCGCTCACAGAACCGGCAAAATACATACGGATTGCGCCTGGCTCCGAACCGCCCGCTGGGGTAACCATCGAACAAACCGAAGTACCAGGATGCGTTCGCGTGATCGAGGGAGATACCCAAAGCTTGAGGCTTCAAGACGTTGGATCTCAGTCGGTGATTCCGCACCTCAATCTCAAACCCGGCCAAACACTCCTCGATCTCTGCGCCGCCCCGGGCAACAAAATCAGGCAAGCCCTTGAGACACCTGTTCACGCCATAGCGTGCGATATCAGCTTCAGAAGAATAAGCGAAATGCCGGGGCTCTGTCCCCGCGTTGTGTTAGACGCTGCGGTGGCGCTCCCTTTTCGGCGCCGGTTTGATCGCGTGCTCATCGACGCTCCCTGTTCCGGGACCGGAACCCTTGGGCGAAACCCGGAAATCAAGTGGCGCGTCAGAGCTGAAGATCTGGTCAGGTTGCAGAAGATTCAAATTGCAATCCTGAAGAAAGGCTTGGGACAACTGGCCGACGGTGGCAGGCTAGTTTATGCAACCTGTTCGCTTGAGCGCGAAGAGAACGAGGATGTGGTTGGTGCCGCTTTGGCGGATGCGCCGGGCGAAATCACGCTGGTTTCGGAGCACTGGCGATTGCCTGGCCGGGACCGAGGCGACGGATTTTACGTAGCCGTGATAACATCGGACAAAAGCGCGGTGACTGGGTGATTCTCAGTGGTGGAGTGTGACTTTCACGCCGAAAGTCGTAAATTGGTTACGTGGTTCAAATTCTCCCATCCATTCTGGCCGCCGACTTCGCGCGTTTGGGCGAACAAATTCGAACGGTCGAACAGGCTGGCGCTCAAATGATTCACGTCGACATCATGGATGGGCATTTTGTGCCGAACCTGACCATGGGTCCCCCCGTTACCCAATCGCTCCGGAAAGCTACCCGGCTCAAGCTGGATCATCACTTGATGATCGAGGACCCGGACACTTATGCGCCGGTTTTCATCAAGGCTGGAGCCGACTGCGTGAGTGTCCACTATGAGGCGTGCCGTAACCTGAACCGGACTCTGAACATGATCCGCGATGAGGGTGCGAAGGCCGGGGTGGTAATCAATCCTCACAGTACCGTTGCACTGCTCGACGATGTTCTGGATATAGTAGATTACGTTCTTGTGATGAGCGTGAACCCCGGCTTCGGCGGCCAGGAATTTATCCCCAGGTCGCTCTTAAAAGTGCGGCAGTTGGATCGTGCCAGACGAGAACGAGGTCTTAACTTCGCAATCGAAATCGACGGCGGAATCACTGCTGAGAATATTGGAGAAGTCGCCCGGTCCGGCGTGAATTGGGTCGTAGCGGGATCTTCGGTGTTCGGCGAAACCGATCCGGGGGCAGGTTATCGCAATCTGCAACGCAAAGCCGAAGAGTCCCTGATGGTGAAGGTGTAAATGAAGACGTTGTTTCCGGCAGAATCACTGAAGAAAGCACTGGTTGTAGCAGCGGCCCTCGCCTTGCTCTCGTCGTGCATACACAAAAAGTACGAGACGCCGATCACCAAGGACACCCAGCAGCCAGATAAGGTCTTGTTCGACAAGTCCATGCATGACATCGAGCACGGGCGGTACGAAGTGGCACGCATCGAGCTCAATACCTTGATGAACACCTACGAATCCAGCGAATATCTGGCGAAAGCCAAGCTTGCGATCGCCGATAGCTGGTTTCGGGAAGGTGGGGCCAACGGCATGGCGCAAGCCGAGGCCGAGTACAAAGATTTCGAATTGTTCTATCCGACGATGCCCGAAGCGTCCGAAGCTCAGCACAAAATCTGCATGATTCACTACAAGCAGATGGACAAGCCGGACCGGGATCCATTGGAGGCAATCCGCGCCGAGACCGAGTGTCGTGCCCTGCTGACGCAGTACCCGAACAGCAAATATGCGCCGGCGACAGCGCAAATCCTCCGAAACGTCCAGGAAGTGCTGGGCGAACATGAATTCACAGTGGGCGATTTCTATTTTCATCGCGGCGCTAATCCCGCGGCGGCGAATCGGCTGAGCTATGTCGCGGATCAATATCCCCTGTTCAGTCAGGCCGACGACGCATTATTCGAAGCCGGCCAATCGTATCTCAACATGGGGCCTCGCTTCCGCCAGAACGCAGCGGCCGATTTTGCGCGGATTGTGCGCGAATATCCCCTGAGCGACCGTGCCGACGCCGCGAAAAAGGCGCTGCAGGATCTGGAGATTCCGCTGCCTGAAGTCGATCGCGCGGCAGCCGAACGCGAGAAGTACGACATTGAGAACTACAGGAAGCCGTCGATGTTATCCGAATCGATGGGTTTCATGCGGCGTGGACCAGATGTCAGCGCTGCGGCCAAGGCCGGCCAGCCGGCAATGGAAAACGTTCTATTTCCCATCCCCGCAAGCGTTCCCAAGGCCAATAATGGCGAAACCACCGCAAACGGAGCGGTGGGCGGAACCACCGATGTAAATGGCAGTATCGTTAGCGATCCCACGAAGCTGGATCAGAGCAAGGACGCGCGGAGCCTTCCAGCTGCAACCGGCAAGGCGGCCGCGGCGAACGCGCAAGCTGTGCCGAGCAATCACCAGGCGGATTTGGAAAAAGCTCGCCAGCAGGCTAAGAAGAAAGCCAAGAAGCAGCGTAAAAAGAAAGCGGCTCCCCAGGAACAGCAGCAAACCGCGCCCGCTGCTCAGAACTCCCAACCGGAGGCGGCTGGCTCGCTGCAGGCACACCCACAGGCCCAATGAACCGCATCCTGCTGGCGGACGACAGTCAGCAAGCCTTGCGCCTGGGGGAGCAGATCCTGTCAAGCGAAGGTTTGCAAGTTGTTAGCGTCACGGACGGCGCCACGGCATTGCGACGATTGCAAGATGCCGATCCCGATGTGCTGATTACCGACGTCTTTCTGCCAACCAAGAACGGCTTCGAACTGGCCCGCTACATTAAAGCCCAGCCAGAGCAAAAACACATTCGAGTGGTGTTTGCCGCCGGCCCAGCCGATCAATTCGATGAGCAGGACGCGAAGAACGCCGGCGCCGAGGCTATTCTGCGAAAGCCGTTCGAGGCATCGGCGTTGCTCGCCACCGTTCGGCCCCTGCTTGCGCAAGCAAAAGCCGAGCGCGAGAAGCACGCGGGATCGTCGAGGGGGCTGGATCGCGCAAGCATTCGGGCAGCCGTCACGATTGCGATCGACAGCGCCATGCCGGTCATGATCGAGGAAATGACTGAGCGTGTGATGTTGGCGCTTTCCCAACAGCGCGTCGCCCCGCCGGCAGCCGCCGTCAGCGGCGCCGAACAGAAGAGCGCAGAGGCACCGGCTGAAAGCCCTTCGAACGGCGAGCCGGCCGTGCAGGCCGACGGCGACCAGCCGTAATTTTCAAGGTCAGACAGGACGGTCGCGTAAGATGAGCGTAGAGTCACCGCGCTTCGGCACACTGTGACGACGGGGAATTTGCATGCCAGAAAATACTTTCGACGTAGTATCCAAAATCGATCTGAACGAAGTTGCGAATGCCATCCAGCAGGCAATGAAAGAAGTCCAAACGCGTTACGATCTCAAAGACTCGAAGTCGAGTATTGAACTGAACGAGAAGGAAAACAAAATTCTGTTGGCGAGCTCGGACGAATACAAGCTCAAGTCTGTGACCGAGATCCTGGGACAGAAACTAGTGAAGCGTGGAGTGCCGCTGAAGGGCTTGCAGTATGGAACGATTACGCCCGCATCGCATAGCAGTGTACGCCAGGAAGTGACGCTGCAGCAGGGCATTCCGACCGAGAAGGCAAAAGAGGTTGTTCGAACGATCAAAGACAGCAAGCTAAAGGTTCAAGCTTCGATTCAAGGCGATTCGGTACGTGTAAGTGGCAAGGATCGGGACGCGCTGCAGCAGGTGATCGCGTTATTGAAGACAAACGATTTCGGCATCGACATGCAGTTCACGAATTACCGGAGCAACTGATCTAAAAATGTCGCGACGGATTGAGAGCCTCTTCCTGACAGGGCCCGCGGGTAAGTTGGAAGCCATTCTTGAAGAACCCGAAGTAGGCGAACCTGTGGAAGCGGCGCTCGTCTGCCATCCGCACCCCCAGCACGGCGGCACAATGCATAACAAGGTGGTTTATCGCCTGGCGCGGGGATTACGAAAAACAGGCTGCGTGGTGTTGCGCTTTAACTTCCGGGGCGTGAACCTTAGCGAGGGCGAATATGGCCGCGGTATCGGCGAAACAGAGGATGCCCGGACAGCGTTGGAGGAACTCCGCCGTCGGTATCCCGATCTCCCGGCCCTGGTTGGCGGATTTTCGTTCGGCTCCCGTGTCGCACTGAAGTTAGCTGCAAGCGACGGTGTGCTGACCAGGGTAATCGCCGTGGGCTTCCCAACAAAATATCCGAATCATGATTTCGTTTACAAGGTAGGCATTCCGAAGTTCTTCGTGCAAAGCACAAACGACGAATTCGGGCCGAAGCCTCAATTCCAGGAGTTCTTCGACTCTCTTCCCCAGCCGAAGCAGCTTACCTGGGTGGAAGCGGAAAATCATTTCTTCCGGAACGGCCTGGATGAATACGAGCGGGAGATTTCTCGAATAGGCAACCTGCGTGGAAGCGCAGCGCCCCGCATCGCGTGAGTTCTCACCCTGGATCTCTACATTTTGGAATCTGTGATGTTGTGGCGCACGATCCATCGTGCTGGCGGGTAGTTTACTGCACGCTCGCCGGCAAACTGAAGTTCGCCGCGGCACGCTGAAGAGGCTGCTGAAAAAGTCGATTTTGCAAATTTCGCGCACACAGAATCAACAGCTTGCGAGTACGTTTTGGGTGCAAAGAGGACTTTTTCAGCAGCCTGTGAAGCGTGCGCCACGGAATGCCCAGTCCCGCAGGGCCGCTGCCTAGCAAAGCTTAAGTAAATGACGCTGTGCTTTTTACGCCGTTGTTGCCGCGGGCCCTACATTGTTTTCAAAACTAACTGCCGGATTGTAGGTCAACATGCGGCTACAGCTTTCGCAATGCATGATACGGTCGCCCTTTCGCAGATCCTGCACAAATTGAGGCCGCAGCGTGATCATGCAGGCGCTACAGTGTCCATCGGTTGCATCGGCGACCACGCTGCCATGCGTCTTCCTGCGGATTCGCTCGTAATCGGCGTAGAACTTGGGATCCATCCGGCTCACAATGTCCTTCCGCTCTGACTGCGCTTCCGCTAATTGTTTCCGGTCTGCGGCGATCCGCTGCCGCACGCGTTCCTTCTCTTTTTCAATCCGCTCGACCTGCTGCTTCAGATCGGCTTCCGCCGCTTTCAGGCTCTTCTCGAGCGGCTCCGATTGCTCCATGAAATCGAGAATTCTATCCTCGCTCTTCCGGATCTCAGTTCCGCACCAGTCGATCTCGCTTTGAAATGCGCGATACTGTTCGTTCGTTTTGGCTTGAAGCATCTGATCTCGCAGCTTGGAGATCTTCTGTTCGTGAATCTGGATGTCGCCTTCGAGCTTCTTGCGATCGCGCTGGTTCGCTGCGAGCGCTGCGCGATCGGCTTCTAGCCGGCGTTGGTGCGCTTCCAGCTTTCTTTCAATTTCCGCGAGTTGTTTGGGAAGTGTCGCGACCTCGAGTTCGAGACTCGCGGTCTTACTGTCCAGCGACTGTAGCCGGACCGCAAGCGCAAGTTCTTCAACCATCTATTTCCTGATCCTAGCACGCAGGCTGGTCAGGCGACGGCCAAAGATATCCCGAGCGAAGCGAATTTCATCGATGCCGAGCCAGTTCGCAGCCAGCGTAAAGCTTGCAACTCCTACCGGCAAAGAAACGGTAAGGTTCGCAAGATCGGCCCATCGCGATTGCCCCAGCCAGCGCGTCAGGTAGATATTGCAGAGCCAGACCGGCGCGGCCATGATGATCGACGCGGCAGCCACGCGCCAAAAACGGTCCGCCAGATAACGCCCTTCGATTCCGCCAATGCGCCGGCGCAAAATATAAAACAATATGACGAATGCCGCCATGGCGACGGCAGACGTCGAGAGCGCAAGCGCGGCGATACCCAGGTGGAACTTTCTCAGCAGCACCTCGGCAAACAAGATGTTGATGCCAATAGAGCACAGACTCACATACATCGGCGTCTTCGCATCGGTCAATGCATAGAACGCGGGGTTCAGCACCTTCGTGGCGGCATAGCCGACGAGGCCTATGGAATAGCACGACAGCGCAACCGCAGTTTGCTGCGTGTCGTAAATTTGAAATCTTCCGCCCTGAAACACTGCGCCGATAATCGGCGTGCCGAGGAGGATGAGGCCGATGGACGAAGGGATGGTCATCAGGAAAATGAGGCCGAGAGATCGCGACATCGTGCGGCGAAACTCACCATAGTCGTTGGCGGCAACACTGCGGGAGACGCTGGGCAAAATCGCCGAGGCGAACGATACCCCGAAAATGCCGAGCGGAAACTGCATGAAGCGGAATGCATAGGCGAGCCAACTGACGGGGCCATCCGCCCCGCGAACCGGGTCGGAGATCTGCGAAGCGAAGTTCGTATTCACCAGCACGTTGATCTGCACCGCCGCGCTGCCCACGATGGCGGGAATCATCAGGCGAAAAATCTTCTGTAATTCTGGGTGATGCCAATCGATTTCGAACCGGAACCGGAAGCCGAGGCGGTGCAGACTGGGAATTTGCCACGCAAGTTGAAGAGCGCCGCCAAGAACAACGCCGTACGCCATTCCCTCAATCGGAAGCATGCCCAGATGCGGCCCCAGCCAGAATCCGAGCGCGAGACCCAAAACGACCGAGCCGAGATTAAAGAACGTGGACGCCATCGCCGGCACGCCAAACTTGTCGCAAGCGTTTAGCATTCCCATGGCTTGCGCGGCCAGCGCGACCAGCAGCAGAAACGGAAACATGATCCGCGTCATGCGTACCGCGAGTTCGAACTTGCCCGGAACCTGCGCGTAGCCGGGCGCCAGCAGCCACGCCAATTGCGGGCTGAAGATGATGCCGGCCACGCAAAAAAATCCCACGAACATCAGAATGGCGGCGCCGACAAGGTTCGAAAGGCGCTCCGCCGCTTGCCGGTCGCCGCTCGCCAGAGAGGCGGCGAATATAGGAACGAACGCGGAGGACAGCGCGCCTTCGGCAAACAAATTCCGCGTCAGATTGGGAATACGGAAACCCAGCAGGAAAGCGTCGTATGACAAACCGGCGCCAAACTTCTGGGCCATCACCATCTCGCGAATCAGACCCGTGATGCGGCTGAGAAAAATCGCGATGGAGACAACGCCCGCAGACCGCGCGACCTTCGCGGATTCCGATCTTTTCACGCTATTGATGGGCATCCGCCTCTCTTACATGGTCCGCGAGTGCAAGAATGAGCGCCACGAATCGATGCAGTCACACCCGTATCTCACTACTTAGAATCGCCTTCTTTGCGTTCTGGCGGCCGCGTTCCTGCGGGCTTTGACTCTTTTCGGGCGCAGAAGGAAACAGTTTAGCCACCCACAATCACGCATCTAACGCCGTGGTCGTGAAGTCGTCGAGCATCCCGAGCCGGTCCCTTCATTTATAGGCGGCGAGCGTGGCCTCCTTAGCCGCAGTCATGCGCTCCTGTTCGGGCCGCTCACGGCGTTCACGAGACTCTTCTGTCTTCATCCCCATGAGACTGGTATAGATACGGATGGCCCGGTCCATGCGCCCCATTATGACCATGACTTCCAGCACATGCAAGCCCTGAAAAGAAGGGCTCAAGCCGATCGTTAAAACTGGTTGAAGAACGAGTAGGATGAAAGTGCAAGTTCTTCTTCTCGCAACACGCGGGCGAATTGTAACAGGGTTGTTAAATGAGCGTGCATTGCTGTTCTCCAAAACACGCTGAACTGACGGACAGCCGCTATCGGCGAGCATTGTGGGCTGCCCTGGTCATCAATGGAACCATGTTTGTGATTGAAATCGTCGCAGGCTTAATTGCCGGTTCGGTTTCGCTTCAGGCTGACGCGCTCGACTTCCTGGGAGATGTCGCAAATTACGGAATCAGTCTGTTCGTCATCGGCATGGCCTTACGTTACCGTGCGCAGGCTGCGCTCATTAAAGGCGCGACGATGGGCCTCTTCGGACTCTGGGTAATCAGCGCGGTTGTCTTGCACATTGTTTATGGAACACTCCCACATGCGGCGACCATGGGTAAGGTTGGGCTCATGGCGCTGGTCGCGAATGCAATTGTCTTCGCCTTGCTGTGGACCTCTCGGAAGGGTGACAGCAATATGCGTTCGGCTTGGCTATGCTCACGTAATGACGTGATCGGCAACCTCGCTGTCTTGTTTGCTGCCGTTGGCGTGTTCGGCACTGGCAGGGGCTGGCCGGATGTGGTCGTTGCTGCGATTATGGCAACTCTCGGGTTGCACAGCGCAGTTCAGGTGGTGCGGCATGCTCTCGAAGAGCTAAGGAGCGAAAAGCTTCGTGAGCGAATGGTTAGCACGGTTCGTCACTGAAACGCCGCCGTTCGCTATCACGACGACGCCGCGATGGTTCCCCCGGCCGGCCCTTCCATCCGCGGTTCACTGCGTAGCCGTCTGCCCGTATTTTTCGAGGAAATGAGCGATGGTCATGATGCCCGTGTAGTAATTGCTGATGCGGTATTTCTCGTTCGGCGAATGCAAACCATCGTCGGGCAGGCCGAAACCCATCAGCACAGTGGGTATGCCAAGGTATTCCGCGAACTCCCCCACAATGGGAATAGAGCCGCCGCTGCGAATAAAGACGGTGGGAGCTTTCAGCATCTCGCTGAATGCTTCAGCCGCCACGTGAATGGCCGGATGATCGGGATTCACGACAATCGCGGGTCCGGCGCTCAGTACGCGGACTTGGGTTTGAATCCCTTTGGGCGTGTTGTCGCGAACCCATCGCTCAAACGCCGCCAGGATCTTCTTTGGGTCCTGGTTCGGAACCAGACGCATGGAAACCTTTGCCACCGCTTTCGCGGGAATGACCGTTTTCGCGCCGGCGCCGGTGAAGCCGCCCGCAATGCCATGCACCTCGAACGTAGGCCGCGCCCATACACGCGCCAGAACGGATTGATCCGGCTCGCCTGTCAATACGCTAGCGCCAACTTCCTTTTCCAGAAACTCTTTCTCAGAGAATTTCAGCCGTTTCCAACTCTCAACCTCGGTAGGAGTGGGCGCGGCAACATCGTCGTATACGCCGGGAACCTGTATGCGGCCGTCGGCCTCCTTCGCCTTCGCCAGCAGCTCAATCAAGCCGTAAACAGCGTTTGGCGCAGCGCCGCCGTAAATGCCTGAGTGCAGATCCTGGGCGGGGCCCTGCGCTTCGATCTCCGTGTACATGAGTCCGCGCAGGCCCACGCACAGCGTTGGAACCCCGTCGGCAAACAGCTCCGTATCGGATACCAGGGCTACATCGGCGCTCAGCTTCTGTTTGTTTTTGGGAACATACTCGGAAATTGATTCGCCCCCGACCTCCTCCTCGCCTTCGATCAGAAACTTAACGTTAACCGGAAGCTTGCCATACACCGCGAACAGAGCCTCGACGGCTTTGATGTGCATGTACATCTGGCCTTTATCGTCGCTGGCCCCGCGGGCATACAAATTTCCATCGCGTTCCGACGGTTCGAAGGGAGGCGTAGACCAGAGTTCAACGGGATCGGGCGGCTGCACGTCGTAGTGCCCATAACAGAGCACGGTCGGCTTACCAGATGCGTGCAGCCAGTCAGCGTAGACCAGCGGGTGTTTGCCGGTCTGGATCACTTCGACGTGTTCGAGGCCCGCTGCTTTCATTTGCCTGGCCACGAATTCGGCGGCACGCCGTATATCCTGCTGATGTTCCGGCAGCGTACTGATGCTCGGAATACGTAGAAAATCCTTTAATTCGTTCAGCAAACGCGTCTCGTTCTCACGCACAAAGTTGTCAGTTGCAGCAGGCAATGAATTTCCTCTTGAATTCTTAATTATAGGCGTCGTACCATCGTCGCCGGCACATGAAGCGACGAACCTTTCTCAAGAACGCGGGAGTGTTGCTGCCCGCGGCGCGTTTAGCGGCACGCCAGCGCGAGATCTCCTGCGACATCGCCGTCATCGGCGGTGGAACGGGCGGGTTTGCGGCGGCGCTTGCCGCTCTGCGAAACGACATGCGCGTGGCGCTCACGGAAGAGACGGATTGGCTAGGTGGTCAATTGACCGCTCAGGCCGTTCCTCCGGATGAGCACCCCTGGATTGAAGAGTTCGGCTGCACGCGGTCCTATCGTGCGTATCGAAATGAAGTTCGTGATTATTACCGGCGTCATTACCCGTTGACTGGCGAGGCGAGAGAGCAATCGAACCTCAATCCGGGCAACGGTTCGGTTTCCCGGCTGACTCACGAGCCGCGCGTCTCTGTGTCGGTCCTCAAAGACTTCCTGGCTCCGTATGCGGGCAGCGGACAGTTAACCATTCTCTACCGCAGAATACCCATTGAAGCCGCCGTGGATGGCGACCGAGTTACCAGCGTAACGGTCCGCAACTTAGAAACGGACGAGCGGCAACTGATCTCGGCGCGATATTACATCGATGCCACGGAAACGGGCGAGCTTCTACCGTTGACGAAGACTGAATTTGTGACAGGCTCCGAGGCGCGGGCGAAGACGGGAGAGCCGCATGCCTCGAATGAGGCCAGGCCGGCCAATGTGCAGTCCTTCACTTTCTGCTTTGCCGTGGATTATCGTGATGGCGAAGACTACACGATTGAAAAACCGCGCGATTACGCGTTCTGGCGCGATTACGTCCCGAAGCTTCAACCACCGTGGACGGGTAAGCTTCTGTCATGGTCGTGTCCGAATCCGCAAACTCTCAAAAAACGGGATCTGTTCTTCGACCCCCGGGCCGAAGTGTCGAACGAGCATGGGTTAAATCTCTGGATCTACCGCCGAATTGCCGATCCTGCCAATTTCGTTCCCGGCGCATATAAAAGCGGAATCACGCTGGTGAACTGGCCTCAGAACGATTACTGGCTCGGCGATCTGCTGTCGGCCTCAGCCAGCGAACGTGAGCGGTATCTTCAGCAGGCAAAACAATTAAGCCTATCGTGGCTCTATTGGATGCAAACGGCAGCGCCTCACGAAAATGGCGCTCACGGATGGAAGGGACTGCGGCTTCGCAAAGACATCGTGGGAACAAACGACGGGCTGGCGAAGTATCCGTACATTCGCGAATCGAGGAGAATCGAAGCCGAATTCACAATTCTTGAACATCACGTCGGCACGGAGGCCCGCATGAAGGAAACCGGAAAATCGCGCGAGGAAGTGACCGCTGCGGCGTTCCCCGATACGGTCGGAATCGGCTGCTACCGTTTGGATCTGCACCCTTCAACGGGTGGCGATAACTATATCGACATCAGCTCCCTGCCCTTCCAGATCCCAATGGGCGCTCTGCTTCCGAAACGCGTCGAGAACTTACTCGCCGGGTGCAAGAACCTGGGCGTTACGCACATAACCAACGGATGTTATCGCCTGCATCCGGTGGAATGGAACATCGGCGAGGCGTCCGGAGCGATTGCTGCACATGCCATCAAAACCAAAGAGACACCGCGCGGCATTCGTAACAGCAGGTCGAAGCTGGCGGACCTGCAGCGAAGCTTGCAGCAGCAGGGCTTTGAACTGAACTGGCCGCGAATCCACCCTGTATAAAAAAGCGGCTCAGATAGGCAAGTATACGGCGAGGCAGGGCCGGGGGCGATTCCCGGCTCAGATACGAACAAGTTCATCTTGCTGTTCGCCGGTCACCTGTGCAAATCCGTCTCCGACATACACATTGACTTCGGATCGGATGCCGAACTCCGGCAGGTAGATGCCGGGCTCCACCGAGAAACAGGTATTCGCGATGACCCGACGGTCATCGTGCGATTCAAAATTATCCATATTCGCGCCAGTACCGTGCACCTCCGTGCCGATGCTGTGGCCGGTCCGATGAAAGAAGTACTCGCCGAAGCCCTGCTCTTCAATATGATTTCGCGCGGCATCGTCTACTTCGAAGCCACGAAGCGGCTGGCCGGATTGCACTTGCTCGATCACGAAATTACAGGCTCGCCTCCGCGCGTCCTTGACGATCTCAAATACAGCGAGCACTTTGTCGGGGATAGGCTGGCCGCAGAACGCGGTCCAGGTTACGTCGTAATAGACGGCATCCGCCTGCTTCAATTTCGCCCATAGATCGATCAGCACAAGGTCGCCGCGCTGAACATGGGAATGGCGGTCGCGCGACGGCTCGTAGTGGGGGTTTGAGGCGTTTTCGTTCACTCCTACAATAGGTCCGTGATTTGTGATCAGATCGAGCTGATCGAAGCGGCGCAAAATGAATTGCTGAACGTCGTATTCGGTTACCGCGACACCGCTTTCGAGCTTCTGACGGACAAGGTCAAATGCCTCAGAGCGCACTTGGTCGACACGCCTGCCGGCCTCGATGTGGCTTTCGTATTGAGTCTGCGTCCAGCGGGCTTCGAACTCCTGGACGAGATCCGCTGAACTCACGACATCGACTCTGCAGGCGCGCACGAGTTCCAGCGTTCCGCCATCAACCATCGACACATATGGAATAGCGCAATCCGGCGAATATTGCATTGCAATCCGCTTGGCGCCCGCCAGCAATGCTTGCAGCTTGGCTTGTTGATCGGGCCAGCGCGAATAGCTCTGTTTGATTCCTGGAACAGTATCGAGCGATTGGCTTTCGATACTGTGCACAAGCTTTCGCGGTTCGCCGGACGCCGGAATGAAGTAATACCAGCGGCGCGTCACCTCCATCGACGGAGGCAGCGAGAGGATGCGATAGGCCAGTGGATCGCGTCGATGGTGATCGAAGAACAACCAGCCGTCTAAGTTCGCCTGGAGCAGCTTTTCCTGGATTCGTTCGATGAGCATCTTAGCCCCGATTGTACGATTGCGCGCTGGTCAGCGCCGCTCGACCATGGCAAGTTCCTTCGCGGTGGGAGCGGGTGTCAGCAGGCTGACCACAATGAGGCTGGCCACGGAGAAGAAGAGGGCCGGATAGATGGCATCCAAATCGGCCTTGAACGGCAGGAGCTGCGGGGCATGCTGTTGCAGTAATTTCCAAATAATCGTGATTCCCGTGCCCAGCACAATCGAGGTCACGGCCGCCTGCTTCGTCGTTCGCTTCCAGAAGAACACGGCCATTACGGCGGGCGTGACAGCCGCACCGTAGATTGTGTAGGCGTAAAGCGATGCTTCCAGCACGGATTCGAACTGTGTCGCCTGCAACAGCGCGAAGCAGCCTAGCAGGACGACAATGCCGCGAGAAACGATGAGGGTCTGGCGCTGCGTCGCGTTTGGGTTGATGAAGCGCTCGTAGACATCATGGATCAAATTGGTCGCGGGGGAGAACAAGTAGTTGTTAGCAGTCGAAACTACTTTGGCGAACACGCCGCCGAGCAGGATGGCGCCGAGCAGCGGCGGGAGCGCTTCTCGCGCGGCAAGAGGAATAATTTCGCGAGGCCGCTCGGTTTTCAACGTCGCGCTCGCGATTACGGCCAGCATGACGAGCAGCGTCTCGAGAATCACCGTGCCGACAATCCAGCCGTACACCGAGAGCCGGGCATCCCGCTCGGATTTCGCGGAGAAAAATTTCTGGTACATGCCCTGATTGCCGATCAGCAGCAGCATGGTAGGCAGAAGGAGCTGCAGCGCTTCGAGGAAACTCAGATTCCCGAGGGGTTGAAAATGCGTCGGCGGCAGCGCAGCGTGAACGGCGGGCCAGCCGCCGGTGCGCGCCAGCAGTACGGGAACCGCGACGATCACGGTTAGCGTCACCAGCACGCCGATAAAAAGATCCAGGTACGCGATGGAAGCCATGCCCGCGGCAGCCGTAAACGCGATGACGAATGCCGCGATAATGTACCGTCCTGTGGTGCTCGCGATATCGGGGAAAATCAGGTGGAGGATGTCGCCTCCGCCGATCAACTGATAACTCGTGATGACCGTGTAGGAGATGACAATGGCGATCGTCGCGAGCACGCGGGCTGTTGCGTTATAGCGCGCTTCCAGGAGGTCGGGCACCGTGAATTGCGCGAAGCTACGGGCTCGCCCCGCGATTACGGCAATGATGATAAGGCCGAGCCATCCACCCGCCGGCTGCCATAAAGCGGCAAAACCATTGCGGTACGCATTCTCGGCCCCCGCCAGCAGGCTGCCCGCGCCAATCCAGGAGGAAAGCAGCGTGAAGACGAGCACGGGCCAAGGAAGACTCCGGCCCGCAACGAGGAAGTCGGTTTCGTTCCTGACACTCCTGGTTTTATAGACCGTGACGGCGCAAAGAATCAGCACCACTACGGAGATGGTGATCGCGTAAACCACAATCGACCATCATCTGATGCGCGGGATAACGAGAGCAAGCTTGCCGCTGTTATAGAGCCGATATCCAACACAAATCCGCCGGAGCCGCTAAAAGGCGCCCTGTTTCGAATCGATTCCACTGCCGCCAGACAATTTGCCGCGGATCAAATCTTCAATGTCTTCGAGCTTGTCGCCCAGAAGGTTGAGTTTACGCGCCAGGCCCTGTATTTCGGACTCTGCGCGGCGGTTCACGGCATAGTCCAGTTCGCCGCGCAGGCGATCTTTCGTATCCTGCCGGTTCTGACTCATCATGATGACAGGCGCCTGAATCGCGGCAAGCATCGAGAGAAACAGGTTAAGAAGAATGAATGGGTACGGATCCCAAGCCGATCGCCGCAACATGACGTTAGTGGCCGTGTAGATTAACAGAACAACGAGAAAGGCGATAATAAACGTCCAGGATCCGCCGAAACGAGCTACCGAATCCGCCACTCGCTCACCGACGGTCGCCTCTTCCTCGATAACCTCGTTGGGATTCCGGTTGGCCCGAATGCGAACGAGTTGCTGGGCGGCATGAAACTGACGGCCCAGGACTGCCAGAAGGTCCATTCCCGCGAGTGGCTTCCGCTGCAGTAAAACGGCAATGTCCTTGCGATCGACCTCCACGCAGACGGTGTCTTCGAGAGCGACCGCGCTCGTCTGATGTGGCGTCTGGTCGATCATGGAGGCAAAGCCGAAGAATTCACCAATCGCCGGCTGATCAACCAGCACTTCCTGTTGATCCTCGTCAACCGTTGCGACCCGAACCGCCCCAGACACAAGGATATAGGCCTGCCCGGCGGCATCACCGATTTTATAGATGCGCTGCCGGGAAACGAAGGTCCTCAACTCCACCTGCCCGGCCAGGACCGCCGCCTCCTCTTCGTCCAGCAGAGCGAATAGGGGAACGTGCTTCAGAACCTCGGGGTTGCATGCCATCACTCACCTCATCCAGGTCAGTGTAGCGTGCGAATCGCAACTCAGCCTACAGTTGGAACCTCGCATGCCAACGCGCTTGTTGCGGTTATGCGAGGGCGAACGCTCATTTACATCTTGTAACGGCCGAGGTCTTCGTCGTTCAAGCCCTCCAGCCACTTGCGCAACTCTTCATTGTTCACTTTCTCGGAGACATTTGCGGATGTGCGCGAAGTCTGCAAAACCGTTTCTTCGACGTAAATCGGACAATCGTGGCGAAGAGCGAGGGCGAGCGCGTCGCTTGGCCTGGAATCTACACTAATTAGGTTGCCGCTGCGTTCCAGCCAGATCACGGCATAAAAAGTATCGTCCCTCAGTTCACTCACCACAACCTTTTTCATCTGCGTATCCAAACCCAGCAGCAGCGTCTTGATCAGATCGTGCGTCATGGGGCGCGGAGTAGTCACTTTCTCGATTTCGAGCGCGATGGCGTTTGCTTCATATATACCGACCCAAATGGGAAGGACCGTATCGCCGCTGAGATCTCTCAGCACCACAATCGGCATGTTGGTGACTGGATCCATCATCAGGCCGCGAATTTTCATTTCTACTTCCATCGTCCCTCCATTCCTCTGCAATCAGACTACTGCAAAACAGCGTGTCCGGCGATGCTCTCACCAGCCAGGCTATTCGGCCCGGCACGGGTAACGAGCACATCTACATAACCGCCCACGAGAGTGCGGCCGGAATCCGGAGCGGCCATCGGCGCATGCACGAAATTCAAGGTTTTGTTCTGGGATGTGCGGCCGATCCATTGGCCGGTCGCTTTGTTGTACCCCTCTACGTGAACCTCCTCTGTTCGACCGACATACACGGCGTTGCGCCGGATCTGAATCGCACGCTGCTTTTCCTGCACCACCATCAGCCGGCGGGTCTTCTCTTCTTCGGGAATTTGATCTTCGTACTGGAGAGCCGCCGTATTCGGCCGCTTCGAATACTTGAAAATGAACATCGAATCGTATTCCACGCTTCCAATCAGATCGAGGGTTTCTTCAAAGTCCCGCTCTGTCTCTCCCGGGAATCCCACGATGATATCCGTAGTAATCGCAATATCGCGGTTAACCGATTTCATCCATTCGATGCGCCGCATGTATTCGCTGCGTGTGTATTGGCGCTGCATGGCGGCAAGTACTCGGTTCGATCCGGATTGTACGGGCAAATGCACGTGATTGCAAAGAACATCGTTCCGATCAATCGCGTCGATAATCTCCTTGACGAAATCGCGCGGGTGCGACGTCGTAAATCGGACGCGGCGCATAGCGGGAATGTTCCCTACATTCTCAAGTAAGCGGGCGAAATCCCAGCCTGTTTCGGACGGATCGCGATAGCTGTTTACGTTCTGCCCGAGCAGCTGAACTTCCGTATAGCCTTGCGCGGCCAGTTCCTTCGCTTCACGCATCACGCTTTCGCTGGTGCGGCTGCGCTCCGGGCCGCGAGTAAACGGCACTACGCAATAGGCGCAGCTCTTATCGCAGCCCTCAATGATTGTGAGATACGCGCGGTGCGGGTTGTCGCGACGGGTGAATGGCGTATCGAAGGTCTCGTCCGTATCGAGGCTGAGGCCGGTGACGCGCCGGTTTCCCGCTTCGAGCTGAACCAGCATTTGCGGCAGTTTCGTGTAGCTGGCGGAGCCGGCAACCAGGCTGACGTGCGGCGCCCTCTCGAAAATGCGTTCGCCTTCCTGCTGCGCAACGCAGCCGATTACGGCAAACACCTTCCCTTTTCCCGCCTCCCTCTTGAACTGCTGGAGCCGGTTGAACACCTTTTGTTCGGCTTTGTCGCGAATGCTACACGTGTTGTAAACAACCAGTTCCGCCTGATCCGGCGTTTCAACCTGCGCGTAGCCCTGCTGGATCAGTGTCCCAACCACTTTCTCCGAATCGTGCGCATTCATCTGGCAGCCGAACGTTTCTATGTAAAAGGTCTTCATACCCTTGCTGCAAACCGGTTACCCGTGCAGGAAATGCATCGCCCAGCCAATACCGAAAAGCGCGACTATAAAATAGGCAAAGCACTGGATGCCATAGCGCACACGTTCGCGATCTGTTTTCTTCGTGACGAGACCGAGCATCACCGAAGTGACAAGCGCAAACAATATGGAAACTTCAAAATGTGTCAAATTCAACTTCATCCCGATTAACCCTTCTCTCCCTTCGCGATTTCCCAAGCATCCACCATGGCCAGAATGTTCAGTAATCCGGCCGCGACAATCAGTTTCGAACCGTAGTCGTGAACATGGCCGGCCGTGTCGGGCGGTGCGTAGCCGAGCCAGACGGTCAGCAAATAGAACAGGCCGCTGGCGAGATCGCCGACGAAGCCGCCCCATTGGATCAATGTAGTCAGCAGATCCCCTCCGTGCGGTTCAAACATCGGCCCGCGCATCAGTATCCCGACAACGAAGGTCACCAGAACGCAGGCGAAAATAAGGGCTGCGCGGCCACGGCGCCTCAAAAGGAAGTGGCCTCCGCCCGGAACCAGCCAGGCCACGAGCGTAATCAAGACCGGAGACCGGTTGGATGCAGGGGCAGAAGCCTCCTGCGAAGAAGCAGAAGCCATTTTCTCAATTCTACCTTTCCAACGAATTAGACGTTGCGCGTGGGATTAGCGCGCGTCCCGCTGGCCCCCTTCCATCGAAGAGAAGCTAAAACGCGACCCGCTGCACCCTTGCGCTGAGCGAATTCCGGAGTGGCGGTTCGCTGACCAGCGTTTCGATCACCGCCTCAACCCTCAAGATCTGGTCCGCCTTCAGAATAAGATACCGGCAATTTCCATTCGGGTCCGGAGTGAACACCGTCGTGTGCTTCGGGCCCAGCGAAACCCGTCCCGCTTTCGACAGCTCGAAGTACCCCCGGTCGGGCCGTATCGCATAGAGGACTGCGGTCGAATCCCAATTGGGGCGATCCTTTCCGGCCGGCTGATAAATTTTGAAGGCTTCGGCGACCGGATGGTTGTCCGTATAATTGAAGTCTTTCAGGACGCTCTCATATGAAAATTTCACCTGCTCTCCGATTTCGAAGCCACTGAAAATCATGGGCGTGGGCCATTTGGCGAAAAGATACTGCGCGGAATCGGCATCGGTGGCTACGTTATATTCCGGTTCGGGCCTCGCGAAGTTGCCGGCCATCAGGCAAAGCAATTTCACCTTGCGCTTGACCAATTCGGGGCCCCCGGATTCCTTCAACAGTCGCGTGAGATTTGTGCTGAATCCGATTTGCACGATTGTCACCGAATCATCCGGCTGCTGCTCGAGAATTCTTTGCAGAAGAGCGACCGCGTCCGGCGCATCGGAACCATCGGTAATCCGGTGCGGGAAAACGTAGTTGCCAGCCGAATCCCGGCTTTGTGAAAGCGTTCGCGTATACTTTGCGTCCTCGTGAGTTTTGCCTCTGTGTACTACGCCAATCGGGATATCCGGGCGGCCGTAGAACGTATCCTCCAAATCCACGTAAGGCGCCGACCAGCGGTTATCTTTCGTAATCGTCACCGCCAGGAGGCGCACTTCCGCGCGATTTTCAAGCGAGTGAATGAGTGCCAGAGCGAGAGCGTCGTCAATATCGTTTCCAATGTCTGTATCGAGAATGAGCCGTACCGGCTCGGCCGCCCGTGCCGCGGAACCGAGCACAAACAGCACCATGAAAATGAGCACCAGCGAGCGTCGCATGTCTACCGGCGAATCGTAACACGGCTGCGTCCAAAGAAATCGCAGGCGCGTTTGACACCGGGCGGCCGATGCTTCAAAATGAGGCTTGCCCACCCTTGTGCGGATGTGGCGGAATTGGCAGACGCGCTAGATTCAGGTTCTAGTGGGGGAAACTTCGTGGAGGTTCAAGTCCTCTCATCCGCACCAAATTACAATAGAAGAACTGAGGCGGCGTCGCACGCAAATGCGCCGGCTGTGTGCTCTCGGCCTCGAAGTGAGCGCCCGCGGTCAAAATCCGTTAGCGAACGCCCGGTTGGCCGTCTCATTCAGCGCGCCGGCTTTCAAATCACGGACGCGAACAAACGTGCGGCCAAAGAAGACGTCCCCGGGTTCCTGTCTGGGCCATGGCCTTTGGCGTACCACTCGTAAATCACCTTGTCGTCGCGCATCACGAGCAAAGCAGTCGTGTGCTTTGCCACCAGCAGGTTCTTCCATGCGTCGAGAGCGGCGGAACTC
>Ga0134125_10002891_pt1 | contig 20154 bp, 15 predicted proteins | sample KB31751_FD_96464 | JGI IMG/M metagenome (GOLD analysis project Ga0134125, IMG submission 96464) | Terrestrial soil microbial communities with excess Nitrogen fertilizer from Kellogg Biological Station, Michigan, USA - KB3-175-1 | ecosystem: Environmental > Terrestrial > Soil > Unclassified ... | reverse complement strand
GAGCTGCAGCCGCTCGAGGGACTCGGGGGTCACATCGCCGGTGACGTACTCGCCCGAGAAGCACGAGGTGTCGAACGCCTCGATGCGGGCGTCTTCGTGCTTGCAGGCGGCGATCAGGTCCTCGAGGTCCTGGTAGATGAGCCAGTCGGCGCCGATGAGCTGCGCCACCTCATCCAGCCGCCGTCCGCTCGCCACGAGCTCCCGGGCCGCCGGCATGTCGATGCCGTAGACGTTGGGGAAGCGCACCGGAGGAGCGGCGGAGGCGAAATAAACCTTGCGGGCGCCCGCCTCGCGCGCCAGCTCGATGATCTGCGCGGAGGTCGTGCCGCGCACGATCGAGTCATCCACCAGCAGCACGTTCTTGCCGCGGAACTCCAGATCGATCGCGTTCAGCTTCCGGCGCACCGACTTCTGCCGCTCCTCCTGGCCGGGCATGATGAAGGTCCGGCCGATGTAGCGGTTCTTGATGAAGCCTTCCCGGTATTTGACGCCGAGCCGCTGTGCGAGCTGCAGGGCGCTCGTGCGGCTGGTGTCCGGAATCGGAATGACGACGTCGATGTCGTGGTTGGCGCGCTCGCGCAGGATCTTTTCCGCGAGCCGGTCGCCCATGCGCATCCGCGCACGGTAGACGGAGATGTTATCGATCTTCGAGTCCGGACGCGCGAAGTAGACGTACTCGAAGATGCAGGGCGTGTGGCGCACGCTCGCCACGCACTGCTGCGAGTGGAGCCGGCCGCCTTCATCGATGAACACCGCCTCGCCCGGGGCGATGTCGCGCACCATCCGGAACGACAGGCTGTCGAGCGCCACGCTTTCCGAGGCCAGCATCCACTCCGGTCCGCGCGGCGTGTCACGCTGCCCGAGCACCAGCGGACGGATGCCGTTGGGATCGCGAAAGCCGAGGATGCCGTGCCCGATGATCATCGCCACCGCCGCGTAACCGCCGCGGCAGCGCCGGTAGACGGCATTCAGGGCCGCGAAGACGTCGGCCGGAGTGATGCGCGGAGTGCCTATGCGCTGCAGCTCCGAGGCAAACACGTTGAGCAGCACCTCGGAGTCGGAAGTCGTGTTGAGATGCCGGCGGTCCTCTCGCGTCAACACCTCGGCGAGCTCCGTGGCGTTGGTCAGATTGCCGTTGTGGGCGAGGCAGATGCCGTAGGGGGAATTGACGTAGAACGGCTGCGCCTCGGAGGCGCTGGCGCAGCCCGCCGTGGGATAGCGGACGTGGCCGATGCCGGCGTTGCCCTTCAGCTCGAGCATGTGACGCTGCTGGAAGACGTCGCGCACCAGGCCGCTTTCCTTGCGCACGTAGAGCTCCCCGTCGCCGTAGGTGGCTATGCCGGCAGCGTCCTGCCCGCGATGCTGCAGCACCGTCAGAGCGTCATAGATGCGCTGATTGACCGCGCTCGTTCCAACGACACCGACGATTCCGCACATATTCCCTACCTCAAGGGGCCCGCGCCGACCAGCACGCGCAACCCGCTCGCCACCGAGTCACCATACGGGAGCAGCATGGAATGCCGCCACCAGATCTCGCCATCGAGCTTCAGCAGTTGCGCCAGGATGACGAACACCCCGATCAGCACCACGCCGCGCGCCGCGCCGAAGACGAATCCGAGCAGACGGTCCATGCCGCTGAAGATGGAGAGGCGCACGTAATGCCCGATGAGGGCACCGAGCCCGGCGCCGAAGAGCAGGATGAGCGCGACGATGATCACCCGGGCCGCCCACGGCCGCACGTAGCTGGCACCGAGGAGTCCGCCCAAGTGCGGCTCGATCATGTCCGAGAAATGCCAGGCGACGAACAGGGCCACCAGCCAGGTGCCTAGGGCAATCGATTCGCGCAGGAAGCCGCGGACGGCACCCACGGCCGCCGACAGCACTACCGCGGCGATCACCAGATAATCGGCTATGTTCATAACAGGAACGAGCCAAGTGCGGGCGCGGCGGATTGTACAAGAGCGCGACCTCCGCGGTACGTGATCTCAAGCACGGGTGGCCGGGAGAAATCGCTGCCGCCCGGAACATCACCGTAGCGGCAGGAGCTCGCCCCGATGCCCCAGTCCGCGCAACCGGGCGGCCAGGCGCATCGCCCCTGCGCGATCGTGCGCAGGCCCGGCGCGGACCCGCCAGAGGGTGCGCGACCCGGCGCGTGCGGGGGAGACCGACATGCGAAAGCCCTTCCTCGAGAGCGAGCGGGCGAGGCGATTGGCATTGCCGCGACTCGCAAAGCTGCCAAGCTGCACCACCCAGCCACCACCCGATGAGACGGCCTCTCGCACGGACGGATGTGCGGCCGAACTGGCGGCTTGCAAGCCCGGGCCGGGTCCCTGACCGTGCTGCGTGGCGGGCGCGCGCCGGAGCGGCTGGGCGGTCGCGGCAGCCTCGCCTGGCGGCGGCCCCTGCCTCGTCGGGGTGATTTCCGGGGGGCTCTCTGCTGGGGTCTTTGCTGGGGTCTCTAGCGCAGCCGCTGCAGCGCTTTGGGTCGGCTGGACCGGCGCTCGCTGGGCCGGCGATTGCCCGGCCTGCAGGCCGGACGCATCGCGGGCGGTCGGCGCGGAGAGTGTCAGGGTGTAGGAGCGAAGGGGCGGCTCCGGATGCCCGGCCGGCGTGGCCGGATGAGATGCGGCCGGCGCGGACCTCGTCCGGATAGGTCCGGTCAGGAGCTCCGGAACCAACAGCACGATCAGCGCCACGAGAATGATGGCGCCCGTCAGTCGCTCTTTCACTGGGTGGAGTATACCCCAAGCCAGTCGAGCGCCGGCCCGACGGTGTGCACCGAGCCGCACACGACCACGCGATCGCCCGGCCGGGCAGCCGTTCGCGCCATCTCGCAGCCTTCGTGAACCGAGCCGGCGAGGCTCGGGTTGTGTACGACGGCCTCGAGACGCCGGGCGAGCTCTGCGGCGGAGATGCCACGCGGCCCCTCGAGGCTGCAGAGCACCCAACCGTCCACCACCGGGGCGAGCGCGGCTGCTATTGCGGGGGAATCCTTGTCGCCGAGAATGCCTGCGACGGCGAGCGTGCGTCCCTGACAGGGCCGCTCCCGCAACTGCGAGGCCAACACTTGCGCGGCAGGCGGGTTGTGGGCGATGTCGAGGATCCACTCGATCGCGCCCGGCACGATCTGAAAGCGGCCGGCGAGATGCACCCGTCCGAGCGCAGCGGCGACGGTGCGCGCATCGAGGGCCGAGAGCGCCTGCCGCGCCGCCGCGTAACGCGCCCCCCCGATGGCCAGCACTTCGAGCGCGGCGAGCGCCGTCGCCGCGTTGCGGTATTGGATCGAGCCGGCAAGCGCCGAAGGCGGCAGGTCATCTAGGCTGAGGCGGATACCGCGGTAGCTCCAGCACGGCTCCCCGTTCGGACGTGAAGTCAGGCGCCAGGTGAAATCCGTCTCCGCCACGATGGGCCTCGCCCCGACACTCACGATCGCGGCGTAGACGCTCGCGGGCATGCGCGCGGTGCCGAGGACCGCGGGCCGGCCCGGGCGGAAGATCCCGGCCTTCTCCGCCCCGATCTCCTCCAGCGTCTCTCCCAGCCAGTCGCGGTGATCGAGGCCGACCGAGCAGACCACCGACACGTCCGCATCGATGAGGTTGGTGGCATCGAGACGTCCCCCGAGCCCCACCTCGAGGAGCGCGAGCTCGACGCCATGCTCCGCAAAGAGCTGCAGCGCCGCCAGCGTGTTGTATTCGAAGAACGTCAGTGAGATGGCGCCGCGCGCCGCCTCGATGCGCTCGAAGGCCGCGATGATCGCCGCATCCTCGACCTCCCTGCCGTCGATGCGGATGCGCTCGTTGTAGCGCAGGAAGTGGGGCGAGGTGAAGAGTCCCACCGAGCGCCCGGCCGCGAGGCAGAGCGCCTCGAGATGCGCGACGGTCGATCCTTTGCCGTTGGTGCCGCCCACGGTGATCACCGGTGCGGCTGGCCGGTCGATGCCCAGCCGACGGGCCACCGCCGCGACGCGCGTCAGACCGAGGTCGATCGACTTCGGATGCGCAGCCTCCTGCAGCGCCAGCCACTCCTCGAGCGAGCGGGCCACGGCGTCGCTTATGCAGCGGCGGCCGGTTGTTTCAGGAGCATGCGAAGCAGGGATGCGATCCGCTCTCGCATGTCACGCCGGTCGACGATCATGTCGAGCGCGCCGTGATCGAGCAGGAACTCGCTGCGTTGGAAACCCTCGGGCAACGTCTCGCGCACCGTCTGTTGGATCACCCGAGGTCCGGCGAAGCCGATGAGAGCGCGCGGCTCGGCGAGATTGAGGTCACCGAGCATCGCGAGGCTCGCCGAGACGCCTTCGGTTGTCGGATCGGTCATCACCGAGATGAAGGGCAGATGCGCCTGCGCGAGGCGCGAGAGCGCCGCTGCCGTCTTGGCCATCTGCAGCAGCGAGTAAAGCGCCTCCTGCATGCGGGCGCCGCCGCTCGCGGTGAAGCAGACGAGCGGCTTGCGGTGCTCGATGCAGTGATCGGCGCCCCGCTTGAAGCGCTCCCCGACCACCGAGCCCATGGAGCCGCCGAGAAACTGGAATTCGAAGGCGCAGGCCACCACCGGCAGCTTCTCGAGCGTGCCGGCGAGCACGATGAGGGCATCGGTCTCACCGGTCGCCTTCTGCGCCTGGGCGAGCCGGTCCTTGTAGCGTTTGCTGTCGCGGAATTTCAGCGGATCCTCGGGAGTGATCCGCGCCCCGATTTCCTCGGTCGAGGCCGGATCGAGGAAGCGCTCGAGGCGCTCGCGGCCGCCGATGCGCATGTGGTGGCTGCACTTCGGGCACACGTAGAGATTGCGCTCGAGCTCCGCCCGATAGAGCACGGCATCGCACGCCGGGCATTTGATCCAAAGGCCCTCCGGCACCGAGCGGGTGCGGCGCTCGGTCTTGATGCGCGAGGGCATGATCTTCTCGAACCAGGACATGAGAGCCGCCTAGGATGGGAATCCAGGGATCATCATAGCGTTTCCGTGGTGGCGGCGGCTCTCGCAGAGGCCTGGCAGGGCGAAAGCGGCGGGGTACCGCACGTGCCAGAAGTACAACCCGTCCGCCGGCGCCGTGGCAGCGCTCAGGCGCCGGTCGCGGCCCGCGAGCACCTCCGCTGCCCAGGAGGGCGGCGCATCACCCTTGCCGATCCGGATGAGGAGCCCCGCGATGTTCCGCACCATGTGGTGCAGGAAGGCGTTGCCGGTGGCCTCGATCGTGAGCCAGTCGCCCTCTCTCGTGACGGCGAGGCGCTCCATGCGGCGGATCGGCGATTTCGCCTGACATTCGGCCGCGCGGAAGGCGCTGAAGTCGTGCTCGCCCTCGAGCGCCGCGGCGGCCTGCGCCATGCGCTCCGCATCGAGCGGGCGGTGTATCCAGGTTGCGCGCGCGGCCAGCAGTCCCGAGCGCGAGGCGCGGTTGAAGATGAGATAGCGGTAGGTGCGCGCCTCGGCCGAGTAGCGCGCATGAAAGTGCGCCGGCACGGACCGCACCCAGGAGATACTGATGTCGCGCGGCAGCTCCGAGTTGGCCCCGAGCATCCACGCCCGCATGGTGCGGGCCGCGGCGGTGTCGAAATGCGCGACCTGCCCGCGCGCATGCACCCCTGCATCCGTCCTGCCCGCGCAGATGAGACTCACTCCCTGCGCAGCCACCTTGCCGAGGGCTGCCTCCGCGAGCACCTGCACCGTCTCGACCGACTGCTGACTCTGCCAGCCGGCGTAGCGTGTTCCCTGGTACTCGAGTCCGACCGCGATGCGAATCATACGGGACGCTGGATCATGCAGAGCCAGGCACAGGGACGTGCTCCGCCGCCGCAGGTGGCGGAGCCTCGAGCAAAAACCACGCTCTTTGCTCGAAGCCGCGCTGGGCCGGGCAGGATGCCCGGATCCAGCGCTTCAAACTAGTTACCCCGGCAACGACTCCATCAGGCGCTCCGCCTCCTGCCGTTGCGCGACCGAGCCCTCGTGCATGACTTCCTCGAGGATGTTGCGCGCTCCCTCGGGGTCGCCCATGTCCATGTAGGCGCGGGCGAGATCGAGCTTGGTGCCGACCTCGCTCATGGTGACCGGCTCGAGATCCGGCAGTGCAAGATCGTCCGCCGAGAGCTTCTGGGTCGCGGTGAAGGCTGTATCCGGCACCGTTGCCGTGCCCACATCGAGATCGAGGCTCGCGCCGTTGGTGCCGTGTGAAGGCTCCTGCTCCGCCGCGCCGAGCTCGTAGTCGACGCCGCCCCCATCGAGTGCGGCCAGCCGCGAGGTGGCGGCCGAATCGTGGCCGTTGGCGTGGCCATCGCCTTGGGTGAGTACTGCCTCGAGCTCACTCTCATCGATCTGCCAGGCGTTGGTCGTCCCGGTGGGCTCCGGCGACGGCTCGGCCTCGCGCTGATTGGCCTGCTCCATGACCCGCCGCGAGTGATCGTCCAGGCCGGCGACCAGTGTCGGGGCCTCGGGCGAGGCTTCGGCAGCCTCGCCGGGCTGCTCGGCCGTGTCGAAAGCGCCGAGATCGAGCCCCAGATCATCTATGGCGAGCTCTGCGGTCTGTTCGGCGCCGCCTTGCTTCAGAGCCGTCTCGACCTTCTGCCGAATCGTCGGCTGCTCTGCCGTGTGCAGCGCGGGCTGCTCGATGGTGGGACCTTCCGTGAACTCCACGGGCACGTCGTCATCGTGTCCAGGCAGCGTCGCTGTCATCTCCCGCGTCGAGCCGGTGGCGTTGTTCTCGAAGTGAGTATCGAGCGCCATGTTGCGATCGGTAGCGTTGCCCGGCGACTCCATTGTCACTGCAGGCTCGCCGTCACCGAGCGCCGAGCCGATGTCGAGATCGAGGCCCTGAGCATGGGTCCCGGTGCGTCCGGGGGCGACATCGAAATCGAGACTCGCGGCCTGCCCGCCTGCCAGATCGAGGTCGACACCGGCGGAGGCCGCGCCGCTCACCGCGGCGCCGGCCGCGAACAGCGGATCCTCCGGTGCAAGCTGCTTGCCCATGATCACGATCTTTTCCCACTCGCCCGGCGCAGCCTCGGCACGCGTGTTGGCGAGCTCGCGGGCGGTCTGCAGGAACTGCTCCTTGTTGCCCCAGACGAAGAAGACTTCGAGGAGCTTCAGCTTCAGATCCCGCCGCTCGGGCTCCCGCCCAATGGCGATGCGGATCAGATCGGCGGCCTGGTCGTACAAGCCGTAGGCCATGTGGAAATCGGCCTCGGCCAGCGGGTCGCCCTGATCGAGATTGACTGCGGTCTCGCTGCTGATCGTCTGATCGGCCGTCGTGACGTGCTTGGGCGACATGGCCGCAGCTGCTGCTGCGATGCGCGGCCGCTCATGCGTTCCCGACTCCTCGACGACGAAGGCATCGTCATGGTCCGCAGTAATCGGACGTATTGGAGCTGTGTCGTCCGTCGACGGCTCCAACCTGGTGTACGGAGACGGTGTTGAACCTGCCGCAGCGAGGCGCCCGAGCGAGTCATCGAGATCCGACTGCCGGCGCGAGCGCCAGGCCCGCGATCCGATCCAGCCGAGCAGCGCTACGACCAACAGCGCTATCGCCCACCAGTAGCTGGCGAGTGTGTCGAGTATCGAGCCGCCCGACGATGGCTTGAACGAGGCGGGCTTCGGGGGCGCGTGATGCGTCGCCTGCGGTGGCGGCGCATGCTGGACCGGAGGATTCGCGGGCACCGGTGGCGGCGCTGCCGCTTGACTCGGCGGGGCTTCCGCTGGCGCCGGTGCCGGCGGAGTGTTGGCTTGGGCAGTTGCCTGTGGAGGAGTGGCAGCCGGAGGCGCGCTCGCCGCCGGCGGCGCCTGCTTGGCGGCAAGCCGAGCCTGCATCTGTGCGAGCTCTGCGTCCTTCAGTTGGAGAGCACGATGCTCATCCGCGAGCTGCGTCTGCAGGGTCTGGACCTGGGCCTGCAGTGCCTTCACCTCACCCGCGGACGTGTCCGCCGTGGGCGAGCCCGACGCGCCGGCGCCACCCTGCGGTGCCACGAGCCGGAGCCTGCCCGGACCGCTCGAGGAGTTGGCAGTCTGCTGCGAACTGCCACGCCATGCTGCGAACTGGCGGTGGATCTCGGCCAATGCGGCCGCCGGCGAGATCGCCGCGACCGCGGAATTCTCCGGAACGCGCAGCACGGCACCCGAGCGCAGCAGATTCATGTTGCGCTGGAAGGCGGAAGGGTTTGCCTGGTAGATGGCCACCATCCAGGCGCGGGTCGGCGCGGAAGCGACCGCAGTGCCGCTCAAGCGGGCAGCGATACCCGACAGGGTCTGACCGCGGCGCACGATGAGCGAGTGCGGCTCGCCGCCCTCGGCGGCGGGCGCTGGCGAAGCCGTAGCAGTGGCGGGCGCCGTGGAGCTGGCAGCGGCGGCGGTCGCGTCCGAAGCTGGCGCAGCGGGCTCGCTGGCAGAGGGCTGCGAGCGCTCGATCTCACCGCCGCGTTTCGCTGTCCCCGTTGCAGCCGGCGCAACCTGGTTATTGGCCGCCTGCGACTGGTTGGGCACGTAAACCGGTGGGTCGAGCAGTACGGTGTACTCGCGGATCAGATGGCCGCGGTCCCAATTGGCCTCGACCAGCAGGGTCAGCACCGGATCGGTGATCGGCTGATCCGTGGAAAGCTCCACCACCTCACGTCCGTCGGCGGTGTGCACGGTTTTCACGTGCACGTCGCTGAGGAACTGCGGCCAGGAGAGGCCGTAGCGCGCGAAGGTATCGCGGGAAGCGAGCTGAACCTGCAGGTTCTGCACCGCCTCCGGCGTAGCATCGAGCAGCTCGATCTGCGCCTTTAGGGGCTGATCGAGGGGCGAGAGGAGACGGATGTCTCCGAGGCCGAGAGCGAACGCCGCTGAGGGCATGACCAGCAGCAACGCCACCGCCCGGCTTGAGCGTTTGGCGACCATTACGACACCCCGGGAGGTATCACTGAGTGGAATAGATTGTAAAAACAAAGGGATGGCTGCATCTTGGCAGTCTCATCCCATCGAGGCGGCAATATAACTTAATTGCGCGGAAAGCCAAAGCGACCGCAGCACGGGATGAGCGAATTCGCGACCATGACCCATAAGTTAAGTCCCACCGTCGATGGCGCGATATTCCCGTATCTGCAAGACATAAACTGTGTCGGCGATCACCGTCGGGTGATATCCGGGGTCTGGGAGCGTACGTCGGCGTTCTGCGCCCGGTGGCGCAGGTAGTGGTCGAGCAGCACTATTGCGAGCATGGCCTCGGCGATGGGGGTCGCCCTGAGCCCCACACACGGATCGTGGCGGCCGGTCGTGACGATCTCCACCGCCTCGCCGGCGGTATCCACGGTCAGGCCGGGCACCTGGATGCTCGAGGTCGGCTTCAGGGTGAGGTGCGCGACGATGTCCTGCCCGGAGGAGATTCCGCCGAGGACCCCGCCGGCGTGATTGCTGGCGAACCCCTGTGGCGTGAGCTCGTCCCGATGCTCGCTACCCCGCTGGGCGGCCGCAGCCACCCCGGCGCCGATCTCGACCGCCTTGACGGCATTGATGCCCATGAGCGCCCCGGCAATATCGGCATCCAGCCGATCGAAGACCGGCTCGCCGAGGCCGGGCGGTACGCCCGAGGCAATGACGGTGACCCGCGCACCGATCGAGTCCCCCTCCGAGCGCAGCTTCCAGATGAGCGCCTCGAGCTCCTCCACCCGCGCCGGGTCGGGACAGAAGAAAGGATTCTCGTAGGCGAACGTCGGGTCCCGCGCCTCGAGTCGAAGCGAGCCGACCTGACTGAGGTAGCCGTAAATCCTGACGCCCAACCGCGTTGCGAGATACTTGCGCGCGATGGCTCCCGCCGCCACGCGCATCACGGTCTCACGCGCCGATGAGCGTCCGCCGCCGCGGTAGTCGCGCACACCATACTTCTGTTGATAGGTGTAGTCGGCGTGCCCCGGCCGGAAGCGGTCCTTGATCTTCTCGTAATCGCGCGAACGCGCATCGGTGTTCTCGATGAGAAGCCCGATGGGGGTACCGGTGGTATGCCCCTCGAACACCCCCGAGAGAATGCGTACCTGATCGCCCTCGCGGCGCTGGCTGACGAACTTCGAGGTGCCGGTGCGCCGCCGATCCACATCCTGTTGGATGTCCGCCTCCGCGAGCGCGAGCCCCGGCGGACAGCCATCGACGATGCAGCCGAGCGCCGGTCCGTGACTCTCGCCGAAGGTCGTCACCGTGAAGAGCCTGCCGATGCTGTTGCCTGACATCTCGTGAGCTACCCGCCAAGTTGCTCCGCGGTGAGGAGGAAAACCCCGCCGCCGCCGCGCTCGAATTCCAGCCAGAGGAAGGGCAGCCGCTTGAATGTGCGCCGTACGGCCGCCTCGGTGTTGCCGACCTCGACGATGAGCAGCCCGCCCGGACGCAGATGCCCGCCCGCCTCCTGCAGGATCACCCGCACGGAGTCGAGGCCCTCGCGCCCCGCGGCGAGTGCGAGAGGCGGCTCGTGACGATACTCGGGCGGGAGCCCTGACATCTCCCGCCGCCCCACGTAGGGCGGATTGGCAACGATGATATCGTAGCGCTCGCCTTGGAGGGCGCTGAAGTGGTCGGATCGCATGAGGCGCACGCGCCGTCCGAGGCGATGGCGGCGGACATTGATCGCGGCGACCTCGAGCGCCTCGGGGCAGATGTCCACGGCATCGACCCGCGCACGCGGCAGGACTTTTGCACAGGCGATCGCGATGCACCCCGAGCCGGTGCCGACATCGAGCAGGCGCCGCACCCGGCGCGGATCGATCCAGGGCACGAACTGTCTCTCGATGAGCTCGGCGATCGGTGAGCGGGGGATGAGCACGCGCGGATCGATGCGAAACGGCAGTCCGGCAAACCATGTCTCGCCGGTGAGATAGACAGCGGGGATCCGCTCCTCGATGCGCCGGGCGATGAGCTCATCCACGCGCTCGATGCCGCGGCTGTCGACACGCTGCAGGTAGGTCGCGCGGTCGCCGGAATGCGGCAGCCGCAGTGCATGCAGCACGAGGGCCGCAGAGTCGTCCCACGCATTGTCCGTGCCGTGGCCGAAGAAAACGCCCGCCCGGCGCAGCCGCCGCGCGCTGCGCCCGATGAGCTCGAGGACAGTCGGCCGGACCCGCCCGGCTTGCGTCCGGGCCAGTGATGAGCGTCCCTTGCGCCGCGTATGGGATAATTTACGCATGACTACTCGACTCTTCTGGATCCTCGTCGGCCTGGGCGCGCTCTGCACCGCACTCATCGGGTTTCTGCTGGCTGGCGAAGTTGACAGCTCCCGCCCGATGCTGGCAAGCGGGACTTGGTTGACGGATGCAAAGCCCATCAAGGATTTCCACCTGATCGACAGCCAGGGACGCAGCTTCACCCGCGCGTCCCTCATGGGCCACCCGACGCTGATCTACTTCGGGTTCACCCACTGCCCGGATGAGTGCCCGGACACGCTTGCCGAGCTCGCGAGGGTGAGGCGCGAGGCGGCCCTGCCCGGCCTGCAGGTACTCCTCGTCACGGTGGACCCGCAGCGTGATACGCCCGCGGTGCTCGCCGGATATCTGCGGCGTTTCGACCCGAGCTTCCTCGGCCTCACCGGCGATCCCGCCGAGATCCGCCGCTTCGCCGGTACTCTCGGGATTGGCATCACGCGCGTCAACCTGCCGGGCGGCGAGTACGACTTCGATCATACGATGGCGATTCTGTTGTTCGACGCGCGCGCCCGGGAAGTCGGAGTGTTCACACCGCCCTTCGACGTTCGGCAGCTCACCCTGTCACTGCACCGCGTGGCGCCGGAGCTGCGGGCTGCAGCCTGATCCCGGCATGGACGCCCCAAGCCCACTCCGGGACTCACCGACGCTGCGAGCGCGCCTCTTTGTCGCGATGCAACATCTGCTGCCGCAGCACTTTCTCTCACGGCAGGTCCATCGGCTCGCGCGCTGTCGCGTAAAGCCGGTCAAGAACGTTCTGATCAGCTCGTTCATGCGGCACTTTCGCCCCGACATGAGCGATGCGGCCGAGCCCGAGCCGCGCGACTACTCGAGCTTCAATGCCTTCTTCACGCGCAGCCTGCGGCCCGGGGCACGGCCCTGCGATCCGGATCCGCGGGCAGTCGTCTCCCCGGTCGATGGCACGGTGAGCCAGATCGGGCGACTCGATGGCCTGCGGATGCTGCAGGCGAAGGGCCACGACTATTCCGTCGAGGCGCTGCTCGGGGGAGCCTCGCAGTGGACGGAGCGCTTCGCCGGCGGCTCGTTCGCGACGCTCTACCTCGCGCCGTACAACTATCACCGCATCCACATGCCGGCAGCCGCGACGCTCAAAGCGGCATGGTTCATCCCCGGAAGGCTTTTCAGCGTCAACGCAGCGACCGCGGCGGCCGTGCCGGGTCTCTTCGCACGCAACGAGCGGGTCGTCTGCGCATTCGAGGAGGGGCCGCTCGCCTTTGCGCTGGCGCTCGTCGGTGCGCTCTTCGTCGGCAGCATCGCAACCGTCTGGCACGGCGATGTGACACCCTGTAGTCCCCGTCGCGCAGCACAACTGCCGCTCGACACCGGACATGCGCCGGCACGGCTCGATCGGGGCGCGGAGCTCGGCCGATTCAACATGGGATCGACCGTCATCCTGTTGTTGCCGCCGGGAACGGTGCAGTGGCTGCCGGCTCTGCAGCCGGGCTCGCTCGTGCGCGTCGGTCAGATCATTGCGAGGCGCCACTCCCCATGACCGCGGCCGGCAGCGACGGCTCACGCGATTGGCGGCCCACCGCCACGAGGGCGATGTTGGAGCTGCGGGCAACGCTCCTCGCACGTACGCGCGCCTTTTTCGCGGCCCGCGGCGTGCTGGAGGTCGATACTCCACTCGTGGTGAACGCTCCCGTGACGGACGTGCACATCCACTCCGCGCGCGTGACACTCGCTGCGAGTGAGCGGGATTTCTTCCTGCACACCTCACCGGAATACGCGATGAAGCGTCTCCTCGCGGCCGGGGCCGGCGATATCTACCAGATCTGTCACGTGGTGCGCGCGCTCGAGCGCGGCGAGCTGCACAACGCCGAATTCACACTCATCGAGTGGTACCGCCGCGGCTACTCGCTCGATGCGCTGATGAGCGAGGTCGAGGCGCTGGCGCGCGAGCTGCTCGGTGCGACCGGCGCCACGTTTACGTGTGAGCGCCTGAGCTATCGCGAGGCATTCCTGCAGGCGCTTGCGCTCGATCCCTTCACCGCGCCGCTGCCGCAGCTGGCGGAGCAGGCGCGCCTGTCAGGCTTCAACGGCGATGCAGCCGATCGCGACGAGCTGCTCGAGCTGCTGATGGGCACGGTCGTCGGGCCGCGGCTCGGGCGCACGGGGCTGACCTTCGTGCACGGCTATCCGGCAAGCCAGGCCGCACTCGCCCGCCTCGACCCCGTCGACCCGCGGGCAGCGCAGCGCTTCGAGCTCTACTGCCGGGGCATCGAGCTCGCCAATGGCTTTCATGAGCTCACCTCAGCGCGTGAGCAGCGCAGCCGCTTCGAGCGGGACATCGGGGAGCGCCGCCGGCTCGGCCTCCCCGCCGTCTCGCTCGATGAGCGCCTCCTCGCGGCGCTCGAGGCAGGCCTCCCGGACTGTTGCGGCGTCGCGCTCGGCTTCGATCGCACACTGATGCTCGCGGCGGCGGCGCAATGCATAGATGCCGTCCTACCCTTCCCCATCGAGCGAGCCTGAGGAGGCAAAAAATGACTTACACGAGCGAGCGCTACGACTTCACCGACAAGCGGACCGCCTACGAGCTGCTGGCGAGAGAGCTTCAAGGACTCCTCGAGGGGGAGACCGATTGCATTGCCAACGCCGCCAACACCACGGCGCTCATTTTTGATGCGCTGCCGGAGGTGAGTTGGGCCGGCTTCTATTTCCTGCGCGGCGGGGAGCTGATCGTCGGCCCTTTCCAGGGCAAGCCGGCCTGCGTGCGCATCGCCCTCGGACGCGGTGTCTGTGGAGCGGCTGCCGCGCGCAGGACCACGATCATCGTCCCGGACGTCAACGCCTTTCCGGGACACATCGCCTGCGATGGGGCCTCACAGTCGGAAGTCGTGGTGCCGCTGATCACTGCAGACGGTCTGGTGGGGGTGCTCGACCTCGACAGCGCACGCCTCGCGCGCTTCGATGAGGCCGATGCACGCGGCCTCGAGCAGCTCGCCGAGATCTTCGTGCGGGCGAGCCGACTGGAAGCGCTGCGCTAGCTGCTGCCTGCCTACTGCTTGGCGCGCGAGACGTACTCGCCGGTGCTGGTGTTGATGCGGATGACCTCGCCCTCGTTGATGAAGAGCGGCACCCGCACCACCGCACCGGTCTCCACTTTGGCCGGCTTCTGGCCGCCGGTGGCGGTGTCACCGCGCAGGCCGGGGTCGGTCTCGATGATCTTGAGCTCCACGTGCGCGGGCACGTTCACCACCAGCGGCTCGTTGTTCCATAGGGTGACGATGCACACCAGGCCCTCCTTCAGCCACTGCGCATTGTCGCCGACCGCGGACTTGCCGGCGGTGTACTGCTCGAAGTTGTCCGGCATCATGAAGTGCCAGAAGTCGCCATCCTGATAGAGGTACTGCATCTCCGTATCGATGACGTCCGCCGCCTCCAGCGACTCGCCGGACCGGAAGGTGCGCTCGATGGTGCGGCCGGTCTTGAGATTGCGGACCTTGATCCGGTTGAACGCCTGCCCCTTGCCGGGCTTGACGAACTCGTTCTCTACGACGGAGTACGGGTCGCCTTCGAGCAGGACTTTGAGACCCGAGCGGATCTCGCTGGTGGTGTAGCTGGCCATTTCTTTCTCGCGGCTGGGGCGGCAGAATGCGCGGCCCCCTCCCATCAGGGCCGCGTATGATAACGGCATCGGTCTACCCCCGCCAGCTCGAGCCTAAGACGTGGCAGCAGGAGCTCGCCGAGGCAATCACGAGCCCGGAGGAGCTCGCCCACGCCCTGCACCTCGCCCGTGGGACCTTTCAGGACGCGCAGGGGGCCGGTCGGCGGTTCCGGCTGCGTGTACCACGCAGCTTCGTCGCGAGGATGCGGCCCGGTGACCCGCAGGACCCGCTCCTTCGCCAGGTCCTGCCAACGCCCCAAGAGCTGGCCGATGAGCCTGAGTATGTCGACGACCCCGTCGGCGAGCGTACCGCACTGCGCGCCCCGGCCCTACTGCAGAAATACCGCGGCCGAGCGCTCCTCATTGCGACCGAGGCTTGCGCCGTACACTGCCGATACTGCTTTCGCCGCGAGTTCCCTTACGCAGAGCAACACGGCGGCGACGCACCGCGGTTTGGCGAGGCGCTCGCCGAAATCGCGCGGGACGACTCCCTGGAAGAGGTCATCCTGAGTGGCGGGGATCCGCTGTCGCTGAGCAATGCGCGCCTCGAGAGCCTGACCCGCGCTCTTGCTGCCATTCCTCACGTGCGCCGCATCCGCGTGCACACCCGCCAGCCCGTCGTGCTGCCCTCGCGAGTCGATGATGGACTTCTGCGCTGGCTGCGCGGATGCACCGTGCCGATGGTCGTGGTGCTGCACATCAACCATCCCAACGAGCTCGACGCTGAGCTCGCCAGCGCGTGCGCCAGATTGCGAGCTACGGGCATCACGTTGCTCAACCAGTCGGTTCTTCTGGCCGGTATCAACGACGACGTCGAGGTACTCTCGCTTCTCTCCCGGCGGCTGTTCGATGCCGGCGTGCTTCCCTATTACCTGCACGCGCTCGACCGGGTGCGCGGAGCGGCGCATTTCGCGGTGGCCGATGAGCAGGCCCAGGCGCTTGCCGGCCAGCTCGCCGCGCGTCTGCCCGGCTACCTCGTCCCGAGACTCGTGCGTGAGGTGGCCGGCGCATCGGCCAAAGTTGCCCTTCCGCCTGCACTGTGACATGGGACAAACGGATACGGCGAGTCCGGTGCTAAGATTTGTCGGGATCCAACGCCTGCAATTGCCGCCCTAACCGGAGACGGCCTTGGCCGACCAGAACGCGGTTCCTCTCATCGTCCTCTCTCCCGCCCGGGATCCCGTCGAGGCCATCAACAGCATTCTGCGCCGCGCCGGCCACCCTGTGCATTGCACCTGGATCCCCGCCCTGCGGGATCTGCCCGACGCGCTGCCGCAAATCAACCCCGAGCTCCTCATCGAGGTCGCGGGAGCCGAAAGTGACCTCAAGAGCGTCACCGGGGTCCGCGATCAGGTCGCGCCGAGCGTACCGGTGGTGGTGGTTGCGGAGACAGTCGATGAGGGCGTCATTGCCGATGCGATGAGCGCCGGCGCGCGTGATGTGGTCTCGCTGACCAATCCGGCACGTCTGGCGGCCGTCCTGGGCCGAGAGCTGCGCGCCTTCCGCCTGGAGCGGGCCCTCACCTCCACTCTCAAGTCCGCGCACGATGCCCGCAATCAGCTCGAGAGTGTGCTGCAGCGCTCGAACGATGCCATCGTGCAGGTGCAGGAAGGCATCGTCATCGATGCCAACCCGGCGTGGCTCGAGCTCTTCGGGGTCAAGGACTCACTGGTCGGCCACCCGGTGATGGACCTTTTCGATGAGGCCACGCACCCGGCACTCAAAGGCGCCCTCGCTGCCTGTCTGCAGGGGCGTTGGAACGACCATGCTCTGAAGGCGACCGCTCTGCTCGCGGATGGCAAGAGCATGCCCATGGAGATCGTCCTCGCATTGGGCGACCACGAAGGCGAGCCGAGCGTGCGGCTGGTCGTACCCGCCAGGCCTCGTGACGAGCAGAAGCTGGTCGAGGAGCTGAGCCACGTCGTGCATTCGGACCAGACGACGGGGTTCCTCCATCGGCGTGAGCTGTTGGAGGCATTGCACGCACGGCTGGCCAGCCCGAGCCCCGGCGGCATGCGGTGCCTCGCGTTGGTCAAGCTCGACAGGTTTTCGGCGGTGGAGCGCGATGTCGGCGCCACGGCGAGTGAAGACGTCCTTACGGGTATCGCAGCGCTTCTGAAGGAGACGCTCTATCCCAATGAGATTGTCGGGCGCTTCGGCGGCGTCAAGTTCCTCGCCCTGCTGGAGCGAGGCAACGAGAACGACATTCAGGCGTGGGGCAAGCAACTCGTCGCCCGGGTGCAGAAGCACACGATGCGCCTGAATGACAAAACAGTCGTGGTGACCTGCACGGTGGGTCTCTCCGTCGTGCCCCCCAGCGACCCGAAGGTCGATGCCATCGTGGCGGATGCCATGGAGGCATGCGCCAAGGGCGGCAAGCAGGGGGGCAACCAGGTGCAGACCTCGGGCCGCGCCGACGTCGAGAACCGTGTGCAGTCCTACGATCAGGTCTGGGTCAAGCACATCAAGGCGGCGCTGATGGAGAACCGCTTCCGGCTGGCGCAGCAGCCGGTGGCGAGCCTGCAGGGTGATGACCCGCAGATGTGGGATGTGTTGATCCGCATGGTCGACCCTCAGGGCAAGGAAGTATTGCCGGCCGAGTTCATGGCCGCCGCCGAGCGCAACGACCTCCTGAAGAACATCGACCGCTGGGTCGTCGGCGCCTCGCTCTCCTTCGCTGCCCAGCGGCGGCCACAGTGCCTCTTCGTACGCCTCTCGAAGGATACGGCGCGGGACGCGACCTTCATCGAATGGCTGGACGGACACATCCGCTCGACACGTGCGGAGCCGCAGCGGGTCTGCTTCCAGGTCACCGAGGAAGTGGCGACGAGCTTCCCGCAGGTGCGGGTTCTCGCGGGCGGCCTGCGGCAGCGGGGCTTCCGCTTTGCGCTCGAGAGCTTCGGCTCCGGGCGTGACCCGCAGGCCCTCCTCGGGTCGATACCGCTCGACTTCGTGAAGATCGACGGCGCGCTGGTTCAGGGTCTGGCGCGCGACTCGCAGCTGCAACAGCGGGTGCGCGGCCTGGTCGAGACGGCGACCAAGCGATCCATCCACACCATCGCGGAGCGGGTCGAGGACGCCAACACCATGGCCGTCCTGTGGCAGCTCGGGGTGCAGTACATCCAGGGCTACTTCGTCAACGCTCCCGAAGAAGTCGTAATGGGATGACCGTCAGGCGGGCGGCGGCAGGACGGCCTCGAGTCGATCCACTCTTCGGGGCCAGCCGCGGGGCAACACGGCGCCCCGCTGGGCGCGCTGGCCGCGGTAGGACTTGAGGTCACCCCACTCGAGCGTCTTCTGCTTCTCGCCGGCCCAGAGCACGAGTGAGCCTTTGGGCGGCACGACTGCTACACCGGTCATGAGCTCATCACGCGCGGCCGCCTTCCGGCCCGGGATGTCGTAAAGCTTGTTGCCCTTGCCACGGGGCATCTCCGGCACATCCCCGACCGGGAAGGCGAGGAGCTTGCCTTCGCTGCTCACCGCCACCACCAGGGAGTCCGGCGAGGGCACGAGCGCGGGCGGCAACACCATGGAGTTCTCCGGTACGTTGAGCACCGTCTTGCCGGCGCGGCGGTCGGTGATCAACTCCTTCAGGCGTACGGTGAAGCCGTAACCGGCGTCGCTCGCGATCAGCCACAGGTCTTCGGGCTCGCCCATCATGACGCCGGCGAATTTGGCCCCATCGGGCGGGTTCAGGCGGCCGGAGAGCGGCTCTCCCTGGCCGCGGGCCGAGGGAAGCGAGTGCGCCGGCAGCGAATAGGTGCGCCCCGTGCTGTCGATGAACACGGCGGACTGGAGACTCCTGCCGCGAGCCATCGACAGGAAGCCATCGCCGCTCTTATAGGAAAGCGAGTGCGGATCGATCTCATGGCCCTTGGCCGAGCGAACGAAACCACCCGTCGACAGCACGACCGATACCGGCTCGTTGGGAATGAGCGTGGTCTCATCGATGGCCTGTGCGGCCTCGCGCTCGATGATGCGGGTGCGGCGGTCATCGCCGTGCTTCGCCGCATCCTCGCGGATCTCGCTGGCGACGAGCTTCTTCAATCTCGCCTTGCTCTTGAGCAGCGCCTCGAGGTCCTCGCGTTCGGCCGCGAGCTGCTTCTGCTCCTCGCGGATCTTCATCTCCTCGAGTCGGGCGAGGTGGCGCAGCCGGGTGTTGAGGATCTCCTCGGCCTGCTCGTCGGAGAGCTTGAAGCGCTTCATGAGCACCGGCTTCGGCTCGTCCTCCCGGCGGATGATGCGGATCACCTCGTCGAGATTCAGGTAGACGACGAGGAGGCCATCCAGGATGTGCAGCCGCCTGTTGACCTTCTCCAGTCGGTGCTGCAGGCGCCGGGTGACGGTGGCGATCCGGAAATCGAGCCACTCCGCCAGGATAGCCCTGAGCCCCATGACGCGCGGACGCCCATCGAGCCCGATGATGTTGAGGTTGACGCGGTAATTGCGCTCGAGATCCGTGGTCGCGAACAGGTGATTCATCACCTCCACCATGTCGATGCGATTCGATCGCGGCACCAGCACCAGACGCACCGGATACTCGTGATCCGATTCATCCCTCAGGTCCTCGACCATAGGCAGCTTCTTCGCGCGCATCTGCTCCGCGATCTGCTCCTGTACGCGGGTGGGAGAGACCTGGTACGGGAACGCGGTGATGACGACGTTGCCATCCTCGATCTCGTAGGTCGCCCGCGCCTTGAAGGAGCCGACACCCTTCTCGTAGAACTCCTTGAGGTCGGTGCGGGGCGAGATGATCTCGGCGCCGGTCGGCAGGTCCGGACCTTTGATGAACTTCATCAGCTGCGCGGTGCTGGCCTCGGGCTCCTCCAGCAGATGGATGCAGGCATTGGCGACTTCCCGCAGGTTGTGCGGCGGAATGTCCGTGGCCATGCCGACCGCGATGCCGGTCGTGCCATTCAACAGCAGGTTGGGCAGCCGCGCCGGCAGCATCGAGGGTTCCTCGCGCGAACCGTCGTAGTTCGGCACCCAGTCGACGGTGCCGTGGGAGAGCTCGGCGAGCAGCACCTCGGCGTAGCGGGTGAGCTTGGCTTCGGTGTAGCGCATGGCCGCGAACGACTTGGGGTCATCCTGTGAGCCCCAGTTGCCTTGGCCATCCACGATCGGATAGCGGTAAGAGAAGGGCTGCGCCATCAGCACCATGGCCTCGTAGCAGGCAGTGTCGCCGTGCGGATGGAACTTACCCAGCACGTCGCCGACGGTCAGCGCCGCCTTCTTGTGCTTGTTGGCTGCGGCGAGCCCGAGCTCGCCCATGGCGTAGATGATGCGCCGTTGGACGGGCTTCAGGCCGTCACCTATCGCGGGGAGGGCGCGGTCCAGGATGACGTACATCGAGTAGTCGAGGTACGCCTTCTCGGTGAAGGTGCG